>ERZ869936.738-NODE-738-length-28038-cov-11.387378_pt1 | contig 28038 bp, 39 predicted proteins | sample MGYA00520876_ERZ869936 | MGnify/ENA primary metagenome ERZ869936 (study PRJEB32218, sample SAMN09650985) | biofilter metagenome | isolation source: enrty point of leading RO module | place: Saudi Arabia: Thuwal, RO plant located on Red Sea | collected 2016-02-17 ... | reverse complement strand
TGTGTGCCAATAGCATATTCTTTTGCAGAATACTCAGTACCGTCACAAGTGTTTGTGGTATCGGTTGCCCATTCTTTAGCAGAACCAGAGCCTGATGCATCTGTTACGCCTGTGCCGCCAATAGCCCATGCTTTTGATGAATAGTTACCAGAGTTTGCGCCATCCTCTTGAACTTGGCCATTTACTTTAGTTGCATAATCTTTGGCTTCTTGTGCGTGTTCTTCAGCGTTTTGAATATCAGTAATATTCGTAACTACTGTATTAATATCGCTTACATTTGTAGCTACTGTTGTTACATTGCTGTCAATTGCAGCTACGCTTGATACATCACTTGCAATAGCCGCTACATCTTGAATAGCGTCTGTCGCATCAGTACCATCTTCAATGTCAGCAAGTGTAGAAATATCAGCAGATATAGCCGCTACTGTTTGTGTATCTACAATAGTAGGTCCAGCTTCCACAGCACCTGACGTTGCATTAAAAGCAAGAACCTTACCTTTACGACCATCAACATCAGGCAACACAAGAGAAACAGAAGCGTCATAATCTGTGAGCCGCAAAGAGCGGCCCACTTCATCGTTAATATCTGCGGCAATAGCAATCAGTTTATCTAGCTCTGTATTCAAAGAGCCAATCTGAAACGCGCCAGATGCAGGAAAGTCTGTTGTTCTCTTGAGGTCAATGTCTCTTGTAACAACTACAGTAGAGCCACCAGATGCACCAGTAACAGACATAGTAATAGAACCAGTAGAGCCATCACCACCCGTTACAGTGTAGTCTGTAGTTAATGTTTTAAGAGTGCCGTCAACATACACGTTTAGGTCTGCATCATCAAAAAACTCAAACGATACAGTAAAGCTACTCTGTGTTACACCCTGCGCTACGTTGTAGCTAACTCTTGGTGTGTTGTCTGCTAAGTTAATAGTCATGGTCGCATCCTAACTTAAATTAGAGTTTTCCTCAACGCACAATTAGTATCTGCCCATTTGTGACAGATATCGAGTTCCCTCGTTCATGTAATCTTTAAGAAACCAGAGTCTTGCATAAGGCAGGTTTCTAATAATGTTCTTTGACCCTTCGCCATAATTGCCTGTAACAAACTCATACATACCGTATCTAAGAAAGTCATGAGCAATGCTTGGGCCTGTTCCAAGAACACCTGTCACTGCTTCTGCTGTATCTTGTTTGACAGGAAACTTAGGATTAACAATGCCACCTGTAATGTTTGGACCACCAAGGGCTAAACTAGTAACCATAGATGTATACATTGCATCTGAATAAAGCGCAGCAAGACCAGACATATCAAAAGACCTTGCAACCCAATCTTCTGTAGTCATTTTTTCTCGAGCAAATTCTGGTGTCTTCATATACACAGACATGAATCCAAGACCCATAGCAGCAGAGATTGCTACAGCTTTGTTCTTAGCTTGGTCGTGAGCGTATGCTGCTGTAATTTTATTCACAGCCGCAAATGAATAGGACATGAATTGAAACGGCATACCAAGTAATGGGCTTTCCACTCTAGCATATCCGCGAACAATCTTATCTTCTTCCATAGGAAGTCTTAGCTTTTCAACTAAGCTCATTGGGATATGAAACACGCCGTCTACAAGAACAGGTTTATCTGCTGGCGTACCCATCAATACAGTATTTTCAATACCACTATTTAGTGCTGCTCTAAATGTATCTCTAAGGCCCTCATCTTCTTTGGGCCACTTTCTTGTGTTTGGCAAATAAAGACCGTCACTACTTACTCGCTCAATGATTCCATCGTTTGCAAGTCTAGCTATCTCTTTGGCTTTTGCCTTATCAAAGCCATACCTAGCCATATAAGTAATTTCTTTTTCTGTGGCTGTGCCGTTTGTAATTTTTACAGAATAATCAACAAGGGTATGACAGCGAGCCATAGAATCCATTTGCTTAAATATCCTAGTCATAGGAGCAAGCAAATTTAATTTATAAAATAAGTTTTTGGCTTTATCTACGCGCTGAGTATACACGCTATCAAACTTATTGCTGGAAAACGGACTGTTAGATAGCTCTTCAGTTAATCTCATGTGGCTGCTGCCAGTAAGTATTTCTAATATCTGACCAGCAATTCTGCCCTCTTCAGCACTCATGCGAACACGTTTATCGCCAATTGCACCTTTAAGCATTTCAATGATTACTTTGCCATCATGCTCCATAAGAATTTTTGCAAAGTCTGGCAGTGTAGAAAATCCAGCAGAACCAAGATAGTTAAGTTGTGCAGCATCACGCATGACTTGTGCAAGCCTAGCATCCCAACTATGAGGCTCACGCAAGGTAGAGCCAACAACGCGGTCATACATAATCACATAATTTTTACGAACCTCATTAATTTCAGAAGTAGTATTTCTGTTCTGGCGCATATCATCTTCAATATCGTCAAGGATATCGTCTAATGATTTGCCATTATTCATCTTTGCAAATTCATAGCGTGGGGCAACTCGGGCAGTATACGCTTTCATAACTGCAATAGGGTCATTAACAATGAAATCAAACACCAAAGAGTTTGGTATATCTAAAGTTCTGTGTCTAAAGTGCTTAGATTTACCATGCCCATAGAACGATGCTCTTTCAGATGTAGGGTCAACCTCTTCAAGAATTTCTTTGATTGTTTGTTCAGCACGTTCATCTATTGCTCTGGGGTCAGCATCAAGGTCTTGCTTAATCCAAGCTGGTGGGGGCGTTCTCATTTGCTTGTGTATTTCTTCCATACGCCTCAACGCCTCATCGTTGACACGCATTTCATACTCAATCTCTTCTTCTTTATACGCCCTTTTAAACTTGCCATGAGATAACTCATGAAGTGTTACAAAGTCTTGAAAGTCTGCAAAAGACTTAAACTTATCTGAGTTATTTAACATAAACATGTTATGATGAAACGCTGCGCTGCTATACAAATCCTTGTTCTTAGCAGCAGCATATTCCATATCGTTTATAGCTTCCTGTTTGTTTTTAACAGACTGCTTAAACTTTCTGTATTTTGCATAGACACCATCTCTGTCTAAATAAATAATTCCTTTTTCTGCGTCCAAATACTGATGCATTCCAAGCGCACCTTTTGGATGAGCTTTTTTGATTGCTTTTACTGCGGCTGGACCAGTAACAATTTTTTTAACATTAAACTCTTCTCCATAAAGACGAATAATTGTCTTGTCATCAAGCTCAAGAAGGTTTCTTTTGATAGGGCTAGCTTGAGGATTTCTTACAAACTTGCTTGGGTTGTTTGTAAACCAATCAACAAGAATAGCTTTGAACTCAGCCCTTCGTTCTGAGATAGCTGATTTGTTCCAGTATCTTGAAAACATAGGTTCATTAGGGCTAAGACTATCATCCCCTATGGCTGTAAGATTAACATCAAGCTCTGATATCTCATCTTCTAATCTTGCAATTCTTAACTCAAGAGCATCAATATATTCTTGTTGGTTTTTAGTTAAAGAAACAGCAGTGCCGCTCAGACGCTTGTTTTCTTTTTGTAGTCTATCTAGCTTTTTTAACTGTGCATCAGTTAGGCCGCGAGCCTCTTCTTCTTGCAACAGGTTCTTTATCTCACGATTGTTTTCTCTTCTTGTCTGTCTCATACGAGCAAAAGTAATGCCTTCTTTTGCCTCAAGGTCATCAAGTATGTCGTGAGCTTTGCGTAGTTTAAATTCTTTGTTAGACATTTGCTTACGCATAAAATCTGCGTTGCCAATTAGTCCAACCTCATTAAGTCTTTCGCCCCACTTCTCCCAGAAGTTAGCCATCAACTTAATTGATTCACGCTCTAAATCAGTTTCACCTTCTATGCCTTTGACATATTTGGCATTAATACTTTCAAGGTATTTGCTAAACGAACCATCCATATTCTGAAAGTTGTGGTCCATAAAAGTAAAGTCACCTTTGCCAGATGCCTCACCAAAGTTTTTGATAAGCTGGTCATAAATCTGAACCCACTCACCTTCACGAACCTTTGCACTAACATACACGCCATCACCATCGGTGATACCCAATTTGTGCATTGCTAATGTAATTCCCTTATCTCCGCCAAGAGCAACAAACGCTTTCTTAACTACGGTAGGAACCTTTACATTTTGCAATGTATCTTTCATGGGTGTTGGAATTAGCTTGTTATAAATCCAACTGTCAGTAAACCAACTCTCTGCAATCTTGTATGGGTCTGTAATTCCTTGCACATTGTTAGTGTCTTCAATCCGGCGGAATGCTCTTTCGTTTCTTATTTCGCCAGCTTCATTTTTTGCTTTTACAATTGCTTGTTCAAGAATTGTTATTTCATTCATATCAGCTAAAGACTTGTCTGCTTTGGCTTGTAAAGTCTCTAGGCTTTCTTCCATTTTTTTGATTTCATGTGGACGCGCCTGATGAACAGCCTCTAATTCTTCATCAGCAAGTTGACCAAACTTACGCTCTTCTCTTGCGCCTAACTTAGAAATGTCATCTGTTGTTATTTCTTCTAAAGCAGCAATAGTCTCGTTCATATCCTCGACAGTTGCTTTTTGTGCCTTTGCTTTACGAGACGCTGGTATTGCAACTAAGCCGCCTAGAAGCCCGCCAGTAACAGCAGCAGCCCCAATATTAAAAGCACTTTCACCAGCAGTGCCAACAGGGTCAAATGGTGCGCGAGCAATCTCTAGTCCTGTTTGTATTGTTGCTGTACCTGCGCCTACACGAAGAGCAGATTGAGCAACACTACGACCAAGACCAGCGCCGCCAAACGGAAGGGCAACAAGATTTATAGGGTCAAACAAACCAGCAACAACATTTGCAAGAAATCCATGCTCATACATTATTTCTCGTCTAGCTTCGCTTTCACGAATATGCCTTTTCATATCTGCCATATGTTCGGCGTTTTTCGCATTAATTAAAGAAGCTCTGTATTGCTCAAAACCTTCCATATCATCTGCTGCGTTATATGATGGGTCTTCTGCATCAGCATATTTAACAGCGTTATTTGCATACTCAAAGATGGGGTCATATTGATACCCCATCTGCGCTTTAATCAAATCACTAAATGTAGATTTACCTGCGGCAACTTCTCGTTCTTTGTTGATGGTTACACCAACATTCATGCCGTATGGATTAACTTCATACATTATTCTGGCTCTCTACGATTTGTTGAAAAGCTGAGAATTTCACCGTCTGGATTCGTAACTGGTGTAAGCTCATTATTAACATCCAAGGTCATAACCATGTAAGTAACTTGACTGTCTCCAGAAAACCTTTGTGGCATAAGATACGCTTTTCTTTCTCCAGACATTGTAACTTTATGCAATACATCTTTGTCTCTGTCATATGGCTCTGCCATCCAATCAGCATAGCCATTGTACATTTGCATTAACTGACCTGTGTAGCCAAAACCTTGTCCAAATCTAAAGCCCTCAGAGCCTGTCTCTTCAGCTTCAGTTTGACCAGTGCCAACAAGAGAAAAACCACGCGGCAGTTTTGATTCAATATAATTAATAAAATCCATACGCTCATCTGCGTTTGGTATTGTTTTTAGAAGAGAGTATCTAGAGCGACCAACATCTCTTACTCTGTGGTCAATTACATAACCCATAGTTTCTGGGTATTCATCTTGATAAAGTTGCTTAATACGATTTTGTATTTGAATGTCAGTCATCTGACCATTAGCAACAAGTTGCTTTGCATATGGATACAAATCCCTAAACACAGAGCGACTGCCGCCTACAGAATCAAGAAGCCACATAGCTAAACCGTCATCATTTTCAGCATAGGTTCTTTTTGTAGAGCCAGAAAGTTTGGGATTAATATCCTCATTGCCCATAAAAGATTTAAGATTTAGTTCTGCCTCTACGCTGTTAAGCGACTCATTATTGAAGTCTGTAAGAACATTTGATAGCTGGTCTATATTGTAAACATAGTTAGGGCTACCATCTTCTCGCAGACCTTCTTGCTTAAACTCACCGCGAATATCCATCATAGCCAGAATAGAATCTAAATTTGCTCTATCTTTTTTGCTTAACTGCGGCGTTCCATCCATTGTCCCAACAAACAAGTTTTTCATTCTGTTTGTGTTCTTGTCATAGTATGACCTCATGCCTTTGTATAACTGTAATAGATTAGGTGCGCCTTGAACCATTTGACCATTTGCCAATGCACTTAAATCAGACACAATTATTTCTGGAATGCGACCTCCTTCTGTAGCTAAGTTTAGCATTGCCTTTGTTGCGGGATGTTCATCATTCAAAGACTGTGAGGTTCTAAAAAAATCTTGGGGAACACCGTTATCATTAAAGACATAGTTTTCTACAGCTTGCTTATGATACTTAGTATTTCCAACGCCTCTGTTTAAAATATCAATTCTTGCATTAGATTTTTTTGCTGATTCTATAAGCTCAGACTCATCTTCTTTCATTTGACCAGCAAGAACTCTTGCCGCAGAAGCAGCAGTTTTTAGCTGAGACTCACTCATGTTTTCCGTTAAAACACGAACTTGCTCTCTTAACTCTTTAGGTAAGCCTTTGTTTTCTGGGTCAAATTTATCTAAGCCTATGGCAACTTGGTTCATTAAGTCTGATGTCATCGGCACAGAAACTTCTTCGCCATTAGGAGTTTCCATAGTAAATGTTCTTCCCGACTCAAGAAGAGAACCTACCCAACTATTAGCTACAGAATTATTGATAGCGGATTCTGCAGAAAACGCAGCCGTTCCTGTAAGCCATGTTCCTTGACCAGCAATTTCTCTGTTTGATTCTTCATTAGTTTTTATTTGCTGTATAACAGAAGCAAGGTCATCTGCTGTCTTTGCAGTAGCCATCTTTGAAGAAAGCTCCGCGCCAAGCTGTTCTTGGTCTCTAAGAAAATCAAGCTGAAGAACAGCGTAATTGCCTCTATTAGCTTCGTTTTCATTTCTTTTAGCAATGGTATCTCTTGTAGCTTGGTCTGTTTCAAGGCCGCTAAGAGACATTTTCATTCTAGTTTCATCAAAGCCCTTACGATTAATCATAACGTCTAAAGCAGCTTTGTATGGTTCTGGAACGCCTTGACCAGAAGCCCCCCTTGAAAGCAGATAGCTTTGTATTGCCATAATCTGCTCTCTGCCAAGATTATCTGCTACAATTCTTCCAATAAGACCGGCTTCAATTTCTTTCTTAGCCATGTCTGTATATCGAGCAGGGTCAGTAGAGTTTATTTGTTTTTTGCTTGAAAAGCCTTGATATATAACTTCGTTCTTTTCTAAACGGTCATATGCTCTTTCAAGATTTGCAGCATCTAATGTATTTGACGAGTGATACAACCAAGCTGATTCTTCAATGTTAGTCTCAATCCCAGCATTTAAAGCTGGGTAGGCTTCTTGATTTGCTTCATTAACAACTCTGTCACCCTCAACTCTTTGTGCATTCTTTGTTGATATTGCACTGTCAAAGATACCTGTAATTACAGTGTTGTCTCTTGAGTAGTTAGAGTTATCTAAAATCTGCTGAACTCTTGGACGTAAACTTTCTGGAACAGCAGAAAGAGTTTGACCGTTTGTTTGCAAAGCAGATTTAATTTTAATTAAATCCGCTACAGGCAAATCTTCCGCCGCAAGAAGCTGAGAATACCCTTCAGCCTTTGCTCTGCCAACAATGTTTCTAAGGCGCAATGCTTCAGCAGGTCTGCCATCAAAGCCGCGATTCGCCTCTGCATTATCAATCTTCTGCTCCATATCAGCAATGGCAGCATCAATATCTTGCTCAGTTGCGCCTGATGTAATCATACCCAATACTGTGGGGTATTCATTTTGGATATATTCTGCTGCTGTAACAGCAGATTGCTGTCGTTGCCTTTTAAGAACAGCCTCTTGGAGGTTAAGTTTTGTACTTGCTAAGTAACTTGTTCCAGCAAGATTGATATAGTTTTTATAACGACCAGAAGCCCTAGACTTCATTTGGTCTATGTAATCACCAAAAGTATTTTCGTATGTTGTTACAGGGTCATCAGCTTTGTCTGCTTCAAATGCATACTCAGCAGCTTTTGCTTTTATCTCTTGGTCAATAGATATCTTGTATCTATCGTCAATAGTCTTTTCAAAAGCGTCAGCAGCAATCTTGCCAAAGCTATTGGGTTGAGAGTCAAATGCTTCTGGAAGACCTGTCTTTGGATTAATAGTACGAATATTAGATGCGCTAAGAGACTCAGCAAGCTCAACACCAGCCTTTTCTGCTTCTCTTGAAGCTCCCTTAAAGGCCATATCAATGAGCTTATCAGCATTGTTCATGGCAGAAACAGCAGCCCTTTCTGCCGCATCAGAAACCCTAACAACGCCTATGTTGCCAATTTGAAACCGTCTTTGTTCTCTAATTACTGCCATTATGTTCTCGTCAGGTCGTATCTATAAAGTCCAGTTGCAATGGCTGTAAGCCCTGTCATTGCATATTGCTTTGCTTTTATTTGCCCTTCAACCAAAGACTCTTGGCCCTGTGCTGCTAATTGCGACTGTTGAGCAAATGCAGTAAAATCAAGGGCAGACCTATCTTGTCCTTTAATCTCTTGCTGTTTACGCAAAAAAGCTGCATAGCTTCTATCGCTGCCAACATCTCTATTCATATAGCTAAACAACGCCCTATTAGATGCCTGTGCAGTTTCAAACTGACGCTCTCTTTGATTGGCCTTTTCTCTTGCTTGTATTCTGTTTTGATTAATCTGCAACTGTTGTTGATAGTTACGCGCAGCCGCAGTATCTAACGATGCCTGTGCTGCACTTGTTGCTGATGCAAATTGCAAAAATGTTCCGCCAAGTTGAGCAGCTTGGAAAAGTGTAAGGGCCATTAAAACGATACCTCTGCAATTAATCCATTGACCTGCAAGGACAGTGGAGCGGATTGTGTAATCTTAACTGTTGGGTCTTTGCTATAGCCCAACAATCTAAATTCTTCTTTGCCTGTAACTGAGTTTCTACCTGCACCTAAGTCGTCATTTACCTGACGAATAATCAACGGCTTGTCATTTACAGACACAGACAAAGTATCTACTAAGTCTAGTATAACACGATTTACGCTTCTTGGATTCCCTGTAAGTGGGCCTCCTTGTATTTGTGCATCAATTGGCAATGTCTCTGCTTCTACATCAAACTTGTAGCCAATCTCTGCCGAAGTAATTTCTTCAACAGCAGATACATCTACATTCCCAGATGCCACAGTAAACGAGCCAAGATAGTCATCGCCATTTACCACATCAACAACAGCACCGTTAGCAAAGTGTGATGATACATCAAACACACCAGCACTACCTGTAAAGTCATCTGCAAAATCTAGCTCTAAGCTGCTATCAAATTCTGTAAGAATAAACTTATCAGTACCATCGCCTTTATCATACACGCCAACAAGAAACACACGGTCATCTACAGTAGCAATAGAATGGAACTTTCCATTAGTAGTAAACTGTGACCAGCCTGCTCTCTGCTCGCCTCTGTTTGATGTAAAGGTAGCAATCGTTCCGTCTTTATTTAAAAAGAATGCATATGATTCTGGACGGTTGATTGCACCACGCAACACGCTCATCTGCACAGGGTCATTGATAAGATGCGCTGATATTTGACTTATAGATGTAGAGACATAAGCCGCTTCTGCGTCTGAGTATATATACTCTCTTACAACAGAGCCATTCTTCTGTGTATAAAGTGTAGCTCCATCCAAAGACTGCGGCCTAGCATGAGACGCGCCAAATGGTGTTTGTCTGCGAATCTGTGCATTAGTTGGGGTAATAGGCTTGTCAGTGAATGCAGGTATGTATAACTCAGATGTGCTGGTAAAGATTTGCAAATCACGATTTGATACAATGTGTCTTACAGTATTTATCTGACCAATACTTGCAGTGATGTCCAATGCATCATCGTCTTCTGCCCCACCAACATCAAAGTTAAAGTATGCGCCAGATTTGCTGGCCCATATACCATCAGGCTGTGATAGTGTGCCGCCAAACCACAACCGATTCTCATGAAACGCTACTGCGGCTGGATAGCCACGAAGATTGCTGTATGACTGCTCTTCCCATTCTGTTGTTGGAGCATGTGTTTCAATCTTTGGAGAACCACCGCCAATGCTATTAGTGTTTGCATTTGCACCAGCAGTAACAACAAACACATTGTCGTTTACAATCTCTTGCACAGTTCTTGAGCCATTAATATTGCTTGCACTTATGCCGCCAACGCCACCAGCGTCTGAAATTGTAATACTGTCATTTGTTGTTAGCCCATGTTGAGCCATAGTTATTTGGATGTCAGCAGTGCCATCTGTTGTTTCTATAGCATCTGTATCAAGATGCACCTCAAGTTTATCAACAACATTACCCTCTGCCTTAGTTGCAGATATAACTTTTTGAATGATGATTTCTTGCCCATGATACCTAACAATAAGCAATGCATGGCCTGACAAATCAACTTCGTCCACAGTTCCTGTGCCAGAGTCTGCATCACCAGAAACATCAGAAGCTGTTGTAAATACAACGCCTACTGTATTGCTATCTGCGCCAAAGTCAGTAACAAAGTCTGTCGTTCCTACAGTTTTAATTTGATAAATTTTAGATGATTGTATTGCAGTAGCCGCTATATCTTCTGCCAAAATCTTACCAGTATCCCAATAATCAGAAGATGTAGTAAGTGTAATACCATTCCCTGTAGTAGCTGACGGGTCTAAAGTTACGTCTTCTCCATGGAACGTGTAGTAGGGCTGATGAGTATAGTTGCCATCAGCGTCAGTTTGGAAACTAAATGTTTCGACTTGAAAGTCATCTAAGCTAGTGCGAGTTAGCTTACGAATCATAAATGATTGATGGCACAAAAACATTACATCGCCTGATTGTGCGTATGTAATCTCATCCAAAATACTGTCAGTAATAGGCAGTGTATTGCTAGAAACGTCTTGTGTAATTGTTTCTACAAGAGATACAACACCCGTAGATGGGTCTATCTTAAAACAACGAATCTTCTCATGCTCTAGTGAGATAATGTATTGCTCATCATCAGAAAAGATAAAGGGTATAATCCGATGCTGCATACGCTTCGATGAGTCAACAGTAGTGTCAAACTCATAGACCTTGCGTGTGCCAAATCTTTTTAGAAGACCGCCCTCATTACGAAGAAAGAAGTTTTCAACCTTCTTTGCAGCATTTTGATAAATACGAGTATCAGTCCTAGACAGCATAGAAGGACTGACTTCACCAAACTGAAAGTTAGATAAGGGAACTCTAATCCTTGCCATTAGCTACGCCTATTCGTAATAAACCTCGATGTAACCAGCTTGCGTGTTGTTTGCTGTTGTGAGTCAAGGCTTCTCGCTTTTGCCATTGCTGTAGTTGCTTGCTTTTCCATAAGACCTGCAAGAGACGAATCTCTTGCAATAGAAGTAGCAAACACTGTCGCTAAAGAGTATTCTACTGCAATTGTAAAGTAAGAAGGCCAATCTTGTTCATCAGCACGATAAGTGTAATCAAGAACTACTTGGTCAGATGCAGATGTATCTGCATACAACTTATCGCCATAAATTTGGTAATCAATAATATTATCTCTTACAGTCGCTGTGTGAACCATCAAGTAGCCTGTAGGTAATTGATACGCTCTGTCATAGCGTCCTGTAGGAGCGGCAGATAGTAAATTAAGGACAGATTGATTGGTAGAAAAACGCCAACGTGTATTAACCAATGATGTGCGAGCAACATCCTCATACATATTTACCGAGACAAGAGACTCGGTGGTGCCATCATCAAAGGATGTGATTGGGTCTGCACCAATAAGAATCAATGCTCTTGCACAGATATCAATTGGTGTATTTGCGTGTGTACTGCTAACTGCCATATGGTTATGGGGGGCCGAAGCCCCCCACTCCCTTAGTCAGAGTCGGTAGCTGTAATAGCTACGCCGTTCACAATATCAATGGCTGTGCCAGTGTTACTGTTACAATAAGCGTGGCTAACTACTGGTGTACCACCTGTTGAAGTTACGCAGATAATAACATCATTCTTTTGAATCATGTTTACCGCATCAACAAAGTAGTCAGCAGTGTTTACAGTAGCAATCGTGTCAGCAGTTGTGTAGTACCACAAACGCTGATTTGATGCGCCACCGATAAGAGTCAGACCTGAAGCTGCATATGCCATTATCTTAACTCCTCTTAGTTGTTGTCCAGAACTTCGTAGATGCCGTTATCATCAATAACGACTGCACCCATTGACATCATTGATGTGGCAAGATGCGCTACTTTTTCTGCGACATAGTTAATTTCGGTTGAGACATCTGAGTTAACGCCCAAACCAACAGATGAAGTATGATAGGCCATATTCTTACCTGCTGTGATTGCAGAGGTAGAGAAAATCTTAAAGCCCATAAATTCCTTCATGGTCATACCGCCAGCGAAAGGCAGGTTCTGCTCGCCAACAAAGTCGCTTGATGCAAACTCAGTAATGTTGAACAGGTCTGCATAACCCTTTGGATGCATTGCCAGATAACGCTGACCGTCTTCTGGAATGTTTGCTGTACCAAATGTTTCAAACAGAGTCAGGATGTCAGCAAGCACAAGTGCGCCTGATGTATCGTTAATCTGTGTTGAGTTAGCACCAGCATCCATAGCTGTGTAAAGAATCTCATCAGTCTTGCGACCCAGAGCGGCGGCGGCTGATTGTGCTACAGCCTGACGCTCGTTGATGTTGACCTTCAACTCATCCAGCTTATCAATGTATTCTGCCGCATAGAAGTCAGCCATTGTGGCTTCGACTTGTGTATGCGCCAAATCCATTGGGGTTACATTGCCATTGCGTGATTTAGTAGAGGCAGAGCCTGTACCAATCTTTTGGAAACGAACAGTTGAGCCTTGTACATTGTTTGCCATACGCACAGTGTTCCGCAGTTTAGAACCCATACGCTGATAAGCCATATGCACTTCAGACTCGAACTGTTTGATAAATGCGACATCAATAGTATTCGCCATCGTTCAGTCCTTCCTGAATAAAGTTACGTTTGTACTGCGGTTGTCTGTGTTGGCATCCTCACTGCGGTTATCCTTGCGGGCCGCTCAGTGCATTACAGGCCGTTGTTGTAGATAGTAAACATTATTTTTGCGATTTATGCAACGCACAAATCTCATCATGGTATGGCCGTTAACTTCATGCATAAGCTCATCAAATACAAATCCACACCAGCTTAGCCACATAATTGTTTCGTGATGGTCAATAGGAACAAAGTTTTCAACCATCTCATAGTCGCCTTGAAGTATCTCTATTACTTCTTTGCAACCCCTTAGAAACGGGCGAAAGTTTGAGTTGATTGCGCCAGTGCCTAACATCCAGACTCTTGCTGTTTCCTCGTCAATAGGAACAGTCCCGCACATAGCTATGCAATTCTCATCGTACCGAATGGTGTAAGTCTTAGCACCCTCGATAGACAAAGGCTCAGACAGTGCTTCTATTGGCTCAAGGCCAAAGATAAGACACTCTCTTTTATCTTGAAATCTAAGGTATGGCGCAATCTCATACGGGTCATCTGGACGGCTATCTATCAAAGACAGCCGCCCCACACGCTTTATTTCTTTAGCCATTCTGATACAGCTTCCTAAATCCTTCTTCTACCTGACGAACAAAGTTCGGGTCACGTTTAGTAGGATTATGATACCTGTCATCAAGCATCATTTGCTGAAGCTGTTTTTCATCCATGCGAGCCATACCCATCTGTTCTGATGTAGGCCCACCATCTTTCATGGCTTCCATGATTGTCTCCAATGCCATAACACCGTCTGCTGTTGCGCACATACGCTCGATTGCGCCTAGTTGCTCTTCTGGGAAGAACTGGTTGGCAAACAAAGAAACAGCTTCTGTTCTTGCTGAAGCATTGTCTCCAAGCCTAGCAAGCTCCGCATCATAGTCTGGAACATCCGCGTTTAATGCACCAAGATACATATTGATGCCTTCTGAAAACTCTTCCTGATTAAAGCCATTTTCAAAAGCGTGGTTAGCCCACCACTGCAACAACTCATTATCTCCAGCCAAAGACTCATCAATTCCTTCTGGAAGTTGATAGTCTCCTACAGTTTCTGGGCGATTAGCATATGCTTCTTTTTCAATTTCTTCCATAAAAGCAGTACGGTAATCTTCTTCTTTTTGACCTAACTTGCTTTCCAGAGAAGAGTAAGCATTTGCTAAATCTTCTGCACTGCCAAACTTTTCGGGAAGCCACTCAGGACGCTCAACCGCAGTCTCAGTCTGGACTGCTTCTGTTGGTTCAGCACTGGCGGTAGATTCAACATCATTCATTTTCTTTTACCTTATGTGCGTGTCTGATACGAGCTTCGATAATGCCAACGATATATCGCTGACCCTCCATGTGACGCAACTCCGTATCAGTAACAGCCGCGCCATGCACAGATTCAATGGTAATAGAACGTAAGTATTTAAGCACAGCTTTGCCTGTGTCTGTTGTAAACAGAGAACCTACGTTCAAAGATATTTGATTATCAATCTCTGGTGAGCGTTGATGCCCATCAAGACTGAGGTGGGCCTTGTTCGCCAATGGTTACTCCCGCCGCTTGTTGTTGAAGTTGTTGTTGTTGCATGGCATATTGTTGCGCCATCTGCACCAACTGTTGACGCTCATTCAAATCTCTAATCAGATTATCAGGAACGCCAAACTTCTTGGCAAGGTAAACAGCAGTTTCTTCTGAGTTAATCAGAATGTTAGTTATCTCTGGGCCAAATCTTCCCTGCACCAACTCTAGGAATCTTGCGACTGAGGTAATGTCTTGGTTAGCTTGGGCCTGTGCCAGAGGCGAAACAGACCGTACCTTTACTTCTCTTCCGTTTATTGTAGGCAGTTCTATTCTGCCCTGTTTCTTTAAAATATATACTACACGTTGTAATACAGGCTGTACCAACTCAGCTTGGAGTCTTCCAAAAGCAGAACCAATACGGCGCGACAAATCAGCCATTCGCTCTGCAACTTCTGTAGCAGAAGCTGGGGTTCTGTCAGGATTACCCAGCATATCATTGTACAACGCCCTCTTAATATTGAGCCTCATATCTGATAGTACAAGATTAGCAACGTCAAAGCTACCTGCTGCGCGAATTGGCTGTAACCCCATAGAACCTGCGGCTTTTGGAATTACAGTTCCCGGAACGAGATTAATTGTGTCTGGATTTACAACCCCATCGTCATCCATCTGATAGATGCCAGAGATTGCCATCTGTGCATTTTCAAGAATCAACTCAATGGTCAGGTTGGTTGTTTTAATTGCACTGAGAGCGTTGATAAGGGGGCCTCGACCATATACCTCTCCAGCGCACTTAGACCAACGGAAACAGATAAAAGGATTTGAACCAATGCCAGTATAAGACTCAGATACAATAGTTTCTCCGAGTCCGCACTCAATAACATAAAACAAATGCGCTTCTTCATTCTTCTTTGTATAGTCACGACACAAGACCTCAAGCACTCTTGTTTTTTCTTCTGGCGCACGATTAATCTTGTCTGTCATTTTTGATGAAAGCTTTGCCTTCTTATACATCAACGGAATATCAGAATTGCGTACCATACGCTCTCTAAACACATGGTCGATGCGGTCATCTGGTCCTGTGTCAAGAACAATGTGCGGCAATGGTATAGCTGAAAATATCACAGGATTAACAGCATCACCTTCCGCCACAGAAAGGACGCCAGTACCAACAGCCAAATCCATAAAGGATTCATGCACTTCCTGACCAAAGTTAGAGTTCTGTATTACCTCGAATACATACTCAGTAACTTCATCAAGCTCGTTATTTACTTCTTCACGCGCCTCAGGAGGGACTTCACTGCCAGACGTAAAGTCTGCCCAACGTGCAAAATTGGGAACAAGACCTTGCTGTAAACGAGACGCAAACTCCTGAACGCCAACCACCGCAGTTTCGTCAAAGATTTTGTCATCGCGTCTTTGACCTGCCGCTTCATAGTAGAAAGATTCTCTTTGAGGTAAGGCATATTCATAACACTCCTCGAATAAGTCAACGAAGTTTTGCCGATGATGTTTAGCCTTTTCGTATCTTTTGAGATACATCTTAGCTGTTTCATCAGCACCATTTGATATCATAGGAGCGTTATAAATCATTACATGTACTCGTTATAGTAGCCCATACCGCCGCGTGAGCTTGTCAACAATGACCTGCGACCACGACCACCACGACCAGAACCGCCAATCTGAGTTAGGCGTTCTGTAAGTTGTGCCTGTCTTCTTTCAGCCGCTTCTTGATTTGCTCTGTCCTCTGCCGCTTTTTGTTCCGCTTCAATGCGTGGGTCTGGCGGTGGAGGTGCAGATTTTTTTGGTCTAAATGGTCCTGCACACATTTAAGCCTCCTACATTCTAGCCCATAATCCTTGACGAGTTCTTTGCTTGGGCTTTCTAGCAAAGACATCATATTCTTTTTTAGCGTTGAATGACTGCAAAGGTTTGTGATTACTCATCAACTGTCTGCCTTCACCAGCCCCCAACATTAGATACTGTAGGGCATCATGAATATGAGAATACATATTTTTATCTGGTTTGTCAGCATATCTCTCGCCAGACACTTCTATGCGCTTGTAATGATACCCACCATCAAAGCCCTTTATCAAGCTAGGGCAACGTCTGTCAATCAATAGACCAGACTTACCATCAACCATTTTGTTTAGTGCTTGAGACACAGATTCAAGTCTAAGGTCTACAGAATTAGATGGCGCAGGTATCGCTCTAAGTCCAGCACCCCTGAGTATTTGAAAGGGTGTTGTCTCATCTGTTTGTGCGCGAAAGTCACCAGCAGGGTCGCCAAAGATGTGCGCCTCTTGATTAGCAAACCTTGTTGCAATCTCTTGCCGCAGTAGCTCTGCAAAACGCACGATGCCCATGTCAATGGCAACAATCTCTGACTGTATTAGCCAACGTCCACGCACCTTCTGACCGAACACAGCCGCAGGGGTAAGCCCAAAGTCAATACCAATATACACAGGCACACCATCTGCAATGGGTATTTCTTCTTTTGCTATGTGCATCTCAGGTGCAAACATTGGGTACACAGGCTTGCCATCCTGTACAGAACCTAGCCTATTCATAACATACACATCTATCCAGCTTTTAGTCTTACCTCTAATCAAATTTGGATAATAAGACTTAAGCATATGTTTGTTATTTTCAGCTTGCTTGTTAGGTTCATAATCGTTGACAACACCTTCTTCATCTAGCTTTTCAATCATACCAGATGGTTGTGTATAAAAGTTCCAGTTGTCTGGCTTGACCAACATCTTAGCTTGCTCTCGAGGAATGTGGTCAGGAATAGGAACCTCACCAGACATGATGGGCCACCAATGGTCTTCTTCTGGTGCGTTAGTATCGGCTATTACTCCTGACCACGATGGCCCACCTTCGCGCATGGAAGGAAAGCGGCCCACGCGCATTGTACAAGCATCAATAATAGACTTAGGGACCTCCCTCGCCTCGTTAATCCAGATACCTGTCAGTTCAAGGGAGAGGAGCTTCTTGACGTCTTCTGGTCTATCGAGAGCGAGGAAGATAACTTCAAGGTCGATGTCGCCTTGTTTAATATGATGAGTATAAGGTACAGACCAATGAAACTTACCCCAATCATTCTCAGGAAACCAATCGAGCCACGTTTTGATTGTGGTGGTTTTGAGTTGTGGGTTCGTGTTTCTAATAATCGCCCAACGGCTACGCCGAATACCATCCTTGTTCTTCTTCTGCATTAAGGCTCTACGAAAAACCTCAACGCAACAACCTACCGATTTACCAGACCCAACAGGGCCGCGAATGCCACGAAAGAACGTGTCGTCTTTCATGAATGCTTTTAATACTTTGCCATCAGGCTTGTATTCAAAGTTGGTCAACTTGTTGGTCTTTCCCAAACTTAATCATGCGTTCAACAACTTCTGGACCAATGACAGCAATAACTTTGTCAGCTTCTCTGTCAGTGCAAAACTCTTCTGGGTGGTGAGCAAGGTGGACTTTCTTCACCACTCGCCGCAGTATCTCACGCTCTTCTACATTAAGGGTGTGCAAGAAACTCATGTACGATGTGCCTTTGTCTTCTTAGCAATGCTCTTGGGCTGTTTGCTAAACTGTTTGCCCTTGCGTATTGCCGCTCTCTTGGCGCGAGTAGTACGAGCATACTCTGAGGCCGATAAAGATTTTATAGCAGATTCTGGAAGGTAACGCTCACCAGTAGCTTTGCTACCTTGTGTGCTAGGCTTGCCAGACTTTGTGCGCCACTTCTGTTTTGTCCACGCTCTAAGTGATTTCTGTGAGGGTGCTAGTGCCATTAGTTCCGATACCCACCGCCAGCTTTCTTATAGAGCAGGGCTAGTCTTTGCGCTTTTCTTGCTGACCACTGACCCGGCCTTCCGCCCTTTCCCTCTGCCTTTACTTTGTTGAACAGTCTTTTTCTCAGGGCTGGCTTTGTGTAGTTCCCTGCCGCGTTCACCGCCATCTTCAATCTCCACTAATCTTTGTGAGTCTCTGGTATACGTTGCACCTGACAGAACCCGACCATCAGGCATTGTAAATGTAGGCCCATCATACGGTGTGCCATCCCGAAACTGATACTTAGGCATTAGACTTACTCTTCATAATCTTTTTCTGTAAAGCAGGTGGCAATGTCTTCTGTTTGGCAGTCAACAATGACTTGGCTTTCTTTGCGGCCTTCTTGCCAGCTTTTGTGTATGGATACTTCTTTCCAGCTACGTTAGGCATTATGCACTCCTTGTCTTAGACTTGTTTCGCTTGGATATTGCTCTGGCTTTTGCTCTTGCGTCAGCCTTACTGCTCGCACCCCACGCCCGAAGGCTAAGAAGTAGGCGAGTAGGTTTTCCATTCTCATCACGCTCTGGACCTTTCATGTTGCCCATTCGTGCTAAGAAAGAAGCTCTGCGAGGATTGTCACCACTCTTAACAGGAGGCTTTAATGTGCCGCCCTTGTAAGAGGCTCTACCTTTGGCATTCAATCCGCCTTTGGGATTCTTGCCTTCCTTGCGCGTCCATGCGGGGGTTTTCATACTCATGCTATATTACTCATATCCATGCCACCATAATTACCAGTAGGTGTGCTTGCTTGCATTGTGCCACCAGAAATAGTAACGCCAGCACCAGATGGGTTGTCATCCCCACCACCAGTAAAGTTCACCAAAGACTTGGCTCTGTTACGAGCAACTATCTCTGCGTTCTTCTTTTTGTTCTCTTCTGATAACTCATACTTACTAACAATCAATTCATTGCTTGTATCCCGAGTGCTAGACACTGTTGGGTATGATACCGAAGGTGTGCCACCTATACACATAACGGACTTCTCCACATAAAAAAATTACAGCCCTTTGCTTGACTGTAACCCATCGAGCCTTTTTTGGCTATAATGTTTGTGGAGGACACCTATGGCAACAGGGTGTACGGCTTTTGGACCCCCTGCCGTCAACCGAGGTCTATACTCACCTTGATGTCCCCAGCGACTAAGTGCTGCGACCTATCAACTGGCTTAAACCCTGCTCTGTCGAGAATGTCTTTACTGGCTTCTAGCTGTACGTACTCAGACTTCGCACCTTGAGCTAGGCGCAACAGCTTGCTAGCGGCAAACGTAGCATTGAGACCGAGCGATTCCGTCACACTCTGCATCATGTACTGCTGAACGTGCGGAAGCCGTAATGCTTTACTGGCACTGACTCTGCCGCTTTCTCCCTCTGCGTATCCAGCCTTGCTCGCGGCTTCCTTGATGCTACACCCTTCAGCTACGAGCGTATCCACAAGAGCCATCTGCTTAGATGTCAGCTTACTTACTTCTGTCATAGTACATCCTAACAACCCCCCTTGTGTTCCCCCCTTTTTATGAACCAGTGCGAAACCCTCTGTCAACTCACAATTTGTACGCTAGAAAAACCTAGAAGGGGTCAGACAGAACATGGCCGCCGCTTTACATCAGAGGTCGTAAGGTCACTGTCTCAGACAAAGTTATCCTATGTCGGAGCCAGCCACCCCCTCTGCACGAAACTCCTAGCAGGTCAGCAACCCCTGTCCAAAGTAAAGCAGCAGGCCGCACCCTGCCGGCATCGTGCCTATCTGGTTCTGCATCTATCACCCGTGGCTGTGCTTTACTTTGGCGATTGCACCGCCCCTCAAGGCGGCGCATCGGCACAGCACAGGGGCCGTGACCTTGGGAGTTATCGGCAGAGGCGGTCTCTGTCGCCAACAAAGGAGAACTAAAATGTCTAAGAAAGTAACCAACAACCTAGTAGCTGATGTAAAACGTGACCATGTTATGACTGACCGAGTTGTATACAATCAACTGAATTGGGAATTGAACAAAGTTATCGACAATCTCAAATGGTCTATCAACAATAAGCAGTCAAAGATTGAAGAGATTGACCAGATATTCTTTGACTTCAACGCAGGTAAATACGAAGACCGTGAAGGCGCACAGACGGAACCAGATTGGGTTGACCTCGACAACAAACGCGAATGGCATCTGAAGCAGCAAGAAGTCACCAAGCAACTAGCTGAGTACTTCAAAGCAGCTGTTGACCAACTCTTCCCTGAGGTCAAGACACAGGCCAAAGAAGATGCAAAAGCGAAGTTCGCAAAACGCCTAGCATAACACAAGCTGATAGAGGTTCGGCGGAAACGTCGAGCCTCTTTCTATGTCTGGCGAAGAGACACATCCTAACTACTCCCTCGGCTTCGCCTCGGGGGGGTCATCCTCACAACTGTATCAGTTTGGAGTTTGACATGACTCACTTTATTGCTTTTTATATTGTCTTGATTATTTTTATGATGACACTGAATGTCATTGTATGATATCCTACATACAGGAGAACACAAATGAAAAAATCATTGAACATATTAGTATTCGTTTTGCTTATGCTCTATGCAATAAGCTGGACAAGTATTCTCTGGGAAATCACCGGAGATAAACGCCTTACTATGTGGTACTGGATAGCACACAGCGAGGTAATCAACTAATCATTCTGCAAAGGAGAACAGACATGAATGATATGACAACAATCAAAAACGAATGGGACTTTCCTGTTGAAACCTATGACTTATGGGCTGTGCCTAATGGTCTTGGCAATCAAATTCAGGTACCGCAATCAATGGCAAGGTCCATTGTAAGAACAGATACAAATCATGTGCTTGGTGTGCATGGCTCAAAGTACAAAGCAATCAAGCATGATGATGTAGTAAACACTGTATTCGATGCAGTAAATAGAAGTGGTATCTCAAAAGATTACCAAGAAAAAATTGAAGTGTTTGATAATGGCGCAAAGTTACGCGGAACAATTAACTTCCCTGACCTTGTGATTGAACCTGCTGTTGGAGACCACATCCACTTTCAGATTGTATTCTTCAACAGCTATGACGGTAGTTGGGCATTCGGGCAACAGGCACAGGGCTTACGCTTATGGTGTCTCAATGGATGTACATCACCAGATACAGTTGCCAAGACTGTCGCCAAACACACAGCCAATGTAGATATTGTTGCATCATCAGCAAAGATACAGCTTGGCTTGACTGCATTCTTCAACTCAAAAGAACTGTACCAAGAATGGATGAAGGTTGATGTTCCTGACCTTGTGGCAGAAAACTTCTTCAAAGGTACGCTGTGTCATGTGAAGACCAAGACATCCGAACACAAGCACAACATCAAACAGCTTGAGAATATTATGGGCTTGTGGTCTGGCAACGCTGGACATCTCGGCAAGAACAAGTGGGCGTTGTACAACACCATGACTGAATGGGCAACGCACACACAAGAGTCACGCAGTCCTGCAAACACACGCAGGATTCGTGAGAACCAAGTGGCTCGCGCCATGAACGAACTGACTTATGTATAAGGAGAGCAACATGAAGTCTATGATAAGACAACTAACCTCAATCAACAATCAACTGCGACTGCTTGCAAATCAATTGAACGAGGAGCAATCAGGATTCAGATGGCGGGTTCAAAACGCGGCCGATACACTCGACCGGATTGAACGCGACTATCATGAAGTCTTGGAACGTGACGCTACTGAAGATAGCCCATACATCAAGCCAACATTAACGGAGATAAAGTAATGGAAAAGATAAAGTACAGAGCTTCAAAGACACACCCTATGCCAACAAGAACTGGTAGAGGCAGAGAGCCAAAGTATTTGTTCCCAGAATTAGAAGTCGGGATGTCATTCTTTGTTAACTCAGAAGCTGAAGTAAAGGCCGCACGAAATCGCTTTTACAAAAGACAACAAGCTATTGTTGTTCGTGCAGAAAATAATGGATACAGAATTTGGAGGAGAACATAATGTCGTTGATGCAACAGCGTCACTTTGAATACTTAGCTGATAAGGTCGCCCCTCTCATGGGGTGGCCGAGTCAGATAGTTGAGATGGCAGACAGACTTGCCGAAACAAATCCGCGTTTCAATAAGGAGAAGTTTCTTCAACGTGCAACAGAGGCATGGGAGAAAGCTAATCCTATGGAGGATATGAACGATGAGATACCGTACTAACATCGAAGGTAACAAGCTGTATGAAGAAGTGTATGAGTGTAACTCATGCGGTAAACAATACGACCAGTACAATCAGATGGACCATCCGAGCTATGACTCGGGTGGGTTCTGCCACTGTGGGTCAGAAGATATAAAGGTGCTTGTACTCAGAACTATCTATCAAGAGTTATGGGTAGAGCAGGAAATGCCAACAGAAGATGTGCTTGAGGTAGCACTTGAATTAGAAAATTGGGAGGTAGCAGACTTTGCTATCAGGATAAAAGGAGAACAGAAATGAATGCCATTGAAAAGCAAAAGGCTTATCTTGATGGCGTTGATAAAGGACACACCTTTGAATGCCCATCATGCAAACAAGCAACAAACAAACTTGCTTCACAAAATGAATGTGAACATTGCAAGGCAAAACTGTCACACAAGTTAATGTTTATCGGGAATTACTTTGTGACAACAAAAGCAAATGGAGAACAGACATGAATGATTTATTTGACACGCCAGCATTCAAGCTGGTCAGACGCGATGACCCCTCAACAAGTCATGACGCGGCTGAACAGCTTGACGTAAACAAGATGGAAATGCTTGTCTATAAAACTATCCAATCATTTGGCACAGAAGGTTGCATCTCAGATGAAGTGTGTGACTTGTTATCTCACAAGAGATACAGCACAGTAACTGCTAGATACAAACAGCTTAAAGAAAAAGGCTTAGTATCTATTGACCACCGCAAGCGCAAAGCATCGAGCGGCAGACAACAGCATATCATGTGGGCAACTACACACTATGAGCCGGAGGTACAAGATGAATGATTAACGGCTATGAGATAATGGTCGACCAGCTTATCAAGCGGCGGCATGAACTTGGCATATCACAAGAACAACTATCATTTGATATTGGGTGTGCCAAATCTTTAATTCATAAATGGGAGCAGTACAAGCGTGTGCCATCTGGCTTCATGCTTGGCTGTTGGGTGGAGGCACTTGGCTTACAAATCACCGTCACAGAGAAAGACAAGAACAGCTCGCAGGAAACTGAAGAAGTATGAACGTGATGGCAAAGCTGTCACCTGTGAGTATTGTAAAATAAAAACACATTGGTTTGTGGTGCTTGCTAGTGGCGCAACCTATTGTACAGATTGTATGGAGAGATACGGATGGCAACATCTCAGCGCAGAAAGGGAAGCTATCATGAAAACAAAGTCCTCGAGTGGCTTGAAAAAATCGGTTTCAAAGCGAAGAAACAGCCCCTCTCGGGACAGTTGGGAGGCGAGTATCGAGGCGACATCCTCATCGACATCGGACAAGAACAACTGGTGGTGGAAGTAAAGTACAGAGATAAAGGCTCATTCCCTAGCCCATTCTCTGTGCTTGAAGATAGAGACTTAGCTATCTACAGAAGAAAGACAGGCACTCCCAAGTCTGTCATAATAATAGATACAGAAGTCTTTGAGGAACATTTCGTGCCGTTGTTGCTCGCCGGAGGTGAGGGGCGGCGGCGAGCAAAACGGCAGAAAGTTCCTGTCTACTGGCAACCAACAGAAGACCTTATGGATTCAATCAACCAAGCACTCAAGGAGGATATCAATCATGGCGATGAAACAGCTAGGTTCTGTAACTACCATGTCGGCAAGGGGTCAACCTTTACAGACATCGGACTTGCGTACAGAAAGTGGTGCGCTAACGCAGTTAAGTTCAGAAAAGAAAACGAAAGCAGTGGCAAGACTGCTCGAGGTAAACAATCCGCATCAGGTGGACAAGAATCTAGTTTCTTCTCTGGAATCGTTGACGGGCTATCCAGTGATTGAGAACAGTCGTGTGCTGTACAAATCACATGGTGCCGACATCGACATACGCGGCTACTCTATCAAGGTAGATGACGAAGCAACCTGCGACAAAGCAATCGAAGCAGTGCAGTCATCACTTGTTCCCATGCCTGTAGACGATATCAAGAAGCAACTTGTTATCTTATCTACACTGGTGGTCAAGCCATCGGGTGAGTCTGCTGGTGATATGAGTGTGCGTATCAATGCAATATCCAATCAGCTTATGGAGTTCCCTGCGGATATTGTGAACACAGCAATACAGAATGTTTCTCGTGAAACAACATTCTGGCCAGCCTATTCTGAGTTCTACAAACACATTGGCTGGAAACTCAAGAAGCGCATGAAATTATTGGAGGCTTTGACTGCAAAGAAACTTGCATTCTTGCAACAAAAACAGTAGTCTATACAAAGGAGAACAGCATGAATAGACTTGGATTTATTGGCGGCAGTGATGCTCGCCGTATCATGGACGGAGATTGGCACAGTCTTTGGTTAGAAAAGACAGGCCAACAAGAACCCACAGACTTATCAGATAATCTTGCAGTGCAAATTGGTATTGCAACTGAAGACTTCCACTTGTCTTGGTTTGCAAAGCAAGTGCTTGACCCTACAAAAGAATATCTTGTGAAGCAACAAACCTATCAATCAAAGAATTGGGGAGTGCCTTGCAAGGGTACTGTTGATGCAAAAATTTATGGCAGAGATAAGATTGTAGAATGCAAGCACACCTATGAACGCAACACAATGGAGTCTTGCCTCAAACAATATATGCCGCAGATACAATTCTATATGCTCACATCCGATATGGCTTCTTGCTATCTATCTGTAATCTTTGGAAATCGCAGATGGGAATCAGTAGAAGTGTCTCTTGATTTATTCTACATAGACAAGATGATGACCCATGTTGCTGAGTTTTGGAAACTGGTTGAAACAAAAACACCACCAGCTTCTGACAAACAGGTTGAGTCTTTATCTACAGACAAGATACTTGTGGATGACATGGTGCGGCGTGACGCATCATCAGACAATGAATTCATTAGCAGATGCCATGACTACATAGAGCAAGAGGCAAATGCTAAATCATTCGAGTCAGCCAAAGCCGACCTCAAGGCTATGGTTGCCGACAACGAGCGGGAAGTATACTGCGACCTGCTCACTATCAAGCGCGACAAACGTGGCGCACTACGCATCAATGTAAAGGAGAACTAAGATGCAAGAACTAACCAAAGCACTAATCAAATTCCACAACTCAGGAGCGGCGGCAAAGAAGTCAGCAGACAACCCGTTCTTCAAATCTAAGTACGCATCACTAGAAGAAGTGATTGAAACTGTGCGAGCCGAAGCTGGCAAGTGTGGCCTCACCTTCACACAGATGATTGACTTTGATGAAAACTACATCTTTGTAACCACAACAATCATGCACGAATCAGGCGAGTCAGCAACAGGACGCACACCTGTACTCACCAAAGACAACTCCGACCCACAGAAGATGGGGTCAGGTATCACATATGCCAAACGCTACGGACTGCAAGCCGCATTCGGTCTGCCGTCTGAAGATGACGATGGCAATTCAGCCAGCACACCAACCAAAGTGTCTGGGCATAAGAAGACAGAAACATCAGATGAAGGAGCATGGTAATGTCTGAATACGATAACACAAACAGAGGCGCGGCATTCACACCGTTTGATGATCAGAAGTTTATCTTACAGGGTAAGGTTGACATACAGGGCAAGGAGTATCCTGTTGTTATTATGCAGATGACATCACGAAGCGGTAGCAAGCGCCTCGAGGTCTATCAAAAGATGGGTACAATGTTCGATGTAAAAAAGAACGAAGGCTCAGAGAATCAACCAGATTATGATGGGCCACTTGACCTTATTGACGGCAATCTAAAGATTGCTGGTTGGAGACAGCAAAAAGATGGCAAGCCGTATTTGTCTTTACAAGTACAGGAACGTCTTGTTAAAACAGAAGTAACAGCACCACAAGAACTGAAGCCAGCAACGACAGAAGTTATTGTGGATGATGACAGCATTCCTTTCTAATTGAGCAAAGGTCTGTTCTCCAACTCCGTCCCTTTGCTAGAACACCCCAGTCACTCCTCCGAGTCTGGGGTGTTCGCTTATTTGGAGGTAACATGAAGGACATAGGAACAATGACAATCGCAGAATTCAAAGAACATCTGCGCCAGTTAAAAGAAAAGAATTTGTCTGTAGATAAAAACATCAGCAAAATGCGTAGACCAACAGAGTTTCTTAGCTCTAGCGTACAGCGCACAATGCAAAGAAGGAGAACTAAATGACAATCGTAGAGTACACACCAGAAAGAAAGCGAGGTAAGTGGGACTTTATACCTGACTTGCCTTATCAAAAAGCAATGCTGTTTGAAACAGAGCGTGAGTGTGACTGTGCAAGACGCGCACTAATCTGGCATGGATTTAAAACAGCGCAGAAAAAAACCCGTGACGGCTGGTATATATGGAAGCTACCCAATGAAAATACAAACTAAAGCAAACCACAAGTCATCATCATTTACAGTTTATCTTGAGACAACCATCGAAAGAACAATGAAGGTAAGAGCTTTAGATAAAGAAGAAGCAATGGAGCTTGCATTGAAGCGAGCAACAGAAAGATGCAAGAGTTTCAAGCACTCAAGATACAAAGTCATTGCACATGAGGTCATAGACGCAGATGAGATTAAGCGATAAGACCTTTGCGATATTTATTCTTGCGGTCAAACGTCAGCACTTCCTTGCGATTGCCAGATACTTTGTAGCTACAGTGTATCCAGCCTGTGTTGCCGCCCTCGTAATGCTCAAGGATTAGCTGGTCAAAGTCTAGGTTGCCAGCTATCCATCCAGCAACTTCTAAATTAGAAACGCTTGGCACTTCGAAGTCTGCCGCTTCACCTTTTGCGTGTTGGCTATTCACTGTACTGCCAATAGCAATGCACAACTCTGGGCTACGATACCCACTGCTAGGGCTATAAGGTATGCTGTATTGCGTTCTTACTGGTTCCAGTACATTCATGCACAAAGCGCGTAAAGCCTCTGTATGGGCTTCTGAGGGCGTATTAGGGATGCCCTTGCGTGTAGCAGTTTGACTCTTGGTCAGTTCTTCTAAACTAAAATGCGGAGATAGCTTCATCACTTCTTCCTAAATTTATCTAAACCTTTGAGGCCAAGACCAGCCAGAATAGTTACATACAAAATATTCTGATACCAATCAGGCAAGTCAGCAATAACATCAAAGCCACGCTTGGCAAGGTCAGGGTCTATCCATGCCATTACACAAGGAGCAAGAACAACTATAGTTATTATCTCATCTTTCCAACTGCCCTTTGTAGACTCAGCCATGATAAGTTCCCACTTACTATCATGCTGTGCCGCAGTCTTCATTATCTCAGACTTAGCCTTTTCTTTTTCTACCTTCCCCTCGATGAAGGTTTGGGCCAAACTACCTACCACACTTAATAACTGAATCATTTGCCCTTCGCCTCCCTGCCAAGATACAAACCATAAATACCTGTCATCACACCCATGATTACAGATACAAATGCAGACTGCGCTGTTGTTGGGTCTTCAAGATTCATAAACCATTCAGCACAACGCCATGACATAGCAACACTGGCAATCATAGTCAGCTTGGCTGTTATGTTAACCTTTAGATATTTTTCTAACCAATCACTCACAGCAACCCCCTAAGATGTAAGGCCCACCAGACTA
>ERZ869936.737-NODE-737-length-28052-cov-38.289067_pt1 | contig 28052 bp, 38 predicted proteins | sample MGYA00520876_ERZ869936 | MGnify/ENA primary metagenome ERZ869936 (study PRJEB32218, sample SAMN09650985) | biofilter metagenome | isolation source: enrty point of leading RO module | place: Saudi Arabia: Thuwal, RO plant located on Red Sea | collected 2016-02-17 ... | reverse complement strand
ACACTCACTACATACTACATTGTTATAGCAACGACATTTGTTTTTAGACTCCACAGTAACCCTCACATTCATCATCAAATAATTGATATTGTGGGTCATCTTCTGCTATAAAATCTATTGATCCAAGTGGTTGCATTTTTCTGTGTAAAAATAATTCCCCATCTAATTTATTTACAAATTGACTATTTTTGCTAGACCTAAGTTTGTTATCAAAATCTACTGCATACTCAAACTCTTTTGGATGCTTGTCCTTTATTCTTTGCCACTCTTTATTGTCGTGGTAAGGACAGATAATACAAGCTGATCTAGGTGGTTGTGGAAATCCTAATTTTTCAAAATAATGCAAACAATCGTGTCTTGTTATTTTATTTTCTATAAGTGGGTAACAATTAACAGCCCATTTGTTAGGTGGATATTTGGCTCTTTGTATTTCATCTTGTGATATTCCCATTACTATCTCTACAACTTTGCCACGCAAGTTAGTAACACCTAGTATCTCTCTAATTCTTTTATTTATTGGTTGTATCTTGTAACGATCTGTACAAGTTCTAAGTGTTAGTCCTTGTTTTCCACTAGGATTTTTAACGAATACTGGTATAGATGCAAAAAAACCTACAGGAGACATTAAATCTTTTGTTATATCTCCTGTATTTCTGTCGTTATTAACTATCTCTATGTTTATTTTGTCAGATACTTTTTCTTCTAAAAATTTAAACCAATCATATACTTCCTGTGGTTCGTTACCTGTGTCTGCAAATATAGCTGCATCAACTGGTGCTATCTCACCATTATATATTTTCATAAGCAAGGTACTTGATTGCACACCTGCACCTAAAGATAGAATACGAAGATCAGGTTTCTTATCTATAATTTTTTCATCTGCTAATCGCATCTCTTTTAAATACATTTATACGCAGTCCTCAAACATATACGCTATACAGTAGGTACACAAACCATTGTGAGTAAGAGTAGTTTCTGGTTGTTGTTCACAATCTTTACACATTATTCTTCCTCTAAGTTAGTAAGTATCTGTATGTTAGGTAGGATCGCTAGTAGTTGTTGCTGACCAGATGGTAACAATATACTCTTTCCCATAAATAAAGGAACATTCTTTTCGTTCTTTCTATTAAGAAGTTCTGCTATAAGCATTCCCTCTGTTGCTTTACTTAACATTACATCAATCATTCTTTCTCCTTATCTACAACCACCAATTTCTTAGCAGTTGTTTTTCCCTCCTGATACGCTTTCATATGTATCTGTGCTTCGTTGTAGGTGTAACCCTCTTTTAAACAAAACCATAACTGTTGTATGATTTCTACTTTATCTTGTTCATTCATTGGTGTATTTTTGCATTTTCCTCATATAAAAAACCTACTACTTTTGTAATTGGTTTTGTATTATCAAACTCTGTTGTTTGTGGCATAAGCTGTTCTGTCCATTGAAAGTCATAACCTTTACGCACTAGCTTGTGTATATTCCAGGTCATAATCTTTTTATTGTATTCAGTCAAGTAAATAAACTTTTTTGTTTTCTCTACAGATGCAACTAAATTACTTTCAAATTTTTTCTTTTCAATAATCCAACTACTGTATTCTTTATCTCTTGACTTTATCTCAACAATATATGTATCGCTCTCTGCATCATATGTGCTGAATGGATCTTCTACCTCAATCAAATCAAGCTCTGGATATATACTATTTAATTTATTAACTATCTCTGTTTGCGTCATTCTTCTTCCACCACTTCTACTTGTATCTCTGTTGGTTCGCCTACAAACTCTACATCTTTAAACTCACCAGAATTAGATACTGTAATAATTACTTTCATTGAATATCCATAATGTATCTACAACCTACGCAGTAACCATTGTCATCAATATCACTAGGCATACCAAATAGATCGTACTCGCCTACACCACAACTAAGACAACGCACTCTTTAGCTTGTCAATCATAGCACTAGCATTACCCTTAGTTGCACCACCACCATTGAGATAGCTCTTACCTTCTGCACCTAATTCATCTAGTCCTGCATCTATACATTGTTCAATCAAACTATTTATAAAGTTCTTTTGTCCATCACTAATCGGATCTTCCATCCATTTACCCTCTGGTATATCAGCCATATCTTCTTGCTCCTTTTTCTCTACTATCTTTGCATCTAATATATCTAAAGTGTTGTTAATCACTTCACTATTGTTAGCTCTTTCCTTGAAGTCATCTTTGTATTTATCTACATAGCTTTCTACAAGTTTAAGAAATTTATCTACAGTATCGTTAGACCAATCTCCTACATTGTCGCTAACATTTTTATCCATTTTAATTCGTGTCATTGTAGTTTCATAGCATTTCTTTGCGAATTGTTTATCCTCATTGCACATAGTAAATACCATTTCTTTTATCTGTGGTTCGGTAATACTAGAAGGGGATATCTGCTCCTCTTGTACTATGGGTTTTTTTTTAGGTTCTTCTTTTACTACAACTTCTTTAGGTGTATTTCCTGCGTAGTGTTCTTCTTCGCTTACTCCACCTGTCCACAGCTCTAAGCCAATACCAAATCGCATACAACATCTTTTGATCCCATCACTTACAGCTAGTTTTAACACTTCACTTTCAGTAATGTTTCTTTTAATTGCGTGTGCATCTACATCACCGACTTCTTCTACGACACCAAGACCATTGATTTCTAATCTACAAATTGCACCTACAACTGCGTTATCTTTATCTCGTATTATCTCTTTAATTCTAAAGTTATATTCTCCACCTACAACATCTACCAATCGTTGTGTATATATGTGGTGTGGTACATAGTCGCCATACTTCCCTTGTGGTGCTTTTTGTACAACACTCTTTGGAAATGGCTTTGTTAATTTTTTTATTGTTTCCTTATTCATTTGTTCTCCTCTGTTTGCCTACAGTATAGTTGCCTATACTGACATTTTCTAGTAGTATAAAAGAAACGATCTGAAATTATTCATATTGTTTCCCTTTCTGGATAGCCGACTAGCAATAGTCGGCTATTTTGTTTCTGTCACTTCTGCTATTGAAAACACTTGCATATTTAATGAATTGTGAATGTGATCTATCATCTCTTGTGCGTATTCAATAGCTCTATCTTCTGTTTCTGCTGTAACATACTTTTTGCCTACAACATTAACTCTATACTTTTTCATTACTTCCCTTTCACTATGTCGTAATATTGATCGTGATTATAATAAACATATTCATTATCACTAAAACCAACATCACTATTAATACGATTAACAATCTCATTAATTGTTATATCTCTAATACTCCCTGCTTCAGTATCTACAACTATCATTACTTCCCTTTCACTATGTTATGCACTTGTTGTCTTGTTAATTGTGTGATCCCAGCTAACTTGATAGCTGAATATCCATTGTTATACAAGCCTACAATCGCATTATTTCTTATATCTATAAACTCTTGCATAAAGACTTTATGATTTTCTATCTCTTTCATACTTTCGCTTAGTGCATAAAGTAATGTTTCATTATTCTTTTTATCTACATTGTCGCTTATGTTCTCTTGTGCTTGTGTTAAGAGATCGTTAATATTATCTTCCATTATTCCTACCAATCTTTAGATGAAATATAAGTTAAAGCATTTATATAACCTTCATCATAATAAATATCTTCTTTACTCATAACTTCTCTATCCTTATCTAAATCTTTTTGTGTTTCATTTATTAATTCATAAATAAATTTTCTTAATTTTTCGTTCATTGTTTACCTTTCTATTCTTCTTCATCTATTGGTGCATACCAAAATACAACTGCGTTATCTAGTTCTAAATCGTATTGTGATTTATCTTCTAGTTGTTCTTTAAAGTATGTGCTTGTATATCCCCAATTCGTATGACCATATACACTTTGGCAATACTCATCTAATACTTCTGTTATATCCATATCTTTCCTATTCTTTCTGCTTGTAGCTTATAAAAAACTATCAGCTTTTTTAACTACCACTATGTAGATTCCTTGCATATTTTGTTGATCTACAATCTCTAATCTATTACCCTCTATAAAATGCAACACTTCTTTGGTTGTTCTAAATGGTTTTAAATTATTGTTGTAGTTTACAAATATCCACCTACAATCTCGTGGTATCTCTAACTGTTTTGTTACCATACTCATAGTCTAATACTATTTACATTAATTGTAAATATCATTCTACAATACTGTTGTTTCGTTTTTTCTGGATCACTTCAATTTGTTTTATCAAATCTTCTAAGTCATACCAAACTTTTTTAGGTGTTTTACCTTGTGTGTAACAGTTTTTGCTGTACTCTTTTATCCTATCTATCTCAAACTTTAGGTATTCTAAATCTTCTAATATCATTATCCACCACTTTCATCAAACTCTATGTCAATACCATTGTCATCACACCATTCATAAAATGTTTCTAAAAAACCATTTTCTAAATAGTAATCATCAAACTTTACTTCTTTATAAATGTCATTATCAAAATATATTTTCATTATTCACCTACAATTTCTTCATAGATAGACCACACGATAGCTCTAAATTCTTCTTGATCGTATTTAGATATGTCTATATCGCCTACAATTTCAGCTAGATTAGTTAAGTTTTTATCCTTTTTATCTAACTCTTTTTCTATTAGTTTCTGTATATTATTCATTGATTAACCTACACTTTCCTTAATCTTTAAACAAATTTAAACGCTGTCTTAGATAAACATCTTCCCATTCACTAACACTCATAAAGTTTTCTCTTTCTAATTTACTTGTTTTATGAATAGTAAATTCTGGAATATTTCTATCTTTCCAGTTATAAAATGGCTCTCTTGATATTTTTAATTGTATATCTTTATTACCATATTTTTTTTGTACTTGTTTCCAAGTTAATGTAATTGGTTTCATTACTTCTCCTTTTGATTAACCTACACTATATATTAGTAAAGTATCTTTTACAATGCAAGTTATTCACCTACATTATGGCTTTACTCACCTATACAATAGAAAAAGCCAGGTAATCTAAAGGGGTATAGATCACCTGGCTTAATCTGTTTATGCGTTGGTTGGTTAGTCTTTTATATAAAAATATTTATTTAACCAATTTAAAAACTTATCTTCTAAGTGTTTTATTAAATAGCCTACACCTACACACACGCTAATTAATAATAAATAGCTTGTAGGGTTAAGTATTAATTCATCATTCATTTAATTAACCTTTCTTTTAATAGTCGCTGTCTACATAATCGTAAACTGCGACTTCTCTTTCTTTCTGTACTTCTTTAATATTGTATTTTGAATGAAGTCTATAAACTTTAAAAGATAAGTTTCTTAAAAACTGTTCTAAACCTTTTAAAACTTTTTCTATTAATGGGTTTATTACTTCATAATCTGTATAAGTTTCCATTTCATAACCTAAAAACTCTTTTCTTTTACCCATTAATTGATTGTAATGTTCTCTTTTCATTGTTTAGCCTACTTTCTCAATACTTCCAACCTTGTTTCCATTAGGGTCATATAAATAAACAAAATCTTGAACACCGATTTTATTTATTTGATTTGATATTATTTCTTTCATTACTTGCGTTTCATTATCTGTAAACGCTTCATTATCTGTGTTTATTTTTATTATTATATCCATTGTTTCCTTCTTTACTCTTTTCTTTTTCGGATCCATTTTTGCAATAGATACCATTGACACCACCTAATTAAATGGTGTCTATGCTATTTACTTAGTAACTTCCATTGAAAGAATTATATTAGCCATAAATTCCCAATAGTTTTCTAATACTCTATCAATAACTTTTTCTGGTGCATTGCTGTCAATACTTCCCATATCTTTAGCTAATTGAATTATTTCATCATAATAATATGGTAGATCTAACGCTAAACCACTCAACCACATTGACATTGCTTTTTGTTTTCCATATCGTAAAGCGATATTTCCATAATAATATTCTTTATAAAACCTACAATCAAAAATATGTTTTATTTTTTCTTCATCTGTAGTAGGTTTACATTCACATTCCCATTCTTCAATAGTATTTAGAATATATCTTTTATAATTAGCTTTATATTTAGTATGGTGTAATTTTTTCTTTATTGTTTGATTATCCATTATTTAACCTTTCTTTTTACATCTGACCAACTTCCTAACTTTTTAAAGTCATTCCAACAATCAGAACATTTACCTTTACCGATAAAATAGGTAGAATAATCTTCATCATTCTTACATATTTCACAAGTTGAATTTATAGCCATTTAATTAACCTTTCTTTATTACTTGTATATCTACTGATTGCACCAATTCATTAATTGAATTAAATGACATTTCGCCATCTGTTAAGCTACCATCAGCTTGTACAACGAATTTATAACCATCTTCAGTTATAACAATGTCATTTTCTTTTACTGTTATATTATCCATTTAATTAACCTTTCTTTATAACCAACTAGTAAAACTATATCATAAATATATATTTATGTAAATGATCTTTTACAAATATTATGTAAGCTAGATAATTTTTCGCTATATGAAAAAGGTTATAGCTATTCATTAATTGTTATTGGCTTGATTTTAAATAGTGGGTGTGTGGTTGTTTTAAAAATTGGCTTATCGTTTATGCTTCTCTTTATCTCATCACTATTCACAATCTAACCATTTAGATATATATTATATTATTTCTATTCATAAGGTTTTATATATAGGATATAGTCAATAAATATAATGCAAATATCAATATTGTAGGTTTCTTTATATGTTGTAGGAACTCAATATTTATGTGTAACAAACTGTATTACTTAATGTAGTAAATTTTAAGTGACATACTACATATAGTAGGTGAACTATCACAAAAGTATTGCTTACTAGATCCTATTTGTTTTAGAGATTTATTACACTCTTTACATTTCTTCAATAAGAAAAGAATAATATCTTTTTTTTTAAAAAAGAAAGAAAAAGAATACTTCTCACCCTGTGTCATCCCTCCCAACCGATAACAAATCTGTTTATGACTTATTTTAAATTATGAAATAATAGGCTTTAACCCTAGTTACTATGGTCCAGCTAATCCACTTAGTTGAAGATCTGATCCGATATTCCTTGTCTTTGAGCTAGAGAAATATCCTGTTTGTTGTTGTCATACTATCACACACTTTCTATAATGTAAAGCACCTAGTAAAGTGCTAGGGTTTGTATGAAAATACAAAACAAGTAAATATAGTATGAAACGAAAGGAATGCTTGACATCATATAGACTATGAGTCTGCAAGATATTCGTATTCTTTCATTGAACAGTTAATGGACAGACTGTACACAGAGAGACCTGGAGCAATCTGGGTCTTTTTGTTTATTGACTTACCTGTGGATCTGTTATATAATGAAATAACTCTTTTCTTAGAGTTCCCTGTTTGATTAACCAATTACCCTAGCTAGACTAGGGTTATGTCAATAGAAGTACAAGACTGTGATGAATGTTGGAAACCTTACTGGGCTGATCAGCTAACAGATGGTCTTTGTGTGAACTGTCAATAAAAAAAAATTTTTTTTACGCCTCTGGTTCTTGCAAACCATTCGGCTTATTACGACCTTTGATTCTTGGATATGTTTTTGGTTTGTGATTATTGCAATAGCGAAACTTGTTATATTTTGATATAACTGTATCACAATCATCCTGCAAACAAATTCTTCCACTACTATAGGTTTTAGAGGGTTTGTAATTAGGATATTTATTTCCTTTTATATAATCACTCATACAAGATATAGTATAGTTAGGAGAAAGCAAATGCCTGGTAAAGGATATAAGTACAAGAAAAAAATGACAATGGGCAAAGGAAAGCGTAAAAGAAAATAATGGCTGAATGGCGTGGAATGAAGGTTAAGCTAAATAGTCCTACGGCTATTAGGAAAGGCGAACCAGGATATGGTCGTAAAGCCAAAAAAGTTTTTGTTATGTCCAATGGTAAGGTGAAGAAAGTAATGTTTGGTGATCCAAATATGCCTGTTCGTAAAAGTAATCCTAAAGCGAGAGCTTCATTCCGAGCCAGACATAAATGCTCAACTGCAAAAGATAAGACTACTGCTCGTTACTGGGCGTGTAGAGATTGGTAAGGAGATAGTATGCCAAAAGGTAAAAAAGGATATTCTGCAAAACAAAAGAAGATTGCAAGAATAGCACCACCTAGAAACAAAATTACAGAAGCTGACTTCAAGGCTTTAAGAAAAAAGAAGAAGAAGTAATGGCAGCTAAAATACCAGCTAACGCATTATCAGCATTACAAAAAAAATCAAAGTCTAGTGGTATATCACTAAGCACACTAAAAACTGTTTATCGTAGAGGTATGGGTGCGTATATGAGTTCTGGGTCAAGACCTGGAGTAAGTATGCACCAATGGGCTATGGGTAGAGTAAACAGTTACATTGGTGGTTCAAAAAAACACGATACAGATTTACGAAAAGGTAAAAAGAAAAAGTAATGGCTAAAAGAACACAACCTTACAAGTATGGTGTACCTGCTAAATATTTAAAAGGTTTATCAGAAGAAGATGCAAAGAAAAGAGCTAGAGAGATCTTAGCTACTGCTGAAGCATATCGTAAAGGCAAAAAAGTAAATATTAAAAAAGTACAAAAGTCCAGAGTTTCTGATAAGAAGAAATAATGCCAAGACCAAGGTGTAAATTAAATGATGTTATTGGAGAAACTTGTCGTAAGCAATCTCGTAGTAATTCTCCCTATTGTTCTACAGTTTGTAAAAATAGATTTCATTACATAAATAAAAAAAAGAAAGATAAACATACTGTACCTTCTACAGTAAGTCAATCAACATCAAGAGGTCCACGATATCAAGAGTTTTGTGAAAACTGGGCATCAAAAATAGAAGCAAAAGAATATACACATCAACAAGTTGCAGACTTAATGGAGATTGATAGAACTACGATTACAAAAATGTTTCAGGCATATCAAGAAGATAAAGCTATTTATGAAGCACAAAAAGACTGGGAGATAGCTGAAGATACGAAAAAATCATTACAAGATTTTAAAGATTTTAGAGATAGGTATTTTAAGACAGAGACAGGTGATTTGTACGAAACAGCAGAGTTTCACGAAAATTGGATAAACAATATTGTTGATGCTATTGAAAATGGTAAACAACAAATGATATTATCTCCACCACGACACGGAAAGACAGATTTGCTAACACACTTTGCTGTATGGCAAATATGTAAAAATCCAAACATAAGAATTATGTGGGTTGGTGGTAATGAAGATATTGCCAAAAATGCTGTCGGTTCTGTATTAGATCATTTAGAAAACAACGAGGCGTTAAGTGAAGAAATAAATGGACCAGGTATAAAATTTCAACCAAAAATTAGATCAGGTAAGTCTTGGTCATCATCACAGTTTACAGTAGCAACAAGAACAGTAACTGGTATTAAATCACCAACAATGGTTGCTGTAGGTAAAGGTGGTAAGATACTTTCTCGTGACTGTGATTTGATTATTGCTGATGACATTGAGGATCACGGCACAACAATACAACCTTCTGCTAGAGAGCAGACCAGACAATGGTGGACAACAACATTATCATCTCGTAAAGAGGAACATACTGCTGTAGTTGTTATTGGTTCACGACAGCATCCAGAAGATTTATATAACTTCTTACTAGAAAACCCAGAGTTTGAAACAATCGTAGAGGAAGCACATAGTACAGAGTGTGTGTTACCAGAAACAGAGATAGAAGAACATCAAGATTGTATGTTATGGAAAAATAAAAGAACTTACAAATGGTTGATGTCACAAAAAAATAATGCAGACACTACAGGTGGTAGAGCAATATTTGAAATGGTATATCTTAACAAAGCATTTGTAGAAGGTATTACAATGTTTAACTCTGAAGATATAGACCAATGTAGAGATTTAAATAGAAGAATAGGTCACATACCAGCAGGTACACATTTAATTGCTGGACTTGACCCTGCATCTACAGGATTCCAGGCTTGTGTATTATGGGCAGCTAATCCAGAAACAGGACAGTTGTATTTAGTAGATATAGAAAACGAAGAAGGTGGTGGCGTAATACAAGCTAAAAAATCAATACAGAAATGGTATGAGAAGTATGGACTTGCACATTGGGTTATAGAAGAAAATGGTTTCCAGAAAGCAATCAGACAAGACACTACAATAAAAGACTACTGTAGTAGATTTGGTATTTACTTAGAAGGACATCAGACACAGAAAAACAAATTTGATCCTATTTATGGTGTTGGAAGTATGCAACAGATGTTTGAACAGAAGCTAATAAATTTGCCTTATGGTGATACAGAAAGCGAAACTAAGAGTAATATATATCGTAGGCAACTAATTTATTTTTCATCTGCTGCTAGTAAGGCAAGTAAGGCGAAAAGTTATAAATCAGATGTCGTAATGGCTAGTTGGTTTCCACTAAAAGTCATAAGAAGATTAGGAAAAGAACGACTAGCTGAGGTAGGATTAGATTATAAGCCTAGTTTTGGAGAATGGAATTTAACTGATATGAACGAAAGTCCTTGGGGATAATGACACCAGAAGAAATACAATATAAGATTACGCAGTTACACTTTGACAATCAGAGTGCATATTCTACTAGAGGTCGTATTCGTGCAATTATGAATGGTGGACCTGATGGTTTACTTGCATTACTAGGTGACCAGATAAAAGGTTTCCAAGATTTCCAAATACCTGTACCTAACTTGATGATGTCTGGATTAGAGCATTTATCACAAAAGATAGGTCGTATTCCAAACTTAAAAGTTGATGTACCTAACAATAAAGATTCAGAGAGAGCTAGAGCTAAAGCAGATAAGATAGCTCGTATCGTAACTTCGTATGATGATACACAGAAATTAGATTTACAAATGCCACAAGTTGGTAGATGGTTACCAGGTTATGGTTTTGCAGTTTGGGTTATTAGAGAAAAGAAAGGACCAGATGGTACGCCATATCCTTGTGCAGAACTAAGAGACCCTTACAACTGTTTCCCTGGTTATTTTGGTGCAGACCAACAACCAAAAGAAATGGCTATCATTCGTAGAGTTCCTAAAAATGCTTTGTCAAAAGCATATCCAAACTCTGCTGACAAGATAAACAGTAAAAGTTTTTATCAAGCTAACACACTAGGTGTTGGTAATGCGTATGCTTCTGCTTACACAGATTCATACAATGGTTCTTGGGCAAACTCAAATGGTGAAGGCGACCTTATTGCAGAGTATTATAACGAGGAAGGAACTTATATCTTCCATATGACATCTGCAACTATTCTTGACTTCATACCAAATCCACTTGATAGTGGTCCTGCTTTTGTTGTTGCAAAGAAATTTGCATTTGATAGATTGCAAGGACAGTATGACCAAATCATAGGTCTTATGGCTTCAATGGCAAAGATTAATGTGATGTCAATAATAGCTATGGAAGATGCAGTATTTACAGAGACAAACATATCTGGAGAGATAGAGTCTGGTCAATATAGAAAAGGTAGATTCGCAGTAAACTATCTAGCACCAGGTACACAGGTCTCTAAACCAGCATCTAATGTTCCTTATCAGATTTTCCAACAGATAGACAGAATAGAACGACAACTTCGTGTTGGTGGTTCTTATCCTGTATCTGATGACTCACAATCACCACTTAGCTTTGCAACTGGTAGAGGATTAGAAGAACTAGGTGCAAGTATGTCACTAATGATTAGAGAATATCATACAGTTATGGCAGATGCTATAGAAATGATTGACTCTAAGAGATTAGAGTGGGATCAGAAAATGTATGGTGGTTCAGCAAAAGAACTATCTGGTTATTACAATAATCAATTCTTTAGTGAGAAGTATGATCCAAGTACAGATATACAAGGTGCATACAAGACACGCAGAGTGTATGGTGCTATGGCTGGATATGATGAGCCACAGAAGATTGTAACAGGGCTGCAATTACTTCAAGCAGGTATCATAGACACACAAACACTACAAGAAAACTTAGATGGTTTAGACAACTTAACAACTGTCAATACTAGAATTACAAAAGAAAAAGCAGACAAAGTATTGTTTGATTCATTGTTAGCACAGGCTCAACAAGGAGACCCTAAAGCTACTATGGCAGTAATACAGATCAGGAAAAAACCTGATAATATGCAATCAATATTAGATAAGTTTTATACAGCAGAACAACCTGAAATACCAGATGCTGAACAAGAGTTGCTTGGGGGTGCGACCCCACCACCACAAGGTCCACCACCAGGCATAGCACAGTTTTTAGCAGGAATGGGTGGATGATGTCAGTTAATAAAGAATTTGCAGATATTGTACATTTCTCATTGTTTGATGTAGATGAAAAAGGTGATGCAATAATCTTTCAAGATATGGAAGATGACAAAGCTACAAGAATATTTACTGACCAAATGCCACCAATGGTGTTTCCATTTGGCTATATGATAATCAGTTCAACTTTTATGTATTATGATGATGAGGATGAGGAAGATGGCAACGAGGAGTTCTAGTAACAAAGGTACAGATAAAAGATCTTTAAATGTACCACCACCAGCAAGAAATACACAAGACAATACACAAGCTGTTAGAAGAATACCTGGTATGCCTTATGGTGAACAAAAAGAATTAATTGAACAGCAACAAGCTGCTCCTTTACCTAAAGAGGAATTGCCAAAAACAACAACTCCAAAAAGACAGTTTCAACCAGTAGATGTATTTTCACAAACACAGATACAAGAACAGCCTATAACTGATGGTGCGCCTGTAGGACCAGGTAGAATGGGAGTAACTCTAACACCTGAAGAAAAAGGTGATTTATACGCTATTGCTTTAGCAGAGTTATTTCCAACAACAGACACAGTTTCTTTAGCAAATGATGGACTAACTATACTTGAAGATAGATAATGGTTTATCAATATACACTTGGAGATGACTTCAAAAGTAACTCTGAAAAAAAGAAGTTACAAAAAAAAACAATAGAAGATTATAAAAATTTTAATTTAAATCAAGATAAAAAAAATAGGGCTATGACAATTAAATACACATATCCCTTTTTATCTACTGGTGTAATTAATTCATTAGTGCAAACTGGTGCAAATAATGATCAGATAAAACAAGCAGCAGTTGAACAGATACAAATTAATTCAGCTAAAAATAAAAACTTTACAAAAACACCACCAGAATATGCAGACATTATTAAAAATGAAGAAGATGAAAATGGTTTTTTTGGTGGCATAAAAAGAACTGTAAGATTTGCATTTGATGTTTGGAATCATACACAAGAACAAGTCATACTTAGAGGACAAAGAGCAAGAATATTATATGCACAAGAAGTAGAAGAAGATTTAAAAAAACAAGGTTTAACTGATGCAGAAGCACAAAGAGTTTCAGGTATTTTTGCAAGTAATCTTATTCCATTTCCTTTAGCTTCTACTGAAAGAAGGGCTATAACAAATGGCTTAGGAAGATTAATTGCAAGAAAAGATTTTGGTATATCTGAAAATTTTATTGGTGAAGTAGGAGCAAAAAAAATTGCAGGTTATTACGAACAAGCAGGACCATCATCACTTGAGTACACACTTAGAAAAGTATCGGAAGAAGCTGGTCTAAACCCAGATGATTACATTAAAAATATACCAAAAGCATTTGGAAGATTAGGTGCAAGTGGTGTTGTTGATAAGTATGATGAACTTACTGGTACAGGTTTTATACCTGCTGGTGAAGCTGAAGAAATTACATCAGAAATAAAAGAAGCTAATAAATATAACGATAGAAGCATTACCTATGGTAGATATGTAGAAAATCAATTAGGTATAGAAGGTGATGAAGGCTTCAATATTGTATCAGGTACTATTGATGCAGCAGTTCTTATTCTTACTGATCCAGCAGCACTTATTGGTAAATCTGCAAAAGCATTAAAACAAGCTAGAAATATACAAGGAAAAATAAAAGAAGCTATAAAAGAAGGAAACATTACTGATGCTAAAACACTTGCTGATGATTTTATAAAACAAGATATGGGTAAAGAGGTAGCAGAATTAATTGTAAAAGATAAAAGTCCAGATAAATTTATAAAATTATTAGATGCTAATAAAGACCCTGCTTATGCTCTAAAATTATTAGATGCAGAAAATGCAGATGATATTGTTAATGCTGCTAGTGATGCAATACTAAATGGAACAAGTTGGAAAGTACCAACAATTAATAAAACAAAAATTATTCCTGACTGGTTAAATAATTATACTTACAAAACATTTGGACAAAAAAGAGCAGCAGCAAAAGCAGATGATCCATTAAGTAGAATAGGTAGATATATACCTGAAAACGAAGTTAATTTACAAGACTGGAAACAAACTGTAAATACTTTAGTTAGTCACGGAACAGTAGGTAAGTTACCAAGAAAAGACCTTAATGATATCGCAGTAAGAGTTACAAGAGCTTTAGTAGATGAAGATTATCGTAAAGCACAAGATATTCTTGCTGATGATTATTATGGAAAACTTATAGAAAAACTAGCAGATAAACCTGAAACAGTATCTTCATTTAAAATACATCAAAATAAAATGCGTGGATTTAGAGATAACAATGTACTTTATAGTATTGACCAACAAGCATACAAAGCAGGTGAAGGATTAAAACCTATTACTACAGGTATGCAGAAATCAACTAAAATTGGCGATACATCTTTAAATTTACAAACACCATTTCCAGATCAAGTAATGGATAGAACATTTTATTTTACAGACCATAGGGATTTGCGTAGAGCTGTAAAAAATGTAGATGGTATAGTTGCAAAATCTTTTTCTAAAGTAGCAGATAACTTTAATCCTGATACACCATTAGGTAAGTTTTTTGCACAAGCAGATGTTACAGCTAAAGAAGTCTTAGGTAAAGCATCTGATGCTTACAGCGATAAAATAATTGATAAAGTTTGGACATTTCAAAGAGCTTGGTCTACAGCAAACCTGCCTTTTAGACTTGCATATCCACTACGACTTGTTTTAGAAGGACAACCTCGTATGGCTGCTTATGGTTTAGATTCAGTTGTTAATAATCCAAAATCGTATTTTGAATATTTAACAATATTAGATGAAGATGTATTAGGAAATAAATTTGTACAAAATGCTTGGAGTAAAAATAACAGAGAATTACAACAACAGTTAGACAAAGCTGTTGGTAATGCTGCTGGAAAACACTTTGGTCCTAAAGCAATTAAAGGATATATCAAAGAAAACTTTTCAGAATTTACTTTAGGTGATGGTGAATTAGATAATTTAGATAAAGTTAAAAGATTTGCAGAAGGTATAAGAATACAATTAGCAGGTATTTGGAGAGATGATATTGCTCAAAATATTGCTGACTATACAGTTAATGGTAAATCATTAGATGAACTTGCACAAAGAATGTGGAATGGTGACCTAAAAGATATCAGACTTAATTATGAAAAAGCATTAGACAGAGTAGATAGACCTACAAACATAGAAGGTGTTAAACAATTTATTAATGGTAATAAACAAAGAATTACAGAATTAACTGGTGGTGATATAGAATTATTAGAATCTATTGCTACTGGCACATACAAAGGAATAAATGTAAGAAGTTGGGATAGAAGAAAAACTGATAATGTAAAAGTTATTATGGATGGCATACAGAATATGCTTAAAACTTCTAGGAATAGACCTTTTGCTATACCAGCACCAGATGATTTAATTAATAATACATTTAAAAATTACAAAAAAGCACAACTTGATGACACACCATTTTCATCATTGTGGTTTATGGCAGGTGCTATTGAAGCAAATATAAACAGAATACCTGCATATAAACAATTATATTTTAGAAGTGTTGCTGATGATTTAGTACAAGCAGATGATAAAGCATTAAAAACATTATTACAGAGAATAGATAAGTTACCTAAAGCAGTAAAGAAAGAACTTACAGAACTATATCCAGATATAGAAAAATTAGGATCAAACATAAACAAGAATAATTTACAAAAATTAACATTGGAACAAATTGATTCAAGAGCGCAATTATTTGCTTTAGAAGAACACAACAGAATTTTATATAACTTATCACAAAAAGGTTTAGTTGCAGATGGTTTACGATTTGTATTTCCATTCTTTGAAGCGTTTAAAGAGGTATTAACATCTTGGGGTAAAGCATTAGCAACAAATCCAAAGTATGCACATAGAGCAGAAATGGCTATAACTGCTGGTAGAAGAAGTGGAATTATTTATAAAGACCCATTATCAGATGAAGATATGATGTCTTTTCCATTGCCTGACTTTTTAGCTAATAGATTATTAGGTGGCAATGAAGGTGGTAAATTACAAGCAGATGTACAAATACCATTAAGTGGTTTAAATTTAATATCAGTATCATTATTACCAGGTATAGGACCTGTACTTGCTGTTCCGATAGGTGCTGCTAGTAAACAGATCAGGGAAAATATAGGTAGAGATATGTTTAGAACTATATTTCCATTTGGAACACCTATTGAAGAAGTTGCAGATTTAAGTAATCCAACTTGGTTTGCTGAAGTAATATTACCAAGTTATTTAAAATCAGCCATTGCTGCATTGAATGTTACGAAAGAAAGTCCTGAAAGTTTTATAGGACAAGACGCTATAGCTTCACGACTAAATGATAGTGCTAAAGTAATAGGTTTATCAAAAGTAAGACCTATGCAAAACAAAGAAGATTTAGCTGCATTTGATGATGCAGTTATAGAAAATACTAGATTTAGATTGATGCTAGAAGCAGGATTAAAATTTATATTACCTTCTCCACCAAGAATATTATTTAGTGCAGAAGTAACTAAAGAAAATGCTGTAGAACTATTAGAAGCAGTAGTTGGAGATACTGAATTAGGAAAAATATCAGTAGAAGAAAGAAAAACATTAGTTTCTTTTGGTGTGCTTACTGCTTTTTATTCACAATTAAAACAAGAGTACCAAGAAAAATATGGCATAGAAGAAGGTGAGGAAGTTGCTTGGTTAGTATTTAACAGAATGATTGGTACTGATAAATCAGGACAATACAACATCTTCGGTAATGCTTTGCTTAAAAAAGGTAAGTATCAACAAACAGAGGGTAAACAAGCCAGATTTGAAAACGAGGTAAAATTTAAAGATGATAACAAAGAATTACTTTCTAAATATCCATTAACTGGAATCTATTTAACACCTAACTTAGATGCTGAAGGTGACTTAGATGACACAGCATTTTTTGAATCTTTAGAAAATGATTCTATAGAAGCTATTGACCCATTGATATTTGCTATAGAAGCACAAGAGTTTTTATACGCTATAAGTACTGATGTTTCATTAAAGCCACTAAGAGGTGATAATTCTGTAGAAGCAAGAAAACTAAAAAGACAAATTAAAAATGATGCAGCAGAAATGTTTCCATTAGGTGTGCCTGGCGATAAAGGTATAAACTTTGATGTTGTTGCAGATAGAGAAGTAAGACCTAAAAAACCATCTGATTTTACTGCAAAAATAAATGAATTAAAAGAAATGGCTATGGATAAGTCTCTAGCAGATGTGTCTGATCAATGGATCGCTATAAATAACTATATGGCATTGAGAGAGTTAGCAATTACTAAGATTGCTGATAGCGAAGATTATGTCTATCCTGATGATATGTTACTTATAGAGAGAAAACTAAAAACTGGTACTACAGATTTAGATCAAGCTATGAGAGAACAGCTTAGAAGTGCTGCACAAGAGATAGGACAGCAATACCCAGAATTTCTTGTTTTGTATGATGAACTGTTGAAATATGAGATACAATTTAATAAGGAAGATTAATAATGGATGAAAACGATAAAGATATAATATTTGAAGAAGCAGAAGATTTACTTAATGATAATGAAGATTTATTAAATTCTAAACCATTAATTGAAGCAGAAGACCCTGATGGAAATATTATTCCTCGTTCTCAATATATTTTAGGATATATACCTGCTCCTGAAGATAAAACATTAACTCCTTATGGTATGTCTAAATATATGCAAGTAGGAAATACACAAGAAGCTACATATGATTTCTTTTTAAACAATTTTGGTATATCTCTTTATATGCCTGGTGATGACACAGAAGAATTAAATAAATTAAATACAAGAAAATCAATAGAAGCATTACAAACACAACTAGAAGATGCTGGTATTTTAAAAGATGGAACTTATACAAAAGGTTTTATAGATAACTCTACAAGGAAAGCATTTCAAAGTTTATTAGGTGATGCTAACTCTGCTGGAAAAACTTGGAAAGAAACACTAGATTTTATATTGACTAATCCTAAATATGATGTTTCAGAGTTACCTGAAAAATTAGAATTAGATTATGCAGATCTTACAAATCAAGTATTAAATACTGTGAAATCAGTTGTAGGTAGAACACCTACTGACAATGAACTTGAAATACTTACAGGAATACTTGCTAACTTTAAACAAGAACAGTATGAAGGTGAACTTACTAATGCAGAAATAGCAGCAGCACCATTGTACAGAGAAGAAGAAATAATGTTTGAGGGCAGACCTGTAACTGTAACAAAAAAGGCAACACCTAGTGGTTTTGTAACACCAACTAATGCAGAAGCAAAGTTTGAAGCAAAAGTAAATGAACTGTTTAAACCTGAAATGGATTTAAACCAAAGAAGGGAACAGACAAGAAATGTTGCCAATATTATTAAGTCTAGCATTGCTGGTCTCAGGAGCATTGGTGGCTGAAAATCCTTATGATGTAGAGAATGGATTAACTCCTAGCACTATTGCAGGGTATGCAAAAAAAGCAGGATTTCCAGAAGAAGTAATACCTGAAGCAGTCAGGATTGTTTTACTTGAATCTAAGGGTCAGCCTGAAAAACTACAAAATGATGAAGGACCTGGAGTAGGTTTATTCCAGATTGATTTATCTGTACATTGGGATTTAAAGGGTGAAGAAAACCCAATGCGTAAATGGTTTGCACAAAGAGGTGTTACTACTCGTAAAGATGCAGTAGAATGGTTAAAAGACCCATTGAACAATGCTGAAACTGCATTTAGGATTTGGGAAGATAGAAAAAGAAGACAAGATAGTCCTACTGGTTGGGAAGCCTGGTCTGCTTACAATGGTGGTAATAAACCTGAAAACAGACAGCAAGAAGACTGGGATTTAGCTACAAAAGCTATGGATGATTATGTTGCTTCTTTAAATATTCCAAATGAGGTAGAGATGGAAGAAGAAAAAGTAGAAGTAAAAGATACAGTAACAGAAGTTGTTGAACCTAAAAAGCCTACAGCAGATGCTATGAATGTACCTAATACTTATATTCCAAGAAAACCAGAAGCTCCTATGCAAAATATGTCACCAAGGAAAGAACAGATTAATGATATATTTGTTAAGTTATTTGCTAGTTTAGGGAGAATGTAATGGCACAATATGTATTTAAAGCAGAACTAGGATATGACAGAAGGGTTTTAGAGGATCAAGAAACTAACAGAGTAATTGTCAATTCAAAAGCTGAATATGATTATTACACAATGGCTAGACCTGGAGGTCCATACAATGGAAGTTATTGGCAAGATATAGCAAGTGCAGGACCAGTAACACAAGAACTTTACGATCAACTTACAGGAAAATATACAGAAAAAGAAAAAGAAGGTGATATTCTTGTTGATCCTGATGCAAATGTACAAGAATTAAACCCAAACGGACCAGATGGTAATGATGATGATGGTAATGATGATGATGCTAATGCTAATGGTACAGACACAACATTTGGAGCTGCTCAAACAAGTGCCAATACATTTGCTTCACAGATACCTGCTGGTGGAGAAATAGTAAAAGTTGGTAATGATTATTATGTACTTTACAACATTCCAGGTACAGATATGTTGCTTAGTTATGATGCAACAGAAGCTGATATAAAAGGTTTATACCCATTAGATTTTGACCAACAAACATTTAGAACTGTTACTGAAGATGAACTAGCAGGTACTATAGATTTTGGTAATATTGCAGAATTATATGATCCACGATTATTGTCACAAGGAGTTACACCTTGGGAAGGATTTATAGATTATTTAGATAAAGAAGCAGAACTTAGACCTTGGTTGGCTGATGAAGAAATGGTGTTTGTTTTAGCAGAAGCTACATTAGAAGGTAGAACTGTTACTGAAGCTGAATGGAAAACAACTGATTGGTGGAGAACACATACACAATCAGAAAGAGATTGGCTTTTATTATCACAAGGTAAATCAATAGAAGAATTACCAGCAGATGCACAGTCTAAAATACAAGATGACAAAATTGCTATTAGAAATATTATGATACAAGCTGGTATTTCTAATCCACCAGAAAATTTAATTAACTGGATATCTACAAAATTTACAACAGGCGAATGGTCAGATACCTATTCAAACGATCAGATATTATTACTTGCAGACCCTTCACGAGTTGGTTCGTTAGATAATGATTTACAAGATTTTATTGCTGGTGACACTATTGAATACGATACCACAAGGGCTGGTGAAGATAGAGTGCAACAGTTATATAAAAGATACTTAGGTCCTGTATTTGGTGACATTAATGCTACTTTAGTTGCAGAAGAAGCAGGTAAATTAAGAAATGATACTGATTACGAACAAGAATTAATAACAAAATTAACAGCACAAAAAAAGAGTTTGTTCCCACAGTATGGTGAAGATGTAACTTATGAAGAATTTGCAGCACCTTGGGAAAACTTTACAACTAACCAATGGGGTCAGCAAGTAGATACTACAAGTGATTATTTTCAAGAAGTATTGAAACTAAATGATGCTACAAAAGCTAGTAAATATCTTACACAAAAAGGTTTAGATATGGGCGTAGATAAGGTTGTAAATGAAGCATTAGATGCTTTGAAGGTGTTTGGTCAAGGAGTTAGAATACAGTAATGGCTAATTTTCAACAAGAAGTAAGAGCGTTATATCCATTTTTACCAGAGGGTTTAGTTAATTTATTTATAGAAAAGTATGTAGATTTTGACAAGAATGTAAACCTAGCATTGGGAGCAGTAAGACAAGACCCTGTATATCAAGAATATTATCCTGGTAATACAAGAGCTGATGGTTCTGTTAGATTATCAGAAGCAGAATATGGTGCAGTATTAGAATCATACAAAGATTCGTTAAGAACATTTGGTATAAATCCTGATGTATTTGCAGATAACTTTGGACAATTAGTTGAAGGTGATGTAAGTCCAACAGAGTTTCAATCAAGATTAAATACTGTATATAGTGGCATTGAACAAAACATACCAGAAGTAAAAGAATATTACGCTACAAATTTTGGTATTGACTTATCAGATGAATCTATTTTTGCTGCTGCAGTTGATCCTACATTAGGTGATGCAATACTATCTGGACAAATTACACAAGCTCAAATAGGTGGTGAAGCAGAAGCTAGAGGTATAGAAATATCACAACCACAGATAGAGAGACTACAAAGATTTGGTGTAACACAACAAAGAGCTAGAGAAATATTTACAGAAGCAGAGGCTGCAGTTCCTAAAATACAAGAATTACAAGCTAGGGTAAGAGGACAAGAAGTAGCAGAAGATGAATTATTTGGAGTAGAGGAATTTACAGAAGCTGCAGTATTTAGAGATCCAGATGAACTTGAAAGATTACAGAGATTACAAGCAGAAGGATTATCAGAGTATAGTCCTATAGCTGGTGCTGCTAGGCGTGGTCGTAGGGTACTAGGTTTAGTAGAAGAATAACCTTGACATACTAGATATAGTGGTATAATAAAATTATCGCATAGTGGTAGTCTGCGAATATAAATTGACTCTGCACCTCCAGTTTATATCTGGCGTGTAAACTGCGTATTTCAATTCGCCTAGTATCTGAATAGCCAAAAGTGGCTGACAATTTTTGTTATTCTGAATTATTTTATTTGTCGCCTATCACATCATTATCCCAAGGGTGATGTAGCTAGTAGTAAAACTTGGAGTAGGAGAAAAAATGGAAAACGAAGTAGAAAATACAGTAGAAGAAACACAAGACAATAATGCTATAAAGCAAATGCGTGAACGCATTAAAGAACTTGAATCAGTTGAAAAGGAATATAAGTCTGTGCAGATGGCTAACGCTATCAAGGATGCAGGTTTTGATCCAGAGACTGGTGCAGGTAAAGCATTAAAAGACTTGTATAAGGGTGAACTACAAGCAGATGCTATTAAAGAATTTGCTTCGCAGTATGGCTGGGGTGAAGCACCACAACCAACCCAAGAAGAATTGCAGCGACAAAGAGTTGTTTCTAGTCAAGACAATTTAGATACTGTAATAGAAGCATCAGTTCCTGTAGAGCCTGTAGGCATTGATGACCAGATAGCACAAGCACAAGCTGATGGTGATTGGCAAACAAGTTCTAATCTCAAAGCAGATAAATTAAGAAATTTAACCCAAAAGTAAAGGAGAAAGATTTAAATGGGTGCAGTATCAGGATTAGGAGATTCATACGATCTCCCAAATTATGTGGGTGAGTTATTTAATATAACTCCAAACGACACACCTTTTCTTTCTGCTATTGGTGGAATGACTGGAGGTAAATCAGTTACTTCTAAGCAATTCACCTGGCAAACAGTTGATAATGCAGCAGCAGCTCAAACAGTTGTAGTTGAAGGTGCAGATGCAACATACGCAGAAAGAAGCAGAAGCGAAGTAACAAATGTTACTCAAATTATGCAATATGGTGTACAAGTATCATATACAAAACAAGCAGCAACAGGAAACCTTAGTGGAGAATCCATTATTGGTAACCAACCTGTACAAGATGAATTGGCTTTCCAATTAGATATGGCTATGAAGAGAGCTGCTAGAGACATTGAGTTCTCATTCTTGCAAGGTTCATATGTTGCAGACACAAACATATCAACAGCTAGAAAAACAAGAGGTATGCAAAACGCTATTTCTACAAACCATTTCTATAATGATGCAAATGGTGATGGATCAGGAGCAGCACAAGCTCTTGACCAAGCAGCAGTTGATGCAGCTTTGAAGTTAATGGCAGATTCAGGCGCTCCTTTTGAGCAACCTGTAATTATGGCTAACGCTTTCCAAAAACAAAAACTATCTGGAATTTATGGAAGTGCTTTGTCACTTGCACCAAGAGATAGAAATATTGGTGGCGTAAACATACAAACTATTGAAACTGACTTTGGTGAAGTAGGTATTGTATATGACAGACATATGCCAACAGATGAAATTTTCATCATTGACTTAGCATTCTGTAAGCCAGTATTCTTAGACATTCCTGGAAAAGGACACTTCTTCGCAGAACCACTTGCACAAACTGGTTCAGCTTATAAGTTCCAAATCTATGGAGAGGTCGGATTAGAATATGGTCCAGAGCAATTCCACGGCAAAATTACATCACTATCTACTTCCTAATAAGTAGTTAGGTAGTATATTTATTAGAGGGAGATAAATACTTCTCCCTCTAGTAATATAGGTATATATGGCAGCAGTAAGCACACTCGTAGATAGAATATATAGAGATTTTCTTAATAAGCCAGATGATCTAGCAGCTTTTTCTAGGTTAGATGGTGCAATAACAGATTCAGATACTTCATTAAGTTATGAAGCTGGATTGTTCTCATCAGAAGAAGAAAACTTACTAGGTAATGGTGCTTTAGTAGAAGTAAACCAAGAGATTATGTTAGTTACAGCAGCTAACACTTCTACTAGAACATTGACAGTATCAAGAGGATATGCAGGTACAACAGCAGCAGCACACGCTGATCAGGATAATTTATACATAAACCCTACATTCCCTCGTAAATCAGTATTTGATGCAGTAGCAGATAATATCGTAAGATTATATCCAAGTTTATACAATGTAACTACAACTGATGTAGTTGCTAACTCTACTTATGCAGAAGTTCCTGCAAGTACAGTAGAAGTATTGACATCCTATGTACAGAATGCTAGTGGTGAACAGTACACATCTGCTGGTATAGAACTACTTAGAGACTTCCCACCATCAAGTACAAATACTGCTGTACAGTTTTACAACACATCTAATGGTAAGACAGTACATTTAGTTGTTAAAAGAAAGTTTGTAAGACCAACATCTGAAACTGTAGATTTAGCTACTGACTGTCTTATATCAGATGAGTATGAGCAGATTGTTATGGTTGGTGCAGTAGCAGATATCGTAGGTGCTACTGATATAGATGCCACAACACAAGAGTTTATTACAGAGAAATTAGCATCAGAAAACTATCCAGTTGGATCAGGAGAAAGACTTAGAAATGCACTACTTAGACTTAGGTCATTGTTGATAGATGAAGCAAGAGGGAATTTGCGTTCTCTATATCCTGCTCCTGTATCCATAATGAACATAAACTATAGTGCATAATGGCTATATTACCTTCACCTAGTAACACAACTCAACCAGAAGCACAAGGCTTTGAAGCTAACTTAGATGATTTATTTCTACGATTTGCTGTAGGTCCTGGTAGATCTATGAGCATAAATACTGCTCCACTACAGGCACAAGCAGTCAATACAAATGAAACTCCAGAGGATTTCCAACAGGAGTTCGGTCAGATTTATTCAAGAACAGATTTCTCTGGTGGTAGTGGTTTAGATAAAGCACATAAGAGAAATGGAACAGAAACAGATTTTTCAAGGTTTTGGGATAGTAAGGGTGTAGATGTATTTCACGGAGATGAAGTTACTTCATACAATGTGCATCTACTACATACCACACAAGATGAGGGTATAAATTTTAGTGGCACTAATAACTACTTAGCACAAACAACCAATGATGATTTGTATGTAACAGACCAAACTACAATATATAAATCTACAGACAATGGTGATACCTGGTCTGCTGTAAGTACAGGACTTACAATAAATTACAACTTTACTGGTATTGCTGCTGTAGGTAACAGAGTGTTCTTAACTACTGCTGATGGTACATCTGGTTCAGAACTTATAGAGTTTGATGGTAGTACCTGGCACGAGAGAGCAACAGCACAATCATCTAATGCAGGACTTACTGGTGTATGGTTTGTAAAAGGTGTCTTAATTATATCTGGTGATGATGGAGAGCTTGAAAGAGTATGGGCAATTAGTCCATTTGGTCAGACCTGGAGTTCATCAGACTTAGTAGATGCAGATGCTTTATTTAGTTTTGAGGACACACATCACATATCACAAGTTACAGATGGTGGTGCAGTTATTCTTGCAGCTTCTACGAATGGTGATATTTATTCTATCAAAGAGGATGGTGGAGTTTACTCACTCAAAGGACAAACAAGCATACCATTTGAGGAAGTACATTCTATTGCTGCTACAGAGGGTTTAGTATTTTTTGGTACAAAAGAAAAAGGTAGAGATGTAGGTAGGTTCTATAGAGCAGAACTTACAGTTGCAGATAACTTGTATGTATTAGCTAACAGACAGTTAGTAAAAGAATGGGTTATTGATGGCGTTGATCCGACACCACACTTTATGTTTGTTACACGAGATAGCGTGTATTGTGGCATAAAAGAGAGTGCATCAGAAAGTTATTTGTGGAGATACTTCTTACCTACTGGTGGTATTGCTAGAGATTTAGAAATGAATACTGCTGGTGGATATATAGAAGGTATTACAAATGTCAATAATAAATTTGTTATAGCAGTAGCTGGTGTAGATATTTATAGAGAAACAGAAAGTTATGAAAGCACAGGATATATAATTACTGCTCTTGCAGACTTCTATACTTCTGAAAAGAAACAATGGGTAGGTGCAAAGCTAACTACTAATGTTGTTTCATCTGGTTCTGTAAAACTATACACATCAACCTTATCGCAAGACATTGACAATGTAGATGCAGTTACTTGGGATGAACAAGTATCTATCAATGCTGGTACTGGTGGCGAGGAGGAAGTTATGGAACTTGTCTCTGGTAGATGGATTGGTGCAAAGATAGAGTTAAATACTGATGACACAAATCAATCACCAGAAATGTTATCTTTTGCTATTCGTGGTTATCAGCTTGTTAATGACTTAGTAGTAGATATGCCTATTAACATATCTGATCAGATAGAACGACCATTTAGAAAAGCATTGACAGTACAAGGTCAAGGAGATTTAGTGTACCAGGCACTTCGTAACAAAGAAGGTAAGAATGTTCAATTAGAGATATTCAGACCAGATACATTATTAAGAGGTATAATAGAAAATGTTAGCAGTCCTATTGATGAAATAAGTCAAAGAGGGTCTGTAACTACTTACTGTTTAGTAAGATTTAGAGGTAGTAAAGTAATACAAACTGCAACATCTGGAGTAGGATTAGGTGTAGGAGTATTAGGAGTAGATAAACTAGGATAGAATGACAGCACAAGAGACAAATCTTTTAAACGCATACGAATCAACCTTAACAGGTACTATTGGTGCATCTGACTTAACTTTGACTGTAAATGCAGTAGTTGATTCAGCATCAAACACATTAACAGCACCTTGTTATTTAGTAGTAAACCCAGATAGTGCAACAAACAGAGAAGTAATCTTAGTTGATAGCATTAATGTTGGTACAAAAACACTAACAATATCTGCTATTGGAGATAGATACTTAACTGGATCTGCTGCTACTTCTGGTTTATCACACGCATCTGGTTCAGTTGTGCGTATGGCACCACTTCAACAACACATTGAAGATGTAAACGACAGAGTAGATACCATAATTAATGAAGATGGTACATCTGTAAATACAACATTATTTTTAGATGAGGATGATATGTCATCTGATTCACCAACAAAAGGTGTAACACAGCAATCTGTAAAAGCATATGTAGATAGCCAGGTAACAGCACAAGACTTAGACTTCGCTGGTGATAGTGGAACTGGTCAAGTAGATTTAGATAGCCAGACATTTACCATTTCTGGTACAACTAATGAGATAGAAACTTCTGCTTTAAATCAAACAATTACAATAGGTTTACCAAGTTCTATATCTGTCAATGTTACAGGTGATCTTACAGGTAATGTTACAGGTAATGTAACTGGCAATGTAACAGGAAATGTTACTGGTGATGTTACTGGAGACTTAACTGGAAATGTTACAGGTAATGTAACAGGAGATGTAACTGGAGATGTTACAGGAGATTTGACAGGTAATGTTACTGCTACATCTGTACTTGCAGATGGTGTAACAGCTACTACACAAACTGCTGGAGATAACTCTACTAAGGTTGCTACTACTGCATATGTAGATGCAATAGATTCAGATGATGATTTAACAGTAAGTGATGGTACTACTTCTACAACAATTAACTTAGATAGCCAAACACTTACACTAGCAGGAACTGCTAATGAGATTACAACTACTACTTCTGCACAGACTATAACAATAGGTTTACCATCATCTATCACAGTAAATGTAACTGGTGATTTGACTGGTAATGCAGATACTGCAACAGCTTTAGCTACTGCAAGAGACTTTTCTCTAACAGGTGATGTAACAGCATCAGCAGTAAGTTTTGATGGATCAGGAAATGTAACACTATCTACAACTATTGCAGCAGATAGCGTAGCTTTAGGAACAGATACAACTGGTAACTATGTAGAAGATGTTACTACTTCTGCCACATCAGGTTTAAATAAAACATCAAGTGCTAGTGAGGGTCAAGATGTAGATATTGTAATTGATCCATCACGATTAACAGATGGTACAGCAATTACAGTAGATACTTCTAATGACTTCTTGATATTAGAAGATGTAACAGATGGTTCTGTTTACAAAGTTAATCCTGATCAGATAGCTTCTGGATCAGCTAACGCACTTATTGATGGAACATCAGACTTAACAATTACTGATGGCACAGGTTTAGATTATGACATTAGTGGTACAGATACAGCTAGTTGGACATCTGGTGGTATTGCCTTAACAACTAATGGTGGAATGTTTAGACATCATCAGACACAAGCATCTACTTTTACTATTGCAACTAATGAAGGAACGATCCTTGCTGGACCAATAACAATAACTGGTACAGTAACAAATAATGGTACAATGGTAGTCA
>ERZ869936.736-NODE-736-length-28070-cov-7.612315_pt1 | contig 28070 bp, 24 predicted proteins | sample MGYA00520876_ERZ869936 | MGnify/ENA primary metagenome ERZ869936 (study PRJEB32218, sample SAMN09650985) | biofilter metagenome | isolation source: enrty point of leading RO module | place: Saudi Arabia: Thuwal, RO plant located on Red Sea | collected 2016-02-17 ... | reverse complement strand
CTGGCGTTGATGGCCGTGCTGAAGCCGTCGAACTTCGATCCGTTGTAGAAGATCTCGCGTCCGAGGATGCTGGCACTGGAGCCTCCGGTAGTAATGGTGAACACGCCGTCGACGTTGACGTCGTTGCCCGCGTTCGTCGGGGCCGGGATCAGCGTTAATAGCCCGTTGTTGTTCTCGGCCCCGGTGTAGGTCGTCTCCACGTTCTGCCGCAGATTGAGCGACGAGGGGCCGCTCGGGGCGCCGGCGTCGACCTGCAGGTCGAACGTAATGGCCCGTCCGCCGGCACCCAGGGGCGTGGTCGACTGTGGATTGGAGGTGTACCCGGTGATGCGGAGGGTGCCTTCGGCGGGGACATAGTTGAACGCGCCGACTAGCCAGCCGGGCAAGCCCGCCAGGTAGGACCCCAGCGTCGGGCTGCCGACCATGGTGAACTTGGCCGGGTCCCAAGAAACGGCAACGTCGATCGAGTTCAGGCCCGGGCTGATGGTCTCGGTGGCTTCGAAGTTGATGTACACCCCGACGGTGTCCCCGGGGGCGCCGGTGGCGTCCTCGAAGTGCAGGCGGGGGTCCGGACCGCCCGCACCAGGCACCGGGGCTACGGCATTGGGGATCTGCGGGACAGTGAGGCCGACCGCCTTTTGCGCGATCAGTGACGCGTCGCCGCCGGACACGGTGCCGCTGTTGCTGGCGTCGGCGATGAGTAGCGGGTCGGCGTTCTGGTAGGCCGTAAAGCCGGTGCCCGAGCCGACGCCGACCTGGGCGACCTGCGAGGCATCTCCGCCGCTGAGCGTGCCGCTGCCGTCGGCGTCGCCGAGGAAGGCTGCGACATGCAGGGCGTCTTCACCGCGAATGGGAACGTCGAGCCCGTCGGTGTTGTCGAACACGGTGACGTTCCGCAGTCGCAGCACTTGCTTGTCGGCGTACGGTGCGTCCGACGGCACGGAGGCCTGGACGAAACCGACCGTCACCGGCGTCGTCCCGGTGAGGGCGGGCGCGCCTTGGACGGTGAACTTGGCCACCATCTTCCCATCGCTGAGCGTGGCAAAGCTGGGGTCCATCGTCGCCGACCAGCCCGACACCGTGGTGGTCATGCCGGTGATCGTGAGCAGTTCCGGGTCGTACACCAGTTCGGCATCGACGGACGTGATCGGGTGGCCGTTGATGGTCGTCGAGTCGATCGTCACGGGGATACCGGCGGCGGTGGCCGGGACGGCGACCGCCTGGCCACCTCCCCGGGCGAAATCCGCGACGGAGAGGACCGGCAGAGTAGAGCTGACCACCGTAAAGTTGCCGACGTAGTCGTCGCCGGTCGTGCCGTCGCCGTTGCCGTCGAGGATGCTGGTGTCGACTGGCGTGGCGGTCGTCTTGAATCCGGTGCTCGCGGCGAACGTCGTGTTGTCGCTGCGCAAGGTGACGGTGTAGTTGTCCGGGACAAGCGGCCCGCCGGTGCGGACGAACTCGACGGCATTGATCGCCTGGGTCCGCTCCTTCTGGCCGGTCGCGCTGTCCGCTTCGACCGGGATGACCGCTGTTGGCACGACCAGCGAGCCGCGGACGGGTCCCACGCTGTCGCCGACCAGGGTGACATCGGCCGCCCCAAGGGAGCCGGCCGAGCCGTCGTACAGGTTCAGGGTCGTCAGGTCGATCGGACGGTTGAAGCGGGCCAGAAATCCGGACTCCGTCGGCGTCACGGAGGTCACCTTGAGCTCGTCATCGACGGAGAAATAGAACGTGTTGACCGCGCTGGACGTCTGGTTGGTCTGCCCCGGCCCGAGATAGCCGGACGCCTGCATGTCGATTTCGTAGAAGCCCGGCTGGGTGAAGCCATAGTTGTAGTGGACGTGGCCGCCCTCGATCAGGAAGAACTTGTCGGAGGAAGTCAGCCCGCCCTCGGCGGTGGATACGAATACGGTAGGCGCGCCGAATTGGCCCGACTGCCACATCGAGAACTCGCCCGGCCCGCGCTTGGCGACGACCTGGATTGTCTGCCAGGCGAACGGCGCGATCTGGGTCACGCGCGGGTCCGTCTCCGTGTAGGGTGCGAACGTCCCGATCGGCGTCTCCTCGCTCGCGGTCCCGAGGTAGAGGAGGTTCGGGTTCTGGTTCTGCGGCAGAATATACAACTGCTGGCCGGCCGGGACGCCCAGGAAGTCCCACTGCGCGCCGCCCGGGCGGCTCGTGAGGGCACCTGGGTGGACGTAGTGCAGCGTTTGGTCGGGGGCGTAGTCGACGGCGGGGTCGGCGGGATTGTTCGAGCCAATCTCGGACGACACCTCCCACTGCCCGCCGATGTAATCGAACCCGAGATCGGCGTGCTGGATCGTCATCAGCTTGAAAAAGGTGCTGTCGAGGACGATGCGGGACTCGAGGGCTTCGTACTCGAGCTGGCGGAGGGACGCGCGTCGAGCGATCCTGGCAGGGCGTCGGGTCGATCGGCCGAGCAAGTCTACGTGAAGCATGCACAAAACTCCTGGTGATGCGTGGCTCTCAGGTGTCGGACCGTTCGATCAATCGACGGGCTTGGCGAAGTTGAACCCTCTGTCCGCCCACTCCCCGATCTGCTGGCCGGGAATGCTCTCGACGTGGGCGTCGGCGTACAGGTAGTTGGCGGTGCCGACGGGAACGGACGGGGCCATGGGGGTGCTACCGAATCGGTCGGGGCGGATATCTCTTATGATGCGCCCCCACGCCCCGGTCGGCTGGCTGAACCAGTTACGAGAGTGCGTGTGGTCGCCCAGAATGCTGGGACCCACCGTGTCAGCCACCGTGAAGACGACGATCGTGCGGGAGGTCGCCCCAATTTTTTGCAGACGCAGGCGGGCGTCATCACCGGGTACGGTCGTGTATTCGTTCATGACATAGCTCGATCCCTTGGCCTTCAGGCGATCCGCCCCTCGAGGGTCGGCCGGGCAGATGCGGACGTTATCGACGTCCTCCAAGTACGGTGCGAGCGTGAAGATCCAGGTCCGCTCAAACTGGAAGCCTTCGGTGTGCGTGGTGCGCGGGAACTTGCCGCTGTTCAAGTCGCAGAAACGGTGGATGCCGATGCCGATCTGCCTGAGATTGTTCGCGCATTGAGCGCGGTCGGCCGCTTCCCGCGAGCTTTGTATCGCCGGAAGAACTAGCGCAAGCAGCAAACCGACGATGGCGATTGCGACCAGCAATTCGACCAAGGTAAAGCCGACCGGCCGACACAACGCGTGATGGCGTGACCTCAAAGTCCCAATCCTCCACATGCAATCGCAAGCCTCGTTTCAGTCCAGTTGCAATCCAGTTGCAATATATAGCAGGCAAAAATTTACCGCAACAGTCGGGCTAGCCGACGTTTCCCAGATAGCTTGCGCAACCGCCGCCTAACTCCTCAACCCTAAAGATGATGGCTGCACTTGCCTTGGAATCCAGAAGGCGGACACGAACTAGAATTGTGTCATCGAAGTTCCATCTGGGAGATAGTCTAGCGGCTTCATATCAAATGCTTGGCCGATCGTTACGACTGCCCGGCGCGAGGCCGCTGTCAACTGGAACCAGTAGGCAGGCCTCGACAGTCAAGGCTGCAAGCTCGTCGGGTTTGAGATACCACCTCCAATCTTGCGGCACGACCACTGTTGTGAGCCGGTCGCCGCAATACGCCGCAAGACCGCCGGGAATGGTCGCCGCCACGGCCCGCGGGCAGAGCTCGATTACGCGGTCAGTGATCGCCGCGATTAGTTCCTGGCCTTGCTCGACGTGCAACAGCCGCCTGCGGATCAGTTGCGACGGTACGGCGAGGAACTCATCCGGCGTGCGGGCGTTCCTCAGGGCCGCTTGCACGGCGGAAAGAGCGAAGGGAGGAAAAGGAACTTGCTGGAAGTACGCCTCCAGGGAGCGGAGGACCGCGCCGAACTCGTCCCCCACCAGGTTTCCCCAAAAGGGCGCCTCGGCGACGGTATCGATCCAACACACTCGCCCGCCAGGATGGCACAGCCGCTGGAGCAGCGTCGCGTGGTTTTCGAGCCACGCGCGGCGGAGCCGCTGCTCGGCGCGGCGGTAGTTGTCCGCGAGGTCGCCCCCGGGGGCTGCTCCCTGGAACCGCTGACCGATCCCCGCGCGAACGACTTCCTGGACCGCGGGGATGAGCTGACTGGACACGCCCGACGAGATCACGTAGTCGGCCTGCAGGGCGGCCGGAGGCTGCGGGACCGCGGACGCGGCGGTACCAAACAGGCGGGTGATCGCCACCATCGCCTCAGCCAAATCTTGGGCGACTGTCAGGGCGGCGGCCGTATCTGCCATGAGTTGCCCGAGCCGGCCGTCGGTCGCGTCCCACACCTGGCAGTCGAGTCGGTTAGCGCGCGAACGCAAATCCGGATCGTCACTTACCGACTGGAACGTTTGATCCAGGCTGGACGCGTCGATGTCCACCAGGCGGACCACCTCGAACGTCCGAAGCAAGTCCGCGAGCGGGATGTCGCGACAGGCGCCCGCCCCGATGACCGTGGCGGTTGCCCGCTGCCGCAGGCCCTCGGCCCCGGAGCCGATGAACTGCCGGCAACGCTTCAGGTGCTCCTCCCAGTATGCGCCGTAATCGGCCGCGATCACGGAGAGGCGTTCGCCCCCGCGCCGGCCTTCGGCGAGCAACACCGGATGAATCGCGGTCGTTGGGAAAGGAGGGGACATTCTAACTGCAGTTTCTGGTGAATAGGCTGGCGGTAGCAGGTCATTGCGACGCTGACGCGGTCAAACGACGCCGCACGCGCAGGTTTTCGGACCAAGCGGATTCAAGACTTACACGCAATCGCGACAATGGCCGCGGAGCAGAATCTCCGTGACCTGCCCGAATCGCTCGCTCACCGACTTGCTCTTTTCGGTCAATTCGATCTCTTGCAAGCACGAGACGCTGCCGCAATCGATGCACACAAAGTGCGGGTGAGACGCGTGTGCTCGCTCCTCTTCGGCGATGATCTCAAATCGCCAAACGTGATCACCGAGTTCTGATCGACGCAACAGCTTGGCTGCCGCCATGTCGTTCAGGTTGCGATAGACCGTTGCCTTGTCGACTTCATGTTCGGTCAAGCGAGCGGAAACTTCCGCGTGCGTCAGGGGAGCCGAAAAATCGCGGAGCAGCGCCAATGTCGCTACTCGCGCGGGAGTTGCCCGCAGTCCGGCTGCTTGAATCCTTTGCCGGGCCCAGACCTGAGCGGTTGTGCCTGGATTCATGGCATACTCCCCTTTTGAAGCCCGACGATCGGCCAATCAACCGACTCCAAGCAGCCCGTGTCATAGACTCTTCAACTTCTGGTCGCTTTTTCAGCAGCAACAAGGCGTAGAGCCAGAGTCGAAGGCGATCTTTCACGAACCGTGTTGCAAATGATTTGCATCTGTAATCTAATTGAAACCTGAAGACTTGGAAAGTGGTCCGCATCGGGTTCGGGCGGCTTCCGGCCTGCGTTCCGCGGGCAGGATTGTGCTTGCTGATGTCGATAAGAGGTAGTCGCATGAAAAAGTTGGACGTGGAACGCTATCGACGGCAGCTCCTGGCCCTGCAGGCGCGCCTTCGCGGCGACACGCAAAGCCTCGCGCAGGGCGCCTTGGACGCTGCCGCCAGCAGCCGAATGCCGACCCACATGGCCGAACGTGGGACGGACGAAGCGACGCGCGAGTGCGACCTCATGCTTTCGCAGCAGGAAGGGAGCACCCTGGATCGCATCGAGGCGGCCCTGGAGCGCATCGAGGAGGGCGTGTTCGGCATCTGCCTGGCAACCGGCAAGCCGATTCCCAAAGCCCGGCTCGATGCGATTCCGTACGCCGAGTTCTGCATCGAGTATGCAGAGCAGTTGGAACGAGAAGGCGGGCTGCCGTGATTGTCCTTTCCCTCGAACGCTGTTGGTCGGGGGCCACCGAAGGCATCGACAGCCCCGGCAATCTAGCCCTCGAGCGAGCGCGGCCACGGATCACAGCGGGTTTGGCCGGCCAGCCGCTCGGATTCACGGAGACGCGTAAGGGCTTTGACCGGCAAGCGGTCTACGGCGACGCCCCAAATTCAACTCAGCTTTGAACCGCTCAGCAAACAAGCAATTGAATATGAAAGCCGCAGCTACAGCGTCGGAAATACGCACGACCTTGATCGTCGGCAAGGAGAGTGTTGGCAAATCGCAACTGGTTTCGTCCTTGACCGGCCGTTCGGCGGGTGAGACGAACTTCCGCGGCTCGACCGTGGTCGTCCAGCGCTATCGGTCGGGGAACACCGAGTACATCGACACGCCGGGCATCCTCCGCAGCTCCGACACGGAGACGACGCGCCTGGCGCTGAATGCGCTCTCGGCTAACGAGGTTGTTCTGTTGGTGGTCCAAGCGACGAGCCTGGACCAGGACTTGAGCGACATGCTGCCGCTGGTCGTCGGCAAGCGCGGTGCCGTGATCGTCACGTACTGGGACAAGGTGCAGCCGGGCGAAGCTGCACAGGAGGCGATGGAACGTCTCGCGACGGACGCGGGCCTCGAGTTCATCCCCGTCGATGCCCGTCGGTTGACGGACCGCAATCGTGATGAGATCGCCAAGGCGACAAGCAACCCGTCGCCATTTCAGAAAGCATCGCTATCGGCCCGAGCGGGGTGGCGGATCGAACCGAATCCCGGGTGGCTGGAACATCGCGTAGTCGGTCCACTCGTCGCCATCTTGCTGTTGTTCCTGCCGGCGCTAGCGACAATCTACGGCGCCAATGCGGTGGCGGATCTGCTCCACCCGATCGTGGCAAGCTGGTTCGAACCCGTCATCGCCACGGTGAATGACACGTGGCCGAGCTGGTTGCGAATCGTGCTCACGGCTCAGCAAGGGGAATTCGGCTACGGTCTACTGAACATGGGGCCGTTCCTGCTGGTTTGGGCGCTCCCCACGGTGCTGATGTTCGCCTTGATTCTCGGCGCCTACAAGGCAAGCGGATTGATCGAGCGAATCAATGTCGCACTCCATCCGCTCATGCGCCCCTTCGGGCTGAGCGGACGGGACGTCGTGCGGGTGATGATGGGGTTTGGATGCAACGTGCCGGCGGTGATCAGCACGCGGTCCTGTTCGAGCTGTTCGCGAGGCCCTGCGATTTCGGCCATTGCTTTCGGCTCGGCATGCAGTTACCAACTACCGGCCACGCTGGCGGTTTTGTCGGCGACGGCGGCAGCGACGGGTACCTCGGCCGTGCTGCTGACGTGGCTGTTCCTGGCATACCTGCTCGGCACGACACTCATTTACTTACGTCTCACGTCGGGGTCCCAGGCCCGCAGCTCGCTGAACGTCTTGATGACGCCCAGCCGACCGTTCATGCAGTGGCCGACACCATCGGCTCTATGGCGAGAGGCGTCGGGAACCGTTCGGCAGTTTCTGTTGCAGGCGATGCCCGTCTTCGTCGCGATCTGTATCGCCGCGTCGCTGCTGGCTCATGCCGGAGTGCTCGATTGGGCCTCTCGGATTCTGGGGCCAGTGATGGGAGTGTTTGACCTTCCCGCTCAGTCGTCTCTGGCCGTCGTGCTGGCTTCGGTGCGCAAAGACGGGATCTTCCTGCTGGCGGCGGACGACGGCGCAGCCTTTCCGATGACAGCGGCACAATCGCTGACGGCGGTCTACCTGGCGGGTGTGCTGCTGCCATGTCTGGTCACCGCCATGACAATCGGTCGTGAGACCGGCTGGAAGGCGACATCGAAACTCCTTGCACGGCAGGCGGGATTCGCCACTCTGTTTGCCCTGGTCTTGGCCTGGGGAGGAAGGTGGCTGTTGTGATCTTCTCGCGTCGAAACCGGGCACACGAGCCAAGCACGACCGATAGTCGTCGCCTTACGGGGAGGTTGCACAGTCATCCGCAGCGTGTTGATCGACACACGATGGATCGCCGATACCTGGAAGGCGAACTCGTTCGGCATGCGGTCGGCCTGCTGAGCCAACAGGTGTGGTGCTGGGGTCGCGACATTCTGCGGCCCGAAGGCAATTGGCTGCTCGAGATCGGCTTCGTTCGCATCGAGCCACCCGCCGAACGCAAGGAATGTTCTAGCGTGTATACCCTGGCACTTCCGCAAGGACGCAATGTTGTGCTGCGTGGGTTTGGAGCGTTCTATGGAGATCGTCAGCGCGGCACTGTCTTTCTGCCCCGCGATGCGTTTCGGCCTCGATACACAACCAACGGGACGCTCGATCGTCCGCCCTGGTCGAACGCGGACTTGCCGAAGCTGACTGCCCCGGACGATTTGCAACGAAACGATTGCGCGTCATTGACGTTGGACCTTGTCGATTGGATGCGGGACTACGAGGCGGCCATCATCGAGCGGTTGGGGATCGAGTACCGCCGTTCGACGTTGGTCGAGTGGGACAATGGCAAGCGACCCATCATGCCGGCGGAGGAGATGGCTCGCGCGTGGCGATTGCTCGGCATCGCGATCGCTGGAAATGTCCAGGCGTTGATCCCAAGCTGCAGCGAGAGTCAATCTCATGCCTGAATCAGCGCTAGTGCGAAATAGCCCCTCCAGATCAGCGCGACGGACGCGCGCGGGCCAAGGGTGGTGCCTGCCTCGCCCGGTTCGCAGTTTTGGCGGACGCCTGATGGGGCAACAGGTCTGGTCTTGGGGAAGGGATGTGGAGTATCCCGACGGGAATCTGTTGATGCAATTTGGCTTCGAGCGCCATCGAGATCGCACCACCGCGGAACGGTCGACGTGTTATCGACTGGATCGGGACCAGCTCCACGTGGCTTTGTGGGGCTTCGGTATGTTCTTCGGATGCCGCGACCTGGGAGGTCTGTATCTCAAGCGTTTCGAGTTTTGTCCGTATTGGGCCCCCGTCGAATCGCTCTCTTTAGACATTCACTGGCCCGACGAACTACCGGTCTTTGCTCGGCCGCGAGGCGCACTCCAATGGCGGCGCGCCCGCAAGCTCTGGAAATCGTCGCTGCTCTGGATCGCGAACTATGAGGCCTGGGTGTGCACTACCGTGGGGCTCGCCTATCGGCGCGAGTGCGTCGCAGATTGGTTGCGGCCGTCCGTGCGTGCGGAAAAGATGGCTGCCGCTTGGCGATTTCTCAGCCGTCGAGGTTGGGAGCATCAAGACTTGTCGCTATCTCGAGCATTCAAGCCATACACGATCTCTGCGGGGCCGCGATGAAGAAACTTCCCGTCACCGTGTTGTCCGGATCGGCATCGGCATCGACGAGAGCGCCATCTACGACTCGCTCCAGGAGTGCTTGCTGACGGACGAGGAATTCGCGGAAAGGATCGAGGCTTGGAAGCGCCTTAAGGATCCGTTTCGGCAATGGAACTTAAGCGTCGAGGAAGCCCTTTCCACTCGGCTTGTCTTACCATCGCGGCAGGCACCCGTGCGCTTGCTTCAGTCGTCGCGGTTGCCCGCCGGTACGTCGAGGACGATCTGTGGAGCACTTGCCCCCACGTGTGCATTGATTTGAAACTGGTCGCGGAACCGGGGGAGTCCCTTGGACAACGCCTCGGCGATGGAATGCCAGGCGACGAACCGCGGCCCGATAGCGCGACCCGGAAGTGACTCCGCTACGGGAAAGTCGACAATCATCGGCCCCCCGCAATTCTCGAGGCGTTCGGTCCACAACCGGCTCTCAAGTCCTTGCTCCCCTCGATCGACGAGAAGCAGGTCGGCCGCCATCAGCCCGCGCATGTAGGTGTTCCGCATCGCGTAGCCCGAGTTGGCCGCAGGCTCTGCGAGGCACTTCACAGCTACGTGAGGGCCGGCGACTGGCTCGACCAGTCGGGCGTGCGCCGCAGTGGGCACAACCACCACCGGCTTGGCGCTCCATTGCGAATACTGTGCCGGCGCGCCGAATCCGGACAACCACGTGGCCAAGAGGCCGACGCATGCAACGGTTCCCATCTCAACTCTCCTTGTTGAAGCACACGCGAAACGATTCTCAACACACGCACTCGCTGCCGCAGCACGACAAGTCATCGAGGAACATGCCCTCGGCCCGCAGTGCTTCCAGCGGCTCCACGTCGATGCCCAAACGTGAACCGATTGCCCGGGCAACCACGGCAAACCGCTGGCGAAACTTGTAGATGAAGCAAAACACGTGGTGATCGTGCCGCACGCCCGGTCCGGCTAGAAACAGCCCAGGGACCACGGTCGATTCATCATCGGCCGACAGCACCGGGCAGCCGTCGTCGCGCCAGGCGAAGTGCGGCTGCAGCAGACGGGCACTGGTCTCGAATCCGTTCGCCAGAATCGGCGGCGTGCCGGTGCGGAATCGTGACCCATCGGCACCAAGGATCTCGTAGCGCTCGTGGCTCGTCCGCACCTCGACCACCTGGGGGGTTTCGATCAACTCAATGCTGCCGCGGCGCTGGGCTGCCACCAGCCTTCTTCGCGTATAGGGCGAGAGAACGACGCTCGGGTCGCTCGCTTCGTCCTCCAACGTGAAGTGGGGATCGAGCACACGCACGCTCGCCCCCAAACGCGCCAGATTGACCGCCGCATCGATGCCGCTCTCCGCGCCGCCGATCACCAGCGCCTGATCCTTTGCGACATCTTTCCAGGAACCGACCTGCCCGACGTGCGTGCAAGACTCGGCTCCGGGGAAGCTGGACGTGCGCGGCGACTGGAACTCGCCGGCCGCCCAAACGACAAAGCGTGTCGTCCTGGGGCCCAGAGATGTGTGGATGTGGAGGAGGCTGTCTCCGGCATCGGGCTCCACACCGAATACTTCGACGCCCGTTTCGACGGGCAACTCGAAATGCTCGGCCACGGCCCTGAGATAGGCCGCGTACTCGACGCCCGAGGGATGTTCGCATTGCAAGCTATGGGCGGGCGACGTACCGACGGCAATCGAATTGAGATCGAACGCGCCGAAGCCGTTGCCGGGGAACGACGGCGTGATCAGCCGCATCTCCTTCGGCCAGCGAGCAAACGAGGCGCCCACCCCATACCGGTCAACGACCGAGAAGTTGCGGATCCCCAGGTACTGCTGGAGCAGGATCGACACACCGAGGCCCGCGGGGCCGGCGCCGACTACCAGGACATCAAATCTTCGCTTTCGCATCGGAATTTGTCGGAACCTACCAGTAAAGGTTGTCGTCGCCGTTCTCCGCGGGAGGTACTGGCTCGCTGCTGTCGTCCGGCGAGTCGTCCCACGTGGGGAACGGGTCGTTCCATTGCGCCCAGGTGTCGGGGCCGAGCGACATTTCCTCGTCGGTGAGCAGTGCGGCATCGAGCGCCACCGAGATGGCCGCTGCGTCGAGGCCCTGACCGATAACGACGAGCTCCTGGCGGCGGTCGCGATAGTCGCCTTCGAACATCGCCCGAATGGCTTGGCGATCCGCCTCGTCGTCGGGCCAGTCGTCCAGCGGCGTTTCAGCCCACCACGAGCCGCCGAAGGTCAAGTGGCAGGAGACTCCCGCTTGTGACCAGATGCAGGCCCAGTCGTGTCGCGTGGCAAGCCACACGAGCCCCTTCGAACGCAGTGCACTCGGCAGCAAGTCGGTTTCGAGAGCGAGCCACAGCCGCTCCGGATGAAACGGCTGGCGTGCCCGGTAGACAAAGCTGGAAATCCCGTACTCGTCCGTCTCCGACGTTCGTTGGTCTCGCGGTTCGGCGAGCCATCCGTCGACGGTGCTCGCCTCCGCCAGGTCGAATCGCTTCGTGTTCAGGATTTCTGAGAGGGGCACTTTGCCGTGGACGGCTTGCAACAGCGTGGCCCGCGGGTTCAGCAGCCCGAGCAATTGCTCCAGATGGGCAAGCTCAGCAGCGTCAACAAGGTCGAGCTTGTTGAGCACGATCACGTCGGCGAACTCGACCTGATCGACCAGCAGGTCGACAAGGCTTCGCTCGTCGGTCTCGTCGACGCCTAGCGTTAAGTCGACTAGGTCGTCCGACGATCGATAGAGCGACAAGAAGCTCGAAGCGTCGACTACCGTGACCATCGTGTCAAGTCGCGCGTACCGAGACAACGTCATGCCCTCGTCGTCCTCAAACACGAACGTCTCAGCCACGGGCAATGGCTCCGAAACGCCCGTCGACTCGATCAGTAGGTAGTCAAAGCGGCCTTCCTTGGCCAGTGCCGCGACCTCTCGTAGCAAATCTTCACGAAGCGTGCAGCAGATGCATCCATTCGTCATTTCAACGAGCGTTTCTTCCGTGCGGCTCAGCGCTGCGCCCCCTTCCCGGATCAGCCGCGCGTCGACATTCACCTGGCTCATGTCATTCACGATCACGGCCACGCGCAAGCCTTCTCGGTTCGCCAGAACATGATTCAAGAGCGTCGTTTTCCCGGCCCCGAGGAAGACGGAGAGGACGGTGACTGGGAGGCGTCGTCTCATCAGCAGTTGAGCCTGGCCCTAGGGGCGATGTGGGTTGTCGCAACGTAAACTACATGCAAACCGATTGCAAAAGCATCACCCCTGCATGATACACACATGCAATTACTTTGCAAGTAGGTCTCTCGAACGCGCTCTTGCCTGGTCTGCGTCCCGCCCAGGCTCGATACATGGCCCTGGTCGACGCCGGGTACGCCTGCCCGCTGCGGGCCCCGGCGCCACCGCCGAGGGCGTTTTTGGGGGATCACAGGCCTGGGACAGCTATGGAAGCGCTGAGCCACGCGACTTCCGCGTGCATGACCTAGAGCCCGGCGTTGGCGAAGCGTACGTGGGCGGCAATCGCGCGTGCGTTCCAAGGGCGACAGGCGCCGCGGCTTCGGTATCGTCCAAAGCCTAGAGCGGAGCTACATTGCAATCGAATTGCACAAAGAAGTACACTGTGCGGATGGCGTTGCTGCCGCGATTGCGCGTTGGGCGCGGTTAGTGAGCGAGCACTTGTTGCCGAGTCGTGCCTGAAGGTCGCCATAGCCAGCCACCGCTTCCAATCTTGCCAAGCATGAGCAATTCGAAACTCGGTATCATTGCGGCTGCCGTGGCAGTTTGCCTTGTCAGCGCAGCGGAGGCGACGAGCCGTTCCTTGTCGGCGTCGGCCGGCGAGAGAGAGCAGCACACGCACGACCACGCTCATTCGCATCCTCACGAGCACGCCGCCACGGAGTCCGCGCGGATCTCCGACCAGCCAGCAGCGAATCCGTGGGGTTGGCTAGGCCTATATTCGATATTGATCGCAGCCGCGTCGATATTCGGCGGATGGCTGCCGGGGCACTGGCAGCTTACGCACCTGCGATTTCAATTCGTGATCAGCATCATCGGCGGGCTGATTCTAGGCATCGGTGTGCTGCACCTCCTGCCCCACGCCCTGCATGAACTCGGACAGGACGAGGGAGACACGGTTGCCAAGTGGATGATGGTCGGGATGGTGGCGATGTTCTTTCTGCTCCGAGCGTTTCACGTCCATCACCACGAGCCCGCGCTGCCAGTCGATTCATGGCCCTCTGGCTCTGTTGCTGAGGCCGCTGCCGAAACAGACGCAGTTCATGCTCACTCCCATGATTCCCAGTGCGATCATGCCCACGGGCATCCGGGCCGTCTGAGTTGGACGGGTGCACTGCTTGGCCTGGCAGTCCATACGCTGATGGATGGACTGGCCCTGGGAGCTACTATGCGGGCAGAATCCCAGCACGAGTCGACTGGGTTCATGGGGCTGGGGATCGTGCTGGCCATCGCCCTGCACAAACCGCTGGACTCCCTGTCGATCACAACCTTGATGATGCACGCAGGCAAGTCGGCGAATCAGCGCTGGATCGTGAATCTCGTCTACGCGTCACTGTGTCCAATTGGTGCGGCCGCGTTTCTGCTCGGGGTTGGACAAATGAGCGCGGACGGACACTTCATCGTGGGATGCAGCCTCGCATTTTCAGCGGGCGTGTTCATCTGCATTGCGCTGGCGGACTTGCTGCCGGAAATGGAGTTTCATTCGCACAACCGCGTGCGGCTGAGCATCGCGCTGCTGCTCGGAATCGGCCTCGCTTGGGCAATTCAGTTTCTCGAACCGGCACATCTGCACTGATCGTCGCCAAATCGGCGATACCAGTTCGGCCTATCTGGCAGCAGTGGAATTCCACTTCCCTAAACAACAACAAAGCCGCGCCCGGAGTCGAGCGCGGCTTTGGACTGCTGAGGCTGAAGAAAAGGTCAAGAGACGACGTGCATTGGTCCGTGGTTGTCGCAATGCCCGCCATGCGGATGGTGCAGGTGTCCATCGACGAGATAGTCGACGTGGTCGCCATGGGGAACCGCCTCGTGCCCACAACCGGGCCCGTGAACGTGGTCCTTGTCATGTCCGGCGCACTTGTGATCCGGCGTACAAGTTGCTGGATTCGCGGCGCTGACCTCAATCACATGTTCGACCACCTCGCCGTCCTGCTGCTGGTGATGCAAGTGGCCGTCGTGAAGATAGTCAACGTGCCCATCATGTTCGACCGCAGTATGGCCACACTGCTCGCCGTGCTGATGGTCATGATTCTTGTGGGTTGCGGGCATCGCTCCCCCCTTTCTCATTGAATTTGATGGCCGAGTTCCACGTCGATAGAAACGTCCGCTAAGCGTCGACCTCTTGCGCATGATCAATCGCGTTCGAGACCAAACGCGATACGTGTTTGTCTGTCAAGGAATAATACAAGTGTTGACCCTCACGTCGCCTCTGTACGAGCCGTTCGCTTTTGAGCAGTTTGAGTCGCTGCGAAACGGTCGAGATTCGTTCTTCGAGCGAAAGCGCGATCTCCGTGACGCACATCTCCTTGCGTGAGAGGAGTGCCAGTACCTGCAATCGCCCGGGATCACCGAGGGCCCGAAAGATCCCCGCTGCGCGCAAGCAAACCGAGTCGTCGGGCAATAGTTGCGCACCCGCTTGATGATCGTTATCGCCACAAGTTCGCTTCGTAGTCATGACATTCCATCAGTTGATTAAATAAAAGATAGTTCAAACGCTGAAAAAGTCAAGTGGACGATGCTAATCGCGCAAGCCCGTCGCCCCGAAATTGCAGCGGATTGCCCTCGCCATCGTGCGTGCGGCCAAAACCGACGTGATGCGCCAAGTGTAGGCGGCCTGCACAGGGTGGTTGGCAGGTTGGCTAAACCGAAGACTGCGGCGTGCAGCCAGTGAAAAGAATCTGCCGAGTTCTCGTCCGATTTGGCCAGTCAGCGCTTGATGTCCGCCGCGACCGATGGCTCCTGTGTGACTGTTCGCGGGCGGTTCCGCGAGCCTGATGATGGCAGCCCCATCGCACCCGTTTCCGAGGAGACGAGACATGGCTACGAAGAAAGCCCCCAAGAAGCCCGCCCCCAAAACTCGTAAGGCGCCGAAGGGCAAGGGCGCTCCCGCCAAGCAGCCGAAGCTGAAGATCGCCGAACCGAAGAAGCTCAGCGCTCTGGATGCCGCAGCGCAGGTCCTGGCCGCGTCGAAAGAGCCGATGAACACGAAGGAGATAATTGACGCGATGGCGGCGAAGGGCTTGTGGACCAGCCCCGGTGGCAAGACGCCGCATGCGACACTCTACAGCGCGATCCTCCGCGAGATCGGAGCCAAGGGCAAAGAGGCCCGCTTCAAGAAGACCGATCGCGGCCACTTCACCGCCAACGGGTAGGCTCCGCCCGGGGTCCCGCCCCAACGCCCCACGTTCGCCGCGTCGGGGCGTTTTCTCGTTGCGGGCGGCCGTGGCCAAGGCGGGCCACCGGCCGCGACACGGGCGAAACGTCGCGTTCACGTGGCCTCCCCGGCCCGTTGGGCCTTCCGCTGCGTGAACTTCTCCCAGCGCTGGACGATCACATCGCAGTAGAGCGGATCGAGCTCCATGAGGTACGCTCGCCGGCCGGTCTGCTCAGCCGCCATGAGCGTGCTGCCACTGCCGCCGAACAGATCCAGCACGTTCTCGCCTGGACGGGATGAGTACCGGATGGCTCGCGCGGCGAGCTCGACCGGCTTCTCGGTGAGATGCACCATCGACTGCGGGTTGATCTTCTTCACGTTCCACACGTCGACCGCGTTGTTCGGGCCGAGGAACACGTGAGCGGCGCCCTCACGCCAGCCGTAGAAGCACCACTCGTGGTTGCCCATGAAGTCCTTCCGGGTCAGCACCGGATGTTCCTTGACCCAAATCACTGCCTGTGAAAAGTACAGCTCGCATGCCTTCAGCACCGGCGGGTAGTTGGCACAGTTGGCATAGCCGCCCCAGATGTAGAACGCCCGGCCCGGCTCGAGCACGCGGGCGATGTTGCCGAACCACGCGGCCAGTAGCTGGTCGAACGCGTCGTCGGAAACGAAGTCGTTGGCTAGCGGCCGATCCTTGGGGCGAAGCTGCTTGCCGGTTGGTTTCGACTTCTCCGGATGGCGGGCCAGGTCAAGCGACTGGTGATGCTTAGGCCCAGCGAACGAACTCAGCCCAGCCGCGATCGCGTTGTTGCTGCGGGGCTCGACCTTCACGTTGTACGGCGGGTCGGTGTTGCAGAGTTGAATCACGGCCCCGTCGAGCAAGCGATCGACATCTTCCGGCTTGCTGGAGTCGCCGCAGAGCAGTCGGTGGGTGCCCAGGATCCAAAGATCGCCGGGCTTGGTGATTGCTTCGTCCGGCGGCTGGGGTACTTCATCCTCAACGATCTCGCCCTCCTCACCGGCCACCCCTGCCTCGGCCGCGAGCTCGGCAAGCATTTCCTGCAGGGCGTCGCTGTCCACATCGATCTGGTGCAGCAGCTCCTTCAGTTTCTCAGGGTCGGTTTCGGCCATCGCCGCCAGCGGGTCCACGGTGGCCAGGAGCTTCGCGGCTTCCTGGTCGTCGACATCCAGGACCAGGACCGGCCACTCGCTGTCGGGCGCCACGTCGGCCCGTAGGTGCCCGTCGATCAGTTGCAGCCCGGCCGGCGTCTCCCGCACCAGCAGAGCGTCGGCGATCCCGACCTCGGCCAGGATGCCGCGCATTGCGTCTTGCTGCGCCTTGGGGTGCGTCCGCCAGTTCGCCGGGTTCGGCAGGATATCGCTGGCTTTGACGCGGCGTAGCTCTTTGATGCGGTCGCGAAGTTTCATATTTCGGACGGACGGACTATGTCTTGCGGGGCCGAGCGGGGCGTGGGAAACCATCGGCGAGGCGCGAGAAAGTACCTAAGCTCCCCCGGGGTGCTTGTTGACATCTCCAATCGCGCTCATCGATTCTCTAGAGTGCGGCTTGGGACAGCATGGTGCGCTTGGTACGGCAGGTATTCGCGCCATGTCGCAATTACTCGCTGGGAGTAGAATATTCGCAGCGAGTCGGTTGGCCACGCAGTGTCTCGGCTCGGCCGACGCTGATGGAGGGGCTAGATCATGGCAGACCCAACCGGCAATGGCATCAAGGCCGGCGAGGCCTATCTTCGAGCGATCGCCAACGATCCCAAGTCCAAGAGGGCTGTGATGCGCACTCGTGCGTATCTGCAAACCTTCATCAGGTTGGCGAACATCCCAGAGATTCGGGAGGCATTGGAGGGTCACCTTCAGGTGTCGCAGGAATATGCCGACGCGCTTCGCGACAACATGAATCGGATCGGCGACGACCTTGGGGCTTTGCACCTCCCTCGCCCCGAAACGGTGGAAGACTGGCAGGTCCTCGGCCGGATCGTAGAAATACCCGAGGAGTATCTGCAGGCAGGCAGTTGGACCGCCGCCGAAATCTACGACCGGGCAACGGCCTGGGGCCAGCGAGAGAAGATTAGGGCCAAGCTGGCAGCCGATGCCCAAGCAGAACGGGCGAATGGCCGCTCAGATTCGGTGCCGACTGCGCCACGGCCGACGAAGGCGAAGCGCAGCACCGAGCGGGGCGAAGGCCGTGCGAAGCTCATCGCCGCCCTGGCAAAGCACCACAAGTACGCCGAGAGCGGTTGCCTGAACCTCGAACCCGTCGGTAACAACGAACTGGCGAGATCGGCGGAAGTCAGCAAGCGGACGGCGTCGGCCTTCTTCGACAAGGAGTTCGGTGGGCATCTCAAGTACCGCTCGTTGTGCCAGGACGCGGTTCTCCTTGCAGCAGCCTTGAAGGCCCTGAATGGTGAGTTCCGCCCGCGCGATTTCTACGACACCCGCTCGCCTGATGACCTGGATCAAATGGGCGACGCGCGCTCGCTCGACGAGCCGGATCAAGAGGGAGAGTAGCGGCCTGGGTGTTCCATCGTTCCCTACCGGATGCGGAACACCTGAAGAATTTTCTTTGTGGCGCGAATCCCGGCTTCTAATGGCGTTTTCGTGCCAGCCTCCAACTGTTCCGCATCGAGATGCGGAACACTGCGCCAACGGGTAAGCTAGCCACGCTTCGTGGCGAGCGACCTATTGGAGCATGACTGCAATGGCAACGGAAAGTAATGACTCGCCTCTGGCGCTGCGGCTCCGCGACGCGGCGAAGGCCCTCGGAATCTCCCCTCGACTCCTCTGGCAACTCACGCACGACGGGCATATCCCCTGTGTGCGGATCGGCACGGGGAAGCGGCGCACGGTGCTCTACCCCGTGGACCAACTACTGAGCTGGTTGGAACAGCAGGTTGAGGTAGCCAAGGGGGGCGACGATGACGCAACCCATTGAACTGATTTTGGCAAAGCTGCCTGACGCCAAGAAGTCGGGCACAGGGTGGTCGGCTTGCTGTCCTGCCCACGACGATCAACAGCCCAGCTTGTCGATCGCCGAGGGGGATGACGGCCGGGTCTTGCTCAAGTGCCACGGTGGTTGTTCGATCGAGGAGATTTGCGAGGCGATGGGCCTTAAGCCAACTGACTTGTTTGTCCTTTCAACGTCAACGGTATTGCCTGCCGGCCGAGAGAAACAGGAATACCGTGGACACGCCAATGGCCAGAAAGGCAATGGCCAGCCGCAGATCGTGGCGACCTACGATTATCGGGACGAACGCGGGGAGTTGTTGTTTCAGGTCGTGCGCTACGACCCAAAAGACTTTCGGCAGCGTCGCCCCAAGCCGGGCGGCGGCTGGGTTTGGTCGGTCAAAGGCGTGCGTGTGGTCCCGTATCGCCTGCCGGAGCTGCTGGCTCGGCCAGACGACCCCGTGTTCGTGGTCGAGGGCGAGAAGGATGTCGACAACCTGGGCCGCATCGGCGTGCTGGCGACCTGCAATGCAGGTGGCGCCGGAAAATGGACCGCCGAACACGCCGCATTTCTTGGCGGTCGGCGTGTCTACGCGACTCGGGACAACGACGACTCAGGCCTTCGCCACATCGAGCAGGTCGCTCACTCGCTGCAAGGCAACGCTGAATGGGTGCGGATTGTGGAACTGCCCGGTCTGCACGCCAAGGGAGACGTCAGCGACTGGCTCGCAGCCGGCGGAACAAAGCAGGACCTGATGCGACTGGCCGAGGCGTCGCCGATCTGGACGCCAGCAGCGTCAGCGTCAGGGCCTGTGCTCACCTGCCTGGCTGATGTTGAACCGCGACCCATATCGTGGCTGTGGCCAGAACGGGTTCCGATGGGACGGATTTCCCTGCTGGTCGGCCGGCCTGGCGAGGGTAAGTCGTTTCTGACCACGGATATGGCAGCCCGTGTCACCACGGGCACGCCCTGGCCAGACGGCAGTGAATGTCCCAAGGGTTCGGTAATCCTGATCTCGGCCGAAGACGATCCGGGTGACACGATCCGGCCGCGTCTGGACGCGCACTACGCCGACCTGCACCGCGTGCATCTGTTGTCGGCGGTAGTGCGCGTCGACAGTGAGGGTCGATACGAGCGGATGGTGACGCTGGCCGACCTGGACGCGATTGAGGCGGCACTCGAACGGCTGCCTGACTGCAGGTTGATCATCGTCGATCCCGTTGGCTCGTTCCTCGGAGGGCGCACCGACGCCCACCGCGACAACGAGGTTCGTGCGGTGCTGGCGCCGATTGCGAAACTGGCAGAGAAGCATGGTCCGGCGGTGCTAGTTGTCGCACACCGTCGCAAAAGCCCCGGCAGCATTGCCGACGACTTGGCTCTCGGTAGTCGCGCCTTCACCGGCATCGCTCGGGCGGTCTGGCATTTGACGCGAGACAAAGAGGATCGATCGCGCCGGCTGCTCCTTCCAGGCAAGAACAATCTGGCCGAGGAAGGCGAGGGGTTAGCATTCTCGATCATCGGGCAGCCCCCGCACATTTCGTGGGAGCGCGACCTGGTGACGATGAGCGCCAACGAGGCTCTGGCGGCCGAAAACTCCAATCGAGGCGAGCGCAAGGCTGGGCCCGGAGCAACAGCCCGCAATCAGGCCGCTGAGTGGCTGCGGGAGCTGCTGGCATCTGGCCCGATGGAAACAGCCAAGGTCAAAGAAGAAGCCAAAGCCGCGGGCTATGCCTGGCGAACGCTGCACCGGGCGAAGGATGAGTTGGGCGTGAAGCCGTATCGTCGGGAATTCTCAGGCCCGTGGTACTGGCAGTTGCCATCCGACTCAACGTGCCAGGTCGTCTCGGAACATGAGCGCCTGGCATCTTGGCACGATAGCGAAAAGCTCGCCAAAAACGCAGCTTTGGAACCTGGCACGATAGGCACGTGCCAAGATGATTCCACTTGGCACGATAGCCCGTCCGAGCCGGAAGACCGCGTCCAGGTGACGATATGAGCGCGGTGACCGAGCTTGTGCGCGAATGCCACACTCGCGGCATTCGATTGAAAGTTACTCGCGACGGCCGAGTGACGATCGATGCCCCCAGGGACGCACTGTCGCCCGAGTTCTTAGAGCGTGCCAAAGCGCACAAGGCCGAACTGATCGACCGGTTTGCGACAAGGGCACCCGGCGCCGCGGCGAAGCCCGTCTGCCGTTGCGGCTCGACCGCGTGGCGCGACGTGGCAATTCACGATGGACAGTCGACGCGGCGGGATTGCGCCGGGTGCGGGCGATTTGTCGACTTCTCCCGCTGGTACGGCGCAATTGCTTTGCAAGCTGACGAGTGACGCGGTAGGGTGTCGAACGAAGAGGCTTTACGAAAGGAAAAGACTGATGGCAAGTATCGCACGCAGCAAGAACGGCACACGCCGAATTCTCTTTATGGCCCCGGACGGCACACGGCCAACGATTCGACTTGGCAAGGTGTCGCAACGAGCCGCGGAGAGCATCAAATACCGCATCGAGCAGCTGCTCGAAGCCCAGCATCTCAACCGGCCGCTGGATTCTGATCTGGCCCAGTGGGTCGCGGGCCTGAGCCCACGCATGGCGAAAAAGCTCGCCGATGTCGGTTTGATTCCTGAGCGCGAATCGAAGCCAACTGTGACCTTGGGGCCGTTCTTGCAGGACTGGCTGACCGCACGCAAAGGCGACTACAAGCCCGCGAGCCTGATTGCGTGGGGGCAGGTGATCAAGGCGCTCACACAGCTCCTGGGAAGCGACTTCTCCCTAGCTGGTGTGACTGCTGTCAAAGGAGAAGAATTCCGGCAATCAATGCTGGCGGCTGGGTTGCGGCCGACCACGATTCACAAGCGCCTTCAGCACGCCCGATTGTTTTTCGAACACGCGAAGCGTCAAGGTCTGATTGCTGAGAACCCCTTTGAATTCGTCCGCCACCGGCCTGGCGACGCGTCAGAGCGGCGCGCCTATGTTCCGGCAGACGACGTGACGCGGGCGATTGAACAAGCTCCGAATCAGACCTGGAAACTGCTCATAGCTTTGTCGCGGTTCGCTGGTCTGCGCGTGCCGAGCGAAGCCCTCAGCCTCCGTTGGCAGGACGTGGATTGGGAACGACAGCGATTGACCGTTCCCAGTCCCAAGACCCAACATCTTGCCGGTCGAGGCTATCGGGTCATCCCGCTATTCCCGGCAGTCCGCCCCTACTTGGAGGATGCATGGGATCTGGCACCGGAAGGTGCCGAGTATGTCATCCCCGAGGAATACCGCCGACGAGCGAATGGCCCAAGTGGTTGGGCGAATGCGAACCTGCGGACGACATTCGGGAAGATCATCCGCCGCGCCGGCCTGGAACCGTGGCCCCGTCTGTGGCATTCCATGCGAGCAAGTTGTGAAACGGATCTCGCACGACAATTCCCCCTGGCTATCGTGGCAAAGTGGCTCGGCAACACCCAAGCGATTGCGATGCGACACTACGTCGACGTGACGGATGCTGATTTCGAACGGGCGATCGTTGGCGAAGCTCCGGCCACAGAACAGGCGGCGCAAAAAGCGGCGCAGCAAGCGCACGCGGCAGACGGCAGCGAGTCGCAGGCGAAGCGGAGCGCCCGCAAGAAATCCCGGAGTTTGCGGGGGTCTGCGGCTTCGCGCAGTACCCTGCAAACTCCGGGAATGGAGGCGGCGGGAATTGAACCCGCGTCCCGCGATATTTCCATGGGGGCTTCTACGTGCGTAGTCGGATGATTTACGCGTCTCGCCTGCCGACCCCTAACCGACGAGGTGCACGGCAGGCCAGCCGGGAACCGTGTTTAACCTCGAGCGTGCCCAGCAGTGACACGAGGCGATTCGGAATTAGTGACGAGTTTTCAGGCCTCTCCGACAAAAGCCATCAACTCGGGTTGCCTATATTTAGGCAGCCAAAGCAAGGTTATCTTCGGCAATTGAAGATATTTGGTCAGCTTTTTAACGTGGCCCACTGACCAACCACGGCACGCCACCCACACTTCAGACTATCCGGTCGAACCCAGTTCGCCCCCGAACGTTGCAGCCGAAGCGTCGGCAACACTCAATTATATCAGATCGGCCGGCGGGTCAATTGAACTTAACGGCCGCCCGGAGCCCAGGTGCCATTCCCACACGGTGCCGTCCTCGGGGTGGGCGACCTCGCCGGCAAAGGCGAATCCCAGCTTCCGCAAGATGCTGGTCGAGGCGTTTTCCTCGGGCAGCGTCTGGGCGACGACTGTCAGCGACGCGTCGGCGTTCCTGGCCAACTCCACCAGCGCTTGGGCCATGCGGGTGGCGATGCCGCGCCCTTCGTGCTCGGGGAGGGTGAAATAGGCGATCTCCACCCGGCCGTCGACCGGCGGCGACTTGAAGGCGCAGGTGCCCAGCGGGCAACGACCGTCGGCGGCCACGTAGCCGACCCAGGGCGGCTCGAATCCCACCTTGTCGTACAGCGCGGTGGTGACCTCGATCACGTCGTGGAGCAACTCGTGGTCGTCCACGGATGCGGCGCGGCGCCCGTCGGCGGGGATCTCGACAAGTCGCATGGGCGGTTGAGCCGGCAGAGGCTCCCTTGGTGCCAACCAACTAGTACGCCGCCAGGCTGCCGGTGCTGAGCCAGTACAGGATCAGCCCGCCCAGCAGCAGGCGGTAGGCCACGAAGATGTACGTCGTGTGCGTGCGCAGGTAGTACAGCAACCAGGCGATCGAGGCGTAGCCGGAAATGAACGCCGCTAGCGTGGCCGCGGCGATCGCGATGGCGTTCTCCTCGCTGCCCAGCAATTCCGCGCGGGCGGCGAACAGTTGGTACACCCCCGCGGCCAAGACGCTGGGCAAAGACAGCAGAAACGAAAACCTTGCGGCGGTGGCTCGGGACAATCCGGCGAACAGTCCGGCCGTGATCGTCACGCCCGAGCGCGACGAGCCGGGCACCAGGGCCATGGTCTGGGCCAGGCCGATTCCGATGGCATCGGCCCAAGTGATCTCTTCCAACTCGCGGTTGCGCAGGTGGCGCTTAACGCGCCAGCGCATGTACTCCTCGGCCGCGACCAGCAGCAGGGCCAGGGCGATCAAGGCCCCGGCCACGACGTACAGCGAGCGAAGCGTGGTTTCGACGGTGTCTTTGAACAGCAGCCCGACGACCACGATCGGCACCGTGCCGGCGATCATCATCCAGCCCATCTTGGCATCGAAGTCGGCCAGGGGGCGTCCGGCGATCAGCCCCCGGGTCCAGGCAATGCCGATACGCACGATGTCGCGGCGAAAATAGGCCAGCACGGCGACCAGCGTGCCGATCTGCACGACGGCGGTGAAGGCGGCGCCCGGGTCGTTCCAGCCCAGCAGGGCCGGCACGATGCGCAAGTGCGCAGAGCTGCTGATCGGCAGAAACTCGGTCAGCCCCTGCACGATGCCCAGGACGACCGCTTCGAGTAGGTCCACGTTGGTTTCTCCGCGGCCAGTTTGGCAAGCGCAACAAACGTTAGGTTGCACGAGCGCGCCGGGCGCGCTAGCAGGCCCCCCAGGGCAGGCGCCGGATGCACTATCGTAGTGGACGGGTGCCGCGGGCGGGACTGCAAATCGCCGCCGCTCGCCGCCTCCGAATGGTTCTCCAAATATGTTTCCGGCATCGCCGCGGAATCCCTTCCCTCGACGCGTGGGGTTCTGGCATAATGCGCTTTCGTCAGGCAACCACACGCATCTAGCCGGGCATTTCTGGCCCGCGCTCCCACCCCTACGAGTGTCGATGTTCAAGAACCTTTGCCCCGCGGTGCTGGGGATCTCCGGCCGCGAGAGTGAGATGATCGAGTTAGCCCTTTCCCATGGCTTTAAGGGAATCAATCTCGACCTGGCCGACTTCGCCGGGCAGGTCAAAGCGGGCGGCTACGAGAAGGCATCGCGTCTGCTGACCAGTGCCCGGTTGAAGCTGGGTAGTTTTTCGCTGCCGGTGCGCTGGCACGGTGGCGAGGGCCAGTTCAAGGCCGATCTGATGGCCCTGCCCGAGGTGGCGGAACTGGCCACCCGCATCGGCTGCACCCGCGCTGTCACCCTGATCGAGCCGGGCAGCGAGACGCGCCCCTATCACGAAAACTTCGAGTTCCACCGCGCTCGACTCACCGAAATCGGCGAGGCGCTGGCCAAATACGAGATTCGCCTGGGCGTCGGCTTTTTGGCGCCGGCGGCGTGCCGGCCCGAGGGCACGCTGCAGTTCATGCAGAAGGCCGAGGAAGTGGTGATGCTACTGGGCACGGTCGGCGGATCGAACGTCGGGCTGGCGCTGGATACCTGGCACTGGCACATCGGCGGCGGCTCGACCGAGGCGCTGCGTGTGCTCGGCAAGGCCGGCATCGTCACCGTGTCGCTGGGCGACGTGGAGCCGGGACTCACGGCAGAGGACGTGCCCGTTTCGGCGCGGCGCCTGCCGGGCGAGGGCGGCATGATCGACAACGCCGCGATCCTCACCACCCTGGCCGAGTTGGGGTACGATGGCCCCGTGACGCCCACGGCCGACAAAAGTCGTTTCGCAGGTCAGCCGCGCGAAGAGATCGTCAAGAAAGCCGCCACCGCCTTCGACACGGTATGGAAGGCCGCCGGCCTGAACGCCAAGGGCCGCCTGGCGACCGTGCGGTAGCCAAGCACCAGGCGCGAGGCGCAAGCGAGCAACAGCGATCGTGGCCGCAACGGTGGCTCGAGATCGTATTAGCCCGAAGCGCCAGCGAGGGTTGCTCAAACAGCGTTTGCCTTCTTGACCCTCGCTCGCGCTTCGGGCTCGTGTAGGAAAGACGAACGAATCGACGGGGCCGGGCCGATGTTTCACTTCGATCGCGGGTTGAAGCTTACCAAGGCCGACCTGGCGATCGACTTCAAGCGCCGCCAGCCGCGGGCCTTCGTGTCGCACGCGCATATCGATCACATGGCGCGGCACGAGTACGCGATCTGCACCCCGGAGACCGCGCAGCTCTATCGCTTTCGCTTCGGCCCGCGCACGACGCGCGACCTGCCGTACGGGCAGCCGTTGGAGTGGGGCGGCATGCGGCTGACGACGTACCCCGCGGGGCACTGCCTCGGCTCGGCCATGCTGTTGGCCGAGGACGGCGATCGTTCGCTGCTGTACACCGGCGACTTCAAGCTCGGCGAATCGGCCACGGCCGCCCGGGCCGAGTTGCCGCGGGCCGACGTGCTGGTGATCGAGAGCACCTACGGCCAGCCGTTCTATCGCCACCCGCCGCGCGAGCAGGTGCTCGACGAGCTGTTCACCCGCGTGCGCGAAGCGATCGACCGCGGGGCCACGCCGGTGATCGAGGCCTACGTGCTGGGCAAGAGCCAGGAAGTGACGCGGCTGCTCACGCTGGCGGGATTTCCGGTGTTGCAGCATCCGCGGGTGTACGCCATCAGCCAGGTGTATTGTGCCTGCGGCGTGGACCTGGGCGATTGTCATCAGTACCCCGGGCATCCGCTGCCGGGCCACGTGGCGATCGTGCCACCGCGAATGCACCGCGCCGGCCGCTTGCCGGGCCTGCGCAAGACGGTCACCTTCGCCGTGACCGGTTGGGCGATGCACGAGCGAACGCGCTTTCGCCTGGGCGTGGATCATGCCATTCCGCTCTCGGACCACGCCGACTACGACGAGTTGTTCGAAACCGTCGAACGCGTCGACCCGAAAGTCGTCTACTGCACGCACGGCCCGGCGAGTTTCGTGGAGCACCTGCGCAAGGCCGGGGTGAACGCGCGGCCGCTGGATCAGAAGGCGACCGGCGTGCTGCCGCCGGTGCAGGGGACGTTGTTTTAGCCCGCGCCTCAGCACACCCCGATAGACTTGTCGCCGGCGCAAAAAAAATACGGAGGCCGGGAGTCACCACTCCCCCCGGCCTCCGCGAGGTCCAGACGTGCATGCGTGGGGTCACTAACTACGCCGTCTGGTCCATCTCCTGCTGGAGTGCTTCAAACGCTTCGACCGCTTGCTTGCGCTGATCCTGCCACTTCAGGGCGTCGGCACTCTCAACGTCGTCGAGCGCTTCCTCGGCCTGGTCGTGGGCAGTCTGCAACTGGTCGATCTTCTTCTGCATCGACTCGCGGACCTCGCCTTCCTCGGCGGAATCGGCCTGCTCCTGCAGCTTCTCGATCCGCTGACTGGCAGCCGTCAGTTTCGACTCGTGGTCGGAGACGAACGCCTGGCGGTCCTTCTCCGCATTGAGCCGGGCCTTGGTTTGCTCCAGTTCCTGGCTCGCCTCTTCGGTTTCCTGCTTTTCTTCGGCGACGGCCTCGTCACCTTCTTGCTTCGTTTCGGCCGTTTCCTGCTCAGCCTCGCGAATCTCTTCCTGGCCGTCCTCGTCGACCGGCTTCATCACTTCGTGCCGCGTCGATTCTTCTTCCTGCTTGGCTTCGGCGAGGTCTTGCTGCGCTTCCCAGCGGGCCTCGGCCGTTTCCTTCTGCTCTTCGGTCAGTTCTTCGCGGGCGGCTTGCACGTCGTCGTAGTCGGTGGGTTGCGAGCAACCAACCGTCACCAGCATGCAACCGGCCAGCACCAGACTCGTGGATACCAGGTGGTAGAGTCTCATCTCTACAAACTCCTTGAATGTCATCAATTGGGTTCTTGGGGGCTTTTTGCCCGTATGTTTCGATCGTTTAGCAGAACCGTGGAGCGCCCCGGCCGTGGGTGCCTGCGATTCTTGGCGTGCCAGTGGGGCAAGGGGCGTGCCAATCGCACGCGATCGACGGCGCAGGCCGGAATTCCGGGCTGGAAAGCTCCCCGGTCTCGCGCGCTTGCCGAGGCCGTTGGTCGGCTGGCGCGCGCCCTGGCGGCAGCGCGATCAGGCGTCGGCAGGTCGGCGGTCGCCGTGACGGCAGGCGCAGCAAATCACTTGGAGCTCAGCGGGATGACGCCGCCCCAGTTGTCCGGCGGCGTGCGATTGTGCTGCGCGATCAGCACGGTGAGAAAGTCCTTGACGCGGTCATCGGCTGGCACGCGATGCAAGCGTTCGAACGCCTCGCCCCAGCGGCCGGCCAGCACGTCGTCGAGCGCGTGCTCGTAGTGGGCGATGTGCTCGTCGGAAAGGGTTGGGTACTGTGCCGCCGACGGCAACAGTTCGGTGACTTCCAGCTTGCGCTCGAAGCCATAGGGCTGGACCACGGCCACGCGCCGCAGGCGTCCCACGTCGGCGGGCATCTCGCGCCGCAGCGCCGCGGCGGTGCGCTCGTCGAGGAGAATCGGCGCGTGCAGCACCTTGGTCATGCCCTCCAGCCGCGAAGCCAGATTGACGACGGGGCCGAACACAGTGACTTTCACCTGGTCGACCGTGCCGATCTTGCCGGCCACGGCGCTGCCATTGGCGATGCCGATGCCGACCTGAAAGCCCGAGAGCGGATCGCCCGAGCCCTTATCGGCGGCATATTGTGCCCGCACGGCAAGCGCCGCCCGGGCCGCCCGCAGCGCCGCGTCGGGCTGTTCGAACGGCCAGCCCCAGAAACCCATGGCGGCATCGCCGTGAAAGTCGCCCAGCACGCCGCCCTGTTCACGGATGTGATGTGTGGCCACGCCCAACGCCTGGCTCACGCGCTTGAGCAGCCCCAGCAAGTCGTCGCTGGCCCGCTCGCTGTGCCGGGTGAAGCCTCGCA
>ERZ869936.735-NODE-735-length-28085-cov-32.165894_pt1 | contig 28085 bp, 20 predicted proteins | sample MGYA00520876_ERZ869936 | MGnify/ENA primary metagenome ERZ869936 (study PRJEB32218, sample SAMN09650985) | biofilter metagenome | isolation source: enrty point of leading RO module | place: Saudi Arabia: Thuwal, RO plant located on Red Sea | collected 2016-02-17 ... | reverse complement strand
ACCTGGTGGTGGTCTCGACCAGTGCCCCGGTGGTGCCGGAACCGGCGACCGCCGTCCTCTGGGCGATTGCCCTCTTGGCACTAGGCGGGTGGCGGTGGCGGGCGCGACGTTAACGAAGTCTCCGCGACCGCGACGACGACCACGACGATTCCCTAGACACAACTCGCGAAGAGAAGAAGCATGCCTCTCAGAGACGACGTACGTCGATTCCTGTTTGCCCTCGGCGCGCTAATCGCGGCCTTGGCCATCAACAACGTCGCCCGGGCCGAGGTGACCGTTACCGAGGTCGATAAGAAGTTGCGCGTCGAGATCGACGGCCAGCTATTCACCGAGTACGTCTATCAGGAGTGGCCGCGGCCGTACCTTTATCCTGTGCTGGGGCCGCACCAGGCACCCATGACGCGGAGCTGGCCCATCAAGGAGGGCGTGCCGGGCGAGCAGAAAGACCATCCGCATCACCGCTCGATCTGGCACGGGCATCAGGGCGTCAACGGCTTCGACCTCTGGACCGAGGGCAAGGGTCGGGGCACGATCGCTCACGTCGAACTGGTCGAAGCGGCCGGCGGCGAGGTGGGCACGATTGTGGCCCGCAATCACTGGCTCGGTCCCGACGAACAAGTGCTTTGCAGCGACGAGACCACGCTCCGCTTCGGCGCCGACGACGCGGGCGCACGCTGGATCGATTACGAGGTGCTGGTGAAGGCCAGCCACGGCGAGCTGGTGCTGGGCGACGAAAAGGACGCCTTTGTCGCAATGCGGGTGAACCCGGCCCTGCGAATCACGAACTGGCGACGGGAGCGCGGAACGGGCTTCGCCCTCAACTCGGCCGGGGAGCGCGACGCGGCGCTCTGGGGGCAGGCGGCGAAGTGGGTCGACTACTGGGGTCCGATCGACGGACACACTGTCGGCATTGCCATCTTCGATCATCCCGACAACCTGCGACACCCGACGACCTGGCATGCCCGGGACTATGGGCTGGTGACCGCGAACCCCTTCGGGCTGCACTTTTTCAGCGAAGGGAAGTTGGACCGTCAGGCGGGTCGCGTCGTGATCGAGGAGAACGAAACGATGCACTTCCGCTATCGATTCTATCTGCACGAGGGCGATGCCGAGTCGGCCAAAATTGCCGATCGCTATCGAGAGTACGCGACCGCCGGCGACGAATAGTCGGTCGCGCGGCGCGGCTATTTCTTCTCGACGATCTGATAGACGCGGAGATCGTACTTCTGATTCTCCAGCGCGCCGATGACCGTGATCACGACATCCGTCGGACGCTCATAATCGCGGGCCGCATAGGCGAGCGAAGAGTTGCCGTTGTTGACCGAGCCCAGCGAGTCGTAGCCGGGGGCGTTCACTTCCAGGTAGATGCGCTGATCCTCGTGACTGTTGGCAACGAAGAAATAGTCCCCCTTGGCGGGCAGCTCGACGTTCGCCGAATCGGAGAAGACGCGATCGCGCGGGGTGGCCAGGGTCCGCTCGCTCTCGACGAGGGGAACGGCTTCGATGCGGTATTTGCGTAGATTCGAATAGTGATCGCGCACCTCGTCGAGCCCGTACGCGAGTCGTTCTTCGGGGGTGCGGCGACGCCGCTCGGCAAAGAAGACTTGGAGTGCCAGATTCGCATCGCCGCCTGCGGAGGTGACTGCCGCCGTGTAGTCGGCCTCCTCGCCAAAGGCGACGGCAAAGAACTTGAGCCAATCGGTCGTGGTGCGGTTGCGAATGCGATCGACCAGCCCCGGCACGGTGTCCTCGCCCTGGCGGATCTGCAAATCGATGGCCGGTTGATTCAGCTCCGTGGAAGCGACCACCAGGCCGAAGTGGGGAGGCCGAGTCGCGAAGGTGTGGGACAGCTCGCGAGGACCTTCGCCTTTTGGCGGAACGGCGACGTCGCTGAAGGCCTCCGATACCGTTACTTCGAAATCGCCGAAGAAGGACAGGGCGTCTTGCCAGTCGTCGACGGTCTGGCGAACGTTCGTCTCGCGATGCAACGAGCGACCGCGTTCGTAGTCGCGGGCGATGGCCCGCTGCCACCGCGCGGTTCGCTCTGCCTGGGCGGACTTGGCCGTGTCGTCGAGGAGTTCCTGCACGAGGTCGACGCGCTGGGCGAAATTGATGTTCGCCCCCGAAGTGATGCGCGCCCCGCTGCCCGAGAAGCCGATCACCGTGCCGGCGTTGAGCACCGCGACGACTTCGCCCCGACTATCGATCACGGGGCTTCCACTGGCACCGCCGGCCGCCGGCAGGGCGTGATGAATCAACTGCCGGTCGGCAAACTCGTCGTCCGCGGCTCCGTAGAAGTTCGTGGCCGCAATGACGTAGGCCGCGTGCGAAACAGGGCGAGGGGCCTTCAGGTTGACCAGGCTGATTCCCTCCATGGGATAGCCGACGTAGCCGACCATCGTGAGGCGGTCGACCTTCTTGAGCGAAGCGAGCGAAGCCAAGGGCAGGGCGGGGGCCAGATCGTCCGTTGCTTCCAGACGCAAGATCGCCACGTCGGCGCCGGGGCCGGGTGCCTTGATCGCCTTGAAACTATTCGGTCCGGTCCGCGCCCCGGGAGCGTACTCCGTCCACAGGTTGCTAAAGGCGCGGTAGCCCGGGTGAATGGCGACGGAGTTCACGGCGACCTCGTGCCCTGCGCTGTTACGGGCAATCATTCGCTGCCCGTCGTCGAGCGAGTTGAAATGTTCGGCCACGTGGGCGTTCGTGGCCAAAATGCCGCTGTCCGAGTCGCATACCCACGCGGTACCCAGAGCCGCCTCGCCGCCGCGCTCGTTCTGCACCGCGATCAGATAGACCGATCGCTCGGCCGCACGCAACGCGGCGTTGAGTTGTTCATCGTCGTCGGGCTGTTCGTACTTGGCGACCACATCCTGCACGGCCGCTTTCTGCTCGTCGGAGAGTTCGTCGAGCAGCTGGATGCGGGCCCGCATTTCCTCGACTTCCGCGCCATGACGGGCACTGCTGATCCACAATCCGACGGCGGCCAGGGCCAGCAAGACGATCACGGCGGTGGTGATGCCGGTATGGCGACGGCTGCGCTGCGCGGTTTGTTGCAGTTCGGCAATCACGCTGCCCTTGGTGGGAATCGCCTGCTGCATCTCGGTTGCTTGATAGCCGGGGGCCAGCGAGGCCTCGATCTGAATCACCGGTCCCTCGGGGCCCAGTTGCACGCGGGTGTGATTCAGCAGTTCCTGATCGTCGATGGCTGGTTGGCCACCAACCAGCACGAGGTTGCGGCCGTTGAGCACAAAGCGATAGCGCCCCAGAACTCGTCGCAAGGCGCAGTGCTCGCGGCCGACTCTTGTTTCCTCGGGCGGAAAGACGACGTCGCACTTCGAGGCGTCGCGGCCGATCACGATCTGATCGACGTCGGAATCGAGTTCCAGAGTTTCTCCGGCGCGTGCCCCCTCGACGAAGTGAATGATCAGCGGCATGGCACGCGGCTCCCGGTGGTAAGCGTCAGATTCCCTACGACCGTCACATCCCCACGCATCTGACACGGTAAGTCGCCCGGCAACCGCGGTCAATAAGCGGCCGCGTCGAATATCGCCAGCCGTCGGTGGCGAGCGGCTCGACCAGCGCCGCGGACGGCCGCGAGGCGGCGTCACGGTTGCCGTGCCGCGGTTGAAGGATCGGGGGCTCCCAATTAGCGTGAAAGCATGGGAGACGAGTTGCTCGCCTCCCGCTTCTCGTGACGTGGGAGGTCTTCGCCATGCGACACTTGCAAGACACGCTTCGGATTGCTTTCTGGACCTTGTTGGCTTTCGTGCCCATGGGGACCGTGCCCGGTGCGGCCGCGGCCGACGACGCCCACGTGGAGTTGGTCCACGCACAGCAGATTCGACAGGCGGAACGCAACGTGCAGATTGCCAAGATCCGCTACCGGCAGTACATCCGCGTCGAGTATCCGCTGCGTTTGCGAGAGCTGAACAACGAGATCAAGATCGGCGAGGCCGAGATCCGGCTGTTGCGGCGTCGCGTCGATGCCTTTCGCTTCGTCACGCACAACGACCGCAACGACTACAATTCGCCCACGACGGTGAATATCAAGCAGCTCGAAAACGCCCTGTTTGCCGCCGAGCTTCATCTCGAGCAGATCAAGGCCGAGCGGACGGCCCTCTACCAGAGCGATCGCGACCGGCGCACGCTGTTGAAGCTCGAGTGGGAGGCGGCCTGCGAAGAGCTGGAACTACTTCAGCCGAAAGCGGCGGAGCCGCAGACTATTCGCAACGACCGAAACGCTGCTTAGTCCCATTGCGGTCGCCGCGGCGACCGGGGGCAACGTGCCGATGGCGGCCAGCGGAATCAGGGCCGCGTTGTAGACGAGGGCCCAGGCCAGGTTCTGGCGAATGATCCGTCCGGCCGCGCGCGAAAGGGCAATGGCCCGGGGCACCAGACGCAGGTCGCCGCTGACGAGCACGATATCTCCCGCCTCGACGGCCACTTCGGCTCCGCTGCCGATGGCAATGCCCAGATCGGCCGCCGCCAGGGCAGGGGCGTCGTTGATGCCGTCTCCGACCATGGCCACGCCCGCTCCGCCCTGGCGACGCGCGGCAACGATTTGCTGCTTCTCCTCGGGCAGCACCTCGGACGCCACGTCCTCGATACCGAGCTCGCGGGCAACCGAATCCACGTTCTTGCGTTGGTCGCCGGAGACGAGGGCCACCTCCAAGCCGAGAGCTCGTAGTTGAACGAGTGCCTCGGCGGCCTCGTCACGGAGGCGGTCCTCGATCACGATGGCGCCGAGCAACTGGCCGTCACGCACGACCAGCAGCGGCGCGGTCGCCGCCGGGCTGTCAGAGATCAACGCCTCAATCGCCGCGGTCGCGACGCCCAACTCCTCCGCCAGCCGCCGATTGCCGCAGGCGAAGATCTGGCCTTCGTGCGTCGCGCGGACGCCGAGGCCGGGCAGCACCTCCAAATCGCCTGCCGCGGGAATCTCAATCTCGCGCGCGGCGGCGGCCTCGAGCACGGCCTCGGCAAGCGGGTGTGCCGACGATTGTTCGACCGCGGCGGCCGTTCGCAACACGTCGGTCTCGTCGACCCCGCCGACCGGCACGATGCGCTTCAGTGTGGGCTTGCCGGTGGTGACCGTGCCTGTCTTGTCGAGAATGGCGAGTGAGAGGTTGCGGGCCAGCTCGAGAGCGCGGGGATCCTTCACGAGGATGCCGAGTTCCGCGGCGCGTCCGCTGGCCACGAGCACCGCGGTTGGCGTCGCCAATCCCAGTGCGCACGGGCAGGCGACCACCAGGACGGCGATGGCGGGCCGCATGCCGCTGGCCACGTCGCCGGCCAGCCACCAGGCGACGAGTGTGATCAGGGTCACCAGCAAGACGGCGGGCACGAACACGCCCACCACGCGGTCGGCCAACCGCTGGGCGGCGGTCTTTTCTTCTTGAGCTCGACTCACCAGTTCGACGACGCGGTCGAGCGTCGTGCTGCCGGCCGAGCGGGAAACTTCGATCGTGAGCGAGCCCGAGCCGTTGAGCGTGCCGGCAAAGACGTCGGCGCCGATTTGCTTCTCGACCGGCGTCGCCTCGCCGGTGAGCCAGGCTTCGTCGACGCTGGACTGACCGGAGAGCACGCGGCCATCGAGAGGAATGCGGTCGCCGGGACGGACCGAGACGAGCTCGCCGACGGCAACCTCCTCCAAGGCGACGGTCTCCACGCCGTTCTCGCCGATCCGTCGTACTTCGTTGGGGGCCAGCGAAACCAGCTCGGCGATGGCCCGTGAGGCACGGCCCTTGGCCCGGCTCTCCAGGACCTTACCCAAGGTGATCACGGTCAAGATCATCGCCATTTCCAGGAACATGGCGGGCTGGGTCCAATTGGTCGTCGTGGCGGCGGCGAGTTGGGGCACGACCGTGGCGAGTCCCGCCACGTAGGCGGCCGTGGTGCCGAGCGCCACGAGCGTGTCCATGTTCGTCGACAGGTACCACAGACGCCGAACGGCGCCCTGGAGATACGGCCAGCCGACATAGGTCCAGATGGTCGTCGCCAAAATCGTTTGCAGCAGCAGCGACGTCCGCGACGTGGAGACCAACAAGGCCACGCCCAGCAGCAGGACCGAGAGGACCGCGCTGGTGATCAGGCGTCGCTGCCAATCGCGAGTCTCGGCGGCCTGATGCTGTTGGGCCAGGGCCAGCGGCGAAGTTTGGCTGTCCACGCGCTCGGCTCGATAGCCGCTCTTGTCGACGGCCGCGAGCAGGCTGTCGAGAATCGCCTGCTGCGAGTCGTAGACGACCGACGCCTGGTTCGTGGCCAGATTGACGCGGACGGCGGCCACACCACGTACCCCCGCCAGGGCCGACTCGACACGGTCGGCGCAGCTGGCACAATGCATGCCGTCGATGTGCAGGCGGAGTTGAGCCATCGGAAGGAGGAAAGGCGAAGTATTGGGTTGTCGGGCGGGTCTACGCGGCGGTGCCTTGCCGCAGGGGGCCCTCCGTGTTCAATATAACGCGGCACCGCAGCTCACCGAGAGCCGGACACGAGCCGCCAACACCGAGAGCGAAAATCGCGTATGCGGGCCGAAGTGATCGCCATCGGCGACGAGTTGACCAGTGGGGAACGCCTCGACACGAACAGCCGCTGGCTTTCCCAGCGGCTCGTCGAGAACGGCATCCCGGTGCTCTATCATTCTACGGTCGGCGACGATTCGGCGGCGTGTAAAGAGGTGATCGAGCGGGCAATCGCCCGTGCCGAGATCGTGTTGCTCACGGGGGGGCTGGGTCCCACGGCCGACGATTTGACCCGCGACGCGATCGCGGTGGCGACCGGAACGAGCTTGCAGATCGACGAGTCGATGCTGGTCGAAATCGAGGCCATGTTCCGGCGGCGGGGTCGCGATATGCCCGAGCGAAACCGCGTTCAGGCGATGTTCCCGACCGGCAGCCGACCGATTCCCAACCGGCATGGCACGGCACCCGGAATCGAAATGCGGGTCCTGCGCGGGGACGAGACGGCCAGCCACCTGTTCGCGCTGCCGGGCGTGCCGGCCGAGATGAAGCCGATGTGGCAAGAGACGGTCCTCGCGCGCTTGAACGAGATTGCCCCGCAAAGCGGCGTGATTCGCCACCGGCAGCTAAAGTGCTTTGGGGTCGGCGAGAGTCAGCTGGAGGCGATGCTGCCCGATCTGATTCGTCGCGGTCGTGAGCCGAGTGTCGGCATCACGGTGCATGCCGCCACGATTACGCTCCGCGTGACCGCGCGGGGTCGGGATGCTGCCGAATGCGAGGCGCAGATGGCTCCCACGATCGCCACGATCCGCGCGTGCCTGGGGACGTTGGTCTTTGGCGAGGACGACGACGAACTGCACCACGCCACGGCCCGCCTGTTGCAGCAATCGCAGCAGACGGTTGCCACGGTGGAATGTGCCAGCGGCGGCTTGGTGGCCGAATGGTATTCCGAGATCGACGAAGAGGGCGTCTTCTTTCGAGGCGGCGAGGTTCGTCCGCGTAGCGATTTTGCCCGGGGCGAGTCGCTGGCCGCAGCCTCTCTGGCCGAGTTCGTGGAGCAACTGGCCAGCGAGATCCGCGAACGTCGCGGTGCGGATTTTGGGCTCGCGATAGGGCCGCTTCCCGAGGTGGACACGGCTACCGCCGCAGAAGCGGACAAAGTCGATGAAGAAGCCGCCAGCCGTGAGCGGTTCTACTACGCCTTGGCGGATCGGGACGGCTGCCAGGTCTATCACGGCCGCGCACTCGCCCACCCGGCGATTCGCAAGGAGCTGGCCGGCAAACAGGCCCTCGATCGACTTCGTCGTCGTCTGCTGGGCGAACCGTCGGCCGAAGCGTGACGTGCTCGGTAAGAGACGGCGACGTCAGCGGCCCCTTGCTCTCGAAGAGCCACGGATCACTAGCAAACATCGCGGGCAGGAATCCCGCAGTCGGCGGCGAAGTCGATTCCGAACCGTGTGTCGATCTTCAGGGCCGCCTCGAGTCGCCGCAGATACTCGGACCTGGGAATCTCCGAGGCGCCCAGGCTGCGGGTGTGATCGGTCAGCTGTTGGATGTCGAGCAGCGTGTAGCCGCGGGCGCGGAGGTGCCGCACGAGGGCCACCAGCGCCACCTTCGAGGCATCGGATTGGCGAAAGAACATGCTCTCGGCGGCGAAGAACCCGCCCAGCGAAATTCCGTAGGTGCCGCCGACAAGTTCCTCTTCCGCCCAAGTCTCCACACTCATCGCGTAACCGAGCCGGTGCATCTGTTCGTAGGCGGCAATCATCTCGGGACAGAGCCAGGTCTGGCCCGCCCGTCCGTCGGCGGTGGCGCAGCCGCGAATCACCTCGCCGAAAGCGCGATTGCAGGTCACGCGAAACTTGCCACGGCGCAGCGTACGTTGCAAGCTGCGGGAGAGGTGCAGCTCGTCGAGCTCGATAATCGCCCGCGGATCGGGCGACCACCAGGCCAGCAAAGCGCGGCGATCACAAATCGGCCAGGGAAAGATGCCGTGTGAATAGGCGTCGAGAAGCCAGTTGGGAGTCAGCTGTCCGCCAAAGAGCATCAAGCCTTCTTCATCCGCCGCGTCGACCGGGGGAAAGTACTTCGATGGCGATAGCTTCGTCATTTGCCCTGCGATCTACTTGCCACCTACTTACCACTCGCCCTGGGGACGATTGCTCGAGCACGCGCGCCCCTCGCCGCGGTCGACCGTTCAATGTCCCTCGCCGCGGACACGACGCGGGCAACCCTGCGTTCATCATAGACACCGCCTGAGTCACGGCAACCGCGCGGAAAACCAATTGCGCCGGCGTTGCGGATTGTGTTGCCGGTCGTGGCGAAATGGCGGGACGACATCGACGTGCGCACCCGTGTTTTTCGCAGTTCACTGGATGGTGGGGACATTGCCCCGTATACTTGTCCTGAAGGCGGATCTACGCGCGTTTCCGAGAAGTCTGCCGAGTCGGTACACCATGCAAGAACGATCTTCGCCGGGACAGGGCAAGGGGCCGCCCTACATCGATTACCTGAACGCTCCCGGTACCCCGCAACGTGAGTCGGAAGCGGTGACGCCACCGCCTCCGCCCGCGTCGGCGCTGCCCGCGACACCTTCGCGCGTGGCACCCGAAGCGCGACGCAGCACGACTTGGCCGCTGCTGTGGCTGCTGGTCTTCCTCATCGCCCTGGTCGCCGGCGTTTCGCAGCTGGAACGGATCACGTACTCGATCTTTCGCGCCCGTCAGCGGGCCGCCCTCGACACGCTCGAGAGCGCGCGACTGACGTCCTTTTCGCATGCCTCGAAGTTGGTGGCCGAAGGGGTTGGCCGCAGCGTCGTGCCGATCGAAGTGATCGACGGATCGGGCGACGTGGGCGACTGGCTCGCCGGGGCCGGTCGAGTGTTTCCTCGCAATGGTCAGGGCTCGGGCGTGATCGTGGACGAGGACGGCTATGTGATCACGAACTACCACGTCATCAGCACCGCCGAACAAATCGTCGTGCACCTGCCCGAGGGCTCGTCGAAGACGGCGGAAGTGGTGGGATTCGACGCCTTTGCCGACCTGGCCGTGCTGAAGATCGATGCGGAGGGACTGCTGCCGCTGAAGTGGGGCGACAGTGACGTCCTCACGGCGGGCGACCCAGTCTGGGCTATCGGCAGCCCGTTCGGCCTGGACAACAGCATCACGATGGGGATCGTGAGCGCGAAGGGCCGCCGCGTCGTCGACGGCGAGCGATATCAAAACTACTTGCAGACCGACGCGGTGGTGAATCCGGGCAATAGTGGTGGCGCGCTGGTGAATATCCGCGGCGAACTGGTCGGCATCAATACGGCGATCGTGGGCCAGGATTATCGGGGCATCAGCTTCGCCATTCCCAGCGGCATCGCCCGCGAGGTCTATGAGCGAATTCGCCAGACGAACGGCAACTTTCAGCGTGGTTGGCTCGGGGTGCGGCTCGACGCCGCCCGCGGAGAACGGCGTCAAGGTTCGCGATCGGACACCCCCAGCGGCGCGCACGTCGCCGGGGTGCTTGACGGCTCGCCTGCGGAGACCGCGGGCATCCAGTCGGGCGACATCATCGTCGAGTGGAACGGGCGTTCCGTTGCCGATCGGCAGGAGCTAATGTGGCACGTGGCCGGTACGAATCCCGGCGTAAGCGTCGAGGCGAAACTGCTGCGAGACGGCGAGATCGTCTCCGTGACCGTAAAGGTGGGCGCTCAGCCGGAAGAACTGCAAGAGTAGTACGGGGCGTGGCATCCAGGGTTTTTCTCGAGCAGGGACCGCGGTGGCGGGCTGCCAGCCGCTTTACAGGGCCCGGCCCTGCCAGGGATAATTCGGCAGCAAGAGGTGCCACTGGCCGCAGGTGCTAGCACTCGGCCACTTCGCGTTGACCCCGGCTCGTCCGCCGCCCTATAATCCTGCCGCTGTCGAGGAGGGCAGTGCTGGACGCGAAGCCCGTCCTGCATTTTTGAGAAGGTCAAGGAAGACCGGCGACCGGTGGCGTTTCGCTGCGTGCTTTCTTGTTCTTTTCGCACAGCGCCACAGGAGTCGCAGGTGTCGTTGACATCTTCGCTGGACACCAAAGAGCAAGTCCGTCAGGCCACGGACATTGTCGATCTGATCGGGGAGGCGATCCCGCTCCAGCGGCGCGGCCGTCTCTATCTGGGTCTGTGCCCGTGGCACGACGACACGCGGCCGAGCTTTCAGGTCAACCCCGAGCGACAGACCTTTCGTTGCTGGGTCTGTGACGTGGGCGGCGACGTTTTCAGTTATGTGATGCGTCGCGACCAGCTCGAGTTTCGCGAGGCCCTGGAGATGCTGGCCGAGCGGGCCGGAATCGAATTGCGACCGCGGGCGCCGCACGAGCATGGCAAGCCGACCGCGGGCGACGAAAAGCGGCAACTCTATCGAGCCCATCAGTGGGCGACCGAACTGTTTCATCGTGTGCTGCTCAACGACGCGCGGGCCGAACCGGCCCGTCGCTACCTGCAACAGCGCGGCATCGATCAGGCGAGTATCGAGCGACACGCGATCGGCTTCTCGCCAAACGAATGGACCTGGCTGGTCGAGCAAGTCGTCGGAACCGAGTTTTCGGCGCCGCAGCTCGAACGCCTGGGATTGATCGGAACCTCGGCCAAGAGCGGGCGTCGCTACGATCGCTTCAAGGGCCGCCTGCTGTTTCCGATTCGCGACGTCCAGGGACGTACGGTCGCCGTGGGCGGGCGCATCTTGCCCGAGTTCGCCAACGAAGAGTCGGCCAAGTACATCAACTCGCCCGAGACGCCGCTCTTCTCCAAGAGCAATCAGTTGTACGGTCTCGAGCTGGCTCGCGAGGCGTTCGGGCGGCAGCGCGAGGCGATCGTCACCGAGGGTTACACCGATTGCGTCGTCGCGCAGCAGTTCGGCTTTGCCAACACGGTGGCGGTGCTGGGCACCGCCCTGGGTGAGTCGCACGTGCGGATGTTGTCGCGTTATGTCGACCGCGTGACCCTGGTGCTCGATGGCGACGAGGCAGGTAAGCGCCGGGCCAACGAAATTCTCGACCTGTTCTTAGCCGGACGCCTCGATCTGCGAATCCTGACACTGCCGGATGGTAGCGATCCTTGCGATTTCCTCTTCGCTCGGGGGGCGGCCGCCTTTGCCGAGGCCCTGTCGGAAAGCGTCGATGCCCTGGAACACAAGCTTCGCCTGGAGACCGCGGACGTCGATCCGGCGGCCGGGACGTATGAGGCGAATCGGGCCTTGGAGAACGTGCTGGCGACCTTGGCGGCCGCCCCACGTCCTTCGCAGGTAAGCGAGTCGGAGCTGCGGCTCCGCGAGGACCAATTCATTTCGCGCCTGGCTCGCCAGTTCAACGTCGAGGAAGGCCGGGTGCGCGTTAGGCTCAACGAGGTGCGTGCCGCGACCGCTGCCAGGTCGGCCCGACCGCCCGGGTTGGCAGGGGAGCCGGTCGAAGGCATGCCGATCGCCGTCGAAGATTCCCAGGCCGACGCGTGGGAGCGCGAGCTGATCGAGATTCTACTGCAAGAGCCCGAGGCGGTCTCGCGAGCTGCGGAGTCGCTGCGACCGGAGGCGATTCAGGACGCGCGGCTGCGCACGATTTATGCCAAGTGCTGTGAGCTGCTCGAGGCGGGGGTGTCGGCCGAACTCGACCGTCTTCTTTTGGAGTTTGAGGATCCCGCCATGCAGAGTATGTTGGTCAAGCTCGACGAGGCGGGACGCGAACGCGGCGGCAGTGATCTGGCCGCTCAGCTCCCCGATGTGCTCGAGAGCCTGGCCCGACGTCGTGAGCGACACGAGCAGCGCCGGCTCACGACCGCGATGAAAGAAAAGCGTTTCGATCAACAAGAAGAAGTTGAACAATTGGAGGATATGTTTCGCCAGTTGCGACACCGTCAAGGCATTTCCGAGCCCACGGATGAGTAAGGATGCCCTGGTCGGATGATCGTGGTGAACGTGCTCCCCCGCACGAGCACGCCCGCCCACCGCGATCATGAAGTTTATCTCTTACCGCGCAGGAAGACGCGCAGGGAGGTGCCGCGTGGAATATCAAGATACGCAATTGCAGGAGCTCGTCGCGAAAGCGAATACTCAGGGTCATTTGACCTACGATGAGGTCAGCGCTTATCTGCCCGACGACGCTCAGAATCCGGAGCGTATCGATCATTTGATCGTCGCTCTGGAGAATCAGGGCATTGAATTGATCGACGAGGCCCCCGCGGCCCAAGTCGACGGCATTGCCGGTCGCATTGGAGAGGGCTCGTCCGCCGCCGGCAGCGATGACGCGGCCCCGATGCTGGCCTTGGCCCCGCCTGAGGAGTTGACCAAGTTCAACACCGATCCGATTCGCCTGTATCTCTCGCAGATGGCCACGGTGCCGCTGCTCTCCCGCGAGGACGAGGTGGCCCTGGCCAAGCGCATCGAGATTTGTCGCAAGCGATTTCGCCGCGCGATCCTCGGTTGCCACTTCGCCATGGAGAACACCGTAGCGACGTTACGCCGGGTCCACCAGGGTTTCCTGCCCTTCGATCGCACGATCAAGGTCTCGCTGACCGAGCAGTTGACCAAAGAGCAGATCCAGGCCCGCATGCCGTACAATCTGCGCACGCTCGAGTGTCTGTTGGAGCGCGATCGCCGCGAGTTTGGCACGATGCTCTCGCGTCTGGCGGTGCCGTCCGCCAAGGCCGAGGTGCGTCGCGGTTTCCTTCGCCGCCGCAAGAAAGAGTTGCAGCTGGTCGAAGAACTGAGCCTGCGGACGCGTCGCGTACGGCCACTGATGCGACAGCTCCGCGAGTTCGCCGACCGTATGGAGAAACTGCAAAGTCTCATCCGCGAAGAACGCGGACCGGCTGGATCGGCCCAGAAGCTGCGCGGCTATCGACGCGAGCTGCGCGACTTGATGCTCAAGACGATGGAGAGCCCGAGGAGTCTGCGAAATCGTGTCGACGAGATTTCCCGTCGTCATGAGGAGTACGAGGGCATGAAGCGACAGCTCTCGCGGAGCAATCTGCGGCTGGTCGTGTCGATCGCCAAGAAGTATCGAAATCGCGGTCTCGGTTTCCTCGACCTGATTCAGGAAGGCAACACCGGCCTGATGCGGGCAGTGGACAAGTACGAGTATCGACGTGGTTACAAGTTTTCCACGTATGCCACATGGTGGATTCGCCAGGCGATTACCCGCGCGATTGCCGATCAAGGCCGGACGATTCGTATTCCGGTCCACATGATCGACGTCCTCGGCAAGTTGCGTGGCGCCGCCAAACGCTTCTTGCAGGAAAACGGTTACCAGCCGACGACCGAAGAGACGGCCCTGGCCGCGGGCATCGATATCGAAGAAGCGCGACGCGTTCTCGACATTGGCCGCAGTCCTGTGAGCCTTGACCGACCGGTGGGCGAAAGCGAAGATAGTAGCTTCGGTGAGTTCATCGAGGATAAAGGTTCCGAGAGTCCCTTGCGTTCGGCGAATCATGGCTTGTTGCGTGAAAAGATCGAGGGCCTGCTCAACACGCTCACCTATCGCGAGCGCGAGATCATTCGTTTGCGATACGGACTCGGCGACGGCTACTCGTATACGCTTGAGGAGGTGGGACGAATCTTCAAGGTTACGCGGGAGCGCGTTCGCCAGATTGAAGCGAAAGCCGTTCGCAAGCTGCAGCATCCGGTGCGAAGCGAGCAGCTCGCCGGATTCGCGCTTCGCGCCGCGTGAGTCGGACGCGACGCTTGTTGTAACAACAAGGCCGCTGACCTTCGGGTCGGCGGCTTTTTTTGTGGCTGCTGACCATGACTGACGTACACCGCGGTGACGAACGACCTGGGAGATAAGAGACGCATGTCGGAAATTGTCGAAACGGTTCGCATCCTCCATCGGATTCACCAACAGCTGGCGGACCTGCAAGCGCGGCTCGAGGCGGGCCCGCGGAAGATTGCCGTTGCCAAGGCCGCCGTCGCGGCCCGTGAGGCGGAAGCCACCAAGGCGGGCGAAGATCTACAAGCGGCGCGCGTGGCGGTCGACCAGAAGCAGCTCGAGCTGAAGACGGGCGAGGGCAAGATCGAGGACTTGCGCGTGAAGTTGAACACGGCCGCCAGCAATGTCGAGTATCAGTCGTTTCTCGAGCAGATTGCCGCGGCGGAAATGGCCAATAGCGTTCTGGAGGACGAAATCCTCGAAGCCCTGGAGAAGATCGAACAACTGCAGATCGCGGTCGGCGAGGTGAAAACGACGGTTGACACGAGCAAGACGGAGCTGACCAAGTTGGAACAACTCGTCGCGGAAGAAACGAGTTCGGTCAAGGCCGACATCGAGCGACTGGGGACGGAGTTGGCCGAGGCCGAGGCCCTGCTCCCGGGGGACTTTCGCGCCGAGTATCAGCGGGTCGTGAAGAGCAAGGGCGAAGACGCCATGGCCGCGGCCGACGGGGACAATTGCGGCGGATGCTATCAACAGGTGACGCCGAACATGGCCAACGAGCTGCAGTTGGGACGGGTCGTCACCTGCCGCGCTTGCGGCCGACTTCTCTATCGAGCGGAGTGACTCTCGATCGCCGCCAAGCGGCGCGATGCGGGACAGCGGAGCGTCGCCGGGCCCGCCGCACGAGCCGTCCGCACGTCGTCGCCCAGCACCGCAGCGCCTGGGAATCGCTGACTTTACAGGCGGCACCCCGGGCGACATAATGGCCGCAGGTCTCTGGTGGGAGACCTTTTTTCGTAAGTGCGAGTTTCAGCGGGAGTCGACGAGATGATGGAACGTATCCCCATGACGCGAACGGGCTACGAGAAAATTCGTAGCGAGTTGCATCGTCTCGAGAATGTGGAAATGCCGGCGATCACCCAGCGGGTGGCCGACGCGCGGGCCGAAGGCGACCTGAGCGAGAACGCCGAGTATCACGGTGCCCGCGAGTCGCAGGGGATGCTGCAGGCCAAGATCAATCAGCTCAAGGACAAGTTGTCCCGGGCCGACCTGATCGATCCGTCGACGCTGCCGAAGGACCAGGTTGGGTTCGGCTGCACGGTCGTGGTCAAGGATCTCGACTTCGACGATGAAGAGACATTCATCCTGGTCGGGGCGGGCGAAGAAGATTACGACGAGGGTCGTATCCTGGTGACCAGCCCGCTGGCCCAGGGGCTGATCGGCAAGAAGGCCGGGGACAAAGTCGAGATCGAGGTGCCGGCCGGCACCATGAAGTTCGAAGTGCTCACGATCAGCTTCGAAGAGTAGCGGGCAACCAGCAGGACGCCTACTAGTCGCCGATCTCGATTACCGGGGCCGCTTCCAGTTCCGCGGCTTCGCGCTCGGCCCGACGACGGGCCCAGCGATCGCTCCAGTTGTAGGCGTAGCTGTACGAGACCGGCACGACCAACAGCGTCAGCATCGTGGCGAAGCCGAGTCCGAAACAAATCGCCGTGGTGAGCGGCTGCCAGAACTCCGCCCCTCCCGAGAGATTCAAGAGCAGCGGAAGCAGGCCGCCGATGGTAGTCACCGTGGTGAGCAGCACCGGCCGCAGTCGATTGATGCCCGCATCCATGATCGCGTCTTTCACCGCCAATCCGCGGCGGCGGGCCCGGTTGGTGAAGTCGACCATGACGATCGAGTCGTTCACCACGATGCCGGTCAGGGCGACCAGCCCGATAAAGGATGCGAGTGAAAAGGAGAAGTCGAGTATCCAGTGGCCGGCCACCACGCCGACGAAACTGAGCGGCACCGCCAAGAGGACGAGAAACGTCTGGCGAAAGCTGTTGAATTGCAGCACCAGGATCGAGAAGATCAGCACGACCGCGATCAGCATGGAGATGAGCAGGTAGCGAAAGTTCTTGTCCCGCTCCTCGTTCTCGCCGGTGAACTCCGCTCGCACGCCTTCCGCTGCGGAGCCGGGGACGCCGATGAAGACGGCGTTCGAACTGGTCTTCGGCGTCGTCGCGGCAAGGACTCCGAGGCGAATCCGATCGAAGAAGCCGAGGTCTTCCTGCTGTGCGGCGACGTCCTCGCCGATGGTGCTCACCAGTCGGAAGCCGAGTTCCGGCATCACCTCGTTCTCAAGCTGGGCGAAAATCACATCGGGCGAGACGCGAGGCGGCCGTTCCTTGAACAAATCGCGGATGGTCTGCAGGAACGTCTTGCGTACCGGGCTCTTCTCGGGTTCGAGAATGTTGCAATGGGCCGTGACCGCGCGATCGCGGTTGTAGCGGTTGATGCTGTACAGCCCCGCGCCGCGTTCGATGTGGGCCAGCTCTCCGACAGTGGCTCGACTGCCGTCGGCGGCGGTGAGCATGAGTCGCTCGATGTCTTCCTTCGACTGCTGATACTCGGGGGCCACCTGCAGCCGGAGCGTGACGTCTTCGTCGTCGATATTGAGCTGGATACGCGTGTCGCCGAGGATCGCGGTTTGCACGGCCTGGGCCACCTGGGCGTCGGTCGCATTGAACAGACCGGCCACCTGCGGAATCGGATCGATCGTGATCTCGGGGTTGTTGCGGCGATAGTCGCTGCCGTGGTCGATCGTTCCCTCCATGTCCTTGAGCTGGGCGACGACCTTTTCGCCCAAGTTGCCGAGCTGTTCGAGGTTCTTTCCGGTAAGGCGAACGGCGACCTTGAACCCGCCCGGAGGCCCTTCCTCGACCTCTTCGATCGAGATCTTCATACCCGGCCACGGTTTGATGTCGTCGCGCAGCTGCTTGATGATGTCGTCCTCGTGCCGCTCGCGATCGAGCGGCGAACGAAGCTCGACCATCACGGTGGCGAATTCCGGTCCCGTGGCGGGGTCGGTCTCCAGGCGACTGGCGAGTCCTTCGGACGCCCCGATCGCCGAGACGTAGTTGACCAGGTCGCCGTCGCTCCGCAGGCGTTCGAGCCCCTCGATAATCGCATCCTGGGCGGCCACCGTCTCCTCGATGCTGTAGCCGAGCGGCAGTTCGTAGCGGACTTCGAATTGCCCGCGGTCGCTGGCCGGAAAGAAGTCGAAACCGATCTGCTGAATGGTGACATAGGCCAGCATCACGGCGCCGATGCTGCCGAGGACGACCGTCCAGCGATGACGCAGCCCGAAACCCAACACGGCCGCGTAGAGCCGCGTAAAAGGTCCGTGAGGCCGCAAGAACGTTTCCGCCTCGTCGTCGGCCGTTGCTGCCGCGCGAGCGCGGGCCGCGCGGGTGGCGGCGTGTTCCTGCCGCGAATACCAGTAGGCGGCCAGCACCGGAATCAGGTAGTGGTCGACGAGAATCGAGCCGAGCAACGCCACCGTGACGACCTTCGGCATCACGCTCATGAAGTCGCCCATGATGCCCGGCACCAACAGCATCGGCAGATAAGCGGCAACCGTCGTCAGGTCGGCGGCAATCACCGGCAGGCTGACCTCGTCGATGCCGTTCTTGGCGGCCTCGAGCGGGGGCTCGCCCATTTCGATGTGCCGGTGGATGTTCTCGGCAACGATAATCGCCCCGTCGACGACCATTCCCAGCACCAGGATGTAGCTGAAGATGACCATGTTCGAGACGGGCACGTCGAACGCGAACAGAAAGATCAACGCGATGGCACAGCTGATCGGAATCGCGGTGAGCACGATAATCGCAACCCGCAGGCCCATCGTCCAGGCCAGAATGACCAACACCAGCATGGCGCCAAAGATGAAGCTGGAGCCGAGCACGCGAAACATCAAGGCGATTTCCTGCGATGTATCACGACTGGTCGAGAACTTGATGTGCGGATAGCGGAGCTGCATCTCCTGCACCTTGGCGTTGATCTTGCGAGCCGCGTCCAGGGTGTTGATGTCGGCTTCCTTGTTGACGATGATCGACGCGCACTCCTGCCCGTCGAGCTGCGCGACGTTCTGTCGTCGCCGATAGGTGTCGATCACCGAGGCGACGTCGCGGACGTGAATCAGATGGCCGTCTTGCTGGCTGACGACCGCTTCGCGAATGTCCTCCACGCCCCGCAACTTCGTCTCGCTGCGTACCTGAGCGTTGTAGCGGCCGGTATCGAGTTGGCCGCCGGGAAGCTCGGCGTGGTAGTCGGCCAAGGTGCGATGAAAATCGGCAATCGTCAGCCCATATTCCGCGGCCAGGTCGGGGTGAATGTTGACGTGAATCTCACGCTCGCGGCCCCCGAAGAGTTGGGTATTCGACACGCCTGGGAGCGTATTCAGCTCGTCTTCGACCTCCTCGGCGATCTGCTTTAGCCGACGCGGGTCGAAGCCGTCGGGTGCCGAGAGATTGACCAGCATGATCGGCGTGTTCTCGAAGTCGATGTCCATGATCCGCGGTTGAACTTCCCGGCCGGCGGGCAGTTCGTTGCGGATCTCATCGACCAGGTGCTTCACATTGGCGCGGGCCTCTTTCGGAGTAATCCCGTCGAGGAAGACGACCTGCGTGACGCTTGAGCCGCGCATGCTGTTGGACGCGACGAAGTCGACATTGTTGAGCGAGTCGAGCGCGTCTTCGACCTTGCGCGTGATCTCGACTTCGGTCTCCTCGGGGCTCGCTCCCGGATAGGGAATTGCGACCAACACGACCGCCTTGGTGATGCCGGGCGTGCGCTGCACGGGAACCGTGAAGGCGGCAATCGCGGCGAGCACCAAAACGAGCACGGTCGCCACAATGACGACGCGCGGGCGGTCGATGGCTTCGCGGCTGAAGAGCATGGCAGCTTAGGTGCGATTCGAGTCGGTGCGAGCGGGTCGCCGTCGGGTCGCTTTAGGGATCGTCGCGCTGACGTTCCGCCGCTCGAGGATTCGGCAATCCCGGACTGTCGTAGGCCTCGGCGTCGGGTCCGTATTCGGGAACGTAGTCGTCGTTGTCCAGCTCGACCTCGTCGGTCTCGACGATCTGAACGGGGCGGCCCGCGACGAGACGGTGCTGACCGCGAACGACCACGTTTTGGTGTTCCGGCGGCAGGTCGAGAAGCACCAGCTCGCGATCCTGTTCGATCCAGCCGCTCAACTGATAGCGGTGGGCGGAATACGACCGGGTGTCGTCGACGGGAGTCACGGGTCCATCATGGGGACGGTCGTCTTCACGGACCGTGAAGATGAAGGCGACCTTGTGCCTGCGACCCGTCTTGGGATCGCGCTCCGTGCGAAAGAGAACGCTCGAGGTGGGAATGCGGTAGCCGTCGACTTGCTGCACCACGACGCTGGCCAGTCCGATCAGGCCGGGCTTCAAATCGCGGTCGGAATTGTTGACCACGACCTCGACGTCGAACAGCTTCGAGACCTCGTTCTCGGTCTCGGCGACTTGCTTGACCCGGCCGCTGCGGCTGCGCCAGGGATTGCCGAAAGTGTCGCGCCCAATGAACTCGATCTGAACCGCTTGTCCCGGGCGAATCGCGCGGATCTTCGACTCGGGGACTCCGAGCATCAAGAGCACGCGGTCGACTTGGACGAGCTTGAACACGGCGTCGTGCTGGCGTACCGACTCGCCCATTTGCGCGTAACGCTTGGCGATGACTCCGTCGACCGGGGAGATGATGCGGGCATCTTCGAGATTGCGACTGATCTGCGCGGCGACGGCCTCGGTCATCTTGACCCTCGCACGGGCCTCCTTCCAGCGCGTGACGCGATCTTCATAGTCTTCGGTGGAGATCAGGCCGCCACCCTTTTCCTGAAGCTCGCGACCACGCCGGTAGTCGGCGTCGGCTTTCTCCAATTGCGTCTTGGCCGAGTCGAGTTGTGCGGTGACTTCGAGGAGCTTCGCCTTCAGCAAACGATCGTCGAGTTGAGCGAGCAGCTGGCCTTTGCGCACCGCCATCCCCTCGTCCAGATACTCGCCGTCGTCCGACTTGCCGAACTGGAGCAGGCGACCGGCCATTTCGAAGCCGAGCGTGAAGGACTCGTAGGGCACGAGTCGCCCCGAGAACTTGTCGACGATGCGGACGCGCTCCTCTTCAATGCGTCGCACCGTGACGGGGGTCTTGGTGAGCTTGACCTCGACCTCGTTCGCCGCCTGAGCGGGCGGATCGTCGCTCCTCCAGGTGAGCGTGACCGCGACCATCACGGCCGCCGCCACGCAGGTCACCGCCAATAAACTGAGAAAGTTCCAGACTCGACGTAACATCAACCGCGTGCCTCTTCGTTTCCTGCACGAGGGCAGGCGACTGTCGACGGAATCGATTGGAGCCGTACAGCAGTCTTTTGTTAGCTAGCTAACGAAATAGTAGTTTTCTGGACAGGCGAAGGCAAGCCAAATCGCCGACGCAGTAGTGTAGTAGCACGCCACCTATTTAGTTTACCTGCCCGAAGCTACAACGGCTTCAAATTGCTGATCGACGTGCTCAATCACGGTTGCCAGGAAGCCAGCACGGGATCGCCATCCCAGATGCCGGCCGCTGCTGGCGGCGTTTCGTGTCGCGACTGCACAGGTGTCTCCCCTCGATGTGGGGCTGCGTCACAGAGCACTGGGGAAGTCCTTGCCCTGTGGCGAAAAAAACTCTAGTGGCTCAATCCGGCACCCCTTCATAGAGCGCGCGACCCACGCGTATCAGTGTGGCCCCTTCGAGAATCGCCTGCGGATAGTCGTTGCTCATGCCCATCGACAATTCGTCGAGTCGCACGTTGGGCGGCGCGCGGTCGACCAACTCGTCGCGAAGCCGGCGCAAGGCCGCAAAGTCGCGTCGGGCGACCTCGGCTCCACCTTCGCGATGGGCCATGGTCATCAGCCCGCACACCTGTACGTGAGGATACTTCTCGGCTCGTTCGACGACCTCGCGCACATTCGCCGGGGCGAAGCCGTGCTTCTCCGCATCGCCGGAGATGTTTACCTCCAATAGGACGTTAGCAGGCCGAGGGAGGTTCACCGCTTCGCGATCCATTTCCTGCAGCAGGCGCGTGCTATCGACCGAATGGGTAAGCTGCACTGCGGGTAAGGTGCGGCGGACCTTGTTGCGTTGCAGGTGACCGACCAGGTGCCACTCGACGTCGAGGTCGGCCAGGGCGTCGGCCTTTTCCCAAAGCGCTTGGGGACGGCTTTCGCCCAAGCTTCGGCAGCCGGCGGCAACCAGGTCGCGAACGACGTCGGTGTCGACATACTTGGTTACCGCCACGAGCCGAACGTCGTCGGGCGATCGACCTGCCTGAGCCGCGGCGGTCGCCATCGCATCGTGGACAGCCGCAAGGTTGCGTTCGACAGTTCGGAGGCGATCCGACATGATCGAGGTACGTGGCCCGTGCCAGCGGTGACGCGGCGGCTATTCGATCTCCACCAGCTCTTCGACGCTGCCGTCGCGATGGAAGCGGCCGACGAGAATCTCGCTGTTTCGATTCTGACCCAGCACGGTGCGGCTGCTGGGCGGGGCGAGCGATCGGTAGTAGAGCCACTGCGACTTGCCAATTTCAACGCGATATCCGACCGCGACGTCGGGCGGCACGCGGCTGCGATCCTCGCCGACCGTGAGCTGGCGCCAGGTGACGGGAGCCTTGCGTCGACGTCGGGAGAGATCGAAAAACAGCGGGGCCGCGAGGGCCGCGCCCGCCAGCGTCTGCCGCAGCTCGAGGGTCCGTTCTGCGCAACGTAACGTCCCGCGGCTGGAATCGGAACGCCACTCGGAGATTCCCAGCGGCAGCACGCGAAACGTCGGCTCGTCGATGCCGAGTCGCAGCTCGGTGTGCCTCCGGTCGGCGGCAACTTGAACATCCTTGCCCAGAGTTAGCCGACTGATGTAGTCGACGCGATGGCGCGAATCACCCTGGACGGCATCGGACATCAAGAGAAACTCGTCATTATGGGCGAGCAGGAAGCTCCGCTGCAGCTGCACACCTTCGGCGAGGGACAACTCGAGCTCGAGGAAGTCGCAGTCGCGATCCGATTCCCAGCACACTTGCTCCCATTCCGCGTCCGCATCGACGGCGAGTGGGCGGCCGTCTACCTTCACTTCAACGTCCCACGACGAAGAAAAGAGCGTCTGCTTGCCGACGTTCAATTCGCAGCGGAGCGGGAGTCGATCGTAGGCGACCGTCACGTGATTCGAAGACCGCGACCAATCGCTGCGCAGGGTCGTCAAGCTGGCCCACTCCGACTCGCCGGCCGCCCGCGGCCATTCCTCTTCGGGTTCGTACCCGCCGCGACGTCCCGGTAGCGCGACGTCGGCAACTTCTTCGTCGGCCTCATCTCCGGCCAGGTCGAGTGCCGACTCGAACAACGCCGCCGACCAGACGCCCAGCTCGCGGTCGACGAGGATTTGGGTGCCGTCATGCCGACACTGACGGATTGCCGAGGTGATGAACCAGGCGTACTGCTCCCGCGCCTGCTTGGAGAGCCGCAGCGACTTACGGACTTCGCCCAAAGCACAACAACGCGTCCAGCAGGCCAGCAACTCTCGACTGCTGTCCAGGTAACGGGCGTGAAGGGTTCCTTCGCCGTCGAGCACTTCCAAGATCGACGTGGACAGAAAGTCCCGTCCTGCCTCGGCGGCGGCCCGCGTGGCGGCAAGTTCCGGGAGCACGCAGCCGAGCGTTAGCGGTAGCTCGCCGCGCAAGAGGTGCATTACGCCCACATCGGCGTCCGCTGCCAACGCGACCGACTCCTCCGTCAGCTTGAGGAGACAATCGAACAGTTCGATCCAGGCCTCGGGAGTGCACTGGTTGCTCAGCGACGGCAGGGCCTCGGCCCAGGCAAGGGCCTCCAGAGCCACGGCGCGATCGACGCTCGTGACGTCGGTCTCCACCAACCAGGCCGACAGCTGTTCAGCGGCCTCGGCGGTGGCATTTCCCCGACCGGCAACCGCGCGGGCGAGTAGTTTGAGAAGCCCGGTTGTTTGTTGGTGCGCTTCGGCGGTCAGCGTCCAAGCCAGTGGCGACGATTTGCCGCCGACCAGCCGCGACCGCAGCGACGGGGTGTCCCGCTGTCGGAGGTGCTTTTTCCAAACCTTCCAGAGGCGAGCCGCGTCGGCGTCTTCCGCGGCCCGTCGCAACTTGCCGGGCGCGGATGAGTGCCAGACGTCGGGGTCGAGGAACCGCTCGAGCGTTTTGACGGGAGTCGTGTCGAGAGTTGTGGTCATGGGAGTGAGCTTCCTGCCCAGGAATCCTTGGTGGAATCGAATCGAACGGCCACGACGCGGGGCCGCCTGGTTTCGCAGATGGCAGCGCGGCAACTCGCAATGGACCGCGCGCGAACCACGGGGTATAGTACCAGCATCGAGAGGCAAATGTCTTCCCCCCAACGGCACGTCGTGTCGTCTGCGCAGCGAGCATCAAGGAGCACGGATCGGCATGTTGTGGAAACACCTTGTTTGGAGCCTCTTGGGGATGGCGTCGGTCGTCTTCGCGGCTTGCGTGTTTGCGGAAGAGCAGCCGGGCGAACAAGCCGCGGACACTGACGAGCAGGTCGCCCGTGAAGACGGGTCGTCGCCGGCTGCCGGAGAGGAAGACGCCGCGGAAGAGGAAGGCGCAGCGGACGAGCCGCAGCTGCCGGACGAGATTGGCGGCGATTTGCCGCGGGATGAAGACGGCAACATCATCGACCGACCGGGGCGTCCCGCGAACGACTCGCCCGAGCACATCTACGGACCGGTGCCCGAGCACTGGAAGAAGCTGCCGGGGCAAGCCACCTGGGTCGACAGCAAGAATGGAGCCGTGATCTTCGACGGCCGTATCTGCCGCAAGACGGGACTCCTGGAGATGTTGATCTGTACGGGCGGCTTCAAGGAACATGAATCGGTTATTGCCGCTTACACGCAACCGAGCGTCGTGACGGCAGCCCTGATGCTGGTGAAGGCCGAGCCCGGCGGCCCGGCGGAATTCGAGCCCGAGTTCAAACCGGCGCACGGCACGATTGTCGACATCGCGGTGCGTTGGATGGAAGGCGATGAGGAAGTCGAGGTGCCCGCCCAGGATTTGGTCATCGACGTGAAGACCCAAGAGGTTCTCGACCTGAACTGGGTCTTCGCGGGGAGCGGGTTCTGGAAGGGCGTCGACGGCGGTCCCGAGCGCTTTATCGCCGATCATGGCGGCGAGTTCGTCTGTGTGAGCAACTTTCCCGGTTGCGTGCTGGACATTCCCGTCGAGCTCAGCGCGTCGAACGAACTGCTGACGCTCACGCCGCACACCGAGCGGATTCCGCCGGTCGGTACCAAGGTGCGGGTGATTCTCGAGCCGCGGGTGCCCAAGCAGGACGGCGACAAGGCAGCCGCGGACGCCGACGAAGAGTAACTCGGGGCGCTCGCAGTCATCGCCCGCGTCCGTAAGGACACCGCGCGGTCTCGTCTCTAGCCAATGCGGCAATGGTCGAGCATCTCGGCGGCGGAGCCGACGTAGCTGGTGTAGAAGGGGCCGAACTCGGCGTAGGCCGCGCTCGCTTCGTCGAACCGCATGCGGTAGACAATGTCCTTGAGGAATTCGGGATTGCGGGCCCACAGCGTGACGCCCCACTCCCAGTCGTCGAGCCCCACGGAGACGGTGATCAACTGCGTCACCTTGCCGCCGAACGTCATGCCGGTGCGGCCATGTTCGGCCATCAGTCGGTAGCGTTCAGCGAAGTCGAGCAGGAACCAGTTCGCGCCCGGCACGCGACTCTTGTTCATCGGATAGAAGCAGGTGGCGGGCCAGTCCGGCAGGTCGGGTGTGAGACGTTGCCGGCGCATGTGGACCTCGCGCTGTTCATAGGCCTTCAGCTTCGCGTTGTAGGCGGGGCTGCCTGCCGTCTCGCCCTCGTCCACCAACCGCTGGCCATACTGCTCGAGCGTCGGCACGTACTCCGAGACTTCGGTGATCGAGACGAAGGAATAGGTCGGCACCAAGGCCGGCCCCAGCGGACTGGCCAGCAGGCGTTGATGCACGCTGTCGATGACCAGCGGATCGGGGTCCATCAGCATCAGGCCGAAATCGGCCTTGTGGCCGCTGACCAGCGAAGTCTGAAGCCGCGTGGGCGCGGCCTCGGCTTCGGGATCGAGAATGGCGGTCAACTGTTCGCCACCGCTTTGACGGGCCGAGTCAGACAGACTCGCGAGCGCGGCCCGATCGAAACGATAGAAAAAGTGGCTACAGTGCCAGCCCTCGGTCGGCTCGCGCGAGGATTCGACGGCTTCGCCGCTAGGGTGGGGACGCGAACTCATAGGGCAGGGGCCTCGGGGGCAGACGACAGCGGTCAGTTCATTAGAGACCGCATTATCGGTCGTCGCCACGAGTGCCGACAAGGCAGGGCGCTCTTATTGAGCCCTGCGCAGCCAATGAGCCAGGCCGACCAGCGGGAGGCCGGCATTTCAGCGGGCACCGCTGCCGCGAAGGGCTCATTAACAACGCAGCCATCAATCGATCTGCCAGGGAGCCACGTACGTGCGATTCGCGATGTGGAGAAGCGCAGTGGTTCTGCGCGACGCGTTTACTCGACGGCCGCAACCAGGTCGCCTACCAGCCGTAAAAAGACCTCGCGGGTCACACTGGCCGGCACGGCCCGACGCGCGACGCCGTTCGTTTTGCAAAAACGCTGCAGGCGAAGCTCGCCGCCGCGGCGGACCAGCAGCTCGTAGTAGGAGCGACTATCTTCGACTCGGTGCGGCGGTTCGGAGCGCAGCTGAACCATGCCCTCCTCGGCGTCGGCCTCGATGACCGCGATGGGTTCCAGCAGGTAGGTCAGCTGCTTGGAAAGCGCGGCCCCGATTTCCTGAACCCGCTCGCCCGTGGCGTCCGCGAGCTTGCTGCTCTCGACCGTCAGGTGCTCGAAGGCGCACCCCAGCGAGCCAAGGGCGGACAACTCGCACACCACGCGGGTCTCGTCAACGGTGGCGTCGAGCGTATGACTGCCGTTGCAAAAGTCGGTCTGAATTCCGACACCTTCGAGCTGCTCGATAATCTTTTCGGTGATGGTCATAATCGCTCCCCTTTAGCGCGGCCGAGCCGTCTGCCTGCCTGGTTAAGCCTCCTTGGCGTCCGCATCGCCGGCTTCCTCGGCGAGTCCTAAGTCGCTGGTGCTATGCTCGCTGCCGTCGTAGGAGAGCAGCACGCGTTTCTCGCCCAGCACGGTTTCGATATGGACCGGTCGCGTCCACAGCCGATTGAGATTCGCCAGTGTGTCGCGGGCGTAGTCGGCCTTGAGCTCGACGCCGTTGAAGCGGTGTTCCAGCAGCAGCTCGCCGCGATTCTTGTAGTTGCCGTCGACGACGGAAATTCGCGGGCGGCCGGCGTTCGTCAGGTTGAACAGCAATTGCTGCTTGATCTGCGGGAAGGCCCGGCTTTCGATTTCATACACGTCGGCCTGCTCGTTGTAGCCGAACTGGAAGAAGTTGTGTTCGCGGCAAAAATCGAGCGTCAGGAAGGTCTCGATAAAGGTCAGGTCGTTGTGGACGCGGCGGACCTCGAAGATCTTTTCGCGACCAAGCCCCGCCCCGGTGTTCCACTCGGCCCGCTCGCGCATGTCGTCGCAGGCTTCGAAATCCTTGCCGAAACGGCCCTTGTTCCAGCGATCTTCGATGTCGCGAAACAGCTCGAGGCCGAGCTTGTAGGGATTCAGTTGCGTACGCGAGCCGCCCATGGTGCCGGCGTGATGATCGCAATAGTGAATCACCTCGTCGGGCTCCAGCTGCTTCTGCGTCATGATCGTGGAGTGCCAGAAGCTGGCCCAACCCTCGTTTATGATCTTGGTCTGGGCCTGCGGCGCGAAGTAGTAGGCCTCGTCGCGAAGAATGGCCAGGGTGTCGAGCTGCCACGGCTTCAGCGGTGCGTGTTCCATCAGGAACAGCATCACGTCGGCTTCGGGGTGCTGTGGGAAGCCGGCCTGTTGCTCCTCTTCCGCGAGGCGACGCTGCCGTTCGGCCTCGAGCACGTCGGGCGGATTGATGTACTCGTCCATGTACGACTTCGCCTGAAAACGCCCGGGACCGCGGTCAGGGGCGTCGTCGCCCTGGCCTTCGAACTGGTACCGATTCGGCGGCGACTCGCGACGCTGGATGAAGGTCGAGTGAATGTCGATCAAATCCTCGATCGACAGACAGCAGTCGATGAACTCTTCGACCTGTTCCACGCCAAACCGATCCATATAGCGGCGGATCCGATTTCCGTGATTGGCCATGTCGTCCATCATCTTGCGATTCGTATGGGCGAAGTAGGCGTTGTTCTTGAAGAAGTCGCAATGTCCGTAGACGTGGGCCATCACAAGCTTCTGATCGGTGAGCGAATTGGACGACATCAGGTACGCGTAGCAGGGATCGTTGTTGATCACCAGCTCGTAGATCTTGCTCAGCCCGTAGTGGTAGCTCTTGGCGAGCTTTTCGTATTCCATGCCGAACCGCCAATGGGGATAGCGGGTCGGAAAGCCGCCATAAGCCGCGATCGCGTTGAGCTGATCGGCGTCGACGAGTTCGAAGATCGTCGGGAAAAAGTCGAGCCCATAGGCCCGCGCATTCTCCTCGATGACCTCTTGCAGTCCGGCCAGGGTGTCGGGAAGCGGATCGTAGGTAACGATGGCCATGGCGGTTCGACTCGTTCGAGATTCTGTTGCGCGGCCAGGGGTAGCCGCCCGTCGGTGCCTGACTTAGTGGGCCGGGTCGATACGAAACTGCGTCACATCCGTTTCGTGAATGACGTCCCAGAGCCGTGGGTACTCCAGGCTCAGCCGCCGCCTCGCCTCGCCCAGGGCGAGCTCGGGCGAGTCGCTTTCCACTTCGACGTGGGCGTGACCGAGTTGAACGCGGTATTGGCTGAGACGCTGCGGATGGCTCATTTCAGTCGCTCCT
>ERZ869936.734-NODE-734-length-28158-cov-8.488133_pt1 | contig 28158 bp, 25 predicted proteins | sample MGYA00520876_ERZ869936 | MGnify/ENA primary metagenome ERZ869936 (study PRJEB32218, sample SAMN09650985) | biofilter metagenome | isolation source: enrty point of leading RO module | place: Saudi Arabia: Thuwal, RO plant located on Red Sea | collected 2016-02-17 ... | reverse complement strand
GAAGCGCGAGCGAGGGTCTTGGTGTGACGACGCCAAAAACCCTCGCTCGCGCTTCGGGCTAGTGTCACGAGAAGACGTCCGGTGGGCGTTATGCTTCGGGTGTGCCGCGATAGAGCTTCTGGCCTAAGACGTTCTTGCGCGAAGTGACGACGCCTTCGTTCTTGTCCTCGCGCAGAATCGTGGCCACCATCTGATACTTCGCGTCCAGATCGTCGGCGTAATGCACGATCAGCGCCTCGGGCGTCATCGGCGGCTTGGGCGAGCCCCACTCGGGCAGCCGCTGGTGCGAAACGACAATGTGCTCCAGCCGCAACAGCGTCTCGCTGTCGACGGGAAACTCGGCGGCCGCCTCGCGCACGATGTCGCGCCCTTGCAGCACGTGGCCGATCAGGTTGCCCTCGGCCGTATACTCGGCGCCCTGCGGCAACACTTCGATCTCGCGCAACTTGCCGATGTCGTGCAGCATCGCCCCGGCAACGACCAGGTCCTTGTTCAAGCGCGGCTGCATGTCCGGATAGTAGGCGTCGTACTTGTCGGCCAGGTAGACGCAGGTGCGGGTCACGCTCACCACGTGCTCGAGCCATCCGCCCACGAAGGCGTGATGGTTGTGCGTCGCGGCCGGCAGCGCCAAGAGCGCCTCGCGATGCTGCTCCAAGATGCCCACGACCAGCCGCCGTAGCTCGGCAGCCTCGATCCGCTCGCCGGCCGTGGCGATCAACTCGGCAAACATCACCTCGGGGTCGAAGCGCGTCCGCGGCAGGCACAACTCCGGCGAGAACCCATCGGCGTGATCGTCCTGGCTTACCTCGCGGATCTTGCGCAGGTCGAGTTGCGGGCCGTAGTTCGTCTCTCGGTAAACGGCCCGCAGCTTGTAGAACGCACCGGGCTGCCAGGCATCGCGGCAGTCGGCCCCCCAGGGGGAATCCTGCCAGATCGGAAAGGATACCTCGCGGGCATGATCGCGGAAGCCGACGCGGAAATACGGCTTGCCGTCGCGGGTGGTTAGCTCCTCCTTGGCCGTCATCAGCACGAAGATGTCCGCTTCCTGACCGTGCACCAGCTCAGAAAGCGTCGCGATCGCCATCGGTGCGTCTCGAGAAGCAAGCCTCTCTCCTGGCCGAGAGAGGGCCGGAGCAAGGTGGTTTTCACCGGCGAGCGCCGATTGCCCCTTCGGCACGCGCTTCCTCGCTCCGAGCCCTCGCTCGGCCAGGAGAGACAAACCATTCGCTTAGCGCCCCGCGAAGCCCTTCGCGGCGAGCCCCCGAATCCAACCACCCATCTTAGCGGAGTCGGCTTACCAAGACAAAAACTATTCGCTCACCCGCCGTACCCCTTGGGATGCCCCTGGTGCCATTTCCAGGCGGTGGCAACGATCGCATCGAGCTCCGTGAACTCGGGCTCCCAGCCGAGCAGCTCGCGGGCTTTGCGGGCATCGGCCACGAGCTCGGGCGGGTCGCCGGGACGCCGATCGCCGATCTGGCTGGGAATCGCGTGGCCGGTCGCGCGGCGGCAGGCCTCGATCACCTCCTGCACGCTGTAGCCCCGCCCGGTGCCGAGGTTGAGCTGCAGCGTCACCCCAGGGGAGAGCTTTTCCAATGCCAGCACGTGGGCCCGGCCCAGGTCGTCGACGTGGATGTAGTCGCGGATGCAGGTGCCGTCGGGCGTGGGATAGTCGTCGCCAAAGATCGTGATCCCGTCGCGTTGCCCAAGCGCCACCGAGAGCACCAGCGGAATCAAGTGCGTCTCGGGGTCGTGGTCTTCGCCCAGGTCGCCCTCGGGGCTCGCGCCCGCGGCGTTGAAATAGCGTAGCGCCGCGGTGCCGAAGCCATACGCCCGGGCGTAGTCGGACAAGGCATGCTCGACCACCAGCTTGCTGAAGCCGTAGGGATTGATCGGCTGCTGCGGCGTTTCCTCGGCGATCGGCAGCCGCTCGGGCACGCCGTAGGTGGCCGTGGTGCTCGAGAAGACGATTCGCGTGACGCCGGCCTCGCGCATGGCCTCGAGCAGGTTCAGGCTGCCGACGATGTTGTTCTGGTAGTACTTGGCCGGCTCAACGACCGACTCGCCCACGAAGGCAAACGCCGCGAAGTGCATCACGGCCTCGATGGTGTGATCGTTCATTGCACCGACCAGCCCGGCACGGTCGCCCAGCGTGCCCTCGATCAGCCGCCCCGCGGGCACGGCCTGGCGATGGCCGAACGACAGGTCGTCGTACACCCAGGGCTCGTGCCCGGCACGCTCGAGCAATCGCACGGCATGGCTGCCGATGTACCCGGCTCCGCCGGTGACGAGCACCTTCAAGGTTGTCTCCTCAGGAAAACGCGAAACTTTACCGGCCGCGACGCTTGTGCCGGATCGGCGACCGTTGCCGGCGCTCGTGCTGGCCGTCAATGCCCTTCGGCGCCCCGGCCGCGTGTGGCGCGAGCAAATGCGTGAAGTCTCGCGCGAGCTGCCGACGAACCAAGGATATACCGCATCGCCGCCGCCCGATAGAGTCGGGCTCTGTTTGCCCTTCAGGAACCGCCGATGGGTGCTCCCCGCCGCAAGCTGCTCAAACCGTCGGCCGTCGCCGCCAAGGCCGTCACTGGCCGCTGGCTCGAGTCGTTCGTCGACTACCTGCGCTCCGAGTGCCACCTGGCCGAGAACACCGTGGCGGCCTACCAGCGCGACCTGCGGCGGTTCACGTCCTGGTTGGGCGGCCGCGGCGTGGCCCGGCTCACCATTCAGGAACTGGCCGACTACGCCAGTTGGCTGCACCAGCGCGATCTGGCCCCGGCCAGCATCGCCCGGCACCTGGCTTCGCTGCGGGTGTTCTTTCGCTACCTGCAACTCGAGGGCCTGCTGCGCGACAACCTGGCCGAACTCTTAGGCAGCCAGAAGCTGTGGCAGCGCGTACCGCAGGTGCTCACTTCCGGCATGGTCGAGAAGCTGCTCGAAAGCCCCAAGCCGGGCGAGCCCCAGTGGCGCCGCGATCGGGCGTTGCTGGAGTTGCTCTACGCCACCGGGTGCCGCGCCTCGGAGATCGCCCATCTCAAGCTACAGGACGTGCACTTGGACGACGGCTACTGCCTGTGCAAGGGCAAGGGAAACAAGGAGCGTCTCGTGCCGCTGGGACGCCGGGCCGTCGAAGCCGTGCGGGCGTATCTCGCCACCGAGCGGCCCAAGCTCGTGGCCAATCGCTCGCCGGCGCCGCCGTGGTTGCTTGTTTCGAAGCGCGGTCTACGATTGCGCAGGGAGCGAATCTGGGAGTTGTTCAAACGCTACGCGGCCGTCGCGGGGATCGCCGCCGACACGAGTCCTCACACGCTGCGGCACAGCTTCGCCACGCACATGCTGGCCGGCGGAGCCGACCTGCGCCAAGTTCAGGAGATGCTCGGCCATGCCAGTATCGCGACCACGCAGATCTACACGCACGTCGACCCCACGCGGCTCAAGAAAGTCCACAAGCAGTTCCACCCGCGCGGTTAGAGCTTGCCGGAAGCGGGGTCGCCGCCAGCGCAGATCTCGCGTCGGAAGGGCCGACTACGAGGGCTTCTTGGGGGGCGACAACTTGATCTTCTGGATCAGCTTGACGATGTGACCGTCGGCGGTGACATAGCCCGAGATGGCCGTCACGGCCGAGATCACGTAGCGATACTTGAGCCCGTAGTCGCAGTCGAGCTCGACTTCCATGTTGTCGGCGCCGTCGGGGCCCGCGTCGTTGCCGACCTGGGCCAGAATGAACTGGTGCAGATCGCTGAAGTTATCCAGCTTGCGATCGCCCGCGACGATGCCGGTGAGGTTGCCTTCGTCATCGGAGGTGAGCCGCACCCGGATCGGCAATTGCGTGTCGATCGAAGCGGCCGAGGGGCCCGCCACGGGCATGCGGATATTGAAGTCGCCTTCCTGCACGACGATCCGGAAGTTGAAGATGAAGAAGATCAACAGCAGAAACACGATGTCGATCATCGGCGTCATCTGAATGTCGACCTTGTCCGACAGCTCGCCGGTATTGCGCAGCTTCATGGCTCCTCCTCGGCCAGCTCTTGCTTGGCGCGGAGGGCGAAGATCTCAAAGTCGTTTTCCTGGCAAAGCTGCATCACTTCCTGCACGACGCCGGTCTTGGCGTCGCCGTCGGCCCGGATCACAATCGTGGCCTCCTTGGGATCGACGCCGTTGAGCTCGAGAAACCGCTTCTCGCGCGACAGCGGCTGCCCCAGCCCCGAAATCGGCAGCAGCTCGCCGCCGAAGATCACCTTGTCGTCCTTAGTCAATTGCAGCACCAACGGCGACTCGAGCGCCACTTCGGGCGGTTTGGCCAGCTCGCTGCTGGGCAGCTTGATCCGCGCGTCCTGTTCAGTCTCGGCGAAGTTGAGCAGCACCATGAAGAACGCGATGAGCTGAAACGTCATGTCGATCATCGGCGTCATGTCCATCTCGGCCTTGGCCAAGGTCTGTTTGGGACTCGGCATGCGCATCGTGGGGGCCCTCTCAGCCACGCCGGCAACCGGGTCGCCTGGCGTGAGCCTTTGGCTACGGCATCTTCTTGGGACCGACGTTCTGGAAGCGGCTCATCAGCCGCTCGCTAAAAATGCCCACCTCGAGCACCAGCCGTTGCAGCCGGTTGCGGAAGATGCCGAACGCGGCAATCGCCGGAATCGCCAGCATCAGCCCGATCAACGTCGTGATCAACGCCATCGAGATACTGCCGGCCAGCACCGACGGCTTGGGCTGGGTGTTGGTCCGGGCAATCTGCTGAAACGCCAGCACCATACCGTTGACCGTGCCCAACAGCCCGATCATCGGGCTCACCGTACCGATCAGGGCGATGTAGCTGAGCCGCTGCTCGAGCCGCATGTTTTCGTCCTCGCCCACCTCCTGCATCGCTTCGACCGCCTGCGGATAGCCTTCCTGCAGCTTGGCCAGCCCCGCGGCCAGCACGTGCCCCAGAAAGCTCTCGTCGTTGCGGGCCAGCTCGTAGGCGTCCTGGAACCGTTTTTCGTTGAGCATCGCCTCGAAGCTTGCCACCAGATCGGGCGGCACGACGCTCTGACGGCGGATCGCCATGATGTTCATCACGATCAACGCCACGAACACGAACGACAGCGAGAGGAACACCACCGTGTAGACGGGCCCCAGGGCGTCGTAGTAGAAGCGCAGGGCGCTCTTTTCCGGCACCGCTTCAGCATCCGCGGCGTCGGCATCCTGGGCATAGGCCGTTTGCACCAGGACCGTACCGGCCGGTGGACCGAAGGCCGCGCCGAACAGGATGGCGCCAATCAGCAAAGCGGCATGCCAGCGGACGCGAGCGAAGTACCGCATGGATTCTCCTCAAGAATGAGATGGGGTCGTGGAGGTGGTGGTGATGCGAATGTCGCAGGTTTCGTGCAATTCAAACGTCGCGCCAGGCACAGTGTAAACGTCGGTCGCCGTTTCCGCCAAGGCGAGCCCGAGCGACGCGTGTGTCTCACTTCGATGCCCACGAGCTGTTGGGGTATTTGTCTTTCAGCATCCGCCGTGCTTCGTCGGCTCGGCTGGCTTTGTTGTCGGCTTCGAACAGCTTGACCAGGTTCGAAAGCGCCTCGGCATGTAGTTCCGGAAATCGGGAGTACAACAAGTCGACGTGCAGGTAAGCCAGAATCGCCGGCTGCGTCTGACCCGCCGCCTGGTGGCAGCTTCCCAGCAGGTTGTAAGCGCGGGCGTGCAGCGCTTCGTCCTTGGGGTCGGCCTGGGCGATGATATCGTCGATCAGGGCGACGGCTTCCTCGCTGCGCCCGCTGCCGGCCAGGGCCGAGGCCTTGCCCAATCGGGCAGCCGCCTTATGCTCTTTGGCTTCGTCGGAGTCTTCACGCGAGCTCAACACGCTGTCGAAGCGTTCCAGGGCCGCCTCGTACTTCTTTTGTCCCACCTGCGCCCGTCCCATCAGCACAGCGGCTTTGAGCTTGTATTCGGGCCAGGGCGCGGCGGCCACCTTGCCGTAGTAGCTTTCGGCGGCCGCATAGTTCTCAAGCGCCGCCAGCAGGTCGCCCAGCACCTCGCACGCTTCAAAGTAGTGGTAGCTGTTGGCGTTGGCCCGCACGAAGTTGAACATCATCTTGCCGGCGTTGGCGATCGAGCTGCCCCCGGCCAGCGAATGCCGTGCGGCGGCCAGCGAACGGTAGAATTCGACGTCGCGGGCGATCTCCATCCGCCGCATCTCGGTCGGCGTCACCTTGGCCAGCATCCTGCCGGCATCCACGTAGCGACCGGATCGTACGAAAGCCCGGGCCTGCGTCAACTCGGTGGGCTCAGCGTCGAACTGCACGGTTTCGATCGCATTGACGTCGAATTCCCGCCGCGTGGCGCCGATCTCGAGCGTGACCTTCGTGGGCGACGTCTCCACGAGCTTGCCGGGATACTCGTTACCGGCCTTGAGCCGCACGCGGTCGTCGGACCAGGCCGGCGCGCAGGCGATGGCCGCGAGCAACAGCCCCAGCGAGATTTGCAGCGTTTTCTTCATGCCTCGTTCTCTCCGCGAGCAGGGTCACCCGGAGGCCGCGGCGGCCTGCTCGTCGCGTTTCTTGAACTCCTCGAGTCCCAGCGGTTCCTCGCCGAGCGCCTTCTGCATCTTCTTGAGCACCTGGTCGTACTGGGCCGCCGTTTCGGGGCCGCCCAACGCGCGATCACTTCGATAGGTGGACCACAAATCGCCGATGCCGGCTTCGAGCACCTTGCGGCGTCGTTCGGCGTCGTCCTGGCTGGTTGCGTAGCCGAGTCGCGCCTCGGCGATGTTCCTGCGCGCCAGGTGAAACGTCTCGACGAACTGCGGCTTGTTGTGCGTCAGTTGCGAGATCTTGGCCCAGCCCCAAATCTTGTTGCGGCCTTGCCGGTTCGGCTCGGCCCCCTGGATGGCTTTGACGTAGCCGGTCGGGTCCGAATTGCCGCTGGCCTGCAGGATCTCGGCCGCCTTCACCTGCGCGGTTAGCAGCGAAGGCTTCTTAGCGAGCACGTCGTTGATTACATCGACGGCCCGATCGAGCTTGCCGGCCCGGCCGTAGCAGTCGGCCAGCCGCAATTGCACGGCGATCAGCGTGTCGGGCTTCTCGCTGTACTTGGGATCGTTGGCTGCCATCTCGAGCATCGGCTCGTAAGCGCCGGCAGCCTTTTCGAAATACGACTGGGCCGTCAGCGAGACGCCGGGGCCGTCGGTGTCAAGGCTCGATGCCAGGCCATAGTACGTTTCGCCGATCCAGTTCAGCGTGGCAAAGCCGGCGTTGCCCGGCTGCTTGGCCACACGATCGAGAAACACCTCGAATGCCTTGGAGATGCGCTCGACCTCCTTGTTCTTGCCGCTCTTGCGGAGCGACTCGAGATTTTGCTGCAACTGCCGGCCCAGGCTGATGTAGATCGCCGTGAGGCTCTCGGCCGCGCCTTCGTCGCCCGATGCCTTGACCAACTCTTCCAGGGAGTTCATCGCCGCCTGGGCCTTGTCCAACTGCTGCGGCGTGGCCGCGATGAACGCCCGCAGCGCCATCTTGTACGTTTCCACGGCGAAACCGGGACGCTGCGCCGCGGCATGCTTCTTCTCGACCAGCGTCAGCGGCCCGAACCGCGGATGGGTCAGCCACTCGATCGCCTTCTCCGGCTGATCGGTCTCGACGTAGATCTGTGCCAGCGAGAACACGGCCGTGGCCAGCGTCGCGTCGATCTGATCCGACTTGTCGAGCCGCCCGATCCCCCGCGTCAGCACCTGCTCGGCCTGCGTCCTGAGCGCTTCGAGCTTGTCGCCCGAGGGACGCTCGCCCTCGGGCATCCGCAGCGACCGCAGATAGGTCGACCAGAGGGCCTGCCCGGCCCGCAACTCGGCTTGTCCGCGGCGGGGTGAGTCTTCGGGAATCTTGTCGAGGTAACTGACGGCCTGCTCGACCGACTGGGCAGCCGCGGCGAAGTTCACCAGCGTCAGCGCCGCATCCTCGGCCTCCTGCTGGTCGGGCCAACGCTGGAAAATCACCTCGGCGATCTTCTGGATCCGCTGGATCTCGAACGAGCGATCCTCGGCCTCGCTCTCGCCATACAGGCGCACCCACGAGGCCATCGCGATCTTGGCGCCTTGGCGTCCCGCGAGGCTATCGGGAAAGTTCTTGGCGAGGAACTCGCCGAGCACCGCGGCGTCGTAGTAGCGCTCGGTTTCCCAACAGGCAAAGCACAGATAGTGCCGCGCCGTGTTGAGCTCTTCGATCGGCGTCTCGTTGTCGGCCATCTGCATGGCCAGCCGCAACAGGTGAATGGCCCGCGAGGCTCCGGCCTGCCGCTGCGCTTCGAGCTTTTCGACGGCGACCGCGTCTCCCTTGCTTTGGGCGGCCGTCACCGAGGCCGAGGCGTCCTGCATCAGGGCCAGCGCCTGCCGGGCCTGCTCCATCGCCTCGGCAAACGTCTTGGGCTCGGCATCCTGCTGCGCGGCCTGGGCCGCGGCGCCGCCTCCGGCCAGCGCCACCAGCAACGTCTTGGCCGGACGCTGGAACGCGCCGGGTTGCTTGGCGATCGGCGAAACGTGCTCCCGCGCCGAACTGGTCAGACGCTTGCGGTTGGGATCGCCCGCGGGCAGCGCTCCGGCTTGCTTCTCGTAGGCCACGGCGGTCAGGTAGCGAATCGCCTGCGCGTCGGTACCGTCGACACCCTGTCCTGATTCTTTTTGCCACAGCTCGCCGCGCTCGATGGCCGCCTGGTACTGTTTCACTTGATCGCTCGTCCAGCACTCGAGCGCATGCCGCGTGGCTTTGGTCTTAATCGAGCGCATCTCGTTCGAGTCGGGCACGTCGAGCAGTTGCCGAAAGCATCCCAGGGCCTGCTGGAACGCGCCCAATTCCTGATGGCAGCGGCCTTCCCACAACCGCGCGAGCAATCCCACCGCGCGCGTGCGATACGTTTCGTGCAGCGCGGCGTAGCTCTTGGCCGCGGCGGTGTAGTGCTGCTTGGCCTGCTTGCTATCGGGCTCGTAGGTTCTTGCCACTTCGAAGTCGATACCGGCCTGCAGCAGCCGCGCCTCGGCCAGGTCGGCAGCCAGCTTCCATTTGCGCGATTGCAGCTCGCGATCGTCGTCGGGCACCAGCTTGGGCATCTCGCCTAGCTGCGCGTCGATCTGTTCTGCGGCGGCGGCGAACTGCTTGCGCGCTTCTTCGTAGAGCTTGCGCGCCGCGGCCGGGTCGCGGTCTTCCGGCTTCGAGGCCAGCATCTCGCTCCGCCCGCGCTCCAGCAGAATGTCGGCCAGTTGCGCCCGCGCTGAGCCCGCCAGGTCGTGCTCGGGCTGTTCGCGGCAGAACTGCTCGAATCGCTCCGTGGCCTCGGCCAGCTTGGTGCGTCGCCGGCGCGGATCGTTCTGCTCGCGGGCTTCGCTCAACAGGGTCACGGCCCGCTCGTAGCCGATCCGCTCGCGAAACGCGTCGTCGACGTGGGGGCTGGTGCGCAGTTGCTCGAGGTACGCGTCGGCCAGATCGTAGTACTGTCGCTCGCGCAAGGCGGAAAGAAACGCGTCGACCGGCTCGGTAGCCCGTGCGCGGCCGGCCGGAACCAGTCCGGTCAGGCAGATCGCAACAAGCACCCAGCAGCGGTAAGAACTCATCCCTTCCTCGATGCGGATTCCCATCGGCGCATGCTCGGACGTGACTGACGAATCGTCGGGGTCCGTTGTCGGTTATTGCCTCGAAACGCGGACCAGGCAGCCGGCGAGGAAACCAAGGCGGGATGAGAAAGGCCCTCTTCACCGTGAGCCACCGGCGGGTTCCGGACCGCTTGGGCTTGCCTCGTCCTCTATCTTCTCTTCTCAGATTATAGTCCCACGCGCGAGAACGCAACCCGTGGCACAGTCGGCGCTTGCAGTATCGGGGCAAATCCGCCCCGCGAGCCTCCCGATCATTCCATGCCGGCCTTGGTGCGGGCCAGCTCGATTCGGGCCAACCGCTGCCCCAGCGACGGCGAGAGGCGATTGACCCACCAGATGGCCCGCCACCAGCGCGGAATCACGATGATGCCCCGATTCTTGGCCACCGCTCGCAACGCCTGCCGGGCGAATTCCTCGGGCTCCATCGGATTGAGGTGATCCCAGAACTGACGCTGCCGTTCCGATGATACCGGTTGTATCAGCTTTCCGTACTTGCCGTAGTCTTCCAGCATTGCCGTGCGCACCGTACCAGGACAAAGGGCGCTGATGCGGACGCCGGCGGCGGCCGCCTCGACGCGCAGCGAGATCGATAGCCCCAGCACGCCGAACTTCGATGCCGCGTAGCTCACGCACCACGGCGAGGGCAGCAGCCCGCACACGCTCGAGGTGTTGACGATGTGGCCATAGCCCTGGCTCAGCATGATCGGATAGGCGGCCTGCACGCCGTTGGCCACGCCGCGCAGGTTGACGTCGAAGACCCTGGTCCAGTCTTCGGTCTGATAGTGTTTCACTTCGCCGCCGATGCTGATGCCGGCGTTGTTGAACAGGTAGTCCAGCCGGCCGAAGCGGTTGGCGGCGGCCTCGACCACGGCCTTGACGGCCGCCTCGTCGACGACGTCCACGGTGGCCGCCATCGCGTTGCCGCCGGCGGCGCGCAGCGACGCGGCGATCTCCTCGACGCGTTCCTGCTGCCGGTCGGCCAGCACGACCGACGCCTCGCGTTTCACCAACTCGCGCACGAGCCCGTAGCCGATGCCCGAAGCGGCCCCCGTGACGATGGCCACGGCGCCCTGGTAGGTGCGAAGCTGGTTCGATTTCATCGGAGTCTGACCGGCCGAATCGGCCCAAAGAACGTGCGCCGCGATTGAAACTGGAGAATCCAGTTTAGTTGGGCATACCGTGACGTGCATCCAGGCGGCAGCGATTTGGCGGGCGAAAACGCGGGAATCGCGTCCCCCAAGCCCGACAGGCACGGGGCCGACTAGCGCAGCCGGGCAGAAGTCTCGATCAACTCGACCAGCTCCCGAAAGTCGGGCTGCTTGGCGGTCTGAGCGTCGACTTGGCGGGCCAGATCGAGCAACTGCTCGAGCCGCCGCGAGTTGGGCAGAAAGTAGCTGCCCCGCAAGAACTCGGCCGTACGCGCGGCCAACACCCCTTGCTGCACCCAGGTCGGTGCGTCGGCAAACGAGCCGGCCAGGTGGGCATCGGTCAACGGGCGAACCATCCGGCCCGGCTTGCCCGTTTTCGGATCGCGCCACACGACCTCGACCGAGCCCAGCGGTCCCTTGGCATCCTTCGTGGGCGGCTTCACCCACAGCTCGTACATGCACGTGGCCACTTGCTCGGGCGAAAGCTCGATCCGTAGCGGATCGCCCGCCTCGCCGGTGAGCGTGGCCGCCTCGTGCCCCAGCAGCCGGTAGCTGTTGATCCGTTTCGGATCGAACTGAATCCGCACCGTAACGCCGGCCGCAACGCTCGAATCGCGCCCGAGGAGTTGCTCGAGCAACACGGCGTACAGGGCATCGGTCGATTGGGCGGCGCTGGCACCGCCGCGACGATGGCGGGCCAACTGCTGCCACCGCTCGAGATCCGCCTGCGGCGAGAGCTGGACGACGTGCCAGGGAATATTGGCCGCGGCCAGTCCGGCCAACTCGTCGCGGGCCCGGCTGAATCCGGCATCGTCCATCTCCGAGCGTCCGCTGGTGACGAACACCACGCGACGGGCTTCGTTCGATTCGACGGCCAGCACGGCATCGCAGGCCGACTGCACGGCGCCGGCGAAGTCGGCCCAGCCAGCAGTGTCCGGCAGCCGCCCCTCGGCGATCCACGAGGCGAGTTGGCGGCCGGTGAGGTCTTCGGCCAGCACCTGGGGCGATTCCGAAAAGCCGATCAGCGTCACGCGGTCTTGCGGGCCCATCTGCTCGGCCAGCCGCTCAAGCGCCCGGGCGAACGCCTTCCACCGCGCGTCGTATTCCATCGCCGCGGACGTCTCGGCCACGAGGATCAGTCGGGTGGGGGCATGTTTGCCTGGTCCCCGGCCTCCCTGCACGGCCAACTGCATCAGGTAGGGGCCCGGCACGCCCAGCGGCGAGGGACAGGCACCCACGTGCAGCGCGAGCGGCTGACGCGGAGCCTCGGGCAGCCGATAGTCTTGGGCTGCCAGAAAGTCTTCGACGCGAATCTCCCCGGCCTCCGGCAGCCGGCCCGATTGCGCGGCGGCGGCCGCCAGATCGTAGCTCGTGGTGCGCGAGGTAAACGGCACCCGGCTCACGCGCAGTTGCTTGTGGGCCGCGGGCGACACAAAAGGATGCTCGCCGTAGCGTAGTTGAAACAGCATGTCGTAGCCGCGGATCCGCGGGGGCTCCACCCCCCGGGGCACCGGCGGCTCGAGAAATTCGAGTTCCGGCAGCCGCTCGATGCGGCCCCCGGCCCCCAGCGTCGACTGGGCCTGCAGCTTGGCGTTGATCACCTGCTTGAGCGAGGCACCAACGTCGGCCACTTCGCGAAAGGCCCCGGGCAGATCGGCCGTCGTTTCGGACGCGGGCGTTGGACCCAAGCGCACGGTGACCGGTTTCTGACGGCGCGGCCGCTGCGGCGGGTTGGCGGCCACCTGAATATCGGCCACCGGGGGCGCGGCCTCTTGGGCCGGCGGCGCCACCTGGGCCACTGGCGCCTGGGGTGCGTCTTCGCTCGAACCTAGCGACAGGTAGACGGCGCCGGCGGCCACCAGCACCGATGCGGCCAGCGCGGCTGCTCCGTACGAACGCCGCCGGCTGCGCCAAGCCACGGCGCGCAACCGCTTGCCCAGCCCTTCAGGCACAGGCACGGCGCGCAGACTCTCGTCGAGAGCTTCGTCGGTAAGCTCCTGCGACGGTCGGATAGCCGACAAGCGCGCATGCAAGTCCGGCGGAACCGGAACGTTGCGCAACTGCCCATCGACCCAGTCGTCGAAATCGAATTCCGGCATGGCAAGCTAAAAAGGGTAGGACGATTCCAGCGGGATCATTCAGCCAGCCATCGATTTCGCCGCCACCAGCCAGTACTCGCGCAACCTTTGGCGTGCTCGGCTGACTCGCGAGAGCACCGTTCCCAACGGCACTCCCAACGTGTTGGCCACTTCCTGGTGCGTCAACTCGCCGACGACCACCAGCAACAACGCTTCACGCAGCTCCAGGGGGAGCCGAGCAAGCGCATGCTGCATTTCGTCGGTGAATCCTTGGGCCGTCGGGTCAGCCCCTTCGACCTCCACATCCAGAGTGAATTCGCCCCCTGCCGCCGGCATTGGATGCCGACGCCATCTGTCCACCACACGGCGCCTGAGAATCGCTGCCAACCAGGCCCGTTGACTGTGGCCCGATTGATACCCCCGACGGCTGGTCCACGCCGAACGGTAGGTCTCTTGAACGATGTCCTCGGCTTCGTGTCGGTCACCAACCATTCGATACGCCATGCGGTACAAGGCGGAGCCATGTTCCGCTACCAGGCGGTCGAACGCTGCCTGTGTCAGTGCCACTTCTTGCACTCCCATCCAGGAGCCAAAATCTTCGCGAAGGCCCTGGCACAGGCTCCCTTGAATTCGCCCCACACAGCCAGGATTATTCCAGTCGAGAGACGACTGTTCGTCGAAGAAAGGCCAAACTCGCACGCAGTTCCGAAGCGATAGGAGTCCCTTCGCGTGCCTTTAATCTAATGCATTCGCGCTAATTAGCACAAGCAGTTCGCGGAATTATTTTCAAAGTAAGGCGTTTTCGGACAAGCATTTAGGTTACCAAACGGTCGGTCGGCGATGGACACTTGGGCCCCGCCTCGAGTGCGATTGCCCCATGCCGCCGGCGGGGCGCACCGCGAAGCGTGCATATTCCCGCCAGAAAAGCGGCTAGAACAGCGACCGCTGCCCGTCGCCGTCGCTCTCCTCCACCGGCGAGAGCGACAAGTGCTCGAATCCCCGAGCGGTCACCCGGCGGCCGCGCGGCGTGCGAATCAGCAGCTCGCTTCGCAACAGATAGGGCTCGATTTCGTCTTCCAGCGTGTCGACCGCGAGGTTCATCGTGTGGGCCACGGCACCCACGCCCACCGGTCCCCCCTTGAACACCCGGGCGATCGTTTCCAGATAGCGGCGATCCTGCCCGTCGAGCCCCAGGGTATCGATGCCCTGCATGTCGAGCGCCGCGCGGGCCAGTTCGAGCGTCACGGTGCCGTCGGCCTTGCTGGTAACGTAGTCGCGCACCCAGCGCAAGCGATTGTTCGCCAGCCGCGGCGTGCCCCGGCTGCGCGAAGCGATCTCGGTGGCCGCCTCGGGCACGATGTCGACTTGCAGCTTGCGGGCGTTGCGGACCACGATCTCGGTCAGCTCCTCGATGCTGTAAAAGTCGAGATGCTCGCGAATCTGAAACCGATCGCGAAGCGGCGCCGAGAGCAGCCCGGCCCGCGTCGTGGCGCCGATCAACGTGAACGGCTGCAAAGCCATGTTGATCGTGCGGGCATTGACGCCTTCGCCCAACAGGATGTCGATGCGAAAGTCCTCCATCGCCGGATAGAGGAACTCTTCCACGGCCTTGGGCAGCCGGTGGATCTCGTCGATGAACAGCACCGACTGCTTTTCGGCGTTGGTCAGGTAGGGAATCAGGTCCTTGGGGGCCTGCAGCGCCGCGCCGCTGGCGATCTGCAGCGTCACGCCCATGTCGCGGGGAATGCAGGTGGCAAAGGTCGTCTTGCCCAGCCCGGGCGGGCCGTCGAAGAGGATGTGCCCCAGCGTGGCGTCGCGCTTCTGGGCGGAGTCGACGGCGATCTCCAGCCGGGCGAACACCTCGCGCTGCCCGACCATGTCGCGCATCTGCTGCGGGCGCAGCGCCAGATCGGCGTCTTCCGGCGTCGGGCTCCCCTGCAAGACCGGCTCGCGCACGCGGCGACCCTCCGTGAAACGAAACGTTGGAACCCCGCCAATATACCGGCAGAGCGGGAGGGGCCGTCAAGCGAGGCTATCCGTGCGCCTGCTGATACACCGCTTGCAGCAATTCCTCCACGCTCTTGTACTTCTTCTTCTGGCCAAGGGCCGCGTCGAGCAGGCGGCGGGCGTCGCTTTCGCTGTGGCCGAGCTTGCGCAAGACTTCGAACGTCTCGCCCACCACGTCGGTGGCCACGTCGGCTGCGGTGGGCACGTCGCGGGCGACGATCAGAGCGAACTTCGGCACCTTGCGGCGGAGCTTGGCCACGATCCGCTCGGCCGTGGCCGGCCCGATGCCCGGCAGGCTGGAGAGCGTTTTGGTGTCCTGCTCCTCGATGGCCGTGGCCACTTCGCGCACGGGGCGGACCATGGCCCGCAGCGCCTTGCGCACGCCCACGCCGTCGACCGAACAGAACAGCTCGAAAAACTCGCGCTCGGCCTGCGACAGAAACCCGATCAGCCGCGGCGTCATCCGGCCCTGCATCGGGTTGCCTTCCAGATACTCGATCGTGTGCAGCCGAATCTCTTTGCTGAGCTTGTCCTGCAACTGCCGCCGCGAGAACTCGGGCACAAGCACCTGGTATTCGAACGCCGCCACGCCGAGCGTGGCCGTGTCGTCGGCAAGCTCGAGCAACTGGCCGGTAATTTTCGTGATCAAGGTTGGACCTGTGGTTGACGTATGTATCCGGCCAAAGTGAGCGTCAACACCAGCCCGAAGCGCGAGCGAGGGTCCGTCGAATGGTGCGCGACGGACGAAAACCCTCGCTCGCGCTTCGGGCTGGTGTCATTTACGGAACACGACTTGTCCCGGATTGTCGGCGCTACGCGGGGCGCTTGCCGACGCGGTCGGGACGCACCTGAAGATAGTAATGACACAGGGCAATCGCCAGGGCATCGGCCACGTCGGGCGGGTCGGGCACCTCGGCCAGGCCCAACTCGCGGCGGATCGCCAACTGCATCTGCCCCTTGGGGGCCCGGCCGCTGCCGGTCAGGATGCGTTTGACCTGCGTGGCCGAGTAGTGCATCACCGGCACCTCGGCCTCGGCCGCCGCCAGGCAGATCACGCCCCGGGCATGCCCCATCAAGATCGCCGTGCGGGGGTGCTTGTAGTGCGAATAGAGCTGCTCCAGCGCCATGGCACTCGGTTTGAGCGAAGCGATCACGTCGGCCACGCCGGAGCGGATTTCCACCAGCCGGGCCGACAGCGACTGCTTGGTCTTGCCGCGCACAACGCCGGCCTCGAGCGTCGACACCCGGCCGGATTCGACCTGCAGCACGCCGTAGCCGGTGATGTTCAGCCCGGGATCGACGCCCAGAATGCGCACGGCAGGCGCGCTCATTTCAGAGTCCATTCGGTGCCGCCGGGGCGATCTTCCAGTACGACGCCCGCCTCGCCCAGCACGTCGCGAATGCGGTCAGCCGTGGCAAAGTCCTTCGTTTTCCGCGCATTGGCCCGCAGCTCGATCACCAGTTCCATCAGCTTGCCGACCAGCTCGCTGTCGCCGCCGGCCTGCGGTCCGGCCGGCGCGGCGCGAAACAGCCCCAGCGTGGCGGCCAGCTCGCGCAGGGTGGTCGCTGCCTGGCGCAGCACAGCCAACTGCGCGTCGGTCGGTTTCTTGGCTTCCAGCTTTTGGTCGTCCGCGTACTTGTTGGCCGTGCGCACCAGCTCGAACAGGTCGGCCACGGCGCCGCCGGTGTTGAAGTCGTCGTCCATGCTCTCCAGAAACCGCTTTCGCAGTTCGGCCACCTGCACCAGCGTCGGCTCGTCGCCGGGGTCGAAGTCGCCGGCCGCGCGATGGGTCGGATAGTCGACCTCGTAGAAGCTCGCGCCGGTGATCCGTTCGTACCGCTTGAAGAAGCGGTAGAACTGCTCGAGCCCCGTGTGCACTTCCTCGATGCGGCCTTCGCTGAAGTCGATCGGCCGGCGGTAGTGGGTCGACAGCAGGAAGAAGCGAATCGTCTCGGGCGCGTGCCGCGTGAGCAACTCGCTGAAGGCCGAGGCGCCTTTCGACTTGCCCATCTTGCCGGCTTCCTGGGCCTGCTGATCGCCCGGCTGCGCTTCGCGGGTGGCGCGGCCGCCGATCTTGCCCACCTCGTTCGAGGCCTGCATCAGGCCGTTGTGCATCCAGTACTTGGCCTGCGGCTTGCCGTGGCAGCACTCGCTTTGGGCGATCTCGTTTTCGTGGTGCGGAAACACCAGGTCGAGCCCGCCGCCGTGAATGTCGAACGTTTCGCCCAGGATGGCGTGGCTCATGGCCGAGCATTCGATGTGCCAGCCGGGTCGCCCCTTGCCCCAGGGGCTATCCCAGGAGGGCTCGCCCGGCTTGGCGCTCTTCCACAGCGCGAAGTCGATCGCCGAACGTTTGCGCTCGGCCATGCCGCCGCCTTCGCCCTGCATGCTGGCCACGTCGCGGTTGCTGAGCTTCCCGTACTCGCGATCCTTCTCGACGTCGAAATACACGTCGCCGTCCGACTCGTAGGCAAAGTCCTTGGCCACCAGCTTTTCGATAAACTTGATGATGTCGCCCATGCACTGCGTGGCCCGGGGAAAGTGGTCGATCGTATCGACGCCCATCGCTTCCAGGTTGTGCATGTAGTCGGCCGTCATCTCCTCGGCCAAGGCGGGCATGCTGATGCCGCGCTTTTTCGACTCGGCGATCAACTTGTCGTCGACGTCGGTCACGTTCACCACGAAGGTGACCTGGTAGCCGCTATAGGCCAGATAGCGCTTGATCGCGTCGAAGATTACCGGACCGACCATGTGGCCGATGTGGCTCGGCTTGTAGACCGTGGGCCCGCAAAGGTACATGCCGACCTGGCCGGGCTTGACCGGCTCGAACGGCTCCTTGGTCTTGGACAGCGTGTTGTAGACTCGCAAAGACATCCCAGGTTGGCTCACGTTGGCGACGATCGGGTTTTCCTTGGTCTTGAGCATCTCAATCCTTTGAGAACAAAGTGCCGTTGGCTGTTTCGCATGGCGGCGCGTCGCGGCGATTCTCGTGCCGGTGCGGCTCGTCGGTCCGTCTATCTTGTCGATCCGTCCGTGTGGCGATCCGTCAGTGTTCGTCGGCTTCCAGCAGCACCACGCACTGGGCCATGATGGCTTCGTGCTGGCCGACCGGGCCGAGCGATTCGCCGGTCTTGGCCTTTACGCCCACGCACTCGATCGGCACGCTGAGCAGGCTGGCGATCCGCTGGCAAATTCGGTGCTTGTAGGGCGACAACTTCGGTTGCTCGGCAAACACGATGCAGTCGACGTTCACGACGCGAAAGCCCTTCTCGCAGACCTGGCGCCAGGCGGCCGACAACATCTCGGCCGAGTCGCGCCCGCGGTTGGCCGGATCGGTGTCGGGAAACATCTCGCCGATGTCGCCCAGCGCCGCGGCTCCCAGCACCGCATCGGTCACGGCGTGCAGCAGCACGTCGGCGTCGCTATGGCCGACGGCGCGCGTTTGGGAAGGAACGTCGATCCCCCCCAGCCGCAAGGGCCCGCCCGGCTCCAGCCGGTGAGTATCGTGCCCGATGCCGATGCGTTGACCTGCCGTGACTCCGTCTCCTACCTCGTGGAGGACAACCGGTCCTGCGTCCCCATCTTGGCGCGGGATTATAACCCAGGGGCATTCCACGGACAACGCGAGCACCGCTGGCAGCCGCGCGGCGCTCTCGCCCGGCATACGGGATGCTTTCCCGACGTCGGGGCACTTCCTATAATCCGTTCACCTATGGCCATCATCGAGATCGAAGGGCTGGCGAAGTCCTACCGCATCTACCAGAAACAGGAAGGACTCCTGGCGGCGGTGCGGGGCTTGTTCCACCGCTCCTATCGCGACGTTCAAGCCCTGCGCGGCATCGACCTCTCCGTCGAGTCGGGCGAGTTCGTGGCGTTTCTCGGACCCAACGGCGCGGGCAAGACCACCACGCTCAAGCTGCTCTCCGGCGTCATCACCCCCACCAGCGGCACCGCCCGCGTGATGGGCCACCTGCCCTGGCGGCGCGAAAACGCCTATCGACGCCGCTTCGCGCTGGTGATGGGCCAGAAGAACCAGCTCTGGTGGGACCTGCCCGCGCAAGAGTCGTTTCGCCTGCACCAGCAGATCTACTGCATCGAGCCGGCCGAGTTCGACCGCCGCCGCGACGAGCTGGTCGACCTGCTGGGCGTGCAGACCCTGTTGCGCCAGCCGGTCCGCGAGCTGTCGCTGGGCGAGCGGATGAAAATGGAGCTCATCGCGGCCCTGCTGCACTCGCCCGAGGTGCTGTTCCTCGACGAACCGACAATCGGCCTCGACGTCATTGCCCAGCACAACATTCAGTCGTTTCTGCGCCACTATCAGCAGGTGCGCAAGATGACCGTGCTGCTCACGAGCCACTACATGAAGGACGTGGCCGCCCTGTGCCGCCGCGTAGTGATCATTGCCCACGGGCGGATCATCTACGACGGCTCGCTCTCGGGCATCGTCGACCGCTTCAGCGGGCACAAGATCATCACGCTCATCTTCCCCGGCAACACCGTCCCGCACGGGCTGGGCCAATTCGGCGAAGTGCTCGAAGAGCAAGGGCCCAAAGTCAAACTGCGGGTCGACCGCGGCGGTATCGCCCAGGCGCTTTCCGCCATTCTCGATCGCCACACGATCGAAGACGTCAGCGTCGAAGACCCGCCGCTGGAAGAAGTGATTGCCGAGGCCTTTTCGATCGCCGCCGAGGACCTCTCCGACGGAGCGCCCGAAGACGACGTTCCCTCGCCGCTGGCGGGCCAAGGCTAAAGAGACCCCAGGCTAAACAAACACCGATGGCCGACTTCCACTCCAGCATGCACGGCAGCGCGGCGGCCTTGCCCCGCCGCAACCCGCTGCACACCTGGTGGACGATTCTGCGGATTTCGATCGAAGAGCGGCTGATCTATCGCGGCGACTTCGCGCTGGGCACGCTGATGCGGTTTCTGCCGCTGTTGACGCAAATCTTCCTGTGGGCCGCCATTTACCAGGCCGTGCACCCCCGCGAGACGATCGCCGGATATTCCTATCACGAGATGGTGGCCTACTACCTGCTCACGCAGATCAGCCGCGCGTTCTCGAGCATGCCGAACCTGGCGTCGCAAATCGCCCTGCAAATCCGCAACGGCGAAATCAAGAAGTACCTGATCCAGCCGGTCGACCTGATCGGCTTCATGTTCCTGATGCGGGTGGCCCACAAGCTGGTCTACTACGTCGTGGCTTTCGCGCCATTTGCACTGGTGTTCTTCCTCTGCCGCGACTTCTTCAGCGGCTGGCCCGACGCGACGACGATGGCCGCTTACCTGGCCTCGCTGGTGATGGCCTTCCTGATCGGCTACTTTCTCGAGGCCACGCTGGGCCTGGTCGGCTTCTGGTTCCTGGAAGTCAGCTCGCTGTTGTTCATCTACATGCTGTTCACGTTTTTCTTCTCGGGCCACATGTTCCCGCTCGACATGCTCGAGGAACTGGGTGGACCCTGGGCCACGATCGTGCGGGTGATTCCGCTGCAGTACCTGGCCTATTTCCCGGCCGCGGTCTTTCTGGGGAAGATCCAGGGGGCCGATTTGGCCTGGGGGCTGGCGATGCAGTTGTTCTGGGTGCTGTTTTTCATCGGGCTGTGCCGGCTGACGTACTATCTCGGCGTCCGACGATACAGCGGGTATGGGGGCTAAGCCGCAAGCGATGATCGATCAGAACCGGCAACACGAGCCCGAAACGGTACCGGCCCCGGCGGTGCACCCGTCGTACCTGCGGGTGTTCATGACCTTCGCGCACAATAGCCTGGTGCGGGACATGACGTTTCGCTCAAACTTCTTGATCGAGTGCGTGACGTCGCTGTCGTGGATGGGGCTGAACCTGGGTTACTATCTGCTGATCTTCCGGTTCACCGATTCGATCGGCGAGGAATCCGGCTGGGGCGAATTCCAGTACTTCGTGTTTCTGGCCACGACGCTGTTTGTCAACAGCATCGTGCAGGCCCTATTCATGCCCAACTGCGAGGAATTCAGCGAGTTGATCCGCACCGGCGGGCTCGACTTCGCGCTGCTCAAGCCGATCGACACGCAGTTTCTGGTCTCGCTGCACAAGATCAACTGGTCGGCGCTGGCCAACTTCTTCTTCGCCCTGGGGCTGTTGGGCTACTCGGTGGTGCGGCTGCCCGAGCTGCCCGGCGTGGCCCAGGTGCTGCTTTATCCGGGGTACGTGGCCTGCGGCGTGGCGATCATGTACAGCCTGATGATTACGCTGGCGGCCACCAGCGTATGGCTGGGGCGCAACCAATCGCTGTACAACTTCTGGTTCTACATCACGAACTTTTCGCGCTACCCGATGGAGATCTATCGCGGCCCGATCGGCGGTCCCTTGCAATGGGTGTTCACGTTCATCGTGCCGGTGCTGATCGTGGTGAACGTGCCGGCCCGGCTGATGGCCAAGCCCCTGGAAGCCCAAAGCTGGCCGCTGGCGGTGTTCGGCCTCGCGGCCGCCGCCGGTTCGCTCTGGTTCTCGCGGTGGATCTTCACCACCGCCATGGGCAGCTACCGCAGCGCGAGTAGCTAGTCGCTACCTGGGCGCCTACGAAGAGAGAAACGCAAAGACGCTAAGAAGCAAAGGCGCAAAGAAAATAGGAACGAGAGTTAGCAATGACTCTCTCTTCGTTGCGATTCCTTCCTCGTCTTCTTTGCGCCTTTGCCCCTTGGCGTCTTTGCGTTTCCTTCCCCCGTCTTCTCTTTCCTACTCCGCGTCTTTGCGGCTTGGCGTCTTTGCGTTTCCTTCCCCCGATCCTTCCTCCGGCTCAAAATCCAGCGACGCCGAGTTCATGCAAAACCGCACGCCGGTCGGCTGGGGGCCGTCGTCGAAGACGTGGCCCAGGTGCGCTCCGCACTTCTTGCACATCACCTCGGTGCGGACCATGCCCCAGGAGCGGTCTGCTTCGGTGTGCAGGTTGTCGGGCTGGTCGGCCGCGTAGAAGCTGGGCCAGCCGCAGCCCGAGTCGTACTTGGTCGCTGAGGTGAACAGCTCGGCCCCGCAGCAGACGCACTTGTACTTGCCCGGCTCCTTGTGGTTCCAGTACTTGCCCGTGTAGGGCCGTTCGGTCCCTTTTTGGCGCGTGACTTTGAATTGCTCGGGCGTGAGCTCGGCCTGCCATTGTTCCTCGGTTTTGTTGATGTCGGGCACAAAATCCTCCTCGCTATGGGTCGTCGCCTCGGGCGTCATGGCTTCGGCCGGGGCATGGGACCCTGCTTGCAGCCACTGCCAGCCGGCCGCGGTCACCAGAACCAGTCCCGCGGCCATCCCAATGGGTGCCCATCGCCGGGCGGAAACGCTCGTCGTTGTGTCTTCGGCCTGTGGGGGCATCGTGCCAATCCGCTCCTGCTAAGAATTGTCTGCCAAGAATCAAGGCCGCCGGACGAACCACCCAGCAGTCCGGCAGCGGCGCTGTCCATGGGAATTGTATCGCCTTGGTCCAGATGCGGCTGCGGGAGTTTTTGGGAGGGTCCCCGCCAGCTGGCAGCCGGGCGAAAACGAAAAAACCCCGCGCGCGAAGCGAAAAACTTGCACGCGCCTGGGGGGCGGGTATCTTGTTTGTTGTTCTCTTTTGCTCGCTGGCCGCCCGGCGGTGTGGCCGGTCTTGTCTCAGCGTGCCGCAAGTCCATCAAGAAAGTTTGGGGGAGGTTTCTATGAGGAATCTTGTTCTGTCTGTGGCCGCGCTCGCGGCCGGCACTCTTGGCGCAACGTCGGTCTTGGCCGAAGACCTCGAGATTCTCGATCCGCAGATCGCCATGGCGTTTGCTCAAGTCCTGACCGAAGAGGCCGAAGGGGACGAAAAGGCGCCGGTCAAGATCGAAGGCGACATCGAAGCCGCGACCGGCGTGCACCGCGAAAACATCGGGCTGATTCTGGTGCCGCAAAAGGATCTCAAGCCGGAAGAGATCCCCGAGGCAGTCAACGCCGATCCGGGCGCTCCGATGGCCCACCTGTTCATGTCCTACGGCTTCGCGCCTGTCGTCGACGGCGAGCCGCTCGACAAGTCGAAGATGAAGACGCTCACCATGACCGGCCAGGACGGCACCGAGCAGAAGGTCAGCTACCTGGCCCTGACGGCCCGCCACACCGACGACGACGTCTGGCACCTGTACGGCTACGGCACCGATGAGAAGCCCGTGCTAGACGTGCAGATCGGCGAAGGCATCGGCCCGGGCACCATGCCGCTGGCGCTGGAAGTCAAGGACGTCGAAGAAGACACCGGCACGGCCTACGTGACGATCTACGACCGCTTCCAGACCGCCTTCAAGGTCAACTACAAGGCCGACGAAGACTCGGAAGAGGCCGGCAACTAACCGCCTGTTGAAGGTTTCGACAGGCTGCGTGATTCGATGGATGCGATCGGCACTGCTGAGCCGCTCCTGACAACGGCGTCGCCGCCGATGGCGACGCAACCAGACGCAGGCACGCCACGGCGGCCCGGGGAGAATGCACCTCGGGCCGCCGTTTTTCTTTGAGCCCAGGAAAAGCGGCATCCAGGGCAGGGGGCCGCCGCGAAGCACATCGATGTTAGAATGGACAGCGGAGCGTCGCAGCCCAGCGTCGACGGCTCAACATCGCACCTATCCCCCTGGAATCGAGGCAGGCCCCATGGCCCGCGGCATTCGCCAGCTCGAACGGACGACGCGCCCGGCCCGGCAATGGAGCACGGCGGGCTTGCTGGTCGTCCTGTCGCTGTGCCTGGCCACCGCCGCATTCGCCCAACGGCCGGGCAAGCGCCGCGCGGTTCCGCCCGGCCCGGCGGAGGTTCCCCCGGCCAAACGTCAACCGGCCGAGCCGTCCGACTATGGCTCGCGGCACTTCCTCATCCACACCGACCTGCCCGCGGCCGAGGCCCGCGATCTACTCAAGCAATTGGAAACGATGCTCTCGCTGGTCGCCTCGTACTGGGGGCAGCCGCTCAAGGGCCAGATCGAGTGCTACATCGTCCGCGACCTGAACGTCTGGGGCGAAGACGCCTTGCCGGCGGAAGCTCGGGCCAAGATCGCCGCCAAGGCCGGCATCACCACCACCGAAACCCTCAATCGCGGCCGCCGGTTCATCTCCGGCAAGTCCGTGGTCTATGCCATCGCCGACGGCGGCACGCCGCAGCACGAGGCCGTGCACGCCTATTGCGGTCAGACGTTCGGCAACGTCGGTCCCTTGTGGTACTCCGAAGGCATGGCCGAGCTAGGCCAGTGCTGGCGCCGCGACGAACAGGGCGTGTTCTGCAAGCAGCACGTGCTGGACTACCTGCGCAGCCAGCGGCCCAAGGGCATTCGACAGATCGTTTCCGAAGACGGCGTCGCGCGGCGGCGCGGCCAACCGGCGGCCCGCACCGGCGACTCGTGGCAGAGCTACGCCTGGCGCTGGGCCCTGTGCCATCTGCTGGCGAACAATCCCAACTACTCCGTACGGTTTCGCTCCTTGGGGCTGGGATACCTGAGCGGATCGCGGCTGCGCTTTGCCGAAGCCTTTGGGCCCATGCTCGACGAGATCGATTTCGAGTACCGCTTCTTTCTCGCGAATATCGAAAAGGGCTTTCGCGTCGATCTGGCGCGCTGGGACTGGGACGCTCGGTTTCGCGAGCCCGACAGCACCGTACGCTCGCGGATCATGGCCCAGCGCGGCTGGCAGCCTTCGAGCGTGCGGGTCGAGCAGGGCCAGCGCTACGCATTCCAGACGGGCGGCCGGTGGAAGCTTGATGCCGACGGACCGGCGGTGTCGGCCGACGGAGCCGCCGACGGACGCGGCGAGCTGCAAGGCGTGATCTTTCGCGACTACACGCTGGGCAAGCCGTTTCGCTTGGGCGCAAGTGGAACCTGGACGGCACCGGCCGACGGCGAGCTATATTTGCGATGCGGCGAGGCTTGGAGCGAGATTGCCGATAACACGGGCTTTGTGAGCGTGAAGATCAAGAAAGCGGCCCCCGGGCCGACTGACGAGACGACGCCCACTCCCGCCCCGGCGGCAGCCAGTGTAAACTAGTCGCTTCACCCGCCCCACGAACGCCCCGTCACCACGCCCGCGGCGCCCCATGAAGCTCGCTTTTAGCTCCAACGCCTACATGCATTTCTCGATCGAAGCCACGATCGAGAAGATCGCCAGCTTGGGCTACACGGGCATCGAAATCCTGGCCGACGTGCCGCATGCCTGGCCGGCCGGCCTGCTCGAAGAGCGCAAGCAGTCGATCCGCGACGCGCTGGCGAAGCACAAGCTCTCGATCGCCAACGTCAACGCCTTCATGATGAACGCCGTGGCCGACCCGCGGCAGCCGTACTGGTATCCCGGCTGGACCGATCCCGATCCGCACTATCGGGCCATCCGCCGCGAGCACACCAAGCGGGCCTTGAAGCTGGCCGCGGAGATCGGCGCCCCCAACATCACCACCGAGCCGGGCGGCCGCCTGGAAGCAGGCTGTTCGTTCGCCGACGCGGCGAAGATCTTCTACGAAGAGCTGATGCCTTGCGTCGAGTTGGCCGAGCAAACCAAGGTCCGCCTGTTGATCGAGCCCGAGCCGGGCCTGATGATCGAGAAGTTCGACCAGTATCTCGAGTTCATCGAGCGCATCGACTCGCCTTGGGTGGGGCTGAACTTCGACGTCGGCCACGCCTACTGCGTCGGCGAAGATCCCCAGCTCTGGGTCGAGCGGATGGCGCCGCACACGGTGCACTACCACTTCGAGGACATCGCCGACACGCGCGTGCACCGGCACCTGATTCCCGGCCACGGGGCCATCGACTTCGAAGCCACAGTGCGGGCCATCGCCAAGACCGGCTACGACGGCTGGCTGACCGTCGAACTCTATCCCTACATCGACAACCCGGACGACGCGGCCCGCGAAGCCCATCGCTACATGACCGGGCTGCTCGAACGGCTCGGGCTGGGTTAGACTGGCACGGCACCTGCCCCCGGCGGTGTGCCGAGTCCCTCGCTTCGAACTCCTGCCACGGAATCCTGCCCGGCGCATGCGAGCCTATCTGCAACTCGTGCGGCTACCGAACGTCTTCACGGCGATGGCCGACATCCTGCTCGGCTACCTGCTCACGCACCCGAGCCTCGAGCCGGTCGGCGAGTTCGCGCTGCTGCTGGGCGCTTCGAGCCTGCTGTACATGTCGGGCATGGTGCTCAACGACTACTTCGACCGCCAGCAGGACGCCGAAGAGCGCCCGTTCCGTCCGATCCCCTCGGGCCGCGTCTCCGAGCGGCAGGCGCTCGCGCTCGGCCTGGGCATGATGGCCGCCGGAGTGGCACTGGCCTGGGTGGCCAGCTTCGTCGCCAGCGATCCTCGCCCTGGGCTCGTGGCCACGGCGCTGGCGGCTGCGATCCTGGTCTACGACGGCGTGCTCAAGCAGACGCCCGTGGCGCCGATCGTCATGGGGGCCTGCCGCACGCTGAACATTCTGCTGGGCATGAGCCTGTCGCTGTCGGTCTGGTCGGCCCCGTACTTCGTGATCGCGGTCGGCGTGGGCCTGTACATCACCGGCGTGACGATCTTCGCCCGCTGCGAAGCCCGAGAAAGCGCCCGCGGGCAACTGGCCCTGGGCGTCGTCGTGCTGCTGGCCGGCATCGGCGTCGTGGCCTCGCTGCCCACCTGGATCACCGGCGGCGAATGGCCGGCGTTTCGCCTGCCGAACACCTGGTACCTGTTTTGGGCACTGCTGGGCACGATGATCGGCTACCGCTGCATGCGAGCCGTGCTCGATCCGCAGCCGATGCGCGTGCAGGCTGCGGTGAAGAACGCGATCTTTTCGCTGGTGATCATCGACGCCGCGGCCTGCCTGGCCGTGCAGGACATGATCTGGGCGGTCGTCATCCTGCTGCTGCTGATACCGACGCTCACGCTGGGACGGTGGATTTACTCCACCTGAGAGCGTTACCATTCAAGCTCGCTCCCCGACTCGCCAAGAATCGTCCGGCAAGGAACCCGAGATATGACCGATCGCGTCGTGCTGCTTTCGATTCCCGGTTTGCGAAGCGCCGATCTCGCCGCCATGCCCACGCTGCGGCGTTTGGCCGGCGAGGGCGACGTGGTGTCGCTCGTGCCGAGCTTTCCGGCGGTGACGTGCCCCGTGCAAGCCAACCTCACCACGGGCAAGCTGCCCAGCGAGCACGGCGTGGTGGCCAACGGTTTCTACTGGCGCGACAAGCACGAAGTGGAGATGTGGACCGCCTGGAACGACGCCATCGGGCAGCCGCAGATCTGGGACCTGCTGCACGAGCACGACCGGGCCCTGACCTCGGCCGTGTGGTTCCCGATGCTCAGCAAGGGCGCGGGGGCGAACTACATCTGCACGCCCGCCCCGATTCACAATCCCGACGGCACCGAAACGCTGTGGTGCTACACAAAGCCCACGGAACTGTACGGCACGCTCCGCGACGCGCTGGGGCACTTTCCGTTGCAGCACTTTTGGGGGCCGCTGTCGAACATCAAGTCGACCGGCTGGATCTGCGACTCGGCCGTCTGGGCTGCCCGGGAGTTTGCGCCGCGTTTCACCTACGCCTATCTGCCGCACCTCGACTATGCGGCGCAGAAGTTCGGCCCCGATAGCGAGCGCGCCGTCGCGGCGCTAGGCGAACTCGACGAGGCCATCGGCCGGCTGGTGAGCGGGGCCGCGGAAGCTTTCGGCGGCGAGGAGCCCCTGTGGCTGGTGGCCAGCGAGTACGTCATCACGCCGGTCGATCACGTCACGTATCCAAACCGCGTGCTGCGCGAGGCCGGCTTGCTCGCCATCGACGATACGCCTGAAGGCGAACAGCTCGATTTCGCCGGTAGCCGGGCCTGGGCATTGGTCGATCACCAGTTTTCGCACGTGTTCGTGGCCGACCAGGCCGACGTGGCCCGGGTGGTCGACCTGTTTCGCGGCCGCGAGGGCATCGAAGAGGTGCTGGTCGGCGAGGAAAAGGCCCGGCACGGCCTGATGCATGAGCGCTCGGGCGAGGTGTTGCTCGTCTCGTCGCCCCAGAGTTGGCAGGCGTACTACTGGTGGCTTTCCGACGATCGCGCTCCGGCCTATGCCCGCACCGTCGACATCCACCGCAAGCCGGGCTACGACCCGGTGGAGATGCACTTGGACATGGCCACCAAGACCACGCCGCTCGACGCGTCGCTGGTGCGCGGCTCGCACGGCGCCCCGCCCCGCGACGAGTCCCAGCGCGGCATCTTGCTGGCCAGCCAAAAAGGCACCCTCGTCGGCAGCGCCATGGCCGACACCGACGTCTGCGAACTCGTCCTCCGCCAGTTCGGGCTGTAACCGTTTAGCCCTCTATGAAGGGTGATTGTTTGTCAACGAGTTCATCGGTGGTTC
>ERZ869936.733-NODE-733-length-28162-cov-6.837976_pt1 | contig 28162 bp, 25 predicted proteins | sample MGYA00520876_ERZ869936 | MGnify/ENA primary metagenome ERZ869936 (study PRJEB32218, sample SAMN09650985) | biofilter metagenome | isolation source: enrty point of leading RO module | place: Saudi Arabia: Thuwal, RO plant located on Red Sea | collected 2016-02-17 ... | reverse complement strand
CTTTAATGTTGTTATTTCCGATCAGAATTCCTTAACATTCAGTGTCTTACTGGCTACCAGGGGTATGATCCCTTTCTGTAATATTTATTCATCATTTATGCAGCGGGCCTACGATCAGGTGATACATGATGTGGCCATTCAGAACCTCAAAGTAATTTTTTGTCTTGACCGGGGCGGACTTGCCGGTGCCGATGGCCCTACCCATCACGGAGCCTACGACCTGGCCTATTTCCGTTGCATCCCCAATATGATTGTGTCGGCACCCATGAATGAGGAAGAATTGCGCAACCTGATGTATACTGCCACCCTTGATGAAGTTGAAAATCCTTTTTCCATCCGTTATCCCAGAGGCAACGGCGTTATGACCGACTGGAAAAAGCCTTTCCAAAAAATACCGGTGGGAAAAGGAAGGAAACTCAGGGAAGGAAGCGATCTTGCCATTCTGAGCATTGGCCATATAGGAAACGAGGCTTCAAAGGCCATTGACCTATTGGAAGCCGAAGGATATTCCCTTGCCCATTATGATCTGCGATTCGTAAAGCCCCTGGATGCTGAAATGCTAAAGGAAGTTTTTGAGAATTATCCGGAAATAATTACCGTGGAAGACGGTTGCATTACCGGTGGCATGGGCAGTGCGGTGCTTGAGCTGATGTCGGATCTGGGTTTCAGGTGCCGGATTACCCGGTTGGGAATTCCCGATAAAGTAATAGAACACGGGGAGCAAAAAGAATTGTATGCCGAATGCGGTTACGATGCCGATGGCATTGTTTCGGCCGCCCGAAAAATTTTAACTTCAGGAAAATCCTCCCATGGCATCCGAAAAGCATTCTCTTTCCTCTGAGGTTGAAATTTCCTTTCAATCAAAATTACCCGGGGTAGGAACCACGATTTTTACGGTAATGTCGGCTCTTGCCGCAAAGCATAATGCAATAAATCTTGGACAGGGCTTTCCCGACATTCCCGGTTATGAAGGATTATTTAAGTTGGTGTATGAAAAGATGCAGGGAGGAAAAAATCAGTATGCCCCCATGCAGGGAATACCTGAGTTGCGACAAGCCATCTCAGAAAAAATAAATGCTCTTTACCATCACGATTACGATCCCAGTCAGGAAATTGTAATAACCGCCGGAGGAACACAGGCACTTTTTACGGCCATCACCGCCTTCATTCATCCCGGCGATGAGGTTATAGTTTTCGATCCGGTTTATGATTGCTATGAACCGGCTGTGGAATTGTGCGGCGGGAAAACAATTCACATTCCCATGGCCCCACCTGATTTCAGACCCGATTTCGATCGCATCAAAGCAGCCCTTAGCCCGAAAACCAAAATGGTGATCCTTAATTCGCCCAATAATCCCGCCGGTTCAGTGTGGAGGAAGGAAGATATGCAGCAACTTGAAAACCTTTTGATGGGAACGGGAATAATCGTTTTGTCGGACGAAGTGTATGAGCATCTGGTATTTCATCCCGAAGGACATCAGAGTGTGGCGCGCTATCCCGGACTTGCCCAACGAAGCTTCCTGGTAGCATCATTCGGTAAAACCTATCACAATACCGGCTGGAAAATCGGGTACATAGCGGGGCCGGAAAAACTCATGAACGAATTCAAAAAAGTTCATCAGTTCAATGTATTTGCCGTTAACGCTCCGGTTCAGTATGCGCTGGCCGATTTCATTCGTGAAAAATCACATTATTTAACCCTGGCATCACAGATGCAGGAAAAGCGTGACTATTTTTTGCAGCTGATAAAAAATTCGCGCTGGAAGTTCACACCTGCCGAGGGCACCTATTTTCAACTGTTGGATTATTCAGGCATTTCGGATCAAAACGATCGGGAGTTTTCGGAATACCTGGTCAAAGAAAAGGGACTGGCGGCCATTCCCGTTTCCGTTTTTTATCAGCATCCTGGAAATGAAAAATTGCTTCGTTTTTGTTTTGCCAAGAAAAATGAAACCCTCGAAGCCGCTGCAAACATCCTGAACGCGCTGTAAATGGAAAACCTTAAAATATCACTGATCCAATCTCACCTTCACTGGGAATCTCCGGAAGAGAATTTGAAATCATTCGGAGAAAAAATAAAGGTTCTGAAGAAAAAAACAGATCTGATTATTCTCCCGGAAATGTTTACCACAGGATTTACCATGAATGCTCCCGCCCTGGCCGAAACAAAGGAAAATTCGCCGGCTCTGAACTTCATGCGTGAGAAAGCGGCTGAAACGGGAGCCGTTATTACGGGAAGTATCATCTTCCGGGAAGAAGAATTTTACTTCAACCGTCTTTTCTGGGTGAACCCAAACGGCAGTTTTTCCTTTTACGATAAGCGTCACCTTTTCCGGATGGCGGGAGAGCACACCCATTATGCCCCGGGAAAAGACAAATTAATTGTGCTGTTAAAGGGCTGGAAGATAAATCCGCTTATTTGCTACGACCTCCGTTTCCCGGTTTGGGCCAGGAATCGTTACGACAATCTGAAGGGCTGGAAGTATGACCTCCAGATTTATGTGGCTAACTGGCCCCAGCCAAGAATCAGGGCCTGGGAAATATTATTGCAGGCCCGGGCCATCGAAAACCAATGTTATACCGCCGGTGTAAATCGGGTAGGAACCGATGGACAAGGGATTGAATATTCGGGCCATTCAAGAGTGTCGGATCCAAAAGGACAAATTATTTCCTCTCTTTTACCCGGGGAAGAAGGCATTGAAACCCTTGAGCTGAACGGGAATGAATTGAAAAGATTCCGGGAACAATTTCCGGTTGGATTGGATGCCGATCCTTTCCAAATTTAAATTTTAGTTTTTATCTTAAGGGATGACCCCAACCTCGGTTATTTTACTTCGCTTTTTGATTCTGGCGCTTATCCTGTTTCTGATCGACCTGTATGTTTTTTCGGGGATTAAGGCCATCACGCTTAAATGGCTTCCTTTTTCCCGGAGTCTCACCCATTATTCCTATTGGATACTGAATATTGGACTCATCTTTCTTACCGTTCTTTTCTTTTTTGCATTCCGGAACAAGCTTGTAGGATTTCCCACGCTGATGATGGTAATCGGAGTATTGTTTTCCTTTTTACTTGCCAAATTGATTTTTATTCTGGTACTGATGGGGGAAGATGTTTTCCGCCTGGTGAAATATGCCTGGGACTGGATAGCAAAAATCAGCGGAAACAATTCAGGGCAAACCACGCTCGATTCCCGGCGGGCCTTTATCAGTCAGGCCGGACTTATCGTATCGTCCATTCCCCTGGCCGGAATGGTGTATGGCATGGTAAAAGGAAAATATGCCTTTAAGGTTCATACCGTAAGGGTAAAATCGCCGCATTTGCCCGATGAATTTCACGGGTTCACCATAACCCAGATTTCCGATTTTCACGCAGGAAGTTTCGACGATAAAAATGCCGTTCAGCGGGGGTTGTCACTGGCCCAGGGTCTGAATTCAGATCTGATCGTTTTCACGGGGGATCTGGTGAACAATTATGCAGCCGAGGTACTTCCCTATATCAATGGATTGTCGGAACTCAAAAGCCGCTATGGTAAATTTTCCATTCTGGGCAATCACGATTATGGAGATTATGTTCCCTGGGAATTTCCCGGCGAGAAAGAGGGTAATTTTTCAGAATTAAAAAAATATCATGCCCACGGCGGCTTCCGTCTCCTGCTGAACGAGCATGAAGTGATTCAAAAAGGCGATTCAAAAATTTATCTGGCAGGCGTGGAAAACTGGGGACGGGGTTTTCGTCAGAACGGAGATTTAAAAAAATCCATTTCGGGAATACCCGACGAGGGCTTTGTTGTTCTTTTGTCACACGACCCAACCCATTGGGAAGATGAAGTCCGGTGGCAGGATAAGCGTATTGATCTTACCTTAAGCGGACATACCCACGGTATGCAGTTTGGGGTTGAGGTTGGCAATTTCAAATGGAGTCCGGTTAAGTTCCGTTATCCACGCTGGGCGGGTTTATTTAAAGAAGCTGATTCGTATTTGTATGTGAACCGCGGTTTTGGTTTTCTCGGATTTCCCGGCAGGGTTGGCATCTGGCCGGAAATAACCCAGTTAATTCTGGAAAAGGCCTGACAAATTATTTTCCCAGGAATTTCCGGGCTGATTATGAAAAACCTGTATTCCCAGTTTTTCCGCTGCCCTTATATGAATGAGGGTGTCATCAATAAACAAGGTAGCTTCAGGTTTCAGGTTATGTGATGTAATGATTTGCAAAAATATTTCCGGGTCGGGTTTTCGGAGGCCCTCCCGGTTAGAAAAATAGGTTTTGTGAAAACAATCCTCCATAGACTCTCGTCCGCCGGCCTGTTTCCAAATTTTGAAAAATGCTTCGAGGTGAGTATCGTTAGTATTGCTCAGCAGGAAAACCTGAAAATTCCCTTTAAGTTGTTTAAGCAGTTCAAGACGGTGCCGGGGGAGATCGAGTAGCATGGCATTCCAGGCCTTGATCATTTCAGAGTGACTGCAATTCAGATTTCCCAGTTTTGCCAGTTCCTCAAAAAAAACCTTTTCAGAAATTTTACCTGTTTCAAATCTATCGAAAAGAGGGTTTTGTTGCAATTGGGAATAGGATTGGCCGAAGGTGGAAAATCCCAGTTTTTTAAAGGCATTTTCCGTTTTGAGGTAATCAATATTCAGAATTACCCCTCCGAGGTCGAAAATGAGCGCATTTACAGGAGGTTTGGGAGGTATTGCCATATTGGAAGCAAATATATAATTTCGCATTCCCATTTTCATGGGATTGATGTAACTATCAAAGGGCCCATAGCTCAGTTGGTTAGAGCAGCGGACTCATAATCCGTTGGTCGCAGGTTCAAGTCCTGCTGGGCCCACAAGATTTTTTTTAGTCTGCGGACTTTCCCGGTAGTTATCGGGACCGTTGGTCGCAGGTTCCCCGCCCGACCGCTGACGCAGTCTGTCGGGCGGGAAGTCCTGCCGGGCCCACAAACAGTTTGAATAATCATCTAATGGGGCATTAGCTCAGTTGGTTTAGAGCGTTACCCTGACACGGTAAAGGTCACTGGTTCGAATCCAGTATGTCCCACCCATAAAGTGAAATTTTTGACCCTGGGTAGAAAAATTTTTTTGCTTTACAGTTTCCATCAAACTTGAAATAATTTTTCAGACTCGCTTTCCGGAGGTTTCCTGCAGTTACCGAATCCAGGAGGTCATCCCTACCCTATTGTGTATAAATTCTCTTCAGTGAAAAAGACAGCTTGCTTTATATTGGCTATACCACAGACCTGGGAAAAGAATTGAAAAACATAATTCCGGGGAAGTACAAAGCAAAGCACAGCACCGCGCAGACCATTAAGATTAATTTTTTGTGAGTATTATCTATTTGAAAATGATGCAAGAAAAAGAGAGTTGTATTTTAAGACGACCATGGGAAAGAAAGCTATTAAATTAAGGTTATCTGAATCTTTGAAAAGACTTGGCTATAGGGGTTCGTTGAATGCCGGGGTATTTGAAATTATTCACGACTGAGTCTTATTTTTTTTGTTTTTATCTGCGATAACCTGACCCTATTCCTGGGTTGGAACCGATCGGGTAGATTCCCCTAATTGTGGTTCAAATCATTGAGGTTTAAGTCTACCCTCGCCCGTCTAAGCGCTGCGAACTGAAAATGTGAGCAGAATGAGAATGAGAATGAGAATGAGAATGAGAATGAGTGTGCGGGGCGGAGAAGAATGGTTCCTGAGCTTGTCGAAGTGCGGTCCCTGAGCTTGTCGAAGGGACAGTGCTTGCTCCCCCTTGTCGTTTCGACAGGCTCAACGACCCATCTCGGTTCCTGAGCTTGCCGAAGTTGGTCCCTGAGCTTGTCGAAGGGACAAGGACATATGCATTTCCTCACATGGTTGACAAGTACATTCATTTTAATTTTCTTTTCTTCGCTCCTTTGTCTTGACACAAAGGAGCCAAAAGTCAAGGCCGCTTCAAACGCCCTGCGATGGCTGCTCTGCATCCATCTTTACCACCCACACTGCTGCCCCAACGAAGCGGCCAAAGCCACCCGCAATTTAATTATTTAAAGAAATTTTGCCCTCCTAACAAAAATTCTCCTGTGCGTTGGCCCGACGCTTTGATCCGCCGTGGCGGAATAGGATGGTCCCTGAGCTTGTCGAAGTGTGGTCCCTGAGCTTGTCGAAGGGACAGTGCTTGCTCCCCCTTGTCGTTTCGACAGGCTCAACGACCCAACCTCAAGCAGCTCGAAATTTGGTAGCCGAGCGGTTCAAGGCTACCCGCCGAACGTGGACTCAGTGACCAATCCCCTCCTCCCAAGCGAAATCAAAAAGCAAAATTGAAAACCGGAAAATTATTTATCCTGACACAATTCCACCAAAACCCCGCCGGTAGATTTGGGGTGTAAAAAGCAAATCAATTTATTATCGGCTCCCTGGCGGGGCACTTCATTAATAAATTCAAAACCGTTTTCTTTCAACCGCTTTACCTCGGCTAAAATATCATCCACGGCAAAGGCAATGTGGTGAATCCCCTCTCCCCTTTTCTCAAGAAATCTGGCAATGGGGCTGTTCTCGCCAGTAGCCCCTAACAATTCAATCTTTGATTCTCCCATGTGAAAGAAGGAAGTTAAAACTCCTTCGGAAGGAACGCCCTCTTCTTTATAAGGTGCTTCACCGAAGAGTTTCTCAAACAACTCGTTCATCTTTTTAAGATCTTTTACTGCTATTCCGATATGCTCTATCTTTCTCATAAAAAAAAACCCGGCAATAGGAGCCGGGATATAATTTGATTAAACGGGATTCATTATTTCTTCTTAATAAATTCGGTCGTCTTATTATCAAAGTTCAGATAATAAACATCGGCTGCCAGATTCTGAACATCCACTTTAGAGCCGTAACCCTTCTTAACCATGTTGCCGAATTTGTCGAATATTTCATACATGGTTTCTCCCCCTTCAAACACCAGAAAATCTTTTGTTTTTAAAGTATTACACTTGATCTCGGCGGTGTTGGACATAAATTTTACAGGCTTTGAATACCGTGGCTGGCTGGTATAATCAACCTGCTTAACGCGCACCTGGTTCTCACCGTAGTGAGGAGAAATCTTAAAACTGTATGCGTTTTCACCGGGAGTTCCGCTTCCGTCAACCTCCCCAACTTTTACCCACTTATTCCAGCGGAACTGCTCAATTACATAAGGCAGCTTTCCCTGTTCGCCTTTGGTTTTCCATTTAATGGTACCGTCTGGCTCGGCGGTCATGGTAATAACCTCGTAAGTACTTTTTGGTTTTAATACTTCAGGATTAAGCACCTTGGGCTTGCAATCGTCTTTATGCTCAATTTTAACCTCTACCTTATCGCCAATTTTAAGCTGGTGATAGGTAAGATCGATTTCAAAAGCGGAAGAGTTAATCTCGTCGGTAGTTACCTGCCCGTTAACAAGTACCTTCTGAACACAAAAACCCACTCCGGATCCGGCAAATGGGTTTTGGACATACAGGTTTTTTCCCTGATAATTTCCGTCAATCACAATCACCCCTCCAAAGGCCCGGGTAACGGTCGTAACCAGTATAAGAATCAGTAGTTTTCTCAGGTTGGAATTCATATAGATCAAGCCTCTCGTAGGGTCAGATTTTAAAGTTGCAATTATAAAACCTTATTTCAATAACACCAAATAAAAACTGCACTTTGTGTGCAGGAATGCAAATATATGAATCTTTATAAATTATCGACAAATTTAGGCCTAAAACCTATAAAGTATTATTTCCTAACTTTGCCCCCATTCATTACTTTTACGCTGTTATGACAATCAAGCCCATTCAAATTTTCCTGGTTTTCGGAATTGCCGGGGTTTTATTCTCCTGCGGCCCGGGATCAGGCGGATCCAAAGAAGCCAAGGGAGGCCGGGTTTATGGGGGAACCCTCAACCTGTCTGAAACCGAGAAGTTTCAAACCCTTTATCCGTCTTCCGTTACGGATGTAATTTCTTCGAATATTTGCTATCAGATTTACGAAGGTTTGCTCAAATTTAACGCCAAAAACCCAACTGAAATAATTGCCGGAATTGCCGAATCGTGGGAAAGGGATGCTTCCGGAACCATCTATACCTTTAAATTGAGGGAAGGCGTTTTTTTTCACGACGATCCCTGTTTCCCGGGTGGAAAAGGCCGGGAAGTAACCGCCGAAGACTTTAAATACTCTTTTGAGCAACTTTGCACACAAGGCCCTAATAATCATCAGTTTGCAGCTACCTTTAAAGGTCGGGTTCTGGGCGCAGATGCCTATTTTGCAGGCTCTGAAAACGGAAATGCTGGGCTTGAAGGGGTTAAAGTGCTGGATAGCAGAACTTTGCAAATTACCCTTACCAGCCCCTCCAACTCCTTTTTATATATACTTGCAATGCCGGGCACTTTTGTGGTTCCTAAAGAGGCCATAGAAAAGTACGGCATGGATGCCCATATAGGAACGGGCCCCTTCAAACCGGTTAAACCTGATCCCAATGCTGAAAGGCTTATTTTGGTAAAAAACCCAAAATATTATGGAAAAGATACCCTTGGGAACCAACTTCCTTTCCTGGATTCGGTAATCATAAGTTTTTACCCTACCAAGGCGAAAGAGCTGGATGCCTTCCAGCAGGGGAAACTGGATGTTATTTTCGGGCTTCCCCCGGAAGCTGTTTCCGAGGTGGTTCAAAACTCTATTAAAGAGTTTCAATCCAAGCCCCCCAAATATGAGCTTATTCGATCGCCGGAATTAGAAACCCAGTATTATGAGATTAATACCAGTAAAGCCCCATTTAATAATGTAAAGGTGAGGCAGGCCTTTAATTATGCCATCAACAGGACCAAAATCATTGATGAGGTTTTGAAAGGAGAGGCTTTTGGTCCGGGTGTTTACGGTTTGGTTCCTCCGGCCTTTAAGGGCTACGACACCACTCAGGTAAGGGGATATTCATTCAATCGTGAAAAAGCCCGTAAGCTGCTTGCCGAAGCCGGATATCCGGGCGGAAAAGGGTTTCCAACCGTAAAAATCGAACTCAACAGCGGTGGCACAAAACACTCCAAAGTAGTTGAAGAAATTAAGAATCAGTTGAAAGATGTTTTAGGCGTAAACATTGAATATGAAATTGTGCCCATGAAGCAAAAACTGGAAGACGCCAAATTTGGCAGAGCCGATTTGTTTCGCACGGCCTGGGTGGCAGACTTCCCCAGTCCTGAAAGTTTCCTTTGGGTTCTTACCGGATTTGATGTTCCCGCAGAACCCGGAAAACCTTCTTTTCCTAATGTGCCCCGGTATAAAAATGCCCTTTACGACAGCCTGTTTTTGCAGGGCGCAAAATCGCCCGACCTTAAAACGGGCTACGAGTATTTCATGAAGGCAGAACAACAAATGCTCAACGATGCACCCGTAATTGTTTTATGGTATGTTGAAATTTTCAAACTCAATTATACCTACGTTAAAAATTTCCCATTCAATTCCCTCCGGCAACTCCGGCTGGAAGAAGTTTATCTTGACAAAAAGAAAAAAGATGCCGGAGAAAACCCCATGGCCGGTGAAGGGAAATAATATTCGGAATTTGAACAGAGCCCGGCAGATTTGTCGGGCTTTTTTATTTGAAATTTGAAAAACTACTATCGCATCCTGGGTATTCGTAAGTCGGCAAGTGCCGACCAGATCAGGCTTGCCTACCGGGCTTTGGCAAAAATACATCATCCCGACCGCCACCCCGGAAATCCTGAGGCCGGTGAAAAGTTCAAGGAAATTTCTGAAGCCTACACGGTTTTATCGGATCCTGATAAAAGAAAAAAATACGATCAGAAACTTTATTACGCGGAAAGGCAGGGTTCCCATGCCGGAACCGCATTTAATTCCGGTTCCCACCAAAAAAACCGCGAACGCAAAAAGCAAACCCGGCGACCCCCTCCACCACCGAAACCGCCCACATTCCGGGAGCGTATGACGCCTTATTTTTTTGTAGGATTGCTCCTGTTCTTTTTTCTGTTAACGGCCATTATGCTCATTGTAGGGCCACTGGAATCGGAGGAAGAAAAGAAATACAAAAACCTGCCGAAAATTATTTACCCGGAAAAGAAAGATTCCGTGGTTTCTATTTATTCTGCCGATAGTCCGTACGATGCTGTTTTCAGTGAGGGTGTGTTTTTTGAAAACAACAATTCCATAATTATTACCAATACGCCCCATTCCGAAGTGGTGGTTTGTCTGAAGGAAGCAAATCCTCCTTTCCGGACCATACGCAACGAATACCTTGCGCCCGGGGTTGTATACCGCATGAATGGAGTTCCTAACGGGAAATATCTCATCAAGGCATATTTTGGTTCGGAATGGGATCCTGAACTGGTGCTGGCCGGAGGGAAAGTAAAAGGAGGTTTTAAAAATGCCGATGGTTTTTTTGAAATGAAGGAACCTGAGAACCTTCTTGATATTCGCCAGCAAAACAGCGGATTAAACATAAAATACGCTACCTACGAAGTATTTCTGGTAAACCTCCACAAACAACCGGGCCGCAGCATATCCGAAGAGGCCTTTTTTAAATAGGCTTTACGTGGCCGGGCCTGGGAAAAATGCTACCTTTGCACCCGCAAAAAAAGACATGAGCAGCCTAAAAAATATCGCGATAATCGCCCACGTTGACCACGGAAAGACTACCTTGGTTGATAAAATTCTTCACCAATGCAAGCTTTTTCGTGAAAACGAAGAAACCGGAGAGCTGATCCTCGACAACAACGACCTGGAAAGAGAACGGGGCATTACCATTTTGGCCAAAAACGTTTCGGTTAATTATAAAGGAACCAAAATCAACATCATCGACACCCCCGGCCACGCAGATTTCGGCGGTGAAGTGGAGCGGGTATTAAACATGGCCGACGGCGTATTGTTGCTCGTGGATGCCTTTGAAGGGCCCATGCCTCAAACCCGTTTCGTGTTACAAAAAGCCCTGGCCTTCGGATTAAAAGCCATTCTGGTAATCAATAAAGTTGATAAACCCAATTGCCGCCCTGAGGAAGTTTACGATTCTGTTTTTGAGCTTTTCTTTAATCTGGGTGCTACTGAAGAACAGCTGAATTTTCCTGTTATTTACGGATCCTCAAAGCAGGGATGGATGGGAGAAGATTACAAAAATCCCGGACAGGACATTACCCCATTACTGGATAAAATTGTTTCCGAAATTCCTTCTCCTCCCAAACGGGACGGCAGCTTACAGTTACAAATTACCTCGCTTGATTATTCCTCATTTATCGGACGGATTGCCATCGGACGCGTATTTCGGGGCAGCGTGAAAGAAAACATGCCGGTTTCACTGGTAAAAAGAGACGGCAGCATTCAAAAGTCGAGGATTAAGGAATTGTTTGTCTTTGAAGGCCTGGAAAAGAAAAAGGTAACGGAAGTTTCTTCCGGTGATATCTGTGCTCTCACCGGCATCGACGGGTTTGAAATTGGTGACACGATTGCCGACTTTGAAAATCCGGAAGGACTGGTTCCCATCGCCATTGACGAGCCTACCATGAGCATGCTGTTTACCATTAACAATTCGCCCTTTTTTGGCAAGGATGGAAAATTTGTAACCTCAAGACATTTGCGCGACCGCTTGTTTAAGGAGCTGGAAAAAAACCTTGCCCTGAGGGTTGAAGAAACCGGAAGTCCTGACTCGTATCTGGTTTTTGGACGGGGAATTCTTCATTTAAGTATTTTGATAGAAACGATGCGTCGCGAGGGATATGAATTACAGGTAGGCCAACCTCAGGTAATTATTAAAGAGATAAACGGCATTAAGCACGAACCCATAGAAATTTTAACCATCGATACACCTGAGGCAAGTTCCGGAAAGGTAATTGAGCTGGTTAGCCAGCGAAAGGGCGAAATGAAGGTTATGGAACCCCGCGGCGACCTGATTCACCTGGAATTTGAAATTCCCTCAAGAGGTTTGATCGGTTTACGAACCAATATCTTAAACAGCACCGCGGGAGAAGCCATTATGGCCCACCGTTTTCTTGATTTCCAACCCTGGAAAGGACCCATTCCCGGAAGAATTGCCGGAGTATTGATTTCCAAAGAAACGGGCAAGGCCGTTGCCTACAGTCTTGACAAATTGCAGGACAGGGGAAAGTTTTTTGTAGAGCCGGGCGAAGAAATTTACGAAGGCATGGTGGTAGGAGAACACATCCGTCCTGATGATCTGGTAATGAACCTTTGCACGGAAAAGAAACTATCGAATGTGCGGGCTTCCGGTTCGGACGAAAAAATGAGAATCGCACCCAAGGTACGATTCTCACTGGAGGAAGCTATGGAATACATTCAGGAAGACGAGTACGTGGAGATTACACCACGAGCCATCCGCATGCGCAAGATTTACCTGAACGAACACGACCGCAAACGGCTAAGCCGCGCGGCAGGTAATTAAGGTCAGGACTTTGCCGGGGTTTTTGCCCTCAGCGTTCTGGCGCATTCCAACATCTTTTTGCAAGCCTCCTCGGAAAACTCCCCGTTGGGATCCGACATAACTTCGTAGGTTACATCTCCAACATTCACCACGCAATAAAGTCTGTTTTGTGTGGGTTGTCCCTCAAATCCCCATGACCAGATAATGGCGGTAGGTTCATCGAGGATATACTTATCCAGTTTATACACTTCACTTTTACCGATTTCGGTAGATTTCATGTATTCTATTTCGTTGGTACCGGGTTTAATCATTATGCCAAATGCTTTCCCTACATTTATCTGAACCCCTTCACCGTAGGTGAATTTTTCGGTGGGCCCGTGGGTAGAGTCGGGAATATTGATGATCAGATCCATTCCAAACTCGCTCAGGTCGCAAGCCACCATGCCCAGCGGAACAGGAACTTCTTCAGGTCCCTTATCGCCGCAGGAGGAGAAAATTGTTAAAGCAGAAACAATACCAATCAAAAAAAACTTTTTCATTTCTTTGGGGTTTAATTGATGAATATCCACAAATATAATATATCTCTCCTTTTATATAAAACCAGGCCTTGAAAATCAAAATTCAATTCAGTCCGGAGACTTTGATTTTCCGGAAACCCTTTGTCCTGGCTCATGGAGTAAGAAATGAAACGCCCTGTTTAAAAATCAGGATATATCATGCATCCGGTGCCGTAGGTTTGGGTGAGTCGGCTCTTCCACCCTACCTGAATCTTAATCCGGTAAGCGCCATTGAGGAAATACAAAAAAATCTATCCGATGAGGAATTGTTTTTCGACCAGGTGGAGAAGTCTGCTCCTGATTTCGGTAAAATTCAAGGATTAAACCTCCCAAATCCTGTTAAAGCCGGATTGGAAATGGCTTTAACCGACCTTTGGGGAAAAGTGCATCAGCGTTCTGCGCGTCAATTGTTTTTTCAGGAACCTATAAATCCCCTGCCAAGTTCATTTACCATTACCTCATCACTTCTCGATTATCCCTTTAATCCGGATGCTCTTGCCTTATTTCCATTAATTAAGGTGAAGCTGGGCACGGTCAGGGATAAGGAATTCATAACACAGATTGTAAAGAACATTGAAGTTCCCGTGGCCATTGACGCAAATGGCGGTTGGCAAACAACCGAAGAAGTATTCCGGGTGATAGACTGGCTTGGGGAAAAACATCCGGTTTATATTGAACAACCCTTTCCACCGGGAAAAGAATGGCTGAATCAGGACTTATTGAAAAACCTGTCCGTTCCTATTGTTGGTGATGAATCCATAAAAACACAGGACGACTACATGAAATTGGGGGATTACTTTTCCGGGATAAACATTAAACTGATGAAATGCGGGGGAATAAAACCTGCCCTTGAATTAATAAGAGCGGCAAAAGAGGACGGAAAGTTTACGCTTACGGGTTGCATGTCGGAATCGTCCTGTGGCATTGCTGCTGCTTTAATTCCCGCTTCCTTGTGCGACAGTTGCGATCTGGATGGACCACTACTTATTTCCAACGACGGTTATGAGGGAGTAGCTTATGAGAAGGGCTCGGTAAAACTAAAAAATCCCGACGCTGCGGGACTGGGCATAAGGGAAAAACAAAAATGAACTTAAAAAAGAAAGGCACCTTTCGGTGCCTTTTCTTTACTTCTTCTTTTTCTTAGCAGTTTTCTTTTTTGCTGCTTTCTTCTTTGGGGCGGCTTTTTTCTTGCCACCTTTTTTTGCTGCTTTTTTAGCCATGGTTTTTGGTTTTTGTAATTATATAACACGAAGTAAACTATTTTTTTTTTACCAACATCATTTTTTCCAAAATTTTTTTTTAACAGAAAATTGTTGAAAACGACCCCCTTTGGTTTTTTTCAAAAAAAATCCTTCCGTTTTTTTCTGCGGAAAAAATTCCGGTGCAATTTTTTTTTGCGCGGAAAAAATAAATTATTCGTGTTTTTCATAGGAGAAATCGGCACTTTCCGATTTTATTTTTCGCACTGTGTTTTAATTTTTCAAAAATAATTTCGGAAAAACCAGCGGAAAAATTTGAGGCTGCGTCCTCAAAAAACTTCAAAAATGAAGTTTTGGCAAAAACTGCAAAAAGACCTTCAAATTGGTTTTTTGGGGTAAAAACCACAAAAATGATGTGATTTCTATTTTTGGCGTTACTTTGCCTTTATGATCGGTGTTTTTGTTGTTGCCTACATTTTAATCACACTTTTCATTGGTGTCTGGGCTGCACGCAAAGTAAAATCAAGTACGGATTTTATGATTGCAGGGAAAAATCTTTCCTTTCCGGTAGCCACCGCAACAGTGTTTGCAACCTGGTTTGGCTCTGAAACTATATTAGGAGCATCCTCAACTTTTGCTGAAGGTGGTTTGTTTTCGGTAATAAGCGATCCGTTTGGTGCTGCTCTTTGTTTGATCCTGGTGGGATTGTTTTTTGCAAGGCGTCTGTACCGCCTAAACCTCTTAACCTTCGGAGATTTTTATAAAGTTACTTATGGACCGCGCGCCGAGCGGATAGCTTCGATTTGTCTGGTTTGGTCATACCTGGGATGGATTGCCGCACAGTTTATTGCCATGGGGCTGATCCTACATACCCTCATGCCTGACATTCCGCTTTGGGCCGGCATTTCGATTTCCGCGTTTTTCGTTACTCTCTACACTGTTTATGGTGGTATGTGGTCTGTTTCATACACCGATTTCTTTCAAACCCTGTTTATTATTGCCGGATTAATCTGTGTGTTGGTATCGGTATGGAATGAAGGACCCGGAATTCCTGAAATAATGAGGAATACTCCCTCCGGATTTTTCGATTTCTTTCCTTCGGGTGGAGAAAAAACCTGGATTGCCTGGTTGGTAGCCTGGATTACCCTCGGATTGGGCTCAATACCCCAGCAGGATGTTTTTCAACGAGTGATGAGTTCACGAACCGAGAAAATTGCAGTGGGTTCCAGTTTGACAGCAGGCTTTCTTTACGTCACCATTGCCTTCATTCCCTTGCTGCTTGGTCTTGCTGCCCTTCATATTACCGGTCCGGCAGAAGATTCCCAAATGTTGATTTTGCAACTGGTGTTCCAAAAAACTAATGGCTTTGTCCAGGTTCTTTTTTTCGGAGCCCTGCTTTCGGCAATAATGAGCACTGCCAGTGGAGCCATTCTGGCTCCTGCATCCATTATCGGAGAAAATCTGGCGCGTCCTCTTTTAAAAAAATCAGATGACGCAAGGGTGCTTTTATGGGTTAGAACTGGGGTAATATTGGTTTCGGTGGTTTCGGTCGGACTTGCATTTTCCGGCGATTCCATTTTCGGACTTGTTGAGGAGGCTTCTGAAATTAGTCTGGTCTCGCTGTTTGTTCCTCTGGTTAGCGGATTATTTTTCAAAAGCCGGAACGAAATTGCAGCAGTGGCTTCTATGGTATTCGGACTTGGAACCTGGATAATACTTTATTATTTCACCGATTACCCCTATCCCGTTTTGCCCGCCACCCTTATTTCGGCGGTGTCGTTCGGAATAACAGCCACCTTGGTAAAGTCTTCCCGTCCTACTCCCTGATAAATATTCTGTCTTCCCCGTCAAAAAACGGAGCCTGAAAAGAAATTACCCGAACGGGTCTTCGTGAAGTAACCTTTAGGGCATGTGGTGTGCCTTTGGGGATGATGATCAGTGTTCCTTTCTTTACTTTCAGCTCCTCCTTCCCCAAACGCATCTTTCCCTTACCTGACAACACATAAACCTGTTCAAAATGATCTTTGTGGTAATGGAGGGGCACTTCCTTCCAGATAACAATCAAATAGGTAGATCCCAGGGAATCGTGATTTAACAGCTTCACAACATTCTTGTCTTTTTTACGGTGGGAACCGACCGAATCGGGATTAAAAACCACCTGAGCTGAACCGGAAATAGAGCAGAGTCCAATACTCAAATAAAGAAGTAAACTTTTAGGGAAAAACATGTTTGGTTGAAAAGTGTGTTAATAATAAAACGGTGCCTGCATCAAAATACCTGAAATAAAAAAATAATTTCAATGTTATAATTAAAAACGGAACCCATGAAACTACTTGTTTTTTTATCCCGGTTCGAATCCTGGTTCAATCAAAATATGGGTTGGTTCCTGACCAATGGCTATAAATCCCGGTTCCTGAATCAGGACGGAAAGTAGCTTATAGCTTAATGCAAATATTCCTGGGTTCGGTAAAGAACCTCAGGGCTTCGAAGCCTCCTTCTCTACCCACGCCACTGTTTTTAATACCCCCGAAAGGAGTTCTCAGATCACGCAGCAGCCAGCAATTTATCCAGACTATTCCCGCTTCAATTCTTGCGGCCATTTTATGAGCTCGTGTCAAATTACCGGTCCATAAGGTTGCTGCCAGACCATAATTGGTACTGTTGGCAAACTTTAACACCTCTTCTTCGGAATCGAAAGGGGCAATAGTAACCACGGGCCCAAAAATTTCTTCCTGATTTGTTTTGCAATCGTGGGGCAAGCCTTCAATGATGGTAGGCTGAACATACCATCCTTCTTCCATTCCTCCCTGTACCCGGATTCTGTTGCCGCCGGTAACTATAGTTCCTCCTTCCGATTTTGCCCTTTCAATACATCCCAGAATTTTTTCCATATGCTCTTTTGATACCACAGCACCAATGTGAGTAGTTTAGGAAAAGGGATCTCCTACCACCAGTTTCAGGGTGCGTGCTACAAATTCTTCCTTAAATCTGTCGTAAAGAGGTCTTTCAATATAGATTCTTGAGCCACACAGGCAAATCTGACCCTGGTTTGAAAAAGAAGAATGCAGGGTGGTCCGCATCATTTCTTCGAAGTCGCAATCGGCAAATATGATGTTGGGGTTTTTACCTCCCAGTTCAAGACTCAGCTTTTTAAACATAGGTGCCGCAACCCGTGCGATATCTGCTCCGGTTTTGGTTCCTCCGGTAAACGAAATGGCATGCAGCCCCGGATGTTTAACCATGGCAGAGCCGGCTTCTTTCCCTGTGCCATGAATTATATTCAAAACTCCCGGGGGCAAACCGGCATCCATTACAATTTTCGACAACAGAAATGAGGTCATGGGAGTTACCTCGGAAGGTTTGGCCACCACGGTACATCCTGCCGCAAGAGCAGGTGCAATTTTCCAGCTGAAAAGATACAGGGGAAGATTCCAGGGCGAAATACAGGCCACAGGTCCTATGGGTTGACGCAGGGTATAATTAATGGCCCTGTCTTCCATACTGTGTGCTTCGGAGGCAAAATGTTCAATGGCTGTGGCGTAAAAATGAAAGTTGGCTGCGGCTCTTGGAATATCTACGGTGCGCGACAATTTTAAGGGCTTCCCGTTATCGATTGATTCGGCTTTGGCCAGCATTTCCAGATTTTTGGATATTCCGTCGGCAATGCGCAACAGAATTTTGGCTCTTTCTCCTGCCGGAGTATGAGCCCAGGCACTAAAAGCATTGGCGGCGAAGGAAACGGCTGCGTCAACATCTTTTTCGCCGGAATCCGGAATCAAGGAATATGGCTTTCCCGTAGACGGATTAAAATTTTCGAAATAATTACCGCTTTGGGGCTCATGAAAATCCCCGTTAATAAAGTTGAGTATCTTTTCCATAATGTTATTCGTGTACGGCTTCCACCCAGTCGCCGTTTTCTTTTATCAAAGCTATTAATTCATCCAAGGCTTTCTCGGAAGGAATGTTTCTTTTCACCACTTCTTTCTTTTTGTAGAGTGTTACCTGGCCGATTCCGGTTCCCACATACCCGTAATCAGCATCTGCCATTTCGCCCGGACCATTCACAATACAACCCATTATTCCAATTTTCAATCCTTTGAGATGGGCCGTGCGCTGCCTGATTTTGGCGGTAGTTTCCTGAAGGTCGAAAAGCGTGCGTCCGCAGGAGGGACAGGAAATATATTCGGTTTTTGAGATCCGGGCTCTGGCTGCCTGAAGGATGCCGAATGCACAGCGGTTGGTAACTTCCAGCATTTCGTTTACGGGGTGGAAAATTTCCTTCCATCCCAAAGCAATACCGTCGCCCCATCCATCGAGAAAGTAAGGACCGGATTCGATACTGTAGTGAATGATCATTTCTTCATACTCTTCAAAAGGATTATCGGAAACAAAAATTACAGGGTTTTTCACCGACCTTATTTTCATTTCGGCAAGAAAGCGGCGTATGGCGGCCACAGAAAGGGGATTTTCCGTGCACAGGCAAATTACGGCCCCGTAATCTTCAGACAATTTTTCCCAGAATTTTTCTCCGGGCATTTCCTGTCCGGGCGACCAGGCCTCTACGGAAATAAATTTAAGCGTTTCCTGTTTCAAACCGGCAATTTCAACATACTGGCCGGCATCAAGAATAGGGTAAGCCTTGATTCTTTCTTTTTCCGACAGATGTTTCCAAAGCTCAAACCGGACAATCAGCCGGAGGGTACCGGGTAATTCAAATTCGGGATACCGGTTCACCAACATATAATCGCAGGCCTGGTCGGAAATTTTCCACTTATCGGTATCGGGCATATATTTATAGCCCAGGGGCAATAAAGTTTCAGGCTTTATGTCAAAACACTCTACCAAATCCGCAATAACAACGGGTCGATGTGAACCTCCGATATTTTCTACCGCCCTGCTTTCTCTTTTCTGATAAGAAAAGGGATCGAAAGGTGGAGCCTCAAGGGGAGGAATTCCGGTGTCGGAAATGCGGAATGAATAGCGACTTACAATTTTTCGGGCCACGGGAATTTCCTTTTCGGGTTCCTCGGTAAGTGAAACCCTAATGGTATCTCCCAGTCCATCCTCCAGTAATGAGCCAATTCCAAGAGCCGACTTAATGCGGCCGTCTTCTCCCTCACCCGATTCCGTTACCCCCAGGTGCAGGGGATAATTCATGTCGAGTTCCATCATGCGCGACACCAGGAGCCGGTATGCCTGCACCATTACTCCGGGGTTGCTTGCTTTCATCGACAGGACGATGTTGTGATAATTTTCCTCCCGGCAAATATTCACAAACTCCATGGCCGACTCCACCATCCCGAGGGGTGTATCGCCATATCGGCTCAGGATACGGTCGGAGAGTGAACCGTGATTGGTGCCGATTCGCATGGCGGTTCCATATTCCTTACAGACCTTAACCAAGGGAAGAAATTTTTTCCGGATGCGTTCTATTTCCCTTTCATAAGATGCGTCATCATACTCCAGCACCTCAAACTTTTTTTTGTCGGCATAATTCCCAGGATTAATTCTGACTTTCTCAACTATTCGCGCTGCAATCTCAGCAGCGTTGGGAGTAAAGTGAATGTCGGCAACCAGTGGCGTATTAAATCCACTTTTCCGGATTTCATCCTTAATCACCAATAAATTTTTTGCTTCCTCAATATTTGGGGCGGTAATTCGAACCAGCTCAGATCCTGCTTCAATTAGGCGAATTGATTGTGCAACGGTTCCCATCGTATCCATGGTAGGCGTAGTGGTCATGGATTGAATGCGAATAGGATTATCGCCACCGATTTCCAAATCCCCTACTTTAACAACCCGCGTTTTAAAACGGATATATTTATGTAAAGAGGGGAAATAGGGTTTCATTTCCTTACAAAGTTAGTGATTCACAGGTTTTTTACCCTCCCGGGCATACTTAACAATTATTTAACAAACAAAATTCCCCCAGTACTTAAACGGTTTTGGTCGTCATTTTGAAACACCAGTTTCAAAAAGGGGCCGGAATAACGCAACTTTCCGGGTTTTAAAGCGTCTAATATATAGGACGGCGGCTCAAAAGACCAGGGGTAATCCCTATGGGGATTTCATACAGGAAACCTGATTATATCAATATAACCCCCTAAAAACCACCGTTATGAGTAAACATATTATTAAAAATCCGGGATTATGGCTCTTGCTGTTCCTGGTTTTCGTGTCTCCTGAGATTTTTGCTCAGGATAAGTCACTACCCGAGTATTTCGGATTGACCTGGAAAGACGTTATCACCTTTGCCGTTATGTGTATTGGTGTTGGCGTAATTGTAACCTTCGCCTGGATAACATCCACGAAAGAGAAATCAAAATCGGATGGACCCCGGAGCACAACCTTAAGAAAATCCGGTCATCACCATCATCATCACCGGATTCACAAGGTAAGACGGTCGTAATGAAAACATGATTTAAGGGGGCTAATTTACTTTAGCCCCTTTTTTGTATTTCTCTTCGCGGATTACCTTCCCCTCTTTGTCGTAATAAGTCCAGGTGCACTGCTTTACACTTACCCAGGGTTTATCTTTATCCTGTCGTACCAGTAAATATCCGGTTTTACTCAGCACCTTCCCATTGTCGTAATACTCAATGGCTTTCCCATGTAATTTCCCGAATTTGTAATTTTCTTCTTTTCGTTTAGCACCGAACAAAAAATAATAGGTCCATTTACCTGTTTTTTCCCCATTCACAAAAGCCCCCTCATTTTCTTTTGTCCCCGATTTTAACCACGACACCCAATACCCATCCTGAACCCCATTTATGTATTTTCCTTCCTTCCATATTTTTCCATTATCAAACCAATATTTCCAGTAACCGTTTTTCAAAGAGTCTTTATACGCTCCTTCATATTTTTTTATGCCGTTGGGATAGTATCCTTCCCATTTGCCATCCATGATGCCAACTTTAAAGTAGCCTTTGTCTTTGGTTTGTCCGTTTTCATACCAGGCTTCCCACAGACCATCCTCCTGGTTCATATTATAATTCCCTTTCTGAGCAGGCTTTCCGGTAGAGTGCCAGAATTCCCATAGCCCGTGCCGACGATTGTTTTTGTGCATTCCCTTTTTCCACAATTGTCCGTTCTCATACCAAAACACCCATAAGGAATCCTGATTGTCATTCTTATACCAACCCTCCGATTCTTTGTTCCCATTCGGATAATAATACTTCCATTTTCCGGTTCTTATTTCATTATCCAGGGTCCCTTCCATCTCCGTTTTTCCGCTTTTGTAATACCATTTCCAATAACCTGTTTTCAATTCATCATTAAAGGCTCCCTCGCTCTTCACGGTTCCATCCATAAAATAATTAATGCACTTCCCTTTCTTTTTTCCTTCGGAATAGGTTATTAAATGCTCCTTACGACCATCCTGATCAAATAAAAGCCATTCCCCATCCTGCGAGCCATCCTTTACCGGACCTTCGCCTTTACGGGCTCCATTGGGATAAAACACACGGTATGTTCCGGCTCCATTTGTAACCCATTGCTTCCCGTTTTCGTCCCAATAGTTCAGGATAAAATATTTTTTGTCCCGAAATTCCGTTTCTTCCTTCTTCTTGCCGTTTTCGTACCAGAAGGTCCATTTCCCGGTTTTTGCACCTTTGGAAAAATTCCCCTCCATTTTCTTGTTTCCTTTTTCATACCACTCGGTATAAAGGCCTTCGGGGTCGTTCAGCACAAAGTGACCTTCCGATTCCTTTTTTCCGTTTTCGTAGTAATAGGTAAAATTTCCATGCTTTGTACTTGCCCACATGTAACTGGAAGATTTGGCCTGAAAATTTTCTACGCTTTTCAGATTCCCGTTTTCATACCATCCGGTCCAGGTGCTGTCGGGCGCGTCGGACTTATAAAAGGCCTCCTGGGCTTTTTTTCCATTGGCATACCAGAAAATAAATCTTCCATCTTTCTTTCCGAGCCGGTAATTCTCCTCCGCTTTTGGCTTTCCGTCTTCATAAAAAGATTTCCAGGTGCCATGCTCCAGTCCGTCCTCATAAAGTCCGGTTTTGGCTGTTTTGCCGTTTTTATGCCATAGGGTATATTTCCCATGGGCAATGCCCTTCCGGTAGTTTGTTTCGGATTTCTTTTTGGTTTCCTCTTTGTCCCAATACTCCACCACCGGTTGCGAAAAGGAGCTCAGGGTAAATAGAAAGAAAACAGAATATATGATGGGTGTTTTCATGCGACACCAAAACTACCTATTTAAGATTAAAATTTTAAGGAAGTGACATTATTTATATTTCCCGGCTAAATAATATCAAGCGTGGCACCGGTTCTGTACGTTTTGTGTTTTTGAATGCTGGCCCCCATTTTCGTGAAATTGGGCGAAAGCAAAGTAACCCTGTGCCCAAGCCCGGGTACGCCCTGATCAATCAGTAATTGAAGTACAATTTCCTTTCCCGTATCGGAACCGTAAGCACAGCATTCGGCAAAATTCCCCTTGGGACACTTTTTGCGTGTATGACCAACTATTCCCCACTTTCCCATTTCCTTGGCAAAGCATTTGGCGAACTGATACATTTCCTCATCGTAATAATAAAGGCCAACGGGCTGCATGGTTTTCAACGTCTTATAGAGGGATTTATGGTAAGAGGATTTATTTTTCTCAGCGGCAATGTACTTTTCAGCAAAATCGGCCGGATACATGCGGGCCAGATTCACATAGGTAAATATTTGCTTTTCCTCAGCGGTAAGGTGATTTATGGCATCGGCAGTTGAAGCTTTCCGCCATTGTTCCTCGGTCCATCCGTCGTAAGGGGATGAAAACAAATTAAAAAAAATAAATATGCCAATAAACTGCATAGCCGCCGTGAAGTGTAGAGTTCCTTATACGGATAAAACCAAAAAGGTTTCAAGCGGGAATTATCTTTCCCGCTTAAGGGGCTGAGATGCCAGAGGATTAGCCGTAAGCTGATCAAATTCCTTACGCTTCCGGAATACATCCAGGGCAAAATAAAGTGCATTCCGGAATGAAGCAGGGTTGGCCAGATTTTTTCCGGCAATATCAAATCCGGTTCCATGATCAGGACTGGTTCGAACGAAGGGCAGCCCTGCTGTATAGTTCACCCCTTCGGAAAAAGAAAGCGCCTTAAAGGGTCCTAATCCCTGGTCGTGGTACATGGCAAGTATTCCATCAAAAGACCGCCAGGCTCCGGAGCCGAAAAATCCGTCGGCGGCGTAGGGGCCTTTTATCAGCAGGTTTTCTTTTTCCATTTGCTGAATGGCCGGAATAATAAGGGTCTGTTCTTCACTTCCAATGGTTCCGCCATCGCCGGCATGAGGGTTCAATCCTAACACAGCGATGCGTGGCTTTGTCAATCCGAAATCACGCTTCAGGGCTTGCTGAAACACTTTCAATTTTGCCATTATGCCTTCGGTTGTAATCCGGAAAGCAACCTGGGAAATAGCCACATGCTCGGTAACGAGACCCACACGCATTTCAGAAGAACAAAGCAACATCAGACTGGTTCCGGTTCCCGATTTCTGCTCCAGATATGAAGTATGGCCTTTAAAGGGAAAGTCATCGGAATGGACAATGTTTTTATTCAGGGGAGCCGTAAGTAAAACATCGCAATAGCCCGACAAAACGGCTTCAGTAGCTGCATGAAGTGAGGAAACAGCATATTTACCAAGGGCGGGGTCGGCTTTTCCCGGTTGCAGGGGCAATTCTTCTTCAAAAATCGTAACGATATTTATTTTTCGCTGCTGAAGAGCTTCCCCTGGCTTAACGGAAAACAGAGGGTATTCCTCGTTCCCGAGCGCTTTCCTGTGAAAATTCGCAGTTTTCATATTGCTGAAAACGGCGGGAATACAATATTCAAAAAGGGTGGGGTCGGAAAAAGTTTTGAGAATTACTTCCCATCCGATACCATTTACATCTCCCTGACTGATGGCTATTTTAATTTTCTGATCGCTCATAATTTTGTAAAATTACCATTTTGCCGCTATGTCAGGAAAACCAAAATGGCCCGCTTCAGGAAATCAGATCCAGGTACAGGTCACGAAACCTGCTGCCATGAGCCTGGCTTTGAAAGCAATGCGTTCGGAAAGGGCCTTAAATGATTTAATTAAGGCTTTTGCCGACAAAGATCAGGAAACCGCCCGCCTGGCTGCCTGGGCCATGGCCTATATCAGCGACCAAAAGCCGGAAATCTTAAATCCACACAAAAAGAAAATTTTAGAAGCTACCCTTCGCTCCGGTCTTCATCCCGGTGTCAGAAGAGGTGGATTACGGGTTTTCGAATCGGGTGAAATTCCTTCCGCCCTGGAAGGAAAAGTTTTTGATTTTGCGGTGCGAACCCTTGAGGATGCTTCGGAAACCATTGCCTCCCGGGCTTATGCCATTACCATACTTGCGAAAATTTTTCCCCGATATCCGGAAACAGGCGGTGAGTTAAAAAGCCTTTTGGAAAGAATTTTGCCCGGTGCAGGTGCTGCAATTTCTTACCGCGGAAAAAAATTAATCCGGGAAATAAACAGGGCGGCCGAAAAAGGTTAGCCATCTATCCAACCCACCACGGCAGCCAGATCCATTACATTCATATCCCGCCATTTTTTGGATAGCGCATCCCAAACCATAACTCCCTGAGGATAGCGTTCGCCCGACATTACCATATCGTAAGGAACCGCGATAAATCCGGGATATGTTTTACATTTCCTTAAATCGCAAAAGTATTTTCCAATTTCAGCATCCAGAAACCGGAAGGTTCGTCCCTGCCCCGGTTTTTCTTCCACATCGCCCTGAAAACCCTGACCCAGATCCTCGGTAAAAGCCTGGTTTACTTTCTTCTTTTTCCAGTCTACAATAAAGTTCCCTTTGCCGCACACATAAACCAGATTCTCTTTGCTGTCGTACATGAAAAAGGAATTAAAAGCAACGGAAGGAATGTTGTCTATTTCTCCGATTTTCTCCTGGGCTTTTGTTTCGGCATTTACTTTATAAAGGGTGCAAAAGTCGCGCGACTGACTGTAATGAGGAAAAACAAAGTAGGTATTATCAAGCCAGACAAAGGGGGTTTGAACCGATTTCTCTTTTCTTGCCGAAGGATCTTCCCCATAACCGGCATCAGGTACCAAAAGTACCTTTGAGGCGCCCTGAGGGTATAAGTAAATTTTAAACTGACGGGTTGAATAGTCCACTTCAATATCTTTTCCGGGAATTGCTTTGAACAACAAGTCCTGAACGGGTGCATATTCCCCGGTTTTCAATTTAAGAACCGAATAATATTTCCCTTTGAAAATATCATTGGTATAAAAAATCAGGCTGTCGCCATGGGCTTTGATAAATTTATCGCGCTGGTCGAGAATTACCTTTTTTTCCAACACATCAATTACATTTCCGATACCGGTAATAACATATCTGTTTTTATAAATCCGGCAATTCCCCAGATCGAAACGAACATAGGTTCCCTTCTGGGGGTCTTTCATGCCTGAAACACTCAGGAGTTTTTCCTTTCCGGAAAATTTGCCATCCTGAAACCGGTAAGCAAACAAATGCTGAATCTGGTTGGAACCGGCCTTAGGATCAAACTCTGCAATAAGAAGTGAATGGTTCTTACCCGGATTAAAAAATGCCGGGCTAAAAAACAGGGCTGTGGACAGAAGTGCAAAAAGAGCAATTCTTGAAGCCATGGGGTGTTTATCGATTTAAAAAATAATCAAATAAAAGTCTTACTCCAACTCCCGTGCCACCTTTAGGCTTCCAATGGTCTTTTTGCTGAAGGAAAGCGGCTCCCGCAATATCAAAATGAAAAAAGGGTTTTTTCGTGAACCGCAATAAAAACCTCCCGGCTGTGATGGCACCGGCTTCCGGACCTCCTATATTTTTTAATTCTCCCACATCCGATTTCAAGAGGTCGTCGTATTCGGGCCAAAAAGGAAACTCTGCAATTCTTTCATGTACTTTGGAGCCGGATTTTTTGAGTCCGTTTTTCTCTTTTTCGCCAAGCGTACCCATACCCACCACGCCATATTGCCCAATTGCCGCTTTAGCTGCACCGGTGAGGGTAGAAAATTCCAGGATTAATTCAGGATCATAACGCTCGGCAAAATGAAGTGCATCGGCAAGTATCATCCGGCCCTCTGCATCAGCATTGAGCATTTCAACTTTTAGTCCGCTCATCATGGTAATAACATCGCCCGGGGCATAAGCATTCCCTCCGGGGCGATTATCGGTAGCAGGAACCAAAGCCACAATATGCAGGGGGAGTTTTGCCAGGGCGGCAGCATAAATGGCACATCCTGCCACGGCGGCACCACCCATGTCGCACTTCATCATATCCATACTGTTGGGGGTTGGCTTCAAACTCAAGCCACCCGTATCATACACAACGCCCTTACCCACAAGCACCAAGGGCTTTTTGTTTTTATACCGCGCGGGTTTATATTCCATTACCGTGAAGGTGGGTGGATCAACGCTTCCTTTATTTACCGCAAGCAGCCCTCCCATTTTCAGGGATTCGATTTTACTTTTATTAAACACCTGAACCGAAAATCCGGCTTCCTTTCCCATGGCCTGAAATTCCTTACCCAGTTGCATTGCATTCAGAAAATGAACCGGATGATTTACCAGGTCGCGGGCTTTGCAGGTGGCTTTAACCTTAATGTTGAGCAGTTCGGCAGCACGAGGACTAACCCGTGCGGAAGAAATGAGAATGGAGGAAAGGGTGTTTTTTTTCTTTTCGAGTTTATATTCCAGGAACTGGTAATTGGAAAGAGCCATGCCCTCGGCGAGGGCAAGAGTGAGATCGGCATTGCCTTCCAGATCTACAATATGTGCTTCCGAAACACGGTTGTCATTCCATATGTCGGTCAGCCCAACTCCCTGACGGCGGGCATCCTCAAGCAATGCATCGCCTTTTAAACTTCCCGAGGGTTTGTAAACCACGGCAAGGCCATTGAGGCGGGGAATTGAAAATACTGACTTCCCTTCGCGGTTCCAGATCTTTTCCAGATAAGATAATTCCGAGGGTTCGAGACCGGCTTTTTTAAGTTTCCCGGTTTGGCGGGCGATAAATATTACATCTTTGCTTTTTGGGCTTGAGCCGGCTTTCCCGATCTTCGTCATTTGTTTGTAATTTTGAGGGAAGTAAATGTACAAAAAACGGTTTTTTGAACCTACATGATTTATACAATAAAGCTTTAGGACTGGAATTCCTGAGCATTGAGGAGGGGGTTTACCTGTTTAAAAACGCTCCTTTGGCTCACCTTATACATATAGGGCACACCCTCAGGCTCAGGCAAAAGCCCGATTCCATTGTTACCTGGCAGATAGACCGAAACGTAAACACCACCAATGTTTGCGTGGCGAACTGTAAGTTTTGCAATTTTTTCAGGGTTCCGGGTAATCCGGAAAGCTATATAACAAGCGCTGAGGTTTACCGTGAAAAAATAAAGGAAACCATTCTGTTGGGCGGCGACCAACTCCTTTTGCAGGGAGGCCATCACCCTGAACTGGGCCTTTCTTTCTACACCACTTTGTTCCGGCAGTTAAAATCTGAGTTTCCCGAAATAAAGTTACATGCCCTGGGTCCGCCCGAGATAGCCCACATTACCCGACTTGAAAAATCGGATCACAAAACCATCATTGCCGCCCTGAAAGAGGCCGGAATGGACTCATTGCCCGGGGCCGGAGCTGAAATTCTGAACGACCGTGTGCGCCGGCTGATTTCCCAGGGTAAATGTGGCGGAAGGGAGTGGCTCGACATCATGCGCGAAGCCCACCGGCAGGGAATTACTTCATCGGCCACCATGATGTTCGGACATATTGAAACCCTGGAAGAGCGCTTTGAGCATTTGGTTTGGATACGGGAAGTACAGGCGGAAAAACCGGAAGGAGCCAAAGGCTTTCTGGCTTTTATTCCCTGGCCCTTTCAGGACGACGGCACCTTACTCAGGAGATTGAAAGGGATAAAGAATACCGTAAGCGCGGAAGAGTACATCCGCATGATTGCCTTAAGCCGGATTATGCTGCCCAACATAAAAAATATTCAGGCCAGCTGGCTTACGGTGGGTAAAGACATTGCCCAGATTTGCCTTCAT
>ERZ869936.732-NODE-732-length-28188-cov-20.236590_pt1 | contig 28188 bp, 30 predicted proteins | sample MGYA00520876_ERZ869936 | MGnify/ENA primary metagenome ERZ869936 (study PRJEB32218, sample SAMN09650985) | biofilter metagenome | isolation source: enrty point of leading RO module | place: Saudi Arabia: Thuwal, RO plant located on Red Sea | collected 2016-02-17 ... | reverse complement strand
GAGGTCTCACTCCCCTTCTCCCCCCGGAGTCGAAGACGAACGGGGGGAGTACCTCCGGCTGCAAGCCGGAGGGGAGGGGGGAGGTCTGACTCGTCGTGGGGTCGGTCGCGGTTCGATCCTTCCAGCCCTCGCAATTCCAGGGCGTGAGTTTCGGCTTCGCCTTCAAGGAAGGAAGGCTCAGTCGGGCTTTCAGCTGAACTTGGTCTTGGGGCGCTCTTCGAGAACCTCGTCGATGTAGATGTCGACCTTCTCGTTGTAGAAAGACACGAGGCCAAGGATCTTCTGCGACTCGGGAAGCGGGGCGTCGTAGCCCCAGACGATGTCCTTGTGAGTCTCGCCGTTCACCTCGACCGACCAGTAACGGGCAGTGCCTTTGTAGGGGCAATGTGTGCTCGTGTCAGTGGGGGTCAGAAGATCAAACTTCACATCGGTCTTTGGCAAGTAGTAGCGGGTGGGGAGATTCGTCTCGAAGAGGAAAAAGGCGTTGGTCGAGTCTGCGACGGTTTCTCCGTCGATCTCCACCCGGACACGCCGGCTCGAGGGAACAATGTCGACTCTCGTGTAGGGGTCGCGAGGGTGCACGAACACCTCTTCGTCCTCCTCGAACCAATGATCCATGGATGACCACTTGAGGGAGATGTGATCCTTCAGGGCTTCGATCTTGGGCTCGGCGTATCCATAAGCTGATCCTTCTTTGCCCCCAGCCTTCACCGTGTACAACGTGGCGACTCCACGGCTTGGGCTCTTCTTGGTCTCACCTGAGTCGATCAGAGCGTCCAGCTTGACATCGTCTTTAGGGAAGTAATAGGTCGGGTAATAAGGAACTTCCCAGACCATGAGAGGGCTGTCTGAGTCGACTATGACCTCACCGCCGAGCATCGCTCGAACCCTTTTCCTCGACTTCTCCACTTTGACGCGACCGCGCTCGCTCATTGAAAACCATCCGTGTGTGACTGCTTGCGATCACCAACACGATGCGAGCACTCAGGATTCCCACTATGTCGGGTCCCGGTCACTCTTTGCCCTCCCGTGGTGCGGCGATTCAGACCGCGACGGCCTCGAGGGCTGCGATGCTGGCCGGATCGCGCGACTCCCAGTAGGCGTCGAAGCGACCGGTGAGTGAGTCCGGCTCCTCGGCGAAGACACGACGACCCAGAACGCGAGCTGCTGTCTGCAAATCCGAGCGCCGCTGCATGGCCAGAGCCCTGATCAGCGAGCGCTCCACAGGATCAGGGCAGAGAGCTGCATCTGCATCGAGCTTTTGGAGAAGCATTGCAAGATCGTGGTCTTGTCCCAGCAGCTCGCCTATCCGCTCCAAAGTGACGGCCATTCCCACCACCACCTCCGGCCAAATCGGCGTGAGCAACTCCATCTGGTGCCGCAGATACTTCACGGACTTGCGCCACTCATGAAACTTCGAAGCGTCGAGGGTTTCGGTGTAGGCAGAAACCATCTCGCGCCGGCCCCGCCTGTACGTGTGGGTGAGGCCGGGGCCAATTGCCTCGAAAGAATCCCTAATCCCGACTCCGTATATGTGTTTCGCGGAAGGGTCGACCGGCCAGTTGGCGTATCTGCCGTGTGCTTTTTCCAACTTCTCCACCACCGTGACGACGATTGCCGGGTCCTCCATGACACGCATCTCGAGCCGCTCTCGTCGAACGTCGAGGCGCTGTCGGGTGCCGGCGAGAGCGCCGTCTACGAGCAGGTGACCGTAGATCCGGTCGAGGACATCGACGCTTTCCACCAGCGCAGCGGCATCCCTGACTGGCGAGACCAGTTTCGCTGTGTCCCGCATCCACCGATCTTCGAATTTGAATATCTGGTCGCCGAGCTCGTATCGGATCAGCCTCAGAACGGCGCGAATCCGCTTTGAGGAACGTCTCGCCTCGTGCACGGCGAGGCCAAACGCTTCTTCCCCATCGAAGAAACCCGAAGCCGCGTTCTCCATCTCGCCGAGGGTCAAGCGTTTCAACCCAACGGGGAGAGGCTCGTAGTCCCCCAGCCTGAAGTCGGGAAGGGGTGTCACCACAACCTGGTTAGATGTTGGTGTGGTAGCAGCGATCACCGTCACGAGACCAGGGTAATGAGCAGCCTCCGCTCGGCCGGGCTTCTTCCCTTCCGGATTGCAAACGGTCTGGAGGTCCTGCTCGCTCACCCCGGTGGCCCCTATTTCGTCCGGAAGGACGACGGGTGGTGGTCATTGGTCAAAGGTCTTGTCAAGGACGGCGAGTCCGACGAAGACGCAGCGGCTCGTGAGTTCATCGAAGAGACCGGCTGGGAAGTGCCTGACACCCGCTGGGTCCCCCTGGGTGAGACAGTCCTCAGATCGCGAAAGACTGTGGTTGCCTGGGCGCTAGAGGCGGATTTCGATCCGAACCAGCTCGACCCAGGGCACTTCATCCTCGGAAACAAGTCGTACCCCGAAGTCGACAGGGTCTCCTGGTTCGACACGAGACAAGCGAGAACGAAGCTGAATCGAGCCCAAGCCGTCTTTATCGACCGTTTAGAGCTCCACGTCGAAGATCTGATCCAGACGAGAAAGGACGCGACATGACCGAGAAGACAGACATGCCCAAGACCGAGGAAGAGTGGCGGTCCAAGCTCAACCCGAAGCAGTACCACATCCTGCGTGAGGCCGGCACCGAGGCCCCGTTCACAGGGGACCTGCTGAACATGAAGGCGGAGGGCAGCTACAAGTGTGCCGGTTGCGGCACCGAGCTATTCACGAGCGAAAGCAAATACGAGTCAGGATCGGGATGGCCCAGCTTCTATGAAGCGCTCGACCCCGAGAAGATCGAGGAGATAGAGGATCGCTCCCACGGGATGGTGCGCACCGAGGTCAGATGCGCTACCTGCGGCGGGCACCTCGGCCATCTCTTCCCCGACGGGCCTCAACCGACCGGAATGCGCTACTGCATCAATTCGGCGGCACTCGAGTTCGAGGAGCAGAGCTAAGGCTTGGCAGCCCGGTGTCGCTCGACAAGCGCCACCACGTCGTCGTCGTATTCGCCCTGCGTGAAGTCCGACAGCTGAATGTTGCCTTCGACGAGGCCAGAGGCTTCGTTGGCTTCAGCAGCACTAGACAGAATCCTCTTCACGGCCTCGTTTGACGGTGTCACCTCGAAACAGAAGGTCTCGAGACCGTCGTGTCGCGCCACGGCGACCAAGGCCATGAACAACGCCCGTCCCAGTCCCTGGCGTTGATGCTTGTCGACCACGGTCACGGCGACTTCGGCGCATTCGGTGTTCGGCAACACGACGTAGCGGCCTACTCCGGCAGCGTCACCTTCGATGAGGGCGCCGAATGCGACGTGGCGCTTCTGATCCACGTCAGTCAGATAGCGCAGCTCCTGTGCGCTCAGATGATCGATTCCCATGCCAAAGCGGGCGAACCGACTCGACTCTGAGAGACGGGAAAGTCCGTCTACGAACAGCGGGGCATCGGCAGCGACCACCGGTCTCAGCTCGGCCACCTTGCCATTGCTCAATTCGACTGCGACTGTTTCCAGCGACTGGGATGACGCCACGTGTGCGACCTCGAGACTATTGCTTGCATTAGCAAGCATAGCGCGAACACCACCACAAAGACTCTTCCCGGCGACGCTCGATGTGTGTGACCCGCCACCGGCTCATCTCCATATTCCACTCTCGCCCGACGTCCCCCGGTAACTTCAAGGTCATGACCCGCCGCCGGCTGGCAACAGTCACGTCTGAATTCGGCTCGGGAAAACGGGAATCTCACGATTCGTCGGCCTTCTACCGGCGTTTCAAGCCACCCGTTGTCTCCGACGACGACAACGTCTCGCCACCTGCCGCCATCGACGCCCTCTTTCACGGCGACGCCCGGGAGATGTCGAGCACGCAGGTCGCCGATCGGTCGGTAGCCCTGGTCGTGACGTCACCGCCCTACTTTGCCGGAAAGGAGTACGAGACCGACCTTGCCGAAGGGCACGTCCCATCGAGCTACGTCGAGTATCTCGAGATGCTCACGGAGGTCTTTGCTGTCTGCCTGGACAAACTCGAGCCCGGCGGTCGGCTCGCTGTGAACGTCGCCAATCTGGGGCGAAAGCCTTATCGCTCGTTGTCCGCCGATGTCGTCCGGATCCTTCAAGACGAACTGGGCATGCTGCTGCGGGGCGAAGTCATCTGGCAAAAAGCTCGCGGGGCGGGCGGATCATGCGCCTGGGGCTCGTTCCGCTCTCCTCAGAATCCCGTGCTCAGAGATGTGACCGAACGCATCGTCATCGCCTCGAAAGGTCGCTTCGACCGGGCTCTTCGCCAGAAGGAGCGGGAGGCGCTCGGTCTACCGTCGAAGCCGACCATTGAGACCGACGAGTTCTTGGAAGCCACCCTCGACGTCTGGGAAATCCCGTCGGAGAGCGCCCGCAAGATCGGCCACCCGGCACCCTTCCCGGTTGCTTTGCCCCGGCGTCTCATCGAGCTCTACACCTACGAGGGCGATCTCGTCCTCGACCCTTTCATGGGGTCGGGCACCACGGCGATCGCAGCGATAGAGACAAACCGGCACTACGTCGGCTTCGATACCGACGACGAGTATCTCGAGCTGGCACGCGAACGGGTGGCGACCGCCCTGGGATGAAGATCCTCACCGTTTGCCTGGCCAACATATGTCGATCGCCTGCGGCCGAGGCAGCCATCAGGAAGGCTGCCGACCGCGAGGGCCTTCGAGTCGAGGTCGACTCGGCAGGGACAGGGGCATGGAACGTCGGCCAGCCGCCTCATCCGGAGTCGGTCGAAGCCGGAGCGCGAGTCGGGCTGGACATCCGGGGTAGGGCGAGGAAAGTCAATAGTGCCGACTTCGATCGCTTCGACATGATCCTGGCAATGGACGCCACCAACCTCAGAGACCTGATGGAGCTTGCTCCCAGCAAGGAAGCCCGGGCCAAAGTGAGGCTTTTCCGCACCTTCGATCCGTCAACTGACGAGGAGGAGATCCCCGACCCGTGGGGCGGGCCCACCGAGGGCTACGACCAGACCATGGTGATGGTCACGGCCGCAGCCGATGGTTTGATCGAGACGCTCAAGCGTCAGGCGTGAAGACGGCGATAGGCATCCATGAAGAATGACAGGCAGGCAGCTTCGGGGTCGCCGGGCCCGAGCAAATCCTGATACGAGATGCTCGACCCGTTGAAAGCCGAGTCGTTCCAGTAGGGGTCGGATCGGTCGATCTCACCCCAAGCAGCAACGTAGGCGTAGGGCTCCGGGTGGGCGTCGTCGCCCGGTGAGAACCCGTAGCTAGCCCTTTGGCCGGCGTCGGCGTCACCGATCTCATTGGCTCCATCGAAGTGCTCCGGCCAGATTTGCGGCTCAGATGCGTCGTCCGAGGCGGTGGCCCTCGAGCGGAGGGTGGCAAGCACATCGAACCCGAACGCGAACCATTCGCCGATCAGACGGGAGTCGACCTCGTCGATCGACAGGTCTTCGTCAGGATCCATCGGCTGCAATGGGTCGTGAAAATCCTCGAACCACACCTCTTCGTATTCACGCCCGAAGAAGACAGCCGCTTCGCGAACGGTCGAGATTCGTTGTGTTGCCACCCCGTCGCTCTGCTCGTGGACAAGCAGGCTGCCCTCGACGCGGGCAACGCGACCATCGAACTCGGGAGTCCCAAAGCCGCCAGGCGTTGGCCGCAGTCCCATTCGACCGACAGCTTCCATTCGGGCGGGGCTCACGGCGAAGAACGCGAGCTGGTGCAGATGCTTCCGACTTGTGTCATAGCTGTTCTGCAAAGGCTTCCAGAGAGGTGAGTCGGTCATGTTTCTCCTTGTGAATCGTCTGTCTTCGCTTCCGGCTTCCGCCAGAAGACGGCCGCCTGAGCCGCTCCGGCAGCGAGTCCGCCGAGGACGATGAGCGCACCAACAGCGCCGTCCAATGAGCCCGCAATCCCCAAGACATCGTCCACCGACGCTGCTCCCGGGCCGAGGATGGCCAGCACCAGCCCGGCGATCGCCAGCGTGGCCACATATTCGTACCCTTCATCTGGCCGGTAAAAGACGAAGAAGCCAGCGAAACGATGTATCGCCCAGAACGCCACGAACACGGTCGCCACCATCCCGGCCAGCGCAAAGGAGGTCAAGAACCCGACAGCAATCCCGACACCGATCGCCAGCTCTGCGTAGGCGGACAACCTGGCGTTCAGCTTTGCCGATCGGAATCCCACTGAGTCGAACCACCTGGCTGTCCCTTCCAGGCTGGTGGCGTGATTGAACCCATGCATGATCATCACGAAGCCGATCCACAGCCTGAGTAGCAGGAGGGCGAAATCTGTCAGATCCACGGGCGCTTCCTTCCTCGTCTGACACGGAGAACGTCGCTACCCCGCGGTTTTATGCCCGAATCGACCTCAGCTACCGCGGCCCATCCGTCGGTGGCGCCATGCCAGCCCTGCCGTCGCTGCCACGGCCAAACCCGCCCCCGTCCACACCAGTGGCCCTCTCGGGGCTGTCCCCGCGGCTTCTCGATTCTCCGGCCCTGCGGCTTCCACCGACACCGAGGGAGTGGTCGGGCTCGAGTCGATCACCGTCGCCGTTACCGCCGTCGTCGACGGCGCCGGCGTTGTGGTGGGCAGGGGGTCGGTGACGGTTGTGGTGAGAGCTGGCGTCGTGGTCGTGGACTCCGGGGCGGTGGTCGTGGATGACGGCGCCACCGTCGTCGGTGCCGGCGTTGCGGGTGGGGCGCCCCCTCGCACGGCATGGACGTCAGCCGTCAGGGAGCCCGCCACGATCGAGTACAGGTTGTCTCCTGGGCACGTCGTCGAGCTCATGGTGCGATGCCCTGTGATCGTCGGAGTCGTCACGCTGGCCCCCGCCGGCCAGAGGTTCGAGCCCTTGGACACAAAGGTGACCTCGGATCCAGGAGAGGTAGCTACGCCATGTTTGTCGGCAAGCCAGGCCAACAGGGATGTCAGCGAGGCGAGCGAAGCTGATGTGGGCTGTGCCGCGTTGTAGTCGCCGATGACGCAGACCAACTGGCTGAAGCCCTGATTGCCCCCCGTTGCGTCGCCCGCCACGGATCCCTCGATGCTGCCGGCGCGTCCCTCCCAGATCCCGCCGTGAGCATCGATCAGGAAGTTGTAGGCGATGTCGTTCCAGCCCTTCTCGGGCCCGGTGTGGAAGTCGTAGAAGATCCTGAGTATCGAGGGCACCTCCTCGGCGGTGTGGCCATTCCTCGAAGCAGAATGATGTACCAGCAGGAACTTCACGTCTTCCGGCGGCAGCGGGCCGAGCGGTGGGCGGTCTATCGCCCAGGAGGATCTCGGGTTGATGGTCAGGCTTCGAGCGGGCTCGGCGGTACCCACCAAAGCGGCGCCGGCCACGGCGCCGGCACCGGCCAGGCGAAGAAAGTCCCGGCGCGACACGGCTATGCCTGAGTTCGGGGTCACCTCGCAAAGCTTAGGTTTGCGCACACAATTGTTTACCGTTCTGAGCCGATGAAGAGGTCATCGTGAGAACCATTGCTGAAGCCGGGTTGGCCTTCGCCGTCGTGCTCTTGCTTGGACTGGGGTTCTGGCTCTACACGGGCGAGGACCTTGGAGGCGACGGGACGACCGACACCACCACTCCGGTCGCCGTCGACCCAGAGGCTGCAGCCCGAGGCATGCAGCTGTCCAACGACACCGGGTGCCTGGCGTGTCACTCCGTGGACGGGACGCCCAGCACCGGCCCCACCTGGAAGGGGGTCGCAGGCGCGAGCCGTCCCCTCGAGAGCGGTGAGAGTGTTACGGCCGACGCCGCCTACCTGTTCAACTCGATCGTCGATCCAGGTGCGCAGATCGTCGCCGGCTATAGCAACGTGATGCCCTCCGACTACGTAGACCAACTCACCGAAGCCGAGATCAACGACCTCGTCGCCTACATCCAGTCTCTCGCCAACTAGCTCCAGACGGCTTTCCTTAGGTTCTACGTATCATATTTGATAGCCCACAGGCCCAGAAGCCAGTCGCTCTGGCCGAGTCTCGTTCTGTTTCCACATCGACTCACATGTGAGACGACATTCCTAAGGAACGGGGTGCCCAAACTTGATATAACCTCACTCAAGTTGTACCATCGTCCCTGACTCAGAAATCAACCGTGTAAAGGACTTATTTCCATGGCAAAAGCAGTAGGAATCGACCTGGGAACGACCAACAGCGTCATCTCTGTACTCGATGGTGGGGATCCGACGGTCATCGCCAACGCCGAGGGAGGACGGACCACACCGTCGGTGGTCTCTTTCAAGGATGATGAGGTGCTGGTCGGTGAAGCCGCCAAGCGCCAGGCCATCACCAATCCCGACCACACCGTTCGATCCGTCAAGCGCCACATGGGCACTGACTGGTCGATCGACATCTCTGGCAAGACCTACACAGCCCAAGAGATCTCGGCCCGAATCCTCATGAAGCTGAAGAGGGACGCCGAGTCATTCCTGGGCGACAAGGTGACCGACGCCGTGATCACCGTGCCTGCCTACTTCAACGACTCCCAGCGCCAGGCAACCAAGGAGGCCGGCCAGATTGCCGGGCTCAACGTGCTTCGAATCATCAACGAGCCGACTGCGGCTTCGCTTGCCTACGGCCTCGACAAGGCCGAAGACGAGACGATTCTGGTGTTCGACCTCGGTGGTGGGACATTCGACGTTTCGGTCCTCGAGATCGGTGACGGCGTCTTCGAGGTGAAGGCAACGTCCGGAGACACCAAGCTGGGTGGGGACGATTGGGACGAGGTGCTCATCAATCATCTCGTCACCACGTTCAAGAACGACCACGGTGTCGACCTCAGCAAAGACCGCATGGCGATGCAGCGTCTCAAGGAGGCTGCCGAGAAGGCGAAGATCGAGCTCTCCAGCGTCGCCGAGACCGAGGTGAACCTCCCCTTCATCACAGCGACCGATGCCGGGCCGCTCCACCTCCAGCAAAAGGTGACCCGCTCAGAGTTCGAGAAACTCTCCAGCGATCTCCTCAAGCGGACCAGAGGCCCGTTCGAGCAGGCCATCAAGGACGCCGGAATCCCCATTGAGGACATCGACCACGTCGTGCTCGTCGGTGGGTCCACTCGTATGCCCGCCGTCCAGGCCCTCGTGAAGGAGCTGACCGGCAAGGACCCCCACAAGGGAGTGAACCCCGATGAGGTCGTCGCTGCCGGTGCCGCCATCCAGGCGGGCGTACTCAAGGGCGATGTCAAGGACATCCTGCTTCTCGACGTCACACCGCTGACCCTCGGCATCGAGACCAAAGGTGGCGTGATGACCCGGATGATCGAGCGCAACACCACGATCCCAACGAAGCGCTCCGAGATCTTCACCACCGCTGAGAACAACCAGCCTGAGGTCGAGATCCATGTGCTCCAGGGTGAGCGAACGATGTCCGCAGACAACAAGAGTCTCGGGAAGTTTCGACTCACCGGGATCCCACCGGCGCCCATGGGGGTTCCCCAGATCGAAGTCACCTTTGATATCGACGCCAACGGAATCGTCCATGTCAACGCTAAGGATCTGGCCACCTCCAAGGAGCAGGCGATGACCATCACAGGTGGCTCGGCCCTGGAGAAAGATCAGATCGATCAGATGATCCAGGACGCCGAGAAGTACGCCGAGGAAGACGCCAAGCGTCGCGAGGCGGTGGAGACCAAGAACCAGGCCGATCAGCTGATCCATCAGACCGAGACGCTCCTCCAAGAGCAGGGCGAGCAGATGACCGACGAAGAGCGCCAAGACGTCGAGTCGGCACTGACCGAGCTCAAGGCGAACGTCGAGGACGAATCGGCAGAGACCGAACTCATCCGCAAGTCGATGGATGCTCTCGTGGAGGCCAGCCAGGCCATGGCGACTCGCCTCTACCAGCAGGCCGCACAGCAGCAAGCAGCCGCAGGCGAAGAGGCCGGGGCCGAGGAGGATGAGGACATCGTCGAGGCGGAGATCGTCGACGACGAAGACCAGTCCGACGACTCTTGACCCAGCAAGTAGATGACTGAAGAGAACACTCCCACCACGGAGGACGAGACGACCCGTGAGCCGGCCCTGCGTGGGGCCGGCTCCGGCGACGCGCCAACCGCACACGACCTCGGAATAGAGCTCCCGGAGGAGCCCGACAAAGCGATCAAGCAGCTTTTGTCTCTCCTCGCTGAGTCACGTGAGGAAGCGAGCAGCTATCTCGAGGACCTGAAGCGGGTCGCTGCCGACTTCGACAACTTTCGGAAACGGACCATGCGGGAGCAGTCGCTCACACTGGACCGGGCCGCCGAACGGGTTATCCAAAAGCTTCTGCCCGCCCTCGACTCATTCGATGCCGCTCTGGCGATCCAGGTTGAATCTGAGCCGGGCAAGAAGCTCCTGGCCGGCATGGAAAGCACCCGAGAGCAGCTTCTCAGTGCTCTTGCCGAGGAAGGCCTCAAGGTCGTGCCGACCGTCGGTGAAAAGTTCGATCCGGAAGTTCACGAGCCAGTCGGAGCGCCGCAGGGAAGCGGCCAGCTAGTTGTCAGCCAGGAGTTGCGTCGCGGGTACACCCTCAATGACAGGCTGGTGCGCGCCGCACTCGTAACACTCGAGTTGGAAGGATCATGAATCGAGATTGGGTAGACAAGGACTTCTACAAGGTCCTGGGCGTCTCACCCGATGCGAGCCAGGAAGAGATAAAGAAGGCGTATCGGAAACTTGCCCAGACCCACCACCCTGACGCGCGCCCGGACGACAAAGAGGCCGAGGAGAAGTTCAAAGAGATCTCCGAGGCCTACGCCACCCTTTCCAATGCCGAGAAGCGCAAGGAGTACGACGAAGTCCGGCGGCTCGTGGCGTCAGGTGGATTCCCCGGTTTTGGTGCCAGAGGAGGCACCGGGGGCTTCGGCGGGCAGCAAGTGCGGGTAGAGGATCTCGGTGACTTGCTCGGTGGCTTCGGCGACCTGTTCGGCTTCGGCGGGCCAGGAGGTGGACGCGCTCGCAGCGGTCCACGCCGGGGAGCGGACATGGAGACAGAGCTCACCATTGGCTTCGATGACGCCGCTCACGGCGTGACCACCACGATCTCGGTTCGGGGTGCCTCGACGTGTAGCCGGTGCAGTGGCTCCGGGGCGGAGCCGGGCACCGCGGTGACCACCTGTCCGACATGTGGAGGAAGGGGAATGGTTGCCCAGAACCAGGGATTCTTCTCCTTCAGCCAGCCGTGCCCGGAGTGTGGCGGACGGGGCCAGATCATCGAGAGCCCGTGCTCCCAGTGCAGAGGCTCCGGTTCTGAGATGAAGACTCGAAACATCACGGTCCGGATACCCGCCGGAGTCAAGGACGGCTCAACCCTCCGACTTCGAGAGAAGGGCGCTCCTGGCTCGATGGGTGGCCCGCCGGGCGATCTTCTGGTGAAGATCAAGGTGGCGAAGAGCCGCCTGTTCGGCCGTGACGGAAACAATCTCACTCTCAAGGTCCCGATCACCTACACCGAAGCGACGCTCGGAACCAAGATCGAGGTCCCCACTCTCAATGGGGGCGTGAAGGTGAAGATCCCGGCAGGGACTCCCTCCGGGAAGACATTCCGGGTCAAGGGCCATGGGGTCCAGCCGGAGAATGGGCGGCCCGGCGACCTGCTCGTGACGGTGGAGGTGGCCGTCCCCACGAAGGTGTCCCGCGAAGAAAAGAAGCTCCTCGAGCAGCTCGGGGAGGAGAATGGTGAAGACGTCCGTTCGTACTTGAAGGAATAGAGATGAGCGAATCGATGAAAGCTGTCTTCGTCATCTCGGTCGCCGCCGAGCTGGCAGGCATGCATCCCCAGACGCTGAGAATCTACGAACGCAAGGGGTTGATCGACCCGTTCCGCACCCCTGGGGGCACGCGCCGCTACTCGAGGGAAGACATCGAGCGGCTGCAGCTGATCCAGGATCTCACCAGCCAGGGACTCAACTTGGAAGGCGTCCGCAGGGTTCTCGCCTTGCAGGAGGAGAACCGACGGCTGAAAGAGAGGGTTCAGCGTCTCCGCGAGAAAGTGGGTGAGCTCGAGGACGAGGCGGAGCGGGTCGCCGATGAAGTCCATCGCTCCTACCGGCATGAGATAATCCTCCGCAGCAATGTCCGCTCTTTCCTCGGAGGCAATAGTGAGTGACAGTTACCAGGGCCCGGTGCGGGTTCTGGGAAGCGACGGCGTCCTGCTCACCACAGGGCGAGTCTCGCTTGAAGCCGATCCCGATCACGGGAACTGGACGGGTGTACTCGAGACCCTGAACCACACTGCCGTGGCCGGCAAGGCCCTCGTCGTCACCCTGGAAACCCCTGAGGGGCATCGTGGCAAGGCACAACTTGTCCCTGCCACAGAAAACGGCGACCGCGCCCTATCCACTGTGACCGGCATCGGGACCGAAAAGCCCTTCTGACTCCAGACGTTTCCTTAGGAATGACGTCTCATATTTGAGACGTAGCGGGCACAGAAGCACATTGCGACGACCTCGTCTCCATTCTCTTCCCCCAGCGTCTCAAATATGAGACCTGATACCAAAGGAAACAGAAGCGAGGACCGAACCCGGTCCTCGCTTCTCGGCCCCCAGCCGGTGTGGTCAGCGGGTGTCGCTCACGAGCCATTCCATGGTCAGGGAGTCATCGGTGAGGGACACTGCTACGAGATCGCTGTTCGGGTCCTTGCGCCCCTCTGCCTCGAGCTGTCGCGCGATCGCCTCGTTCCAGGCTTCGACGATCCACTCGGGGATCTCGTGTCCGTTCCACATCCCGTTGTACACCTCAGCTCCGAGGTGACCGTCGACGACTGAGAGCCTCACGTCGAAGGTCACGTTGTTGACATCGCCGGTGTGCTCGTCGGTCCCTGTGGCATCGATCGACGCGTACCCGTCATGGAACTCGATGTCGAGATTCTCGACATTGGGATCGTCGATCACGTACTCCAGTGACTGCTGCATGTCGGCCTCGAGAAGCACACTTTCGACGGTCAGTGTCCCGTCCGGGTTTGCCTCCACGTCTATGGAACATGCCGTCAGCCCGAAGGCCAGCAACAGAACTGTGATGAGTGTCTTGGTCATTGTCCACCTCCTGGCGGTTCGTCTTGATCCCATTGCATCCCCTGGAACCCGCCCCCGGTAGTGGGCCGAAGCACAAAGGACCCATGACACGCGTCACGTCTCCTCATGACGACATTCACTGGGTGGCACAGGCCGGCGGGGCGATAATGACCACATGAGGACAGAGCTGGAACCAGGGATACTCCGTGTCTTCCGCTGGTATGCGGGAATTCGCTGGGCTGTCCTGCTCCTCGTGTGGATGTCCGCCAGAGGTGCCAATCCACCAGATCCACCGCAATTCCCCGTCGTCGGCCTGGTTCTCTTCGGTCTGCTGTTACTGCTTCTCATCGCCCCAGGAGCCCAGAAGCTGTTCGGCAAGGCCTATTTGCCCGTAGCAATCATCCTGGCGACGGTGGCGCCCATCCTCGACGCGGCGGCGACTATCGCCGGGCGTCTGAATGCTGGCTACTCCCCCAACATCGCGCTCGGCGACTATTGGCTGTCCTTCTTCCTCCTCTTTGTCCCGTTCATCCTCGTTGCGTGGCAATACCGCTATCGATCGGTGGTGTTCTTCGCCATTGCCTCGACCGTCTTCGACATGGCCATCGTCGGAACGCTTCTCGAGCCGACCAACGCCAACCTGTCGATCGTTGGCGCCCTCGTATTGGCCCGGGGCGTTCTCTTCGCTTTCCTCGGCTTGTTCATCTCAAAGCTCGTGGCGCGTCAGCGAGAAGCGAGAGCAGCCCTCGAGGCCCAAGCGGCAGCCATGGAGCAACTCGCCACCGGCCGTGAGCGCAATCGGCTGGCCCGGGAGCTCCACGACACGCTCGCCCACAGCATGACTGCCACGGCGGTTCAACTGGAGGCGGTGAGTGCCCTGTGGGACGACGACCCCGAACAGGCCAAGCGGCTGTTGCAAAGCGCGCTGGACAGGACGCGAGGCGGGTTGGGTGAGGCCCGTCGGGCAATCGAGGCCCTGAGGGCGACACCTCTGGAAGACCATGGGCTGGTTGGAGCCATCCACTGGCTGGCCGATGAGGCCCATTCGGTTTCGGGTGTGGAGACTCATGTCACCGGGCCGGAAGAGACGGCGCCTCTCCCCCCGGAGCTGGAGCAAGCCGCATTCCGAATCGCCGACGAGGCGATCACGAACGCAGTCAGGCATGCGGACGCGACGAGGATCGACGTGGGCCTCGAGTTGGACGCTTCCACGATCTCGGTGAAGGTGACTGACGATGGAAAAGGCTTCGATCCAACTGTCACCCAAAACGGCCACCACGGCATAAGGGGGATGCGAGAGCGCGCCGAGCTCGTCAATGGCACGTTGGGTGTGGAGAGCTCGCCCGACGGGACCACCGTCAGCTTCTCGGCTCCGGCGGTCAAGACGTGATCAGAGTCCTCATCTGCGACGACCAGGAGGTCGTTCGGGAAGGGCTGCGAGCAATCGTCGACCTCGTCCCCGACTTCGATGTCATCGGAGTGGCTGCCGACGGCGCCGAGGCCTTGTCATCCCTGGAAGACGATCCTGCAGACATAGTCCTTATGGACCTCCGGATGCCAGGGCTGAACGGTGTTCAAGCCACCAGGCAGGTTCGAGACCGATTCCCCGAGACGAAGGTCCTCGTGCTGACCACCTACGCCGATGAGTCGTGGGTACTTGACGCAGTTAGAGCCGGAGCGTCTGGCTACCTGCTCAAAGACGCTCCCCGTGAGCGGCTCGTGGCGGCGATCAAGGGCACGGTAGCCGGGGAGACGTACATCGATCCGTCGGTGGCGGGCGGGTTGATGAGGCGAGTGGCCAATCAGCCCGAAGGTGACGACACCAACATCGCCGAAGGGCTCACGCCGAGGGAAGTGGAGATTCTCGGCCTCCTGGGGAGAGGGCTCAGCAACGCCGCGATCGCCGAGCGCCTATACCTTTCCGAGGGAACGGTCAGGAACTATGTGAGCGCGGTGTTGACCAAGTTGGACGTGGAAGACCGGACCCAGGCCGCGGTACTGGCGGTGCGACACGGTATCGGGTGAGGCCTCGCCGCCTAGCTGACACGACCTCAGAGGCTGGCAACCGAGCGGCCTACCGCTTGCGATACCGCTTCGACCAGATCCATGGTTTCTCTGAAACCGTCCAACGTGAGGCTTTGCGGGCCATCACTCAGTGCAACCTCGGGGTCGTTGTGTACCTCGATCAGCAGACCGTCGGCGCCTGCGGCCACACCGGCGGCGGCCAGACTCGGCACCAAGGACCTCTTGCCGGCGGCGTGGCTGGGGTCGACGATGACCGGGAGGTGGGTCCGCTCCTTGAGAACCGGGACCGCCGAGATGTCGAGGGTTGAACGGGTAGCGGTGTCGAAGGAGCGGATGCCTCGCTCGCACATCACGACCCTGGGGTTGCCCGCCGACATCACATACTCGGCAGCGAGGAGAAACTCGTCGATCGTCGACATGAGCCCCCGCTTCAAAAGGACCGGCTTGGGCTGCTCGCCCACGGCCGAGAGGAGCCTGAAGTTCTGCATGTTGCGGGCGCCGATCTGCATCATGTCGACAAAGTCGACCATCAGCTCGATGTCCTCGGGCGCAACGCACTCGGAGACCACGGCCAGCCCGGTCTCGTCACCGGCCTGACGCAACAGCTCGAGACCGTCCTCCCCCAGCCCTTGAAAGCTGTACGGAGACGTCCTCGGCTTGAAGGCTCCCCCTCGGAGCATGACCGCGCCGGCGGCTGCCACCCCCTTGCTCACGATCCCGAGTTGGTCGGCCGATTCGACCGAACATGGGCCCGCCATGACGACAATCGGGCCGGCACCGATGGAGACGTCCCCGACCTTGACGACAGAGGGGCCCGGCTGCGACCCCAGGCTCACCAGGGGGTATGACGGCGCATCGAGGCTGATCGACTCAACCCCGGCCAGAGAACGCAACTCATCTGCAAGGTCCGCGGTCGGGCTCCCGATGATGCTGACAACGGGCTGATCCCCCGATTCGCCGACATGGACTCTGAGGCCTCTGCTCTCGATGTGGCGTATGACGGCTGCCTTGTCTGCGAGCGAGCATCCAGGCTTCAGTGTGGCGATCATGACAACAGCTCCTGGACGAAGGCGACTGGGTCTTCACCCCGGGAGATCTTCTCCACGATGGCGCTACCGACGATCACGCCGTCGCAATGGGGAGCAAGCTTCCTGACCTGCTGCGCCGATCGGACGCCAAAACCGGCCAGGACCGGGATAGAGGACGCCTCTCTGACCCGATCGAGATAATCCGACACCCCTTCGCCCTCTGAGACCACACCGCCGGTGGTTCCGGTCATCGTCACCGCATACACAAACCCTTGACTTTCCTTGCACAGCATCTGTAGCCGATCACGATCGGTGAGCGGGGTGACCAACTGGACGATGCCCATGCCCGATGCCTGCGCCGGCTCGGCGATGATCGAAGCCTCCTCGAAGGGCAGATCGGGCAGCACCAGCCCACACACCCCTGCCTCGACCAGACGGGGAATCAATCGATCGACTCCGTACGCGAGCAATGGGTTGAGATAGCTCATGATGACCAACGGCGTGTCGATGTTCGCACGCTTCTCCAACCCCGTGATAACGCCATCCAGCGTCGTTCCGGCGGCAAGCGCCTGCCGGGACGACTCCTGAATCGTCGCACCGTCGGCCATCGGGTCACTGAATGGAATGCCAACCTCCAAAGCGGGAGACACCTCCACCAGCGCGTCAAGGGACTCGACGAAGCGCGTCATGTCGGGGTAGCCCCCGGTCAGATACGGCACAACAGCCGTGGCCTCGGCCGCTCGGAGGGCCTGAGCCAGACGCTCGTGCGGCTTCATCGCTTCAGCTCCCTGAGGATGTCGATGTCCTTGTCTCCGCGCCCGGACAGACCGACAAGGACCGACGCACCGGGATTCTCCTGGAGGTATCGCTTGGCACCGGCCAGAGCGTGGCTCGACTCGAGCGCGGCGAGGATGCCTTCGGTACGTGCCAGCTCGTCAAGAGCTTGAAGCGCCTGGTCGTCGGTGGCTTCGATGTATTCGGCGCGCCCTGACTCGGACAGAAAGGCATGCTCGGGCCCCACACCTGGGTAGTCGAGGCCCGCCGACACGGAATGTGTCTCGAAGACCTGCCCGTCTTCGTCATGCAGAAGATAGGAGTAGCTGCCGTGGAGGACGCCAGGCTTGCCCCGCACGATCGTCGCCGCGTTCTCCCCTACGGCGCCCCCTGATCCGCCCGCCTCCACCCCGAGCAGAGCAACGTCCTCATCTTCGACAAAGGGATGGAAGATCCCGATGGCGTTGGAACCGCCACCAACACAGGCCACAACAACATCGGGCAATCCGGCGGTGGCGGCCTGGAATTGTGCTCGGGCCTCCTTCCCGATGACCGACTGGATCTCCCTGACCAGCCATGGATAGGGATGGGGACCGACCGCCGAGCCCAGCAGGTAATAGGTCGACTCGGGGTCGGCGACCCAGTCTCGCATCGCCTCGTTGATGGCCGCTCGCAGCGTGGCGTCACCACTCTGGACGGGAACGACCTTCGTGCCGAGCAGCTTCATGCGCTCCACGTTGGGCGCCTGGCGCTCGATGTCCACCGCACCCATGTACACGGTGCATTCCAAACCAAGTCGTGCACAAGCAGCGGCGGAGGCGACACCGTGCTGTCCGGCACCGGTCTCGGCGATGACCCTGCTGGCTCCCATCTCCCGGGCTAGCAGCGCCTGGCCAACAGCGTTGTTTATCTTGTGCGCCCCGGTGTGGGCCAGGTCCTCGCGCTTCAGCCAGACTTGCCCGCCCCATGCCTCACCGAGGCGTCCCGCGCGGGTTAGAGGGGTCGGCCTCCCCACCCACTCCTCCAGTATCCCGGTGAGCTCCGCCTGGAATCGGGCGTCGCCGAGAAGGCGCACCGCCTCGTTCTCGAGGCGTGTCAGGGCCGGCATGAGCACTTCAGGCACATACCGGCCGCCGTAGGGGCCGGCCCGACCGGTCTCTTTGAGCAGGTCTTGTTTGCTCGTCTTCATCGCGTCACCTCCGTGGCAGCCGCTTGACGCGCCGCCTCTACGAAATTCCTCATCAGCCGGTGGTCCTTCACTCCCGGCGACGACTCCACACCCGAGCTGACATCGACGCCTCTCGGCCCGAGGTCCTTGATCACGCCGGCGACGGTGGCCGGATCGAGACCACCGGCCACAACAATCTCCCGTATGCGAGCGAGCCCGGCGACACGGCTCCAGTCGGGAGAGTGGCCCTTGCCGCCCCGGCCTGCACTCTCGACGAGGACCATTCCCTGATCTGCTGCTGGGAAAGCCCGTTCCACCGCCTGCTCGAGATCTGGTCGATCATGCACGACGGGGAGTCGCTCGATCCCTTCGATTCCTGAAACCGACTCCGGCTCGGCCTGGAAGAGGTCGAAGGGGACCATGTCGCGCACATACTCGACGAAGTCACGTCGGGGCCGGTAGAAGACACCGACGGTGGTCACCGACCCGGCGGCCGCCTCCACGAAGCCGACCGCGTCGCTGACATTCACTTGCCGCATCGCCTGTGTCATGACGACTCCGACAGCGTCGGCGCCGGCTTCGACGGCTGCCTCCACGTCGCCCTTGGAACGCATGCCACAGAGCTTGACCCAAATGCTCATTCTGGGTCCGCCCCTGCGGCGACGATCGAGGCAACCCTTGCCTCCGGGTCATCAGACCTCATCAACGACGTCCCTACGAGGACTCCCGCGTAGCCCATTTCCCTCAATTCTGCGACCCGTCCCGGTCCCGAGATGCCGCTCTCTGCAATCGCAGTCAGCCCTTCGGGCAAGAGCGAGGACGCTTTCTCGTGTGCATCCGGCCTGACTTCGAGGGTTGTCAGGTCTCTCGAGTTGACGCCGAGGAGGGTCGTGGCCTCTCCGAAGTCGAGATCGGCCACTATCTCGAGCTCCTCTGAATCGAACACCTCGAGGAGGATGAACAGCTCTGCATCCCCGGCGGCCTCGATCAGGTCCTGCAGATTCGGGACGTCGAGCATCCTCACCAGTGCGAGCACGCCGCTTGCCCCGTGCGCCCTCGCCTCCCACACCTGGTACGGATCGACGATGAAGTCCTTGCGCATCACAGGCACGGAGACTTCACCGGCAAGCTCCTCGAGGAGCTCTAGCGATCCGCCGAACTCGGTGGGCTCGGTCAGAACGGAGATGGCCGCCGCTCCCCCGGCCTGATATGACCGGACCCGATCGGCGAGGCCAGATGTCTCGAGCCGGCCCTCGGCCGGTGAGACCGGCTTTATCTCGGCGAACACGAGGAAGCCTTCGGGAAGCTCGATGGTCGGCCTCATCTCGGCACGTCTGCGCTGGGCTTCGAGTGGGGCCACCTGCTTGGCAGCTTCGAGCCGAGTGACGCTCGACTGCCTCATCTGCTCCAGAAACATGCTCATGATTCATCACCTGCGATGTCGACCAGCAGGCGCTTGGCCCTTCCGTCGTCGATCGCCGCTGATGCAAGGCCAATCCCGGCTTCGAGGGACTTGGCCTGACCGGTCACCTCCAATGCCAGGCCGGCTCCCAACACCAGCGCGTCACGATGGGCGCCTTTCTCGCCGGAGAGGGCCGTTCGCAAGCTCTCGGCGTTCTCTTCGGGGGTTCCGCCAGCGAGCTCGGACTCGGAGCACCGGTCGATCCCCGCGTGCTCAGGGTCGCGCACGCTCTCGACAACCGAGCCAGGGGTGACATCAAAGAGGTGGAAGGGACCGACAGGCGTTGGCTCGTCCCAGCCATTGAGCCCATGGCAGACGAAAGCTCGAACGATGTCAGTTCCAGAAAGTGCATCAGCCATCAGGCGGCCTGCATCGAGGCTCCACGCCCCGATCACTGCGAAGTCCGGAGCTCCAGGGTTGGTCAGAGGACCCAACATGTTGAACACGGTTCGGACCCCAAGTGCTCTCCGGATCGGGACCACGGCTCCCATCGCCGGGTGGTAGTAGGGAGCAAAGAGGAAAGTGAAACCGTGACGATCGAGGAATCTGCCGGCCTCGGCTTCGCCCATCGGTATCGGGACACCGAGCTGCTCGAGGACATCGGCGCTCCCGGACTGGCTGCTCATCGAACGGTTTCCATGCTTGACGACCTTGACTCCGGCTGCAGCTGTCAGCAACGCGGCGCCGGTGGAGAGGTTGAGCGATCCGGAGCCGTCGCCTCCGGTGCCGACGACATCGACCGCGCCCGACGCATCGAGCTCCGGAGAGAGGGCCAGCCTGCGCATTCCGCGTGCGAGGCCTCTCACCTCCTCAGGTGACTCACCCTTGGCGCGTAGGGCCACGAGCAGAGCACCGACGAGGGCCGGGTCGTGCTCACCCGAAGTCAGCTCGCCCATCAGATCGTCGGCCTGATCGACCGTGAGGTGCTCACCTTGGAGCACGGCGTCGAGGGTGTCTCTCACCTGTCGCCACCCATGTCGAGGAAGTTTCGCAGCAAGAGATCGCCATCAGGAGTCAGCAGGCTCTCAGGGTGAAACTGCACACCCTCGACCGGGAGTTTCCTGTGGCGCACGCCCATCACGACCCCGTTCGAGGTGAAGGAGGAGACTTCGAGCTCGTCGGGAAGCTCGCCCTCGGTCACAGCCAGGGAGTGATATCGACCTGCCTCGAACGGGTTGGGGAGGCCGCCGTACAAGGTTCTGGAATCGTGATACACGGGTGACGACTTACCGTGTTTCAGCTCGGGCGCCCGGGTCACAACGCCCCCCAGCACCGTGGCAATGACCTGATGCCCGAGACAGACGCCGAGGATCGGGACGTCGCCCATCATTGCATCGGTGATGTCGACGCTGGCTCCTGCATCCTCGGGCCGTCCGGGCCCCGGAGAGATCACCAAATGCGTTGGCTCGAACGCTTTCGCTTCCGTCACGGTGACGTTGTCGTTGGTCTTGACCTCCACCTCGGCGCCGAGAATTCGGAGAGCCTGGACCACGTTGTAGGTGAAGCTGTCGTAGTTGTCGACCAGGAGCACGCGCTTCATGACAGGCCCCCGGACGCCATCTCGATCGCAGCGCGCATCGCTCCCGACTTCGACTGGACCTCTTCCCACTCGGTGTCGGGGTCGCTGTCGGCGACGATGCCCGCCCCCGCCTGGAACTTGTAGCCGCCTCCTTGCATGACGATCGTTCGAATCGTTATCGCCTGGTCCATGGTGCCTCCATGGCCGAAGTACCCGACCGTGCCGGCATAGAACCCGCGTCGTGCAGGTTCCATCTCCTCGATCAACTGAAGGGCGCGCACCTTGGGAGCGCCCACAACGGTTCCTGCCGGAAAGGCAGCGGCGAAAACGTCGAAGCTGTCCACTGGCTCGGCGAGATCCCCGACGACGCCGCTGACCAGATGCATGACGTGGCTGTACTTCTCGATCGCCCGATAGGGAGCCACCTGGATCGATCCAGGCACCGCGACACGTCCCAGATCGTTTCGGGCCAGGTCGACGAGCATCACGTGCTCTGCAGCTTCCTTGGCGTCGGCCAGCAGTTCGCGTTCAGCCGACTGATCCTGTTCGGCATCCGCTGATCGGGGCCGGGTCCCTGCGATGGGCCTCAGCTCGGCGCGTCTCCCGTTGAGCCGCACCAGGGCCTCAGGCGACGAGCCGATTATCTGGGAACCGGCCAAATCCATGAAATACATGTATGGCGACGGATTGAGGAGCCGAAGTCCGCGATAGACGTCGAATGGGTTGACGTCTGCCTGACCTTCGAATCCCACCGAGAGAACCAACTGGTAGACGTCCCCGGCGGCGATGTGGCTCTTGGCGCTCTCCACTGCCCTCACGAACTCCTCGCGAGTCATTGTCGAGCGTCGTGGCCCGAGCGTCCCACTGTGGCCGTTTCGCTCCGGTATGCCCCCGGCCAGGAGCCCGACCACCTGGTCCCTGAGCTCGCGACGCTGCTCTTCGGTGCCGTCGTGCAGAAGCGCCGCCCGCCGGCTCAGATGGTCGAATGCAAGGATCGACTGCGGGGCATAGAACGCCATCTCGGTACCTTCATCGGGGCGCCTCCGGCCCACGCCGGGGAGGCGATAGGAGAGATCGAAGCCAATTGCCCCGACCAGACCGCCATGGAAGGGGATCTCGTCGCTCGTGGGGCCCGGCTGCGGGGTTCGATCGAGAGCATTTCGAAGGGCTGCCATCAGCTCGTCGATCGAGCCATCGGTTTCTATGACCTCGTCTCCAATGACGACTCGGCCCCCCTCCGATACGACCTCGAGGCCTTCGCCAAAGCCAATGAATGAGTAACGCCCGACGCGCTCGCCATGCTCGACGCTCTCGAGGAGAAAGCGAGGCTGCAACGGGGCGAGCTTGAGGAACGCCGATGTCGGCGTGTCGAGGTCGGCCGGTATGTCGAAGATCTGGCTCAAGTGGTCTCCTTGGCCCGTTGAGCAGGAGAATGAAAAAACCCACCTGCCTGCCGGGAGGTGGGTGTGCGATTCTGTTGGCCGTAGGGCCTAGCCGCTGGATGCCACCTCTGGCGCGCTCCAACCCCACCACCAGGTGTGAGTCGGCTGCGAGAGGCGATATGCGGTCATGTCCGAGACACCGTATGCCTCTCCGCATTCCGAGTCAACCCCGGATCGGGAACTCGAAGGTCTCCCCGGCCTCCATCATGTCATCCGTTTCCATCCTCTCGTACCAGTCGCCATATCGCCCGGCGAGCCACGGAGCAGTTGCGCCGTGCAGAAGGATCGACAGCAAGACGGTCCAAACGACGACTGAGAAGATCTGGTCGTTTATGGCGGCGCCAGAGTCCTCGAGCAGGAAGACACCGAAGAGAATCGAGGCGAGCCCTCTCGGGCCGAACCAGCCGATGAACAACACCGATGGCAGTTTCAGCCCCGACCCGAGCAAGGACAAGGCAACGGGGACCATCCGAACGATCGTCAGCGACGCAATCGCGTACAGGATGGTCTGCACGGATATCTCGTCGAGGATGGGCCCGACCACGGCCACCCCAAAGGCCAGGAAGGTGAGCAGGGTGAGCAATTCCCCCTCGTCGGCAGCGAAGTCATACGCCCCCTGGCACTGATCCCGGGCGGCCGCCCCAAAGGCCAAGCCTGCAACAAAGGCTGCGACGAATCCATTGCCGTCCGCCAATTCCGCGCCGGCAAACGCGGCGACACCAATGGCCATGGTCCCGAGCTGGCGCATGATGCCCTCTACCCATCCTCGAGACACAGCAGCGTCGAGCAACCTCCCCCCTACCCAACCGGCCACGACCCCGGCGAGGACACCAACGCCCAACTGGGACGCAATGAGGCCTGCGATCCCCGTCTCCTCCAGACTCGACTCCATTGCCAGGACCGTCGCTGCGACCGTCACGATCGGGAGCATGATCCCGTCGTTCAGGCCGCTCTCGACGTTGATGGACTGGCGAACGCGCACCGGGACTTGTTCGTCGGTGACAACCTGTTTGCCGAGAGCGGCGTCGGTTGGTGTGAGTATCGCGGCGACCACGAACGCCGCAGCGAGCCCGAAGCCGTCGAACATGACATAGGCCAATCCGGCACCGGCCAGGAGCGTCAACGGCAGCCCGATGACAAGCAGCCGGGTGGGAATCAGCGCATCATTCTTCAGCTTCGACAGATCGATCCTGATCGCATCGGTGAACAAGACAAGGACGAGAGTCGCCTCCGCCAACAAGCCAACTGTTCCCGCACCCAGCGACTCAACCTCGAATATCCCGCTGAATCCGATGAGAAGGCCGACCCCGGTGAACAGCATCGGCGCGCTCACCACCCAGCGTTCAGAGGTCTTCGAAACCAGTGCGTAGCCAAGGACGAGCAGGGCTGCGGCCAGGAGCAATGCCATGGCTGCACCCTATCCCTTCAGGATGCGCCCCGAATGTCAGTCGGGTTGGTATCGCTCCATGACGACGCCGTATGAGCCAAGGGCACCCATGGTTCTCTCGAACGACTCTGTCTCTTCGGAGACGGGAACGACCGAATAGGAGCCGCTCTCGACCCAGGTCGGCACCGCAGACAGACCCGTGAATCGCCACCTCGCCCCGGTCCACCGGGCCGTGGCAAACGCGAGGACACCCTCCCTGGTATCGGTCCGGTGCAGCTGGCCGGAGAGGAGATTCCCCAATCCATAGAACACGAACTCGTCCCCGATTTCGGCGGCCGGACCCACCAAGTGGCTGTGGTGCCCTACGACGAGATCGACCCAGCCATTGCGGATGAGGGCATCGAAGATCTCCACTTGCTGTGGCGTCGGCTCGGTCCGGTACTCGGTGCAGCAGTGAATGCTCACCACGACGAGGTCGGCCCCCGAACGTCTCGCCGAAGATGCCACCTCGAGGATCCGATCGATATCGATGCGCTGGGCCATCCAGTCTTGCCCCTCGGGCGTCTGCAGCCCGTTCAGCCAATAGGTGGCCGCGATGTGTGCGACCGTCGGCCCACCGTCGATCTCGTAGAACGTGGCCGATTCCGCCTCCGTCTCGGTGCGGGCGGTGCCGGCATGCCCCACCCCGGCGCGGTCGAGGATGTCGAGAGTGTCGCTGAGGCCATCGACTCCCTTGTCGAACGCGTGATTGGATGCCGTGGAGCAGCCGTCGAATCCTGCATAGGCAATCGCCTCGGCCACCTCGTGGGGGGCATTGAACCGGGGGTAGGTCGACAGATCGCTGTTGGTCGAGGTCAGAGGCACTTCGAGATGGCAAATGGCGAGATCGGCACTTTGGATGAGTGACTTCACGTCCTCGAACATCGGACGGAAGTCGTAGCGATCGTCGCCCAGGGCCGCACGGTTGCGAACATTGCCATGGATCAGGATGTCACCGCTGAAGGCCAGCGTCACCTCACCGACCTCAGGAGTCATCACGTCCGCGAGACTGCGCATCAACCTCTTGTCGGCGATGCCGGGCAGCTCGACCGGGCCCCGGTGTGGCACAAACGGCCCTGCCGGGGACTGCGGGCCAATGGCCGATCCAACGACGGGCTCTGGCGACATGGCGGGAGATCGTGGCAAGGGATGCTCGGCGGGCACCACGTTGAACGCCGTGATGCCCGACATGGCGGCAGCGGCGATCAGCAGTAGATACCGGAACAGAAGCCCGCTCATCTGAACCCCTCAGTCTTACACCTGAGGCCGTTGAAATCCCGGCAAATGTGATTCGAGGGGCTCGCAGGGATGATGTCAGGTGGAGAAGGTGAGCTCGCCTTGTTCCACAGCGACCTTGACGGTCTCATCCTCCCCGAAGGTGCCCTCGAGAAGACCTTTGGCCAGCGGATCGGCGACCTCGGTCTGCAGAAGGCGCTTCAGGGGCCGTGCCCCATACACCGGGTCATAGCCACGCTCGGCGAGCAGGTCCAGGGCATCGCCGGACAGCGCGAGGTCGATTCGCCTGGCTTCCAGCCGCTTGCGGAGGTCGGCCAGTTGGATCTCCACGATCCGACGCAGATCTTCCTCGGTCAGCCGGTCGAAGACGATCATGTCGTCGACCCGGTTCAGGAACTCGGGCCGAAAATGAGACCGCACTGCGTCGAGGACTCGGTGCTCGACCGCCTCTTGCGGTAGATCGGGCTGGATGTGCTCGGACCCGAGGTTCGAAGTCATGATCAGCACAGCGTTGGTGAAGTCGACCGTACGTCCCTGACCGTCAGTCAGGCGTCCGTCATCGAGCAACTGGAGAAGGACGTTGAACACGTCAGGATGCGCCTTCTCGACCTCGTCGAGCAGGACGACCGAGTAGGGGCGACGTCGCACCGCCTCGGTGAGCTGGCCACCTTCGTCGTAGCCGACATACCCGGGAGGAGCACCGATGAGCCGGCTCACGGAGTGCTTCTCCATGTACTCCGACATATCGATGCGAACCATTGCCCGGTCATCATCGAACATGAACTCGGCCAAAGCCCGCGCCAGCTCGGTTTTTCCCACGCCGGTGGGGCCGAGGAAGAGGAACGAGCCAACGGGCCGATGCGGGTCCGACAACCCGGCACGGTTGCGCCGGATGGCGTTTGCCACCGAGGAGACGGCGCGATCCTGGCCAACCACTCTCTTGTGCAGGTGCTCCTCGAGCCGGATCAGCTTCTCGGTCTCCCCTTCCATCAGCTTGGAGATCGGGATCCCGGTCCAGCGGGCGACGACTTCGGCAACGTCCTGGTCGGTGACCTCCTCTGAGAGCATCGAGCCGTTCTCGTGGAGACGCTCGAGCTCGGCTTCGCTCTCGGAGAGCTCGGCAGCGAGTTGGTTCTGCTTTCCGTATCGCAGCTCAGCGGCGCGGGCCAGATCTCCCTCGCGCTCAGCGCGCTCCGCCTCGTTACGGGCCTCCTCGATCTGGTGCTTCAAGCTCCGAATGCGGGTGATCACGTCTTTCTCGAGGTTCCAGCGTGCCGTGAGTGAGTCGATCTCCTCGGTGAGATCGGCTATCTGCTGGTCAACACCTTCGAGTCGTTCTTTGGAGGCCGCATCGGACTCCTTCTTCAGGGCTTCGCGCTCGATCTCGAGCTGGATCCTGCGCCGGGTCAGCTCGTCAATCTCTTCAGGCATCGAGTCGATCTCGATTCGAAGACGCGACGCCGACTCGTCGATGAGGTCGATTGCCTTGTCCGGGAGAAAGCGAGCCGGGATGTAGCGGTCCGAAAGCACGGCAGCAGCCACGAGGGCACCATCGGTGATGCGCACGCCGTGATGAACTTCGTAACGCTCCTTGAGGCCACGGAGGATGCCGATTGTGTCTTCCACCGACGGTGGCTCGGTCAGCACTGGCTGGAAACGCCGCTCCAGCGCGGCGTCCTTCTCGATGTGCTTGCGGTACTCGTCGAGGGTGGTGGCGCCGATCATGCGAAGCTCGCCACGAGCGAGCATCGGCTTGAGCATGTTCGATGCGTCCATGGCGCCTTCGGCGGCTCCGGCACCAACCAATGTGTGCAGCTCGTCGAGGAAAGTGATGATCTCCCCCTGCGAGTCCTTTATCTCGTCCAGCACTGCCTTGAGGCGCTCTTCGAACTCACCCCGATACTTGGCCCCGGCCAGCATCGAGCCGAGGTCGAGAGCCACGATCCGCTTTGTCTTGAGACCCTCCGGAACATCTCCATCCGCGATCCTGCGGGCCAGCCCTTCGACGATGGCAGTCTTGCCGACACCGGGCTCACCGATCAGGACGGGATTGTTCTTTGTGCGTCGCGATAGGACCTGGATCACGCGACGGATCTCGTCGTCACGTCCGATAACCGGGTCTAGCTTGCCCTCACGAGCGCTCTCGGTGAGGTCTCGCCCGTACTGTTCGAGGGCCTGGAGGGTGGCCTCCGGATCCTCGCTGGTGACCTTGCGATTGCCTCGAATCGCGGCGACGGCGTCGAGGAGTGCGGTCGAGTCGATACCGAGCTCACGCATCGCCGCCCCGGCCTGACCGTCGTCCTCGGCGAGGGCGAGGAAGAGATGCTCGACGGAGAGATAGTCGTCGCCCATGGTCGCACGGTGCTTCTCGGCGCGCTCGAGCGTCCGGCCGAACGCACGCGAGCCGGAGACTTCGGCATCGCCGTACACCTTGGGGGTGGCGTCGAGGACAGACTCCAGAGCACGCCGCAAAGCAACAGGGGTGACACCAAGCTTGTCGAGGGCCGGATAGACGATGCCCTCGGTTTGGGCGAGAAGGGCCAGACCGAGGTGGGCCGGCTCGACACTCGAGTGGTTGTGCTCCTTCGCCAGTTGTGTGGCACCAAGGAGCGCTTCGCGCGTGCGGGTGGTGAGCTTCTCAGGGTTCAATGGTCAAAACCTTCCATGTAGAAAATCTGAGTGTAAGTATATCAAGTTCTGCACGTCGGCCCAAACCCTCATATACCGGTCGGCCAGGGCGTTTCTCCTTATCATGCCCCCCACCAGCACAGGAGAAACAGCTTGATTCAGGAATTTCGTGAGTTCATCAACAGGGGCAGCCTCGTCGACATCGCCGTCGGCTTCGTCATGGGTGTCGCCTTCTCTGCCGTGGTCACCAGCCTCACAGAGGACATCGTCAACCCGATCATCGGCAAGATCTTCACCATCGACAGCCTCAGCGAGTGGGTGGTCTCCGACATCCGGATCGGTGCCTTCCTGGTGGCACTGATCAACTTCGTGATCGTCGCATTCGTGATGTTCCTGGTCGTCAAGGCTTACAACAGGATGCAGCGCGAGGAAGAGGAGGCGCCGCCGGCGGCACCATCAGAGGAAGTGGTCCTCCTCACCGAGATCCGGGACCAGCT
>ERZ869936.731-NODE-731-length-28202-cov-6.154510_pt1 | contig 28202 bp, 30 predicted proteins | sample MGYA00520876_ERZ869936 | MGnify/ENA primary metagenome ERZ869936 (study PRJEB32218, sample SAMN09650985) | biofilter metagenome | isolation source: enrty point of leading RO module | place: Saudi Arabia: Thuwal, RO plant located on Red Sea | collected 2016-02-17 ... | reverse complement strand
GGAGCGCCGGCCGCTTTACGTGGTCCGCATCGAGCTTCCCTACAACGACGTGGCCGGCTGGACCCGCCACAAGTCCGAGGCACCCAAGGTGATCCCGTGGTTCGCCCGGATGAACCCGGAACCGGGCAAGACCGTCCTCAAGGGCCGCTGGGTCCAGATCTACCACGGCGGCCGCAGTTGCTACGCCCAGTGGGAGGACTGCGGACCCTGGGTCACCGACGACTGGCGCTACGTCTTCGGCGACAGTCCGCCGAAGAACCGCAACAACAAGGGAGCCGCGATCGACATCTCGCCCTCCGTCCGGGACTACCTCGGGCTGCAGTCCGGCGAGAAGTGCCACTGGCGTTTCGTCGAGGACGCGCAGGTGCCCTACGGGCCCTGGAAGAAGTACGGTGGAAGCAGTACCCAGCTCACTCCCGACGGCACCGACTTCGAGTCGAAACGCCGCTACCTCGAGTATCTCCGCCAGCTCCGCGACGAGCAGTACCGCCGCAACGGCAGCTCTCATTCACGCCGCTGAGCGTCCCACTCGCGAATCAGCGAGCCGAGCCGGCGTTCCTCGCCGCGGTCGCGCGCCCGGCCCTCGTAGCGCACGCCGTAGTGGTAGCCGAGCAGGGTCTCGGCGAAGTCCGGCGGCTCGGCCAGCGCCTCCGACATCGCGCGCAGCGTGCGGCCCGGATACCAGCGGACGCCCCGGCGCGTGCAGCCCGCGATGAACAGTCCGACATAGGACGCCGTGCTCCCCCGGCCCGCCGGCAATCCTGCATCCTGCCGGGTCCGGCGCATCGGCCACCGCAGCAGGAGCGGCATCGCCAGCAGCGCGGCAAAGCCGAGGATCCAGGGCAGCGGACGATCCATATCGGCCACCTCCGGCTCCGGCGCGATCTCGTCGAGGCCGGGCAGCGGTTCGTCGGGCGCGGCCAGTTCGGGGCGCCCCCGCACGAGGGCCGAGGGCGGCGTGGGGTCGAGCACCACCCAGCCCTCGTCCTCGAGGAGCACCTCGGTCCAGGCATGGGCCTCGCGCGCCCTGAAGACGATCAGGTTGCCGGCCTCGTGGTAGATTCCACCGGTCCATCCGTAGCAGATCCGCGACGGCACATCGATCGCCCTGGCCATCAGGGCCCCGGCGGTGGCAAAGAACTCGCAGTGGCCGCGCTGCTCCTCGAAGAGGAAGTTCTCCATCGGATCCCGGTTCTCCGGATTCTCCGTGACCAGCGAATAGTCCAGCGTCGTGCGCAGGTGGTTGCGGATCCGCCGCAGCTTCTCGACCACCGTTCCCTCGCCGCTCACCACTTCCGTGAAACGACCGATCCGGGAACCCAGCGAGCCCTCGGGAAGGGCGAGGTAGCGATCCGGAACGTCTCCGGCGGCGATCGCCGCCGGATCGACATCCTCCAGCGCCATCGGGCGGGAAATCGCCTCATACTCGTAGCCGCCGTCGTCGGTTTCCGGCAGCAGCAGGTGCCCCGGGGCACGCCGTCGGACTTCCGGCAAGCGCACCGCCACCGGACCCTGCACGGCGACCAGCGGATTCTGCCCGTGCGGCTCGCGACCGAGGTACACGCGATAGCCGATTGACTCGCCCGGCGGCGGATCGGCGATGCGGATCCAGCCGTCGTTGTCGGCCACGAGCCTCCGGTCGCCGTCTCCGCCGGAAGACCAGACGCCGTCGCGGTACTCGCCCATGGCGAAGGCCTGGAGGTAGATCCTCGATTCCAGCAAACGTCCGCCACCGGCGCCCGGACGCAGGAAAACCTCCGGGCGGTTGCCCGGCTTGAAGTTGGTCCGCCGCGGCAGCTGGCGTTCGTTCTCGTGGTTCCACAACCAGTTGCCGCCACGGCTCGCCGCCTCGCGCTGTTCCTCCAGGCGCCGCTTCTCGGCGGCACCCGGTCGCAGCCATTCCTCGACCTTCGCCGCCGCCTCCTCGAGCGGCTCGGGCGCGACATGGAAAAATCCGAGAAAGCCGATCTCGACGGCGATCACGATCGCACCCAGCGCGACCGAATCGATCAGGCGGACCCGGCGCTTGCTCGGAAGCATCGGGAGGTCGGAGCGTTTCGCCACCGCCCAGCAACCGAACCCGGCGAACAGGCAGACCACCGCCACGCAGGCCCGCACCACCGGCGGCCACGCCTCCGGGTAGCCCCGCAGCAGCACGTAGGCGGCGGCGACGGAAAGCAGTACGACGAAGCTACGCACGCCGGCCTCCTTTCATTTCCCGGCCCCGCTCATAGGCCGTCACGTCCACCATCCTGATCCCGTCCCGACCCTCGACCAGCCCCCTCCACGACGCCGGGGGCATGTCCGAAACCACGACGACTTCTCCGTCCAGTTCCTCCAACCTCGCCTCCACCTCGTGGGCCTCGGTTCCCGGCGCCCTCACCGCCCGGGCGAGCGCGTCGCCGAGATCGCCCAGGGAATCGCGGCCGGCGATCTCGCGCGGCATCCATTCCTCGAAGTCCGCCATCCATGTCACCGGCACCCGCCGGGCGCGCAGACGGCGCACCGCACCCCACGCCAGCGAAAGCGCCCGCTCGAAGCGGTCCGGACGGATCAGCGCCCGGTCGGAGCCATAGGAGTGGAAAAGCAGGACCACCCGCTGCGGCCGGAAGCCCGGCGGGTCGAGTTCGCGCACCAGCAACGATCCGCCCTGAGCCGCCGACTTGAGGCTCGGCGCCCAGGCCACCGTCTTCACGCGATCACCCGCCCGGTAGTCGCGCAGCCCGCGCAATTCCCCAACCGCCTCCCGCGCACCCGGCCGCCGACGCTCACCCGACCCGAGGGCCCCCGCGCCCGCCAGCATCTCGACCGGGACCACCGGCTTCGGCAGGACCCGCATCGGATGACTGATGCCAAAAACCCGCTGCTGTTGGAAAAGTCCCCACGGGAAGTCCGAGGCCAGCGTCAGGTTGAGAACGTCGGACACCCCTCGTCCGGGCAGTTCAATACGCACCTCGCCGGCCGCCTCCGACTGCGCCGCGATCCACGGCAGCACCGCCTTCGCCTCGAACCCGCCTGCTCCGCCGACCGTCACCCGCAGCCGGAACGCGTCGATGAACTGTCGGCGGTTCCGCACCGCCATCGACAGCCGGACGGTGTCGCCCGCCTGCGCGACGTTAGGCGCCTCCACCGCGGCTTCGAGCCGCCGGAGATTCCACCATCCCGAGATCCGGGCCAGGGCCAGCAGCACCGCCCCGGCCAGGCCGATCGCCATCAGCGCGCCATCCACCAGCAACAGCCCGGCCGCGGCCAGCGCCAGGGACGCGCCGATCACCACGCTGCCACGATTTCCGATCCGCACCACGCACCGGCAAGCATGCCTCCGATTCGGCCGGAACCAATCCAAAAGCCCGAACTTTGCACTTGGAACTTCGCTCCGCGGCCTTGGAACTTCCGGCATGCAAGTCCGCACCCGCTTCGCGCCCTCGCCCACCGGCTACCTCCACGTCGGCGGTGCCCGCACGGCGCTCTTCAACTTCCTCTTCGCCCGCAAGCACGGCGGCGCCTTCGTCCTGCGGGTCGAGGACACCGACCAGGCCCGCAACACCGAGGAGGCGCGTGCCGCGATCTTCGACGGCATGCGCTGGCTCGGCCTCGACTGGGACGAGGGCGAGGGAAAGGGCGGCGACTTCGGCCCCTACAACCAGTCCGAACGCACCGACCTCTACGACAAGTGGTTCGAGGTGCTGCGCGAAAACGACCGCGTCTACCGGGACGACGGCGCCTGGCGCTTCCGCTTCGAGCGCAGGCCGGTGACCATGACCGACCTCGTCTGCGGCGAGGTCACCATCGACTACCGCAACCTCGACAACAACCCGGACATGGTCGTGCGCCGGTCCGACGGCTCCTACGTGTTCCATTTCGTCAATGTCGTCGACGACCTGGAAATGAAGATCTCGCACGTGATCCGCGGCGAGGATCACCTGATGAACACGCCCAAGCACCTCCAGCTCTTCGAGGCCTTCGGCGTCGAGCCGCCGCAGTACGCCCACATGCCGCTGACCCTCAACGCCGACGGCTCGAAGATGTCGAAGCGCGACGAGGGCGCGATCATCGGCGACTATCCGAAGCACGGCTTCATCGCGCCGGCGGTGACCAATTTCATCGCCCTGCTCGGCTGGAACCCGAAGACCGACGAGGAGGTCTTCTCGATGGAGGAACTCATCGAGCGCTTCTCGCTTGAGAACATCAACCGCGCTCCGGGACGTTTCGACTCGGAGAAGTGCGCGTGGCTCAACCAGCAGCACCTGCTGCGCCTGTCTCCACGGGACTTCGCCGAGGCCGCCAGGCCCTTCGTCGAGCAGGCCGGCCTGCCGACGGGCGACCGCTACCCCGCCGCCGCCGCCGCGGTGCGGGAGAAGGTCCGACTTCTCACCGAGGTGCCCGACGCCCTCGGCTTCCTGCTCACCGACGAGATCACCATCGACGACGACCCGCTCGCCAAGGTGCGCAAGAACGACGCCGCGAAGGAACTGCTCACGGCCCTCGCCGACGCCTTCGAAGCCCTCGGCGACTGGTCCGCGGACGCCGCCAAGGAAGCCATCGGCGCCACCGCCGCGGCCCACGGCGCCAAGCCCGGCCAGCTCATGTTTCCCACCCGCGTCGCGCTCAGCGGCAAGGGCGGCGGCCCCGACCTCGGCGACATTCTCGCGATCCTCGGCAAGGACGCCTCCGTGAAGCGCCTGCGGAAGTTCGTTGAGATCCTGTGAACCCTTGATCCGCTTTAGGCACCTTGACAGCATACTGACTGCTGTCATGATGCTTTCATGAGAACCACGGTCACGATCGACCCCGACGTCGAGCAATTGCTCAAGGACTTCATGCACCGTCATCGCACCTCGTTCAAAGCGGCGCTCAACGAGGCCGTTCGACGGGGAATGGCCGAGGCGGCACCCGAAGATCCGAAACTCTATCAGGTTGAAGCGACAGACCTCGGCTTGCGGGATGGCATTGATCCCAGCCGTCTCACGGATTTCGCGGACGACCTGGACGCGGAGAGGTTTCAACGCATCAGCAGCGACCTCCAGGCGCAACTCCGCCCATGATCGTTCCCGATGCCAATCTGCTGGTCTACGCCCACGACGCAGGCAGTCCCTTTCACAAGGCCGCCAAGGATTGGTGGGAGGCACTCCTCAACGGCGGCGAATTTGTCGGACTCTGCCCGGTCGTCGCGTTCGGGTTCATCCGACTGATCACCAGTCACAAACTCTTCAAGCACCCGCTCCCGGTCGGAGAGGCCAGCGCCAGGGTCCGCCGCTGGCTGCGCATGCCGACCCTGCGGGTGCTCGAATCCACACCCGCCGACCTGGAGGCATCCATGAACTTGCTCCAGTCCGTCGGCACGGCCGGCAACCTGACGACCGACGCCCAGATCGCCGCCGCCGCGCTGCGCTACGGTGCCGTCGTTCACTCGGCTGACAGCGATTTCGCCCGTTTCCCCGGCCTGATCTGGATAAACCCGCTGACGGAACGCGGACTCTAGCACGCCAGCCCGTCATGTCCGTCCTCACTCTCGAAACCCTGGAATCCGCCACCGCCGGCCCGAAGCCGGCACGGCTCGCGGTGATCGGCCATCCGGTCAACCACTCGCTCTCGCCGCGCATGCATCAGCCGGCGCTCGACGAAGCCGGCATCGACGCCCGCTACGTCGCGCTGGAAGTCGGGCCGGGCCGGGTCGCCGAGGCCTTCGACCGGATGCGGGAGCTCGGCTTCACCGGCTGCAACGTCACCGTCCCCCACAAGTTCGACGCCCTTGAGGCCTGCGACCAGATCGACGACATCGCCCGCGACCTCGGGGCGGTGAACACGGTGCGCTTCGATGACGACGCCACCCGCGGCACGAATACCGACGGATACGGATTCGAGCACGCGGTGAAGGAAGCGCTCGACCTCGATCTCGCGGGGCTTTCCGTCCTCATCGTCGGAGCCGGCGGCGGGGCGGGAGGCGCCATCGCCGCCCACTGCGCGCGTCGCGGCGTTTCGCGCCTGATTCTCGCCAATCGCACGATCGCCAAGGCCGAAGCGCTTGTCCGCACCCTTCGCGAACGCCATCCCAGGATCGACCTCGCGGCGATCGGCACCGACGACACCACCCTGCTCACCAGCCTCGCCGCGGGTTGCAGGCTGCTGGTCAACACCACCTCGCTCGGACTTCGCGAGGAAGACCCCTCCCCGCTGCCACCCGGCTGCCTCCACGAGAACCACGCGGTGTTCGACACGATCTACAAGCCGACCGCCCTCCTGGAGGCCGCCTCGAAGGTTGGCGCCCGCCACGCCAACGGTCACCTGATGCTCCTCCACCAGGGCGTCGCCGCCTTCCGCTTCTGGTTTCCCGACACCGATCCGGAAGCCGCGATGCGCCGCGGTCTCCTCGGCTGACGACTACTCGTCGCCCGCCTCGACTCCCGGGTCGTCCACCGACATCCAGTGGCAGGCGACCAGTTCCTCGACCTCGATCCCGGGATCCCCACCTTCTTCCGCCTCGCTCCGGCGCAGTTTCACCCGCACGCGGATCATCGAGACCGGATCCTCCTCGGCGAGACGACTGCCGAAGACGCCCCGCCCCTCCTCGCGGTTCTCGAACGCCTCTTCGAGCATCCTCGCCATCCGCGATCCCCGGGCGATCTCGATCTGGGGCGATCGCGCTCCAAGCTCCCGCGGTTCCCACGGCCGGGGCGCGAAGAACACGATGCTGGTCACGTCGCCGATCTGGCCGCTCGGCCCGGCACGCCGCCTCGCCAGCAGACGGAATTCACCGCTGGCCGGGCCGCTTCCGGAAACGAACAACGGCCACGGGTGCTCCGAGTAGCGGACGAGGTGCGGCCAGTCGATGCCCCATCCACCCTCGCCATCCGGCAGGAAGACGAATTCCGCCCGGCGACCGTCCTTGAAGCGGATCACGCCTTCAAACGCCCTCTCACCCGCGATCATGAGCGGTGTGAAGCGCTCCCAGGCCCATGCCTCGTCCTCATCGACCCGCAGCGCGATCCCGCCGGATCTCACCATCTTCCGGAGCGTCCCGGTCGGGTCATGCACCGCCTGCGCACGCTGTTCCGGGGTGGTGACCTTCAGAAATTCGCGGACCTCGAGCGTGCAGTCCTCGTAGGCCTCGTTGATGATGCGTTGGTCCTCCGCCGCCTCGGTCACGCTCCCCTGGCCAGCTTCGCTTGATCGACTGTTCTTCCGCAGCACGTTCGCCAATCCCGCGAGCAAGGCGAGGAAGACCATCCACCCGATCACGAACCACAACAGGCCGCCGGGCTTCTTCTTCCGGCGCTTTTTCGATCCCGACCGCTTTTCCGCGTCCGGGACCGGAGGACCCGCAACGCTCTCCGACCGGAACTGGCTCGCCGTCTCGAGGAACGCGATCTCCTTCTCCTCCACGACCGGATGGCCGCCGCAGCGGGGACACGCCTGCCCGACGACGCCCCGGAACAGATGCCCGCAGCGACCACAGTGAAACCATCCGCCTTCGTCAACCATCACTCGTCCTCCCAGCGAATCCAATCCGCTGCCACCAATCGGATCAACTCGAATTGACCGCGGTCCGCCCGCCCGGTGTTCCGCAGGCGCAGGATCAGGCGCGTCTCTTCCTCCTGTCCGACGATCTCACTGCCGACCCCCAGCGCCGAGGCCACCGCCTCCGCCACCTCGCTCCCACGGGGCGCGTAGGCCCATGCCACCTCGTCGGAAAAGACGTCGGCCAACCTGAAGCACCGGAACTGCTCCTCGGGAAAACGGGATCCGTGGTAGTGATCCACCCTCGCCTCGACCCGGAAATCCGCCTCTTCCCCCGTCGCGGACTCGCGGAATTCCCCGAGGTCCGGCCGATTCGCTCCGACGCTTGCCGCCCAGTCGAAAACCAGTTCGCCATTCTCCGGCACGAAGACCAGGCGAAGATCGTCGCCCGGGTCGTCCCTGCCGGTCAGCAGCACCGACTCGCGGCCGGAATCATCTTCCCGGATTTCGAGGGACAGCCGGTCGATCCGTGCCTCGTCGAGCGCCAGCGGTTTCCATTGCTCCTCCAGCAGCGGCCGCAGCTCGGCGCCGCGCCGGGTCATCGATGCCACTTCGGACGGGTCGGCCGCCGCCAGCTTCGCCAGTTCTTCCCGCGCCTGATCGAGATAGGCGTCGGCCCGCTTGAGAAATGGATCGTCCGGATCCTCACCGACCGCGTAGGCAACCTCGACTCCGTCGAAAGGAGCCGGGCGGCGGGAATCCTTCTCCCGCAACCGCTCCAGCGCCACCACCGCTCCGACGACCAGCAGGCCGACACCGCCCGCCATGATCAGCGTCCATTTTCCAAGCGTCCACTTCGTTCCGGACCCGCGGACCGGGTTTACCTCCCCTGCGGATGACTTCATCTCCTCGACCGTCCGCGCCCCGGCGACACCGGATTTCACCAACCGCACGACCTCCTCCTCCACCGGCTCCCATCCGGCCGGCGCGCCACCCCCGATCACCCGCACTTCGATCCCGCGGGATTCCGCGGCCGGCTTTTCCTGATCACTCATCGATGCGCCCTTTCGAGCTGCTGGAAACCGACCATCGGCACCGGTCCGAGTCAACTCCCCAGCCTCCGGGCCAGGGCCTCCTCCATCGCCCGCTCGACCATCCGCGCGGCCACCGCCTCGGTCGCCTTGTCCAGCGCCTCGGCCGCGGCCTTCAGGCGATTCGCCTCGCCCGCCTCCAGCGCCGCGACCACGTCCTCCCGGGCCTCCCGGATCGCCGACACCTCGTCCTCCGGCACCATCTCGCCTCCCTGGGAAAGCACGGCATCGACGGCGGGAAGCAGTTCCTCGGCCTTCAGCCGCGCCTCGGTGAACACCCGCTCGGCCATGTCATCGAAGGCATGCTCAACCGACTCGCTCACCATCGCCTCGACCTTCTCGTCGGCCACGTCCACGGCCGAATCGCGGATCTCGATCACCGTGTCCCGCCCCGTCGCGGTGTCCCGCGCCAGGACTTCGAGAATCCCGTTCTCGTCGATGCGGAACTGCACGCCCACGCGCGCCCGGCCCTTCTCCGCCGCCTCGAACTCCACCTCGAACTCGCCGAGCTGCCAGTTGTCTCGCGCCATCTCCCGCTCACCCTGCAACACCCGGATCCGCATCGAGCGCTGGCCCGCCGCCGCATTGGTGAACATCTCGCCGGCCTTCGTGGGAATCGTCGTGTTGCGCGGGATGAGCACGTTCATCAGGCCGCCGAAGGTTTCGACGCCGAGACTCAGCGGCGTCACGTCGAGCAGCACCATCTTGCGCACCGCCCCGCTCATCACGCCGGCCTGGATCGCCGCGCCGAGCGCGATCGCCTCGTCCGGATGCTGCGAAAGATCCGGTTCCCGTCCGAAAAACTCCGCCACCATCCGCCTCACCGCCGGAATCCGCGTGCTGCCGCCCACCAGCACCACCGCGTCCAGATCCTCCGGCGACAGCTCCGCATCGTGCATCGCCTGCCGGCAGCAGCCGATCGTCCGCTCCAGATACGGGGCGGCGATCCGCTCGAAATCCCCGCGCCCGACCACGACCTCGACGCTCTTTCCTCCCTCCAGAAACGGCACCCGGAAGACCGCTCCCTGCTCCTCCGAAAGGACACGCTTCACCCGCTCCGCCTCCTTGAGCATCCGCAAGTCCCCCGGGCCGACGCCGACCCGCTCCGCACACCACCGCGCCAGCGCCATGTCGAGATCGTCGCCGCCGAGGCGCGTGTCGCCCCGGGTCGCGAGCACCTCGAAGACGCCATCGCGCATCTCGAGCAACGACAGATCGAAGGTGCCGCCGCCGAGGTCATACACCGCGACGCGCGTCTTCTCTCCCAGCTTGTCGAGCCCGTAGGCCAGCGCCGCGGCGGTCGGCTCGTTGATGATCCTCACCACCTCGAGCCCGGCCAGCTCCCCGGCCCGCTTCGTCGCCGAGCGCTGGGCGTCGTTGAAATACGCCGGCACGGTGATCACCGCCTTGCCCACCTCAGTTTCGAGCCGCCATTCGGCGATCCGTTTCAGCTCCCGCAGAATCTCCGCGCTCACCTCCTCGGGCCGTCGCCCGAGCACCCTCAGCCCGTCGGCTTCCTCCAGCGGCAGCGGAAAATCCCCGACCTCCCCCGGTCGCCGGCCCATCAGCCGCTTCACGCTCGTCACCACCGGATCCACCCCCCTCCGCCGCAGCGCCTTCTCGCCCACCTCGACCACCCCGTCGCCATACCACACCGCGCTGGGAATCACCCGCCGGCCGTCCTCGTCGGCGAGCAGGATCGGAAATCCCGAATCCACCACGCCCACCGCCGAATGCGTCGTCCCCAGGTCGATGCCGACAATCACCTCATCCATGTGCCGCGACGTTCCTCCGCCTCCCGCACGAACGCAACCCCCGGGGTGGCGCAAAGCGATGCTTTGCGAGTCGATCCCCACGGCGATGCCGTGGGGCGCGGGACCGGAAACGTCCGCAGCCCCGTCACCAAAGCTCCGCGAATCGCTCCCTCACCTCGCTCCGCCACTTCTCCACGAAGCCCATCTCCCGCGCCAGCTCCCAGCCGTCCCGCGCCCCGCGCTCGACCTCCGGAAACGCCGCGACCGCTTCGCCAGCCATCGCCTGCAGCTTGTCCTGCATCGCCTCCAGTTCCTCCCGCGCCGCCTGCGTCCGGCCTTCGAGCATCGCCCTCGCCAGCGCGCTCGACGCCCTTTCCCGCTCGCGCAAAAGCTCATCCACCCGCTGGAGCAGGCCACCCAGCTCGGAGAAGACGTCCATCATTCCCGCAGAAACCGGCCCGCGAAGGTCGCCGGGCACGCCCTCGATCTCGAGCCAGTGCCGCAGCCGCAAGACCGGCCGCGCCAGCGTCTCCTTCGCCTTCGCCACCCGCTCGAAGGCCTCGCGCGTCCCGCCCGCATCCGGATGCGTCCGCTTCCCCGCCGCGGCAAACGCCTCGTCAAGCGCCTCCTCGTCCAGCACCAACCGCCGCTCCAGCCCCAACTCCGCAAACGCATCCATCACGCCGCGAAACTCTCGCCGCACGAACAGGTGACCACCGCGTTCGGATTGCTGACCTTGAAACCGCCCTGCTGCAGGTCGTCGGAGTAGTCCAGCTCGCTACCGCTCACGAAGAGCGCGCTCTTCGGGTCGATCACCACCTTCACGGCGTTGCTTTCCACGAGGATGTCGCGGTCGCGGGGACCATCCACCAGGTCCATCTTGTACTGCCGCCCGCTGCATCCGCCACCGATCACCGCGATCCGCAGCGCTCCCTCCGCACGGCCCTGCTTCTCCAGCAGGCCGCGCAGATGCCCGGACGCGCCGTCGAGCACCTTGATCAGCTTCTCGCTGCCGAGCTTGTAGTTCACCGTTGCCTCCGCCATGCGGCCCGAATCTCACCCCAACTCTTGCAACTGAAAACCTGAAACTTGAGACTCCGCCCGCCGCCTGATGCCCGACCACCCCGACGACTCCCCGAACCCCGGCCGCACCGCGGTCGTCCTCGGCTCGTCGCTGCTCGGCGTCTACGCCCACGCCGGCTTCCTCAACGGGCTGGCCGAGGCCGGCGTCACACCCCACCGCATCGCCGGCGCCTCGGCCGGAGCGCTCGCCGGCGCCCTCCATGCCTCCGGCCTGAGGGGACCCGACCTCCGCCGCGAGGCCCTCTGCCACCACCTCCGGCTGTCCTTCGCCGACCTCGGCGTGCTCTGGCGGCTGCCCGGCGTGCTCACCTCCTTCTGGTCCTCGGGCCTCTTCACCGGAAAACGCACGATCGCCCACCTGCGGAAGCTCTTCGGGGACCTCGACCTCGCCGACCTCCCGCTCGACATCGCCGTCACCGATACCGCCAGCTCGTCCTGCGAGATCCGCCGCTCCGGCCCGCTCGCCGAACTCGTCATGGCCTCCTGCGCCGTGCCCGCGCTCTTCACCATCCAGGACGTCGGCGACCGCCGCTACCTCGACGGCGGCATCGCGGCCGAGCTGCCTTTCGAGCACCTCATCGACGATCCCGACATCGACACCATCCTCATCCACCGCATCCGCCACGAGGAGGGCAGCGGGCCCAACGTCAACTGGGAGACGGTGGCCAACGTGATCGGCATCGCCCACCACACCGCCTGCAACGAACTCCACCGCCTGCGCGCCGACCTCTGCCGCGTCCGCGGCAAACGCCTCGTCGAACACGAGACCACCACGCCCTTTCCCGGCATTTTCACCAACCGACTCGCACCGCGGTGCTACGAGCGCGGCCTAGAGTCGGGCAAATCCGCCGCCACGCGACTCTGAATCCCATGGAACAAGCCATCATCGACATCCTCAGCGAAGCCGTCCTCGATCACGACGAGCCCGTCACCGCCGACACCAACCTCTTCGAGATCGGCCTCGACTCCATGGCCATCATGCAGCTCCAACTCGCGATCGAGGACGAGTTCGCCGTCACCATCGAACCCGCCGACCTCTCCCGGGAGAACTTCCGCACGCCCTCCAGCATCGCCGCGCTCATCCGGTCCAAGAAGAGCCAATGACAAGAACCCAGCAGCGCCCTTGATTCCCGCCACCATCAGCGACGCCTTTCTGCTCGCCCTCGAGTCGCACATGCGGCGCAGCGGGCAGGGCGCGCACTTGTCCGTCACGGTGGTGGAACTTTCCGGCGCACCCGATCCCGACCGCCTCCGCGCGACCGCCGGGCGGCTTTCCGCCCGGCACCCGCTGCTCAACGCCCGGCTCAGGCGCGGCCGCGATTTCGTCGCCCGCTGGCACCCGGGAGAACCAAGCCCGGTCCCGGTCGAAATCCACCCGGAGGGTACCGTCGAATCGCTCGTCACCAGCCTGCTGGACCACCCGCGGATCGACATCCACGCCCACGGACCGAACCTCGAACTCCACGCCCTTCCGATCGCCCCGGACCGCTGGGCGCTCGTCCTCGTCTGGCCGCACGCGCTCTTCGACGCCATCGGCATCGACAAGCTGCTCGCCGAGCTCGACGACCCCGGCGACAACCGCCGCGACGACTGGGGCGAGACCGCGAAGACGGAAGGTTCGCCGGCGGAGCTGTGGCGGACCGCCAAGCCGATGGTCGAGGAAATGCGATCGTTTCCCGCATGGCGGGTCCGCTCGCCCCACCCCAAGGGTCGGACCGCCGGTCCGCCGCGATTCGAGCTCATCCGCTTCACCCCCGCGGAAACCGCCGCTATCCGGGAACGGATGGCCGGCAACGCCGGCGAACTACTAATGCTGCCGTACTTCGCCACCGTCGCCGCCCGCGCCACACGCGCCGTCCTCTCCGGGCGGCATCCCGACGAGGACGTCCCCGTCCTCCTCTCCCTGCCCGTCCAGCGCACCGCCAACCCCTCGAAGCGACCGCTTTTCCTCAACCACATGACCGCCTGGTCGCTGATGCTCGAACCCGGCGACTTCGGCGACCTCGGCCAGACCACCAAAGCGCTTCACCGGAAGTACGCCGGCTTCCTCCGCCGCGGGCTCCCGCGCGCCATGGACGCCCTGATGAAACTCATGGCGCGGTGCCCCTCGCGCCTTTACCTCAAGCCCGCCGGATTCTATCTGAAGGGAGAAATCTGCACGCTCTTCCACTCCCACACCGGCCGCTTCGCCAATGGCACCGACCAGCTTTTCGGCGACCGGATCCTCGACGGCTTCCACGTCCCGACCGTCTCCGCTCCTCCCGGACTCGGCATCTTCTTCAGCGAACGGTCGGACCGCCTCACCTGCACCCTTTCGTGGCGCGAAGGCTCCCTCTCCCCCGATGAACTCGAACTGCTTGCCGCCACCCTAAAGGCCGACCTTCTCGGTCCCCGATCTCCCAATCCCCCGATCTCCCGCGAAGCGTCATGAACCTCATCGAGGAAATCGCACGGCTTCATCCGGCTGACCGCCCGGCCATCCACGACGGGCGGCGGCTCGTCACCTACGGCGAGCTGTTCACCGGAGCCCGCCCGGTGGCGGACGCCATCCGCGACGCCGCCGCGCCGCTCGGGCGCCGCCCGCGCGTCGGCCTCCACTGCCCCAACGGCCTCGACTACATCATCCTCGCCATGGGCATCCTCCTCGCCGACGCCTGCCTGGTCCCCCTCGCAGAGGAACTCACGGAGGAAGAGCGCGACGAAATCACCCGCACCACCGCCCTCGATCTCATACTCCGTGGCTGCCCCGGCCCGGGGCAGCCTGCCCGCCGTAGCCTTGGCGAAGGAGGGGCCGTGGCAGCGGCGGCCCGCCGCACATCATCCCCGCCCGCCGCAGGCGGCACTCCTCCTTGGCACTTGGAACTTCTCACTTGCCTGCCCGCCGTAGCCTCGGCGAAGGAGGGGAACTTGCCCCCACCCTTCCCCGAGGACGCCTTCCAATCCCTCAACCCCGCCTTCATCCGCTTTTCCTCCGGCACCACCGGCAGCAGCAAGGGCGTCGTCCTTTCCCACGAAAGCCTGCTCGCCCGCATCACCGCCGCCAACGAGGGCATGCGCATCGGCCCCGACGACCGCATCCTCTGGATGCTGCCCATGGCGCACCATTTCGCCGTCTCGATCGTCCTCTACCTGCACGCCGGCGCCCTCACGCTGCTGGAATCCTCACCCACCCGCGAGGACATCCTCGCCTGCGCCGAGACCCACGAAGCCACCATCATCTACGGCTCGCCCTTCCACTTCGCCCAGCTCGCCGCCGACCCCGGCGACTTCGCCTGGCCCAGCCTGCGCCTCGCCGTCGCCACCGCCGCCAAACTCCCCGAGGCCACCGCCCTCGCCTTCCACCGGCGCTTCAACCAACCCCTCATCCAGGGCCTCGGCATCATCGAGGTCGGGCTCTCCGTCCTCAACCTCGACGCCCCGCTCGAAAAACCCGGCGCGCTTGGCCGGCCGCTGCCCGCCTACGAGGTCGAGCTCCGCGATGAAACCGGCACCTGCGTCCCCGACGGCCATCCGGGTGAGTTCCACGTCCGCGGCCCGGGCCTGCTCGACGCCTATCTCGTGCCGTGGAATCCCGATCCGCTGAAAGACGGCTTCTTCGCCAGCGGCGACCTCGTCGTCCGCGATGCCGACGGCGACCTCACGCTGGTCGGACGCCTGAAATCGGTCATCAACGTCGCCGGCATGAAGGTCTTCCCCGAGGAGGTCGAAGCGGTGCTCAACCTCCATCCGCAGGTGAAAGCCAGCCGCGTCGTCGGCCTCGACCATCCACAGACGGGCCAGATCCCGGTTGCCGAGATCGTCCCCGCCGATCCGGATGATCCGCCGAAGCCCGTCGCCTTGCAGAAATACTGCCGCGAGCACATCTCCGCCTACAAGGTTCCGCTCCGCTACCAAATGGTTTCCGAGATCCCCCTCACCGCCTCCGGCAAGGTCCGGCGGGTCTGATGGCCATGGGGGGAGCCTGCGGCGGCACCGCCATTCACTCCCTCACGAAATGCCCCGGCAAGCCCTCACCTTCCACCGGCACCCGCAGCATCGCCTCCACGTACTGCCTCATCGCCCGCCGGCAGCGCACCTTGAGCACGCCGCTCTTCCCGATCCCGTAGTCCATCGCCAGCGCCTCCCGCCGGTCCTCAGATAGCTCCGGATTCACCCTCAGGCGCAGCGTTTCAAAAGCCTCCCACTCCTCGTCCCGCGGTGGCTCCCCGGCCATCGGCTCCGGCTCCTTCGCATCCGACATCCGCCCGAGCACGAAATCCCGCCACCCGCCGCTTTCCACACACCAGGCCCGCGCGTGCCAGCGCAGCCCGTCGTGACCGAAGGCCCGTGGCACCAGCTCCCGCCATCCCGCCGTGCCGCTCCGTACACTGTGGTAACGCACCCGCACCGTCAGTTCCCCGCACACCGCTCTCACCAGCGCGCGGGCCACCGTCGGCTTCACGGCGCGCTGCGGCGGCAACGCCACCGCCACCCGGTCAATGCCGGCAGGCAACTCCACCGCACCCGTCCGCGCTCCGAGAAACATCGCCATCCCCTCCTCCAGCCGGGGTTCATGAAGCGCGCAGATCATCCCGGGACTCCCCTCATACCGCTTCCGACTCAACTGATAGACCAGCGCCCCCGGATTCAGCTCCTGGTACTTCTGCAGATCGCTCGACGCCTGCGCCGGCGAAATCCCGAACATCGCGACCAGATCCCCGCGTCCGATCCACCCCCGCCACCACGCCGCACGCTCGACCAGCAACAGCCGCTCCCGCGCCGCCCAGTTCTCCACACTCGTCTCGTTTCCCATCGTCTATTCCAAATGGTTCGTCTTTTTAGACTGGCAATCTCGCTCCCGGTCCACCAGCATGCCCATCGTCTTTCTCGATCCACCAAAGCTACACGACCCAAAATTGATTAGCAAACCTTAACCATCTCCCCCGAGAAAGGGCTGCGCGGCACCTTCTCCCCCCGACGGTCGCCGCGCAGTCCGCAAGGGGAGGTCAGACACTCCGCCACCTCACCCGCCCCCGCTTCAAAGTCACTTTTTACTTTCTACTTTTTACTCATCACCGCGCTTCCGACGCGCCTCCACCATGATCGCCCTCCGTCACCTCTCCCACGACCCGCTCCCGGTCCCGGCCGACGCCTACCGTCTCCAGACCTCGCCCCTGCGCGGCGCCGTCCACCACGCCGACCCCGCCGCGCTGGCCATCCTCAAGCCCGGCGACCCCCTCGATCTCGTCGCCGAGCCCTTCAACCCCCACGACCGATACGCCGTCCGCGTCCACCTCAACGGCCGCCACATCGGCTATCTCCCCCGCGAGAGCAACCACATCGTCTCCCGCCTCCTCCGCCAGGGAGCCCCCCTGCGCGCCGAAGTCGCCTGGCTCGCCCCGGACCTCGACCTCCACCTGCCCCTCAGCCTCCACGTCCTGTGGGACAAGCCCAAGCCCCGCAAGTGACGCGATTTCCCCTTGGAATCTTGATGGATCTTTGAACAGTCTAGCAGTTGGCTTCGCCATCGACCCCCCATGCCCGCCTACGCCCACACCCATCCTGATCATCCCGGCGATCCAACCCGGTGGGAACAGCTTTTCACCCCTTTCGGCGAGGCGAATCCTGACGAACCCACCAAAGCCTGCCCCGGCCGCAACGGCGAGCCGTGCCAACACTGCGAGCGCATGGAGCCCTACCACGGCCACCTCAACAAGGTCGCCTGGCACGCCGCCACGTTCGCCGCCGACATGTTCCCATCCGGCCCCGACCGCGACGCCGCCCGCCAATGGGCCTACCTCGCCGGCCTCTGGCACGATCTCGGGAAATTCTCTGAGGAGTTCCAGCAGCGACTTCGAGGCGAACGCGAACGTGCCAATCACTCCACCGCTGGCGCCCAACTCTCCGCAAGCCAACTCCACACCACCCTCCTCGCCTATCCGATCGCAGGTCACCACGCCGGGCTGGCCGACTACGTTCGAGGTGATTCAGGCATCCTCGCCCGCCTGAATGGCCTCGATTACCTCTCCACGCTAGAACGTCCCTCGGTGTTTCAAGTCACGACCTCCTTGGCCGCTCCTCCATCAAAAGAGCCCAAGTCCCTCGCACTTCACACCCGGTTCCTCTTCTCGGCGCTGGTAGATGCAGACTTCCTTGCCACTGAGGCCTTCATGAATTCAGAGCGTCATCAGCGGCGTTGCAACTGGCCGAAAGACATCCTGCTCCAGATGGAGGGGACCCTCCAAGAACGATACCACCAGTTCGGCGATCCCGACTCCGCCATCGCGCGATTGCGACACCGTGTCCACATCGATTGCATCGACAAGGCAGGTGACAAACCGGGATTCTTCTCGCTGACGGTCCCAACCGGCGGCGGGAAGACCCTCGCGTCGCTCTCTTTCGCCCTCCGTCATTCCTTGGAGCACGACCTACGCCGGATCATCTACGTTGCGCCCTACACCTCGATCATCGAACAGAACGCCAGCGAATACCGAACCACCTTCGCGGGACTGGCCGCGAAAATAGGACGAGACCCCGTTCTCGAACATCATTCCAATTTCGAAACGGACATCTCCTCCGATCATGAGGAGCCCCTCTGGAAACTCAGCGCCGAGAACTGGGACGCACCGCTGATCGTCACCACGTCGGTCCAGCTCTACGAATCACTCTATGCCAATCGCACCTCACGCTGCCGGAAGCTCCATCGGATCGCGCGATCGGTCATCATCCTCGACGAGTTCCAGAACCTCCCGCCCAACCTTCTCGCTCCCTGCCTGGACATTCTCAAGCGTCTCGTCGCGCACTACGGGGTGACCGTCGTTCTCTGCACCGCCACCCAGCCTGCCGTCGGGAAACTCTCCGCCGATCAACCCGGCGACTTCGCCAAATCGTTCAACAAAATCGCGCTGCGTCCGGCCCGGGAGATCGTCAGCGATATCTCAAACCTCTTCGCCAGTCTGCAACGGGTCCGGGTCGAGAATGCGGGATCGCTCGGCGACGATGAATTGGTCAGCCAACTATCCGGTCACCAACGCATCCTCTGCATCCTCAACAGCAAACCCCACGCCGCCAGGGTTCTCGAAAAGCTCGGTGTGGAGGATCCCGCCAACCTCCACCTCTCCGCGCAACTCTGTCCCGCCCACCGCCGCCTGATTCTCGCCGAAATCAAACGCCGCGAACAAAGCGGCGAACCCTGTCGCCTCATTGCGACCACGGTCGTTGAGGCAGGCGTCGATCTCGACTTCCCCGCCGTCTATCGCGCGCAGACTGGCCTCGACTCGCTCGCCCAGGCCGCCGGCCGATGCAACCGCCACAATCACCTCGGTCCCGCCGGTGGCCTCGTCCGCTTCTTCTCTCCCTCTGATCAGAAGCCCCCCGCCTTCCTCAGCCAGGCGATCGCCGCGACCCAGGCCGTTCTACCCGACCACTCCCCGTCGGACCTCCTGCTCCCCGAAGCCATCGAGAGCTACTTCCTCCAGTATTTTTTCCTGCTTGGAGGATCAGGCGGCCAAGGATGGGACCGCCACGACATTCTGAAGTGCTTCCGGATCGCCGAGGACAACCCAGGCTTCCCCTTCGCATTCGATTTCCAATCCGCCGCCGAGCGCTTCCGCCTCATCCCCGACAACCAAGCCCCGGTCATCGTTCCTCCGGTTCGCGGTTGCTGGGACCAGCGCGACGAAAGCCGCTCCGCGGAAATTCTCGACCTCCTCGACCGCATCCGCAGCGCGGACCAGCTCGGCTACCCGGCTCCGCGCCAGGCCCACCGCGCCCTCCAAAGCCACACCGTCCAGATTCCAAAGAACATCCACGCCGCGATGATCGCGGAGGATCTCATTCGCCCGTGCTGCGACGGCCGATTCCCGATTCTTGTCCATCCGGAAAACGACTACCACCCAAAGCTCGGACTCCTTCTGCCGGACCACCTGGCTCGACCTGGCGCATTCGTCGTCTGAAATGAATTACGACTTGCGAAACTGTTTTCGTTTTACGATTCTACTTTATATGACCACTTCTTCTCTATCCTCCAAATTCCAGATCGTCATCCCGAAGGATGTGCGCCGCGCCCTGAACCTTCAACCGGGCCAGAAACTGGAAGTCTCCACCAAGGGTGACCACATCGAACTCCGGCCCGTTCTCCCCCCGGAGCAACTCATCGGCTTACTGAAAGGCGACAAGCCCTTGGAATTCGAGCGCGAATCGGACCGCGAACTCTGAACACCTGCCCCGATGGCCAACGACATCCTCGACTCGTCCGCATGGATCGAATGCCTCGATGACGGACCCAACACCCCTCATTTCAAACCAATCCTCCTGAAGCTTCCCGACCTGATCGTGCCCTCCATCGTGATCACCGAGGTTCGCAAGGTCGCCCTCCGCGAACGCGGGGTCGCGAAAGCCGACGAGGTCACCCGGTCGCTGTGCTCCGCCCAAGTCGTGGCGCTCGACGAGCCCCTCTCCATCGCTGCCGCCGACCTCCACGCCAAGCACGGACTACCCCTCGCCGACTCGCTGATCTACGCCGTCACCCTGGCCACCAGATCCACTCTCTGGACCCAGGACGCCGACTTCGAAGGACTTCCCCGCGTCCGCTACTTTCCGAAGAAACCGCGCAAATAGCCACCCACCATGTCTTCTCCACCCGTCAAGCTGCTCGTCTCCGGTGATTTCGCCTGCTTCACGCGCCCCGAAATGAAGGTCGAACGCGTCTCCTACGACATCATCACCCCTTCCGCCGCCCGCGGTGTCTTCGAGGCCATCTACTGGAAACCCCAAATCCGCTGGATCATTGAGCGCATTCATGTCCTCGAGCCGATCCGCTTCACCTCTGTCCGCCGCAACGAAGTCGCTGACAAGGCTTCTGCCGCCCTGGCCAAACGCGCCATGAAGGGCAGTTCCACGAGGCTCGGCATCGACGTGGAATCCGCCCGCCAACAACGGGCCGGCCTCATTCTCCGCGACGTCCGCTACGGCATCGTCGCCTCGTTGAAGGTGCTCGACCGTCGCTTCGAGCGCGGCGGTCCCGAGCTTTCCGAGCGGGAGTGCCACGGCAAGCACCTCTCCCAGTTCGAACGTCGCGCCCGATCCGGCGGCCACTTCCACCACCCATACCTCGGCACTCGCGAGTTCCCCGCCCGCTGCGAGTGGGTCGAACCCGATCACGATTTCCCACCGACGCAGATCCCCGCCGACGACCTCCCCGCCGACCTTGGCTGGATCCTCCATGACCTCGACTACGTCGAGACCAGCGAAAAGAAGGGCAGCTTCATCGAATCCAACCAAGGCCGACGGATCAGGGCCGAGCCCCGATTCTTCCGTGCCCGCCTCGACGACTGCGGCATCCTCGATGTCCGCAAATGCCTCGCCCGGTCCACCGTGGCATGACCGTTCCGGTCATCAACCCCAACATTCACATCCATGATCCTCCACGCCCTCCATGACCTCTACGAGCGCCTCGAAGCAGATGACGAGTATGACGTCGCTCCAGAGGGGTTCTCAATCGTCCCCATCTCGTTTGTCATTCGGCTCAAACCGGACGGACAAGCCGAGATCATCGACTATCGCCAAGGAACCGGGAACCAGCGTCGGGGAGTTCCACTGCGCGTCCCCGGACCCAAAAATCATACTAATAAAATCCTCCCATTCCTTCTGCGGGACACTTCAACCTACCTCCTTGGCATCAAGGAAGAAGACCCAAAGCCTGAAAATACGCGCAAGCGCTTCGAGGCATCGCGAGACCTTCACCTCTCGCTTGAGAGCGAGATCACATCCGGCCCCTTCTCGGCCGTCTGCAATTTCTTTCGAAGTTGGGATCCGGCGAAATTCGAAGGTGACCCGAAGATCCTTGCCAATTCCGGGGTCTTTCAAATGCGCGGCTCCACTTCATTCGTGCATGAAGATCCGTCCTTCGAGGCATGGCTGGTCCGCCAACAGGAGCAGGCAGAGGCCGACTCGGACCAGCAACTCGAATGCCTCATTACACAGGTTCATGCACCCGCCAGCCTGACCCACACACCTCCACTTGGAGGCGGAATTCCGGGAGCGCAAACGGCTGCCACCATCGTCTCCTTCAACTTCCCGGCATCGGAGTCATTTGCTCGAGACCAGGGCGAGAACGCACCGGTTTCCAAGGAAGCCGCGACCCGCTACTGCAAATCCCTCAACGCGCTGCTTTCCTCATCAAAACACCGGATACGGATCGGTGATGCCACGGCGGTCCTCTGGACGGAAAAGGAAACCGCTTTGGAATCCGTCCTGAAGAGTCTCTGGAGTGGTGGGGAAGATGCCCCGGAGGAAGATGAATCAGGCTCGCAATCCCAAGCGACGACACTTCTCGCCTCTCTCAAGGACAGCCTCCGGTCTCTCAAACAGGGTGGCAAACCGACCCCCGAGTTCCAATCCGAAGAGAAAAAATCCTTCTACATTCTCGGACTTACTGGCCAGGCAGGAGGCCGCATCGGCATCCGCTTCTGGCATCGCGATTCAGTAGGCGGCCTTCTTGAGAAACTTGCTCAGCATCATCGAGATCTTGATATCGTTCCGCAGTGGGGACCGGACAGCAAACACCCGGATCCGGAGTTTCCCGCGATATGGATGCTGCTTCGCCAAACGGCGCGCGAGTCCAAAGACATCCCCCCCACTCTATCAGGAGCCCTCATGCGAAGCATCCTCGAAGGTGCCCCCTATCCCGAGGCTCTTGCCAGAGCCGTCATAAGCCGCATCCGCTCCGACCGGGAGGTCAACTACTTCCGCGCCGCCATTCTCAAGGCCTGGCTCCTCCGCCTGCCGAACCACAACCACAACATCCCCATGACCTACGATCCCGACAAACCGGACCCTGCCTATCGACTCGGCGCCCTCTTCGCACTGCTGGAGAAGACTCAGCAGGACGCTCTGGGCGACATCAATGCCGGCATCCGCGACCGCTTCTACAGCAGCGCCTCGGCCACGCCCGCCAGTGTCTTCCCGCGGCTCATGCGCACCTACGGACACCACTTGTCCAAAGCCTCCTCCGGCAACAAGGGCTACCAGATCTACCGCGAACGGGAGGTTCAGTCGGTTCTCGGCGAGCCCGAACCGATGGACGAGTTCCCCGCCCACCTGAATCTCCGCGATCAGGGTCTTTTCGCGATCGGCTACTACCACAAGCGCAAGGATCTCTGGACGAAGAAAGACGATCCCGATTCAGAAGAACCCGACCCGGAGAAGCTTCCCCAACCTGAACTTATCTAATCCATCCCTCCAAAATACCATGAACCACCGATACGACTTCATCTACCTCTTCGACGCCGCCGACGCCAATCCCAACGGCGATCCCGATGCAGGAAACCTCCCACGCCTCGACACTGAAACCGGACAAGGACTCGTCACCGATGTCTGTCTCAAGAGAAAAATCCGGAACTTCATCCAGATGACCCATCCGGGTGACCAGCGCAACGACAGTGAAACCAAGGATCGCGCCTTTGACATTTATGTAAGGGAAAAGGCCGTTCTCAACGACCAGCACGAGCGGGCCTACAAGGCCTACGACCTTAAGCCGGCGAAACGAAAGCTCCCTAAGGCCGTCGAGGATGCCGAGAATGTAAAAAAGTGGATGTGCTCGAACTTCTTCGACATTCGCACGTTCGGAGCCGTCATGACCACCGACGTCAACTGTGGCCAGGTTCGCGGTCCGGTCCAACTCGCATTCGCTCGCTCAATCGATCCGGTCGTCACCAGCGAACACGCGGTCACCCGCATGGCCGTCACCACCGCCGCCGAGGCGGAGAAGCAGGCTGGAGACAACCGCACCATGGGCAGGAAATTCACAATCCCCTATGCGCTCTACCGCACCCATGGCACCATCAATCCCTTCCTCGCCCGCCAGACCGGTTTCACTGATGACGGCGCGGACTCCGACCTCGAAGTCCTGCTTCAGGCGCTGGAGAAAGCGTTTGAGTTCGATGCCTCCGCTGCTCGACCGGCCGGAACGATGGCCACCCGTGGCTTGCTCGTGTTCAAACACGAAAAGCCTCTGGGAAACGCTCCGAGCCACTCCCTCTTTGACCGCCTCCGCATCGAATCCTTCGAGGAGCGCCCCACCGAAGACGGCAAGCCGCCGCGCAAATTCGCCGACTACGCCAGCCGCATTACATTCGACGGCAAGCCCCTCGACGAAGTCGTGAAGCCCGGAGAAGAGAAAAATCTCGGCAACGGAGTCACCCTCATCCGCCGCATCTGACCCATGCCCACCCTCACCGACAAGCAGGCGCTGGATTTCCTGTCCCGTCTCTTTCCAGGCGGACTCAGGGATCCGGGCCTGCTTGCGGAGCTTTGTCCGGAGGGCTGGCAGGCCTCGCCCCTGCGGCTGGCCTTCCACCCGACCGACGAGCAGCGCTACGAGGAACACCTTCGCTGGCTGAAAAGTCCCATCCACGAGATCAGCCGACGCCGCGAGGGTCTCCCCGACCCCGAAGAGGAACCGGTCCCGACCTTCGAGGAATTCCTCGCCAGCGAGAAGCCCGGGCCGGTCTTCAACTCGACCGACGGGCAGGAATTCACCGAACTCCTCGGCGACTGCCTCTGGGACATTCTCTCGAACAACCACGATCTCATCGACCGGAACGGCGACGCCGTCCATTTCGGCAGCTTCCGCATGGTCTCGGGTCTGATCGATGATTTCCTCGAAGACCGCGCGGTGGATGGAAACTGGCGGGACGGGGACCACATGCGCTTCTACATGGGCACTTCGCTCATCGGCCATCGCACGGACCTGCGCCCGGTCTATCGCCTGATCTTCCGCCGGATCCGGCAACTCGGCTACGAGTGGAAGTATGCCTTCCCCCGGATCCACGTGGTTCGTTTCCGCAAGGAACCTACCAATCCGGCCGATTACGATCCCTCGGAGGCCTTCGCCGAGGAGGAAAAGCGCAGGCGGGAGGACGAGGAGGATCGGAAACAACGGGAGGCGATGGCGCGCGACCTCGCCGAGGCCAAGCGGCGGGCTCTCGATCGCGCTCCGCCGGCGGTCGTGCTCGCCTATCAGGAAGTTTACGGAACCGACCCGCACGGCTGGCCACCCGATCCCGACAGTCCCGACTGATGCCCCGCGAGCCGCCCCCCACCCCATGACCTCACTCCTCCGGCCAGATCACGCTGACCTGCGGCAAGCGTTCGAAATGCCGGTCACTCGTCAACAACACCGCTCCATCCTCCACGCAGGAGGCGGCGATCCAGATGTCATTCTCCGGAATCGGCGTGCCCTTCGCCCGCAGGTAGCGCTTCAGATCGCCGTAAAGGATGGCGGTGGAGTCGCCGATCACCGCCTGCGACACCACCGGATCGTCCAAGAACTCCTGCAGCTCGCGCAGGTTCTTCGCCTTCCCCTTCCCGATCCCGAATCCGAACCGCAGCTCGCCAAGCACCGTGGCACAAATCCGCACCTCCGAAGCGGTCGCCACTTCCCGGACCCACCGCGTGCCCCGCTTCAGGTCCGAGTAGGCGTTCGTATCCAGCGAAATCCTCATCACCAGCCCTCGGGATCGATCCTCGAGCACTCCTTCATCGCCTCATCAAACTCCGGACCGAACCCGTCGGGACATGTGCCGGCGAAGCGCTCGAGGCCGTTCGTCTTGCGCTCCACGCCCAGCCCCCGGCCCAGCGCCTCCACCAGCACGGCATTCATCGACACGCCGCGCTGGGCCGCGACGGCCTTCGCCTTCGCCACCCACGCCTCGTCCACACTCCTGACCGTCACCTGCGCCATGCATGCATATTACCCGCCGAGTGCATGCAGTCAATCTCCCGCGTGCCCATGAACCCCGATGACGACCTCCTTCCCCTCTCCGCGCTCCAGCATTTCCTCTACTGTCCGCGCCAGTGCGCGCTCATCCACCTGGAGCAGGCCTGGGCCGAGAACCGCTTCACCGCCGAGGGCCGCCGCATGCATGCGAACGCCCACGACGGTCCCGACGAATCGCGTCCCGGCGTCCGCATCACCCGCGGCCTGCCGGTCGCTTCGAAAAGGCTCGGACTCTCCGGCCAGTGCGACGTCGTCGAGTTCCATGCCGATGGCACGGTGCTCCCCATCGAATACAAGCGCGGCAAGCCCAAGGCGCACCGCGCCGACGAGGTGCAGGTCTGCGCCCAGGCCATGGCGCTCGAGGAAATGCTCGGGATCGAGATCCCCCTCGGCCTCCTCTTCTACGGCAAGACCCACCGGCGCTTCGAGGTGGCCCTCGACACGACACTGCGCGCCCTCTGCACCGAACTCGCGCAACAACTGCACCAACTCATCGACTCCCGCCACACCCCCTCCGCCGAATACGACGTGCGGAAATGCGACGCCTGTTCCCTCATCGACCTGTGCAAGCCCCGAGCCCCGCGCCGCTCCGCCGCCGCCTACGTGAAATCCCAGATCGAAAATCTGAAATCTGAAATCTGAAATTTCAAATCTCCATGACCTACGAACGCTTTGAAGACCTGCCCGTGTGGCAGACCGCGATCCGCCTGGCCGAGGGCTGCGAGGATTTCCTCACCGCCGCCAAGGCCCACATCACCTTCTCCAAGCGAGACCAGCTCGACCGCTGCTCGCTCTCCGTCTCGAACAACATCGCCGAGGGATTCGAGCGCGGCACGACCAACGAACTCCTGGCCTTCCTCTACATCGCCCGCGGCTCCGCCGGCGAAACCCGCTCGATGCTCTGCTACTTCGAGCGACGCCCCAAGCTGCGCGCTTTCAAATCTGAAATTTCGGATCTCAAATCTCTCGCCGAGAGCTGCTCGCGGCAGTTGCGGGCCTGGGCGGATTCCTTGCAGAACTCCGACATCAGGGGGCAGCGCCATCTCAACGAGAAGACCCGCGGCGACTGGGACAAGCGTCAGGTTCGCGAACAGGGCCACAAGAGCCTGCTCGAAGCCGAACGCGGCATCGTCTCGCAGCTTCCCGCCGACCACCCCGCCCGTCTCGCCTGGGAACGCCGCAATGGACCCGCCAGTCCGATCTGAAATCTCAAATCTCAAATTTGAAATCCAAATGCGCCGGCATCTCAACACCCTCTTCGTCACGCTCGAAGGTGCCTACCTCCGCAAGGACGGGGCCGCCGTGGAGATCCGCCACGAAGGCGAATCCCGCCTGCGAGTGCCGCTTCACAACCTCGACGGCATCGTCACCCTCGCCTGGGACACCACCCTGTCCGCCTCGCTCATGTCCGCATGCGCCGAGGCCGGCGTGGCCCTCAGCCTGCACAATCCCCACGGCAAGTTCCTCGCCAGCGCCAACGGCTTCACCACGGGCAACATCCTCCTGCGCCGCGAGCAATACCGCCGCGCCGACCACGAACCCGCCTCCGTCGCGATCGCCGCCAACATCATCGCCGCCAAGATCGCCAACACCCGGACCGTCCTCCTCCGCGCCGCGCGCGACCACGGCGAGAAGGAAGCAGGTCGCTCCGCCGAACTGCTCGCCGCCGCCGACAAGCTCGCCCACCGCCTTCGCGCCGTCCCCCGCGCCACCACCCTGGACTCCCTGCGCGGCATCGAGGGCGAATGCGCCACCTTCTACTTCGCCGCATTCCCCCGACTCTTGACGAACAACGACCCCGCCATCCGCATCAGCGGTCGCACCCGCCGACCGCCGCTCGATCCCGTCAACGCGCTGCTGTCCTTCCTCTACAGCCTTCTCACCCACGACTGCCGTAGCGCCCTGGAAAGCTGTGGCCTCGATCCTCAGTGCGGCTTCCTCCACCGCGACCGCCCCGGCCGTCCCTCGCTCGCCCTCGACCTGATGGAGGAATTCCGCGCCTACTTCGCCGACCGGCTCGCCCTGTCGCTCTTCAACCGGAAGCAACTCCAGAGCGGTGACTTCGATACAAAAGAGAACGGTGCGGTGCTGCTCAAGGAAGCGTCACGCAAACTCGTCCTTCAGGCGTGGCAGGAGCGGAAGCAGACCGAGATCATCCATCCCTTCCTCGACGAGAAGACCACCCTCGGCCTGCTCCCTCACCTCCAGGCGCGGCTTCTCGCCCGATATCTCCGTGGCGACCTCGACGCCTACCCGCCCTTCGTGGCCCGCTGACGCGGACCACTTCAGATTTCAAATTTCAGATTTTCAACCTTCACCCATGTACGTCCTCGTCACCTACGATGTTTCCACCACGACGCCGAAGGGGAGGTCACGGCTGCGACGTGTCGCCAAGGCCTGCCTCGACTACGGACAGCGGGTGCAGAACTCGGTCTTCGAATGCAAGATCGACCCCGCCCAGTTCACCTGCCTGAAGGGCATCCTGCTCGATCTAATTGACCCCGAAACGGACTCGGTGCGCTTCTATCATTTGGGCTCGAACTGGCACCACAAGGTCGAGCATCATGGCTCAAAGCAGGGCTACGATGTGGATGGTCCACTCATCCTCTGAAAGGCCGCGCGAAGGCGCATCACCCAAAGATTCTCTGGGAGGTTCGCGATCGCTCTCACTGCCTCATTGTCAGGCTCTTTGACAGCACCAGAAACCCTTCAGCACCCCTCGGCAACCTTGCCAGGAAGGGGTTCGCGGAATCGTCGTTGCTTGTCATTGATCCTGATGAGCTTCAACCTGCCGCAGTCGCCCCCCACGCGGGGGGCGCGGATTGAAACGAGGTGCTCAACGACCTGAGCGGCGAGGTGGTGAAGTCGCCCCCCACGCGGGGGGCGCGGATTGAAACACACTGCCCACAGGCACGGCAAAGGCCGCAGCGTGTCGCCCCCCACGCGGGGGGCGCGGATTGAAACACGGTGATGGCAGGGAAATTCGACGGCGTGATCGTCGCCCCCCACGCGGGGGGCGCGGATTGAAACGATCGCGCCACCAGCGGCATCGCGTAT
>ERZ869936.730-NODE-730-length-28256-cov-19.627602_pt1 | contig 28256 bp, 28 predicted proteins | sample MGYA00520876_ERZ869936 | MGnify/ENA primary metagenome ERZ869936 (study PRJEB32218, sample SAMN09650985) | biofilter metagenome | isolation source: enrty point of leading RO module | place: Saudi Arabia: Thuwal, RO plant located on Red Sea | collected 2016-02-17 ... | reverse complement strand
TCCAGCCCTACGTGCACTGAGACACTGTCGGCCGACTTCGTATCTTCCTTCCCCGAAGGCGGAGCCGAGCGGGGAAGGTGGCTGTCGCAGGCTTGCGACAGCCGGAAGGGGAGTGAGACCTGCTGCCCGAGACTGAGCCCGCATGCACTTTGACGTAGTCGTCGTCGGCTCTGGTTCGGCGGGCTCGCCGGCCGCCATTGCCGCCGCGCGCACCGGCGCCAAGACTCTCCTCGTCGAGAAGCTCCCGTTCCTCGGTGGAAACTCGACGGCCGTACTCGACACCTTCTACGGCTTCTACACCCCCGGAGAGCGTTCCCTAAAGGTGGTCTCGGGCATCGGGGACGATGTCATTGCCGGCCTCCAGTCACTCGGCACGGTCGTGGAGCGGCCCAACACCTACGGCGCCGGGACCGGCGTCACATACCTGGCCGAGCATCTCAAGGTGGTCTGGGAGCGGCTCGTCGAAGAGGCAGGGGCGAGTGTCCTTCTCCACGCATTCGTTCAGGAGGTGGCTGTGGACGACGGGCGCATCGAGAGTCTCACCGTGGCGACCAAGGCGGGCCTGATGAATGTGACGGCAGACGTCTTCGTCGACTGCTCTGGCGATGCCGACGTGTGCCACTTCGCCGGGTTCGGCTATGAGCTCGCGGGAGAGATCGACCCGGCGCAGACGCTCACCACCACCTTCCGGATGGTCAACGTCGATCACGGAGCTCGCAAGACCATCACAAAAGATGAGATGCACGCCTTGATGGAGGAGGCGGCTGCCTCCGGCGAATACGACCTGCCGAGACGCGAGGGAAGCGATCACATCACCCCCATCGATGGCATGACGGCGACCGTCATGACACGAATCGACCAGGTGCGGCCGGACGCTGACGGCTCATTCCGGAACGCAACCGATCCAGAGGTCCTCACCCGGGTTGAGATCGAAGGTCGCCGCCAAGCGCTCGAGTACGCCAGGTTCCTAATCGATAGGGTGCCCGGCTATGGGCAGGCGCGGCTTGTCGCTCTTTCGAGCCAGATAGGCCTCAGGGAGACCCGACGTGTGTACGGGGACTACAGGATCACTCGGGATGACGTCCTTGCCGCCAGGCAGTTCGATGACCAAATCGGGCTGTGTGGCGCCCCGATCGAAGACCATCATGGCGGAGAGGGGACCGGGACCACCTGGGAGTATCTGCCGGAGGGAAGTGCGGTGGGCATCCCGCTGAGAACTCTCATTGCTAGCGACTCGGTCAACACCCTGATGGCGGGAAGGTGCTTCTCGGCCACCCACGATGCTCAGGCCTCCATCCGATCCATGGCCCAGTGCATGGCAATGGGCCAAGCATCGGGAACCGCTGCAGCCATGGCTGCAGCAGTCGGTGGTGACGTTCGGGCGGTCGATGTGGCAGACCTCCGCGACCAGTTGCGGAAGGACGGCGCCACACTCGAATTGGCATGATCGTCCGAACCGTCCTGGGCGATATCGATCCCACCGAGCTTGGTGTCACATATGCCCACGAGCATCTGATCATCGACAGTTCGACGGTCGCCCGGGAGTGGCCCCACATTCACCTACCTTCGGTGGATGAGGCCGTCGCCGAGGTGGGGATCTGCGTAGCTGCCGGAGTGAACGCCTTTATCGACGCCATGCCTACGGGCTCGGGGCGGAATCTCGACAAGCTGGCCCAGGTCTCTCGCTCCACAGGCGCGCATGTGATCGCAACGACGGGCATGCACACGATGAAGTACTACGAGGGAGTCGAGTGGGCGAACGATGACGCCGGGTCGCTGGCGCACAGGTTCCTTGCCGAGATTCAGCAGGGTGTCAACGGCGTGCGAGCCGGTGTTATCAAGGTGGCTACGACAGGCCCTTCCCTCACAGAGCGGGAGCGAGCAGTGATCGAGGCCGCCGGGATCGTCCATGAGCGAACCGGGGTACCCGTGCTGACACATTGTGAGGAGGGACTCGGAGCCCTCGAGCAGATCGGAGCCCTCGAGGGCGCAGGGGTGGATCTGAGCCGGGTGATCGTTTCTCACACCGACAAGGTGGCTGAAGTCGACTATCACAAAGCGATACTCGAGACGGGGGTGAACGTCGAATACGACCAGTCACTGCGCCAGCACCTGGTGGGGTCGTCGGGCACTGCATCGCTCGTTGCCGCGATGCTGGAGAGAGGCTTCGGCGATCAGCTGTTGCTCGGGACCGACGGAGCGCGACGCAGCCTATGGACGTCTCTGGGTGGATCCCCGGGGCTCGCCTGGCTGAAAAGAGGCTTTCCCGTCGTGCTGGCCGAATACGGCGTGACCGATCAAAATCTGCATTCGATGCTGGTCCGGAACCCGGCCCGGATACTCGCTTTTCATCCCGATTGAGGGTCAGAGTCGGGAGGCTGCGGATTCGTCGGCCCACACGACGACGTTTTCAGCAGACCTGAGAAACGACGATGGAACCTCGGGGCTGACCGGGCCTTTCAGTGTCTGTTCGAGGATTCCGGCCTTGTGCTCACCGGTCACGAGCAGCCAGATCTCGTCTGACTGGAGCAGGCGGCCGAGGCCTATGGTCAAACCCCAATCGGTGGTTCCCTCGGCGCCATATCGGTCGAGCCCCTCGGCAGTTGTGTCAGCGAGCTCGACCACCCGTGTTGGAGACCCCGGGTCCGACCCTGGCTCGTTCAGGCCGAGGTGGCCATTGGCGCCCAATCCGAGCAGGGTCAGCTCGAGACCGCCCGCCGCGATGAGCATTTCATAGCGCGAGCACTCCGCTCTCAAGTCGTCTGCCTGCGGATCGAGCCCATGGAGCCTCGCCGGAGGTTCCGCGAGGTGCGCGATCAAGTCGCGGCGGAGCATCTCGTCGCAGCGGCCCTGGTCACCGACGTCGAGGCCGAATTCGTCGAGCAGGAAAATGGTCGCCTGGCTGAAGTCTCCCCGCTTCGACACCTCTCGATAGACCGGGGCGGGCGTGCGCCCGGTAGGCAGGCACATTCGCAATTCCGGATCGGCGTTGAGCCTCTGCGCCCATTCCTCGGCCACCTCCGGAGCCCATCGGGTATCGGGCAGCACCCGTAGCTCGAGACTCAATCAACCACGAGATCGAAGATCGAGCCGTCTTCCTTGTGCGAGAGGATCAGCTTGCTTCGGCCGTCTGGCAGGGTTTCTCGTTTGACGATTGAGTGTCCGTCGTGCAGCTCAGCCTTCTTCTCGATGCGCGGGGTCGAGCCGCCACGCCAGTCGACTTCCACCGGCTCCCATTGCCTGGACTCCGCCGAGCGGTATGCGGCGTCCATGACCGCGTTCACGACGTAGCCGTCGTAGAACGTCTCCATCGGCTCCCGGCCGTCTTCCATCGCCTGGAACATGTCGGTGAACATGTCGACATAGCCGAGCTCGGCGATTTCGTCGCCGACCGGGAACAGCCAGCCTTCTGTCGACTCCAGCTTCTCAGCGACATAGCCATCGCCACCGCCGGATGTGTACATCTCGAATCCCGTGCGAAGGAAGTGGTTGAGCCAGATGGTCCCCTCGGTGCCGGCAACCTCGTCGCGAAGGTCCATGCCGCCACGGAACGTCCAGCTCACCTCGAATTGGCCTAACGCGCCTGATTCGAACCTGATCAACGCGACGGCATTGTCTTCCGCCTTGATCGGGTGCACGAGAGTGTCGGCCCAGCACATGACTTCGAGAGGTCGGTTGTCTTTGCCGGCGAAGTTGCGGATGATCTCGATGCAGTGGCATCCCAGATCGACGATCGCACCACCGCCTGCCTTGTCACGGTCCCAGAACCAGGCGCTATGTGGTCCAGGATGGGTCTCCCGGGACCGGACCCAGGTGACGTCGCCAATCGCACCTTGCGACACCGAGCGGATCGCCTTGAGCGTTTTTGGTGTGTAGACGAGGTCTTCGAGGTACCCGGCGAAGACTCCTGCCGACTCGACTTTGTCGAGGATGCGCTTCGCCTCCTCACCACTCCTGGCCAAGGGCTTGGTGCAGAGCACAGCCTTGCCGGCGTCGGCAACCATGGAGATGACCTCCTCATGGAGGTGGTTGGGTAGTCCGACCACCACCACGTCGGTGGCATCGTGATTGATGGCTTCTTCGATCGACGTGGTGTGGGACGGGATCGACCAGCGCTCGGCGAACGCTTGCCCTCTCTCCTCGGAGCGGGAGTACACGACTTCGACCCGGTCCCTCGAACGCTGTGAGTGCAAGGTTGCGGTGTAGAAGTCCCCGATCAAACCGGTTCCGAGCATTGTGATCTTGTGGGAGTCCATCCCATCCTCCTGCGGTCAGAAATATGTCTATACAACTTATCAGCCCGCAGCATCGGGTGTCGGCCGACCGACGCAGAACCCGGGTGTCAGGGGCGGTTTCCGGTTTAATGGGGCCATGAGCAACTGCAACTGGATCGTGGTCCATCGCGGGGTGTTGGGGCGTTTGTCGGGTCATGCTCCTTTGAGTTGGAGTGAGCAGATCGTGAGCAGAATCCCGGGGCTCGGAGTGGCTGCAGCGGCGGCGTTGGCCACCATGACGACAGCCGACGACACCTGACGTCCTGGCTGGTAGGTGAGCGTGTGGATGGTGGCACCCCGATCGCTTTGTCCGGAGTCGGTGTGAGACCGAGGTCAGCGTCGTGAACATCTACAAGATCACGCGCCTCAACCGGCCGCTCAGTTGGCGCCTCACATCCAATCGAATCGCAATTCTCGGTTCCGTGGCTGCCGGCGCGATCGCACTGGGCTGGTGGTACTTCTCGAGGGACAAGTGGCAGATCTTCGCGGCGGCGCTCGTCGGTGTGTCCGCCTTCATCGCTTGGGCAGTCGCCCGGGAGCTTGATCCCGACAGGCCCAGGACTGCGACGCTGGCGATGATTCTGGCCACCGTGGGTGCGTTTGGCCCGTGGGAGCCAGCCCTCTTGGTCTCTGCGATCGCCCTCGTCGGGTTGCGGGTCCTCGCCGGCACGGTCGGGGGCGAGCTCAAGCCGCTGGACTTGATCGTCCTCTTCGGCGCGGCGGCCTACTGCGGGACGCGCGTCGATGCCTGGGTGGTTGTGTTGCTTCTCGTTTTGGCCGTCCTCGACGAGCAGCCTGCCGGCTATCCAGTCGCAACCGTTGGGATGCTCCTTGCTGCGGCGGGGGCCGGCTTCCTCACGGATGTCGACTTCCCTGACAACAACATGCTCGACGAGGAGCTGCTGTGGGGGCTTATAACCATCGCCGCAATAGCCCTGGCGATCCGTACGACGAGGATCCGGTCGAAGACCGACCTCTACGGCCACTCGATTTTGTGGCCGAAAGTGAGAGCCGCCCGCGTGATGGCAGGGTTTGTCGTCATCGGCGGGATCATCGGATCAGACGCGGGAACGCTGGTGTTGATGACCCCGGTTCTCGCTGGTCTCGTCGCCACGGCTCTCTACCGCACCTTCCGACCGGCCTGATGAGAGAGACCCGGGTGCTCGAGCACCCAGGTCTCCTGGTTCGCCGCTACATAGCCGACGATGCCTGTCGTCGTGCTAGCACTGGCTCAGCTGCTGGCTCCGATGGCTTCGCGATGATCGGCTTGGATGCTCACCTTGCGGGGCTTCGACTCCTCGCGCATCGGGACCATCACGGTCAGAACGCCATTGTCGTAGGAGGCGCTCACGTTGGCGCTGTCGACGTTCTCCGATAGACGGACCTGGCGGCTGTGATTCCCAGTGGGCCTCTCCCGAAGCAGCCAGTTGACGTTCTCATCCTCGATGCTTCGGCGACTGGCGGTCACAGTCAGGATGTTGTTTTCGACTGTGAGGTCTACGTCGTCGGGGTCGACATCGGGCAGGTCGAACCTGAGCGTGTACACACCCTCGCTCTCGAAGGCGTCCATGGGCATTATGCCGCCGCGGAAGCGTCCCCCGAATTGATTGAACGCACGCTCGAACTCTTCGAACGGGTCGGCAAACCTGAGCATGATTCTCTCGTACTCCTTTCGTATCGTCTCATCGCACGTCCGGATCAGGTCTCGCGCAATCAGCACAAATCGTCAAGAAAACTGGGCCTCAAACTCGTTTCTGGAACCCATCCGAAAGTGCTTAGGTTGTAAAGTAATCTGATAGTATAGCACTCAGATTTACGTGTCAAGAGATGGGTTTACAGATTTGGGTTTACAGATTTCTATGTCGAGTTCCAGCGGAGGTGAATAGTGACATCATCGAGCACCATTTCCTCATCGGCGTTGCGCGCTAGCCGGCACGACAGGGCGCGATGTCTTGATGCGATGCATGAGGTGGAGCGGCTCGCGGCCGCTCCCGGCCCCTTGCGTCCCGACGCCTGGAGGGACGACTTGTTGGATGCGCTTCATGAGCTCGGGGCGAGCTTTCATGCCCAACACGTCGCTTCTACCGAGCTAGGAAGCTTGTTGTCGAGAGTCATTGAGGAAGCCCCACACCTGATACCGGGCGTCAACGACTTGATGGCGAGACAGCGCGCCCTCGACACGAGAATCAGCGATTTCCGGAGCCGGCTCGCCGACCTGTCGCGTCCCATCGATGTGGAGGAGACCAGAAGTGAGCTGGCCGAGATCACACGAGACATGAGGGAGTTACGGGCGTGGGAGACAGATCTCGTCTACGAGGCCTACTCCGTCGACCTGGGCGTGGGCGACTGAGGCTGGGACGGGCATCTACGTCTCGGGGGGCAACGAATACCCTGAGATGCACATGTTGAGCCGTTCGTGAAGATTCTCGTCACCGGTGCCACTGGCTACATCGGAGGTCGCCTCGTGCCCCGCCTCCTCGAGTCGGGCCACTCGGTCCGTTGCCTGGTGCGCAGTCCCGAAAAGCTGCAACTCGACACATGGAGGGATGACGTCGAGGTGGTTCAGGGAGATGTTCTCGACAGCTCCACGCTCGAAGGAGCCTTCGATGGCTGCGACGCAGCGTTCTACCTGATCCACTCCATGGACGGCCAGGGCAACTTCAGCGAGCGAGACAACAGGGCTGCGACGAATTTCCGGGATGCCGCGGAGAAGGCTTCCGTGAGGCGCATTGTCTATCTCGGGGGATTGGGCGACTCCGACGACCTCAGTGAGCACCTGTCGAGCCGCCAGGATGTGGGACGTGTGCTCGCCGACGGCACAACGCCGGTTACAGAGCTTCGTGCTGGCGTGATCATCGGTTCCGGTTCGGTCTCTTTCGAGATGCTGAGATATCTCACCGAAGTGCTTCCGGTGATGGTCACGCCGAGTTGGGTCCGGACCCTCTGCCAACCGATTGCAGTCGCTGACGTGCTCGAGATCCTCGTCGCTGCCGTTTCCGACCAGGGCTCGGAGAGCAAGATCATCGGCATAGGTGGCCCGGATCGGTTGACGTATGAGGAGATGATGCGGGAGTACGCAGAAGCCGCAGGGCTGAGACGGCGGGTAATCATTCCGGTTCCCGTGCTGTCTCCCAGCTTGTCCAGCCATTGGATCGGTCTGGTCACACCACTGCCGACCGGAGTCGCCAAACCCCTCGTTGACAGTCTGCGCAACGAGGTGACAGTGGACGACAACTCCTACGCCGAGGAACACGCCGGGCCCCTCACCCCATATCGGCAGGCTGTTGAGGACGCTTTGCAGCGCTCCGAAGAAGCTGGTGTGCTCACCCGCTGGTCGGACGCCACCGACTCACCAGCGCAGCCCGTACCCGGGGATCCGGATTGGGCGGGTGGGAGCGTCATGACGGATGTCCAGACAGCGCAATCGTCGGCTGATCCCCCCGAGCTCTTCCGGGCGTTCACCCGCATCGGGGGCAACAACGGCTACTACACGATGAATTGGGCTTGGTCCCTACGCGGGTTGCTCGACAGCCTCGTGGGCGGTGTGGGGCTTCGGCGAGGCAGGCGCCACCCCACGGAGATCCATCCCGGAGAGGCACTCGACTTCTGGCGCGTGGTTCGGGTGGTGCCCAATGAACGGCTCGACCTCTATGCGCAGATGAAGCTACCGGGTGAGGCGTGGCTTTCCTTCGAGGCGAAGGCAAACGGGAACGGCTCGACTCTCAAGCAGACTGCCCTGTTCATCCCTCGGGGTCTCGCCGGGCGGCTCTACTGGTATCTCCTCTTCCCGTTCCACGTCGCCATCTTCGGCCGAATGGCGCGCCGCATCGCGAAAGCCGCCGAGTCGATATAGGGCTGTGTGCCCCTAGCTGGCAACCGGGTACGAGCGGAGCTCGAGGGCCTCCGACATCAATCGCGACAGCGCCACCAACCCGAGTCCCAGAGCCGCCCCCCCGACCGCCAGAGCGAAGAGTATCGCCCTCAGCAACCAGATGTTTCTGTCCAGGGTCGCTTCGGTCCGGTCGATGGTCATGCTCGCTTCGGTAAGGGTGTCGTTGTATGCCGACGTGATCTCATGTATCCCATCGAGGTCGTTGCCCAATTGGTCGAGGGCCAACGCCAATCGGTCTGCCTCCCCGGCGAGCTCTGATGCGGCGGGTACGAGGTCGCGTAGCGAGCCAGCTTGCGTCCGAAGGTTCTCGGGGAGGCCGATGAGTGCCTGCTCGACCTGCCTCAGGGAGTCGTCGAATGGCTCCTCGGGCGAGTAGTCGACTCCGATGAAGGAGAGGGCGCGGAGCGTCCCGTCTATGGCTCCGGCCGCCTGTATCGCCGCGGGCATCGCCCCGCGTATCGCCTCCAGGTCGTCAGGAAGCTCGTTTTCCAAAAAGCCGGCTACGTTCTCGAGGCTCGATGCGCCAACCGTGGCGGTCGATGACACGCCGGCGATTCCGCTCGCCGCGGCGTCGATCCCGGCCTGAACCTCCGCGGTGGCTTCGGTGACGACATCTACCGTCTCGTGGATTGCGTCGACAGCGTTGGACGTCACCTCGAAGCTGGCCCTGAAGTCCCGTGCGCCCGTTTCGATCATGAACAGGCCGAGGACAAGCGTGAGAAGGCTGGTGGCTATGGCGACGTATCCACTTCCTGCGAGGACGCGCGAAACCCGTTGTGGTCTCCGTGGTTTGAGCATCACCCTTTCCTACCCACCGGCGATACGGCACAAACGTTTGTGAGAGCGCGTCAACGGGTACACGTGCCGCCGCAATGTCAACCAACCCGGCGGTCAGGGCCGAAAGCCTGACGAAGGTATTCAGTGGCGGCGCTGGCGTGTTCGACCTCGACATGGAGGTCGAGCCGGGCTCGATTGTCGGCCTCATCGGTCCGAGCGGCTCAGGGAAGACGACGACGGTCAGACTGCTGACAGGTCTCCTCACACCTGACTCCGGCACAGTCAGGGTGCTCGGCGAGCGCCCCATCGAGTTCAGCAGAGAGACCAGAGCGAAGCTCGGTTACATGCCGCAGGACTCGGTTTTGTACCCCGGGCTCACCATCCGGCAAAACCTCGACTTCGCTGGCACGGTTTTTGGCATGCGTAAAGGCCGGGGCGACCGTATTGAGAGGCTCCTCGACTTCTTCGAGCTAACCGAAATCGCTGATCGCATGCCTCACAAGGTGTCAGGTGGAGAACGCCGACGCGCCTCGCTCGCTGCGACATTGATCCACAACCCGATGCTCATCTTTCTCGACGAGCCCACCGCCGGCCTTGATCCAGTCTTGCGACGGAAGCTGTGGGACATGTTCGAGGACCTTGCGAAGGACGACGGGCGAACCCTGGTGGTGACGACCCAGTACGTGGGCGAGGCCGCCTACTGCGACTACGTTGCAGTGCTCGCCGAAGGACGGATCCTCATCCTCGACACACCCGGAGGTCTGCGACGGCACGCTTATGGTGGTGAGCTGGTCGACGTTGTTTTCTCGGCACGTCCCTCACCTGTTGCTCTGGACCATCTTGCCTCGATCTCAGCGAGGAGCGAGCCGATTTGGATCGACGCACGCTCATTGCGGGTGGTGGTCGACGACGCCGGAGCGGCGGTCCCGCGTCTCGCTGATTGGGCCGGAGACAACGGGCTCGTCATCGAAAAGGTCGAAGCGTATACGCCACCCTTCGATGACATCTTCGTCGAGGTTGTGGAGAAGTACTCCAGGTCCAAGGAGCTCGAGGCAGTCTGATGTCGCAGACTCAAGGTTTCCTCTCCAGGCTCGTTCGCGTCTGGGGCTTTGCCCGCAAGGAGCTTTGGAGCGTGCTGCGCCAGCCGAGGCTCATCATGACGCTCGTCGTGGGCCCGTTCTTGATTCTGCTCATCTTTGGGCTCGGCTACACCGAGCAGGTCCAGCCTTTTCGCACGATCATCGCTCTCGAGAGTGAAGAGGCCCAGATAGCAGCCGATGTCGATGATCTCGCGGAGTCGTTCGAGCCAGCGATAGATCTGGTTGGCACGACAACGGATGCCGAGGGTGCCCTCGCCCAGCTCGAGGCAGGGGACATCGATCTCTTGATAATCGCGCCGGATGACGCTCTGGCGGCGCTCGACCGCGGAGAGCGAGCCAACTTCACGGTGGTTCACTCAGAGGTCGACCCGATCCTGCGACGGAGCATCGGGCTCATTTCGACGCTCTCTGTCGATGAGATAAATCGACGGGTACTAGAGACTTTGATAGGTGAGATTCAAGAGGGCTCAGACGAAGTAGAGCCCCCACTGTCGGGTCTCAGCGCGGCCGCATCCGGTCTGGTCGACGCGCTGCAGCAGGGCGATGAGGACGAAGCACGCCAACAACGGGAAGCCCTCGAATCGGCGATTACCGCAGCAGAGTCTCAGGCTCCGGCTGGTGCTTTCTACGAGGGCGTCGGTCAGACCCTTGGAATCGCAGCAGGTGGCGTCCTCTCCGAGATCACTACCGACCTCGAGGGCGCTGATCCCTCAAACTCCGACGCCCTGGAGAATGCCTTGGCTGCTCAAACGAAGATCATCCAGCTCGAGTCGCAGCTCAATCAGGCGCAAGACATCGATCCCGCCCTGCTGGTGAGCCCCTTCGGTTCGGAAGTTCAGGCACTGAACGATGTGCCCGATCAGCCTGCGATCTTCTATGCGCCTGGAGTCCTGATGCTCTTGATCCAGCACCTGGCCGTGACATTCGGAGCGCTCTCACTGGTGCGGGAGCGGGCGCAGGGAGCGACGGAGATCTTCCGCGTGTCGCCTCTCTCGGCCAGTGAGGCCATGATCGGCAAGTACATCGCCTTCGTCGTGATCGTGGGAACCGTGGCAGCCGCGCTCTCAGCGCTGATGTACGCCTTTGGCGTGCCGATCGCCGATCAGCTGCTCCTCTATTCGGGAACCGTCTTGCTCGTGATACTCGCCTCACTAGGGCTCGGCTTCGTCATCTCAGGCCTGTCCAACACCGACAGTCAGGCGATCCAGTACGCCATGATCGTCTTGCTCGTATCGATCTTCTTCTCCGGGTTCATCATCCCGCTAGATCGACTGCTCGAGCCCGTGCAGGCCGTCTCCTTCCTGCTTCCTGCGACGTATGGGATCTCCGCCTTGCAGGACGTGGTCTTCAGGGCCACCCAGCCCGCGTTTCTGCTGATCGCAGGTCTCGGCCTGTACACGCTGGCGGGGGCATTCGCCTCATGGTTGGCGGCGAGAAATCACATCGCTCGCTGACCTTCATCGACACAGACTCGCCGGCATTGCAGTTGGAGGACAATGGGGGAATAGAAAGGAGGGTGGACCTACCGGTCCACCCTCCTCTGTCGATTCGAGACTGAGCGAGCTGGGTCAGGACATCAGCGACTCGACACGCTGGCGGAAAGCATCCCAGGCGGCCCTCAGCTCGGGCTCCACCTGCTCTCCCAGCTCATCGAGTGTCGTCTCGAAGTTCTCGATGGCAGCCTGCACTTCGGCGCCTTCGATCATTCCATCGTCATTGATTGCAGCCATGGCCGCTGTGACCTCAGCGGTAAGGGTCATCCAGGCGTCCTGGAGGTCCTGAGCGGCAGCCGAGTTCTGGATCTGAGTCTGCAACTCGTTGATCTCTGTCTGGATTTCTTCGATTGTCCCCGACATGTCTCCGTTGGTCGGCTCGGTCGAGTCCGTGGGAGAGGTCGTCGAAGTGTCGGTGTCGAGGCTCGTCGTTGTGTCGACGCCCCCGCCACACGCAGCCAACGCGAGAGCGGCGGCCACAGCGAGTGCAAGTAGACGTTTCATTGTTTCATCTCCTTTTGATGGTTTTGAGTGGGTTTTGCCGAATGGCAGGAGAAGGACTTCCCCTCTAGGCCGTTCAACCAAACCGGCACGAGCCTCGTTATGGATTTCGTAAGAATTGGAGATTGGAGTGGGTCGGCCCCTCCGTCGTCCCTCTCCAATGTTCTTGAGGATTTCTCTACAGTGGCCGGGATGCTCAGCGACAAGGACAAGTCGAAGCTGGCGAGGGAGCCTGTGATCTGGATGACCACTGTCCGCGACGATGGTCAGCCTCAGAGCTCAGTGGTCTGGTTCCTCCTCGAGGGCAACGAGATCCTCGTGTACTCGAAAGAGTCCATAAGGGTCACCAACGTGGCGGAGCGGCCAAAGGTATCGATGAACGTCAACAGCACGGAATGGGGAGGTGGAGTTCTCACCTTGGAGTGCACCGCTCGGATCGATCGCAGCACGCGGCCAGCAAGCGAGAACCCCGACTACCTGGCCAAATACGGAGATCGCATTCACAGCTACAACTGGACACCGGAGAGCTTCAGTCGCGACTACCCCGTGCCCATCTGGATGTCGATCGACCGAGTCCGTTCCTGGTAGGCAAAACAAAGACCCCGACCGTCCTCCTCCTCGGTCGAGGTCTCTGCTAATCGGGCAATTATGCCAATCGTCTTCTAGGCGTGCATCGGCTCAGGCTGGTCCTCCGCCGACATGCTGTCGAGATCGATGACAGCCTCGTCGAGGTGCCCTTCCACTGAGACGTTTGGAATCCACTCCAACCAGCTGGGGAAGTACCAGTTTCGTGATCCGAGCAGCTTCATGGAGGCCGGAACTAGGACAGACCTCACGATCGTCGCGTCGAGCAGGACCGCAACGGCGAGGCCGAAGCCCATCTGCTGGAAGCTGGTCAGACGGCCGGCGGCGAATCCCGCAAAGACGGCGACCATGATCGCGGCTGCTCCAGTGATCAGTGCTCCAGTCGTCCGCAGTCCGTAGGCCACAGACTCTGTGTTGTCACCTGTCTGATCGAACCGCTCCTTGATCCTCGAGAGGAGGAACACGTGGTAGTCCATCGAGAGCCCAAAGAGGACCGAGAAGAGGAAGAGCGGTATCCAAGCCTCGATCACGTCGACCTGGGTGAACCCGAGGAACGATGCGATGTCCTTGACCCATCCCGGGCCCGCCCCTGTCTGGAAGAACGCCACGACCAGCCCGTAGGCGGCGCCTACAGACAACAGGTTCATTGCTATCGCCTTCCCTGGTATCACGATGGAGCGGAATGCAATCATGAGGAGAAGAAACGACAAGCCCAGCACGACTCCAAACACGAGCGGCGTGTAGTCGCTCGTCTGGGCAACCAGATCGACGGTGATCGCCGTCTGGCCGCCGATGTAGACGCTGCTTCCACCAACAGCGACCGTGGCGAGCTCGGAGCGTAGATCCCGCACCACATCCATCGAGTCAGCAGATGCGACGTCTCCTGGAAGCTGGACGGACAGCAGAGCCAATTCTCCGGTCTCCGAGAACTCGACACCGGCCAGCGTCAGCTCGGGGTCCGCGTCGATCGCCGACTGCACGGACGCCGCTGTTGCCTCCACATCCCCGCCCTCGATTGCTACCTCAACCGGAGAGACAAGACCGCCGGCAAACTCAGACTCGAGAACTTCGAACGCCTGAGCCGACTCGATGTCGTCGGGCATCGTCGAGACGCCGGCGAGCCCGGTCTCGAGCGAGAACACACTCGACGCGGCAAGGAGCAGGATCCCGGCCGAGATGACCAGGGCTGTCAGCGGGCGCCCCATCACAGTCCGTGTTACCCGATCCCAGATCCGTCCCTTGCTGTCGAGTGAGCCGCGGCGGCGAACCCGAAGTGCGTTGATCCGGTCGCCCATCAGCGAAAGCACCGCTGGCAGCAGGGTCATCGACGCTGCAACGGCCGCAATGACGACGAGGATCGCGCCGAGCCCGAGCGCACGGAACAAGGTGTTGGGCACCAACAGCATCCCGATGAGTGCGAGCACAACGGTCAAGCCCGAGAAGAAGACAGCCCGGGACGCAGTCGCGCCCGCTCTTCCGATGGCTTCGATCTTTTCGTAGCCCTTGTCCCTCTCCTCGCGATAGCGGGAGACGATGAAGAGCGAGTAGTCGATCCCGACGGCGAGCCCGATCATCGTGATCATGTTGGTGATGAAGAAGCTCAGGTCCATCGCCTGACCCACGAGGGCGGCGAGACCCATCGCAACTGCGATCGCCACGACGCCGAGGATGATCGGGACGACTCCCGATGCGATGGCGCCGAACACGAAGACGAGCACGACCAGCGCCACGCCGACGCCGATGGTCTCTCCGGTCCTGAGGTCTTCCTCGGCAACGTGGTTGAAGTCGTTGTTCATCGTTGCCGGTCCGGCAACCAGAGCCACGAGACCATCAGGGGCGTCGATCCCCGCTATCTCCTCGCGGACCGTCTCAGCGTTCTCCGACCATGTGTCCACCTCGTCTCCAGCCAATGCGACCGGGAGGAGGGCTGTAGTTCCTGACTCGGAGACAGGTCCGGTCTCGGTCAGGTAGGAGCCAATGGTCTCTACGGCCACTGATGCCGACAACGTTGTCTGGATTTGCTCGACGTAGGCGGTGAACTCAGGGTCGAGAACTGTCGTCGTTTCGGATGTGACCACCACGAACTCGGTGTCACCAGCCTCGCCGCGAATCTCCTCGACGATCTCCATCGCTCGCACAGAGTCGGGCTCGTCGGTGAATTCGATACTCGCTGTGAGTGCGTCTCCCAGCAGCGTCGACGAGGCGACGCCCGCGGCGATGAGCAACACCACCCATGTCGCCACCGTCCTCCACGGTCTCCTTGCGCTGGTCCTTGCCAGCGCTTCTGTCCCCAGTGCCATTTCTCTTCCCTCTTTCTCTTGCCTAGCTGTACATACGGTGTAAGCTTACGGTGTAAACATATACATACGCTGTAAGTATGTCAAGACCCTATGGAGAAGTTTGTGGCCTACGATGTGGACATGACCGCCGAGACCCGGATCACACTCTCACGTGAGCGTGTGATCGAGGCTGCTGTGGCGTTCGCCGATGAGCACGGCGTGGAGGGCATGTCGATGCGGAAGCTCGGCGGCGAGCTCGGAGTCGAGGCCATGTCGCTCTACAACCATGTCGAGGACAAAGGCGACCTGATGGACGCGATGATCGATCACGTCTTCACGACGATCCCGCTGCCGTCGGGTCATCTCGACTGGAAAGACCAGATCCGTCTCATCGGGCAGGGTGCGATGGACCGGTTCGGAAAGCACCCCTGGGTCGTCACCCTGCTCATGCAGCGAGGGAACTTCGGCGACGGTGCGCTGGAGTTCATGAACCACGTCGTCGGGATCTTCTTCGAAGCCGGCTTCGAAGAGGAGGACGTCCACCACGCATGGCAGATGCTGGCTTCCCACACGATGGGTTATGCGTTTCAGTCTTCGACGGGTCCTTCCGTTCAGGAGAAGGAGTACTCCGAGCTACAGGAGCGCATGCCCGTTCTCATCGAGAGATTCCCGTATGTGGCCCGTTTGGCCCCACTGCTGATGGAGTGCGCCTGGGACAGCGAGTACATGTTCGGTCTCGAAATCGTGATCGACGGTCTCGAGTCACGTCTCAGCCGCTAGGAAACCCACCCACTCCGCGTCGGGTTCACCCCAGGTCCCAGCCGGCGTTGCGAGGCGTCAAGAGCCGGTAAGTGAATTCGTCGTATCAGAGCCACCGCATCTTGGCTCTGTTTGTTTGTGGGGAGAGGTTTCCAAAACGAAGAAGGGGGTAAACATGATCCCTTACGAACAAGTCAAGGCGATGGCCGATCAGCGGATGCAGCGTTACGAGGCTGAAGCCGCTCGGCACCGTTCGATCGACAGAGAGGAGAGCAATCTTCTCGAGCGTCTCATCTCGAAGGGACGACAGGGACTCGATCGATCAGGGCTCGGTCGCATCGGCGACATAGTCATCGGCAGAGAAGCCCGGCCGGCCATCTAAAAGACCTCCCAAGGTCGTCACCGTGACGACTTCGGAGCGACACCGGATAGAACCCCCGATTCGTCGGGGGTTCTTCCGTTGCCGAAGACCGGTCAGGCCCAGTGGAGGCCGGGGATACCCCCATAGGGGACCTTGATGGCCGGCCAGCAGATGAGGTCGATGTCGACCTCCATTGGCCTCCGGCTCACGTAGCACGCGGTGGCCACGGCGGTGGCAAAGGAGGATCCACTCCACTTGACGACGTGGTCCTTGGAAACGCCGCTCGGCCCGAGCAGGTTCGATCCCGGGGCGACATCGGTAATCCAGGGTCGTCTCGGAACCACTGTCGGTGGTTTGGGCTTGGTGGTCGAGTGAGGATCCCAGACAACGTGATCTCCACCATCTATTGCTGCAGCAACTGCCCGAACATGTTGGAACGCCCCCGGATAGACCGGACGCTTGGCGGGGGTGTTGCCGCCAGCTGCGAATATCGGCGCTCGCGGGAAACGCTGCAGCCAGTACGCAATTGCCACGCCAAGGGCGACCATCGCGGGGTCATCCTTCTCGCAGGTGTAGCCGCCCAACGAGAGGTTCAGCGCATCTACCGGGTCCCCGGCGTGGCGGTCGACCAATCTGACGATCGCCTCCAGAACGTGAAGCTCGGTGGTCAAGTTTCCCCCGACGTCCTGGACATGCTCCTCACTCAACTGTGGCAGCAGCCGACTCGCGTCCACCTCGCGGGCCCTTGCCATCGAGACGACGTGGTTTGGTGAGATCAGACGAATGAGGCCTGAAACGAATGTGCCGTGGCTGGCCACCACACCACCTCCCAGGTTTTCAATGTCCTCGGGGTCGTCCCACCGCATCCCGCTCGACAGCCACTCGGGTATTTCGGTGGTGATCCCGGTGTCCACGACGGCTACCACTCCGTAAGGGTCCGGATAGTGCTGGTCAGGTTCGATACTCGCTTTGGATTCAGTCGGCTCCGTTCCGGGCATGGCAGAGATGTGATTCATGGGCCCCAGCCCGTGGATCGGTGACGCGTCAATGCCACCCTTCCGAAGCCTTGGTGCCACCTCCCGTGGATCGTTGTTCCCCAGCCTGACGACCGAGATCAAGGTCAGCATCTTCTCCACGATCTCCGGGCGAACCTCGCCGCCGAGGAACTCGAAGAGATCTTCCGGGCCCAGGAAGCCCCACTCGTCGTCGCCAGTCAAGAACTCGGCCACCAGTCCGGCCTGATGACGAGGTACCGCAACGAGATCGGGCACGTAGTGGCAGGCTATGCCTGAGTCGGTCATTGTCCCTCCTCACGGGATGTGATCTGAATAGTCCCCCCTTGCTGCGGATCAACTATACGTATGGGATGTATCCCGCGTCTTTGGGACGATTGTGAGCACCGACACTCGAGCGCTTGACCTACTGACCAGAGCTTCTGCTGAACCTGCGGTCGCCTTGGAACTCGGTGAAGACCTGTTGATCGAGTTGGAAGACCCCGACTCGAGGTCGATCGCCTACCGGGCCATGAGCCTTGCTGCCCGAAATGCATCGACCCTCGAGGCGTCTGTCGAGTACGCCGAACTGGCAGCGCGCACGGCCACGACCGAATTGTTGAGACTGGAGAGCTTGAACACGTTGGCTGCTTCGATGGCCATGGCCGGCCAAACCGGTGAGGCCCTCGAGGTGTTGGAACAGGCTTCCACGTCCGCTGAGGGCTTGATTGCCGGGCAGATTCAATTCCAGCGAGGGGTGGTCCTCACAATCGTCGGGGACTACGGCAAGGCCCTCGCTGCCTACCAGAGGGCGCTGCCAGTCTTCGAGGAGCACGATCGCTCCGATTTCGTCGCAATGACCCTGCACAACCAGGGCTACATCTACACCCAAACGGACCGTCTCGAGGAGGCGGAGGAGGCCCTCACCCGTGCGAGGGAAATCGAGGAACACGAAGGCCGACTCATGGAGGTGGCCGGCACAGATCACAACCTTGGTGTTCTTGCGTCCTACCGCGGAGACATCCCAGAGGCTCTGCGCAGGCTCACGATGAGCGACGAGATGCACATGCGGCAATCCGGCAATGAAGTCCCGCGGCATGTCACCCGCTGCGAGATCCTCCTTTCTGCCGGACTGGCTCACGAGGCACTCCATCTCGCCAAGCGGATTGCGGCCGGGGCACGCAACCGGGGGAGAGCCGATGATGAGGCGGATGCCCTTCTTGTCGCAGCGCGAGCTGCTTTCGCCTCGGACGACGCGTCGCAAGCGGGCGCGCTTGCTCGCAAAGCGGCCGAGCGCTTCAAAGATCAGCAGAGGCACATCTGGGTCACCCAGGCGAATCTCGTCGGCATGGAGGCGCGGTACGTGTCGGAGGGTCCCAGTCCGAAGCTTCATCGCGAAGCACGTCAAGCGGCGGAGCAACTCGATCAGACAGGATTGTTGGTGGCTGCAGCACGGGCCCGCCTGCTCGCGGTGCGGATAGCGGTTGAGCTGGGCGATATCGCTGGTGCGCGCCAGGACCTTGCCGCTCTTGGTGAGCAGCGTTCCGGACCCGTGGAACTTCGGGTGCAGAGGTGGCAGGCCAAAGCCCTGACCCGTCTCGCCGGCGGCAACCGAAAAGGGGCCGACGCGGCGGCGCGCGCCGGTCTAGATGTGCTTGACGACTACCAGGCGGGCCTCGGTGCCAGTGACCTGCGTCACGGGATCGAGCGACAGGGTGCGGAGCTCGGCGAGCTCGGTCTTCGCCTCGCGGTCGACTCCACGAACCCGAGGCGGGTGTTTCGTTGGATGGAGCGGACCCGGGCTCGAGCCCTCCGATTCCCTCCTGTGGTTCCGGCTGAGGACGATCCTGAGCAGCCGGTTCTGGTCGAGCTGCGCAGGGTGACGGCCGAGCTGCGCAAGCCGGAGAACAGAGACGACCGTGACCTCGTACGTCGGCAGAGGCAGTTGCAAGAAGAGCTGCGGTCGCGCAGTCGCGTGCGGCGTGGAGCATCGGTCGAGTCCGATTTCAACGTCGACAGGTTGGTCGCTGCGCTCGGGTCGAGGACACTCATCGAGATGGGAAAGGTCGACGGGCGTCTGCTCGCCGTGACTGTCACGGGTGGTCGATTCCGCCTTCACGAGCTTGGCGAGGCCGCGACGATCGAGGGAGAGCTGGCAAGACTGCGGTTCGACATGCGGCGGGCCGCCCGGCTCGGACGGGATCACGACCGGGTTCGGCGGGCGGTAGGGCAGTTTGGCGGCCTCGTTCTCGGGAAACTCCCGATCGGCGAAGAAGACGTTGTCCTCGTACCGCCCGGGTCACTGATGGCAGCACCCTGGACAGTGCTGCCTGCGCTGGCAGGTGCCCGGGTTGTGGTCGCCCCCAGTGCGGAGATGTGGTGGAGGGGGCAGCGACGATCCCGCTCCGATGGCGCCGTGGTCCTGGCGGCAGGCCCCGATCTCGACCACGCCAGCGAGGAGATCGCCGGCCTCGACTCGGTCTATGAGGGTGCAACGGTGCTGGGCCCCGGCAATTCTGCGGAGTCTTTCGGGCGGGCGGTTCGGGGGGCGGCCATCGCCCATGCGGCCTGTCATGCCTCGTTCGAGGTCGAGAACCCGATGTTCTCTTCTCTCCGGCTGGGTGACGGGGACTTCAACGTCTACGACTTGGAGAGGCTGCACGAGTCGCCGCAGCTGATGGTTCTCTCGGCATGTGACTCCGGATACACCGATACGAACGCCGGTGACGAACTAACGGGTTTGACGTCGGCTCTCCTGAGCATGGGGTCGAAGAGCGTGGTCGCCAGCATCGGTCTGGTCCCCGACTCACGGGCCACTTCCGATTTGATGCTTCGATTCCACACAGGTATCAGAGACGGTGTCGATCCGCCTTCCGCCCTCGCCTCGGCCCAGGCCGCCCTCCTGGACAACCCCGCCGGATATATCGCGGCGGCATCGTTTCTCTGTATCGGATCGGGATGATGAGTCTCACCACCGAGCGAATTGGCATCGGGAGGCGCTTCCCCCGCTGAGAGCAGTCGAGGAGACCTCTAGCGCACTGTCCGACGCTCTCCACAACCCCGGGCTCGCCCCGGTTGTTGGGGACAAACATCATGACAAGGGTTTGCCGAATTGCCTACGATCCGCTCATCGAAGACGTATCCCATGGTGAACTATTGCTACGAGCTGCCGACGGGGAGCGGGCAGCGTGGGACGCGCTCGTCGATCGATTCGGCCAGATGGTCTGGTCGGTCGCTCGAAGCTTCCGGCTCGATGAGGCATCCGCTTCAGATGTTGCCCAAACCGTCTGGCTCCGCTTGATCGAGAACGTCGAGAAGATCAACGATCCGGAGCGTCTCCCCGGTTGGTTGGTCACCACGTGTCGTCGTGAGGCTCTAAAAGTGATCAAGCGCGGCGAACGTGACATCCCAACCGAGTTTGAGTACGACGTCGAGGACGACAGCCCCTCATTGGAGACGATGCTCATCGAAGACGAGGCGAGCCGGGAGGTAGTAGCCGCGTTTCGAGAGCTGAGCGATGAATGCCAGCAGCTGCTTCGTCTCCTGACCGTGGAGCCGGCCCTGAGCTACGACGAGATCTCCGAGGCAATCGATCGGCCTGTCGGCAGCCTCGGTCCCACCAGAAGTCGATGCATCGATCGGTTGAAGGCGTCGATTTCGCGTATCAGGAGGACACCGGATGACTCTCCCATGTGAAGGAGGTGAACTCGCATGAGTGATTTCAAGAACCAGGACAACGAAATCATCGAGAAGCTTCGCAAAGGATTGGAGCAAAGCGACCCGATGCCATCGACGGTATCCGAGTTCGCCGGTGCGCTGTTCACCTGGCGTGACATCGACGCCCAATTGGCAGAGCTTTCGTTTGACTCCGTAGACGAGGACACGCCCACCGGTGTGAGGTCGACCGCGACCGCACGCATGATCTCGTTCGCAGTCACCGGATGGACGATCGATGTCGAGCACAACCCGACCACGGGGATTCTCATGGGATCAGTGTCTCCCGAGTCCAGGGCCACCATCGAGCTCCACACGAGTGGGGCTCGTTTCACTGTGTCGAGCGACGACATGGGAAGGTTCGAATTCGAAGATGTCGAGCAGGGGTTGATCAGCCTCGTAGTCCACTTCGAGGATGGCGAGACGATCAAGACCACCTGGATCTCCCTGTAGATGCAGATAATTCCAGTTTTCTCGTATCAAAGACCGATCGTGTCGCTCTCTGGGGTGAGACCGTCGTTAGGACGGCGGAAAAGGAGAGGAGAGCCAAGATGCTCTACAGCAATGCGAACATCTCCCGCCGGGCGAGACGATGGGCGTGGGCCAACCGCCCTCAGGATTCCATTGACAATCCGGTCAAGAGATATTTGAAGGACCGCCCGATGATCGACCGTTCACGGGCTGACAGATTCCGTCGAGCGCTGGAGCGACTGATCTTGCGTCCAGCATTCTGAGGCAGGTCAGGATCCTGGGGCCTCGGGGGAGGCACCTGACCTAGGGGGAGGGGCGACGGAAACGAAGAAAGACCATCCAGTCGGGTGGTCTTTCTTCACGATTACCCTCGCTTCATGTTGCGGGCCGACGACTGGTTCACCATCGCACTGATCCTGCTGCCCACGATCGTCGCTCTTTACGACGTGTTGGCGAACGACACCGAGGTCTGGGCGGCCTCCAATCAAAGCCAGAGCTTGTGGGCGGCCGTCGTGGTCCTCGTTCCGGTTTTCGGTCCTGCCCTCTACTACGTGATTGCCCGGCGCCGACTCAACATCGATTGAAGCGTTACGCGTTGGGTGAGACAGCCCTGGCCCCTCGTTCACCTGTGGCGAGTAGGTTTCGCCCTACCCCACCTGGAAGGACTCTCATGCGAAAGACGAGCCTTGTGACTGCCGTCCTCCTGCTGGTCACGGCGATCCCGATCACAGCCGGCGGCTCCGACCACGACTCCATTCGATTCGCCACTTTCAATGCGAGCTTGAATCGATTCAACGCCGGCGACCTCGTCGAGGACTTGTCCACACCCGACAACGCCCAGGCCCAGGTGATCGCCGAGATCATCCAGCTGACGCGGCCCGAGGTACTCCTCATCAATGAGTTCGACTTCGATCCCGAAGCTGTGGATCTCTTCAGGGACAACTATCTCGAGGTTTCCCAGAACGGCGCAGATCCGATCCACTACCCGTATGCCTTCGTAGCGCCATCGAATACCGGGATTCCCTCTGGGTTCGACCTGAACAACGACGGTGTTGTCGGAGGCCCGGACGATGCCTTCGGGTTCGGGTTCTTCCCCGGACAATTCGGGATGGTGGTCTACTCCCAGCACCCAATCGGCGAAGTGCGCACCTTCCAGAACTTCTTGTGGAAGGACATGCCCCGCGCCCTCCTCCCCATAGACCCGGCCACAGGGGAGGGCTGGTACTCACCCGAGGAGCTCGACGTCTTCCGTCTCAGCTCAAAGAGTCATTGGGATGTGGAGATCGAGCTTGGCCGCCATGACGTTCACTTCCTCGTGAGTCATCCAACTCCACCCGTCTTCGATGGCGAGGAGGACCGCAACGGGCGGCGAAACCATGACGAGATCCGGTTCTGGGCCGACTACGTGTCACCGAGTCGGAGCCACTACATCTACGACGACAACGGTCGTCGTGGCGGGATCGACCGCGGCGAGCAGTTCGTCATCGCCGGAGACCAGAACTCCGATCCCCGCGATGGAGACTCGATACCCGGGGCGATCCAGCAACTGCTCAACCATCCGCTGATCGTCGACCGATTCACCCCTTCGTCGACGGGCGGCGTGTGGGCGTCTGAGACCCAGGGCGGAGCGAATGAGACGCACTTGACCAACCCCGCATTCGACACCGCCGATTTCTCAGACACGGCGCCGGGCAACCTAAGGGTCGACTACGTCCTCCCCAGCAAGCGTCTCGGGATTTCGGGTTCAGGGGTCTTCTGGCCCGCGGAAGGCGAACCCCACTTCGAGCTCACGGGCGTCTTCCCATTCCCGAGCTCCGACCACCGGCTGGTTTGGGTCGACGTGGTGGTGCCCCGAGGCTGAACAGGAGTAATTGCCGGCGACAAGTGAAAGGCCCCGGAGCGGAGGAAACAGCTCCGGGGCCTTCGCCCCCAGTGGCCAGATCGGTGTCAACCACTCTGCCCTGTCGGTGTGACACAAAAGAGAGCGCGTTGCCGCGCTCCTGATACAGAGAATTTCGGTTTTTTCAATCGGTGGTGGATTCGACCCGTAGCGATGGGTGCTGCGACTTCACCACCTGGGGATGAACTGTCTCCCCGCAGCAGAAGCACTCGACGTATTCCTCGACGATGTCGCCCGGGATCACGGGAAGCGATAGGACCGTGCGCCAACTCCGGGTTCGGTAGTGCCAGTAGGCACGCTCCATGCCTTCGGTGGGGCAGACGAAGATGCCACTCGAGACCGCCTTGGTGACGTTGCTCTGACCCCAGATCGAGCTGAGGACCGGAGTCCTCAATTCGGTTGTTGTTCTGGGCTCGCTCATACCGACATCCATCCTTTGTTCTCTATCGGCACGAGCGAGCAGCTCGATAAGCGGATTGGCTAGTCCCGCGGACCCAAATCTCCCCCGATCAGCCCTCCAGGTCTTTCGTGAGGTATAGGGAATCGAGGATGTGGCCGAAAGCGTCGATGTCGGCATCGGTCAGCATCGTGAACTGACCGTTGATGAAGTACTCGCCATCGGTGTCGAGCAGGGCAAGGTCGACAAATGCAGCGTCGGTTCCGCCGCAATTGACCCAAATGTTGAACACGCCTGCATATAGCCCGTCGTCGTAGGGGACCTGCTCGCCGAACTCGCAGTCGGACCACGAGAATTCGGCGAGGTAATCGGCAGGATCGGGGTAGAGCGCTGCAAGCTCGGTCGAGACTGCGATGGATGCACCGGGAACGGTCCACCCTTCGACCCAGGCGTCCACGTCGGGCGAGACCGTCACAGCCGAGCTGACTGCACCGGCGAACTCCCACTCGAACTGGTCTTGGTCGGCCCAAAGGCTCGGCGCTTCGAAGCTCACCAGGTTCTGACCGTCAAATATGAGCGTGAACTCTTGGTATGCCGCGCCTTCTGGGAGGTTCTCCCATTCCGAGGCAGCCTCACCTTCGTCAAAGCCCTCCATGACGACCAGTGTCTGGTCGGAGTTGACCACTCCTTCGTAGTAGCTGCCGTCCGACTCCCGCCACACCTGGATGTCGAAGGGGCGGTCCGGCAAGTGCCCGTCGAGAATGTCGCAGTAGCCGGCAAGGGTGACGTCTTCGGCGATCAACAGCCCGGCGAACTCGGTGATCAGGTCTCCGGCCTCGAGCCCTACCCGGTCGGCCGGGCTGTCGGGAACGACGCTTGCGACCCACACGCCCGTCCCGAACTCGTCTTCATAGGCCCATCCGTTGACACCGAGAGCGAGGGTGTTGTCGCCGTCGATGATTCGCTCGACGACGTCTTTGGCGGTGTCGACGGAGATCCCATATGCCTGTCCGAGACTGTCCCCGGCGTAGTTGACCGCCACGACGCGACCCTCACGGGTGACGATCGGGCCGCCGCTCGACCCGGGGAGTGTGTCGCCGGTGTGCTCTATGACTGAGTCGATCGAAGCCCAGTCGGTGTCGCCTGAAGCTGACTCTTTTGAGATGATTCCGTCGATGAGGGTGTACTCGGGATCACCGAGAGGGAACCCGGCGACCAGGATCTCCTCACCGACGACGATCGGCTCTTCCGACCAGGCGAGGAATGGGGCGTCTTGGACGTCGACGTCGACCACGGCAAGGTCGGCACATTCAGAGGTTCCCACGAGCCGGCCGTTGAGTGGGTCGGAGCTTCCTTCGACATAGACCTGGATCAGTCCTGCTCCCGCCACTACATGATTGTTGGTGACGATGAGACCGTCACCCGTTATGAAGAACCCGCTTCCCGACCCCACCTCGTTGTAGCTGGTGCCGGTGGGGTATTCGAAGGTCCCTTCTGCCGTGATCCTGACGACGGCGCCGCGTACGTCTTGAAGGTTGGAAACGGCTTGTGACTCGGTGGTGGTGGTCGTGGCGATGGTCGTGGTGGTGGGCCCCGACGTGGTGGTGTCACTGGCCGGGGTGGAGCATGCCGAGACGACCAGGCCCATGACGAGGGCCAGAGCCATGACATGCCATTTGTTCGTGAGTCCCCGTCGCATCGGTGTCAGCCTATTCGCCTTCTCGGAATCGTCTGCGACCTACCTGAGCTTTTCCAGCCTCGTCTGCACCTGCTCGCGGGATCGACTGTGGCGGTAGTAGCCGAGTCCGAGGTTTAGGGTGCCGACCGCCACGAGGGCGGCCATGACATAGTGGCTCTCAACCGGTCCTCCACTGGTGTACGTGGCGAGGCTGATCAACCCACCGATGGCGAGCATCCCTGCGCCACGAAGGATCGGCTTGTTGTTGGCTATCTTGAATTCCTGAGTCTCAATGGCCACACCTCCCCATCGGAGTGGTCGCGGCCGGCCTCGATGGGGCGGAAGCACCAGATGCGGTCATTTGCCTCATCTCACAGGACCTAAGTCTCTACCGGTTCCACCGGGTCCGGCCCTACCTTGCGTGGCAGAACGACCCCTACGAAGGAGCGCAATGACTCCCTACCATTTCAGCCTCACCATCGAGGACACGTTCGACAAGGCCGTGTCGCGAACGCGTGAGGCACTAGCCGAGCATGGTTTCGGAATCGTGAGTGAGATCGACCTGGCGGCCACCCTCGAGGAGAAGCTCGGCGTCGACCATGCTCCGTATCTGATTCTCGGCGCCTGCAATCCCGGTTTCGCCCATCAGGCGGTGGGACATGAGCCGTCCATCGGCGTTCTCCTGCCCTGCAACGTCGTGGTTCGTCAAGCGGACGAGAACCGCGTGATGATCGATTTCATGGATCCCTCGGTGATGCTCGATCTCGTTGGCGAAGAGGGCGTCCACAACGTGGCCGAGGAGGTGCGGACCAGGCTGGAGATGACCCGGGATGCGATTGCTTCGTCCGGGCGGAGACAGAGAGAGACCACGCCGGCCCACTGAGCGCTTCGGCCCGGCTGCCTACTCGGACGTGGGCGCCAGAACCCGAATCGTGATTTCGCCGTTGGCGACCGTCATCCGCCAGGTGTTGCCCTCGAACTGCCAGCTCGTCTCAGAGTCGGTGGCTGTGTGCTCGGCGAACGGCAAGCCACCGAGGCCCGTGTCCTGGTAGGCCTCGATGCAGTCAGGGGAGAACGGGTGGAGCGTGTGGCACATGTGCAAGTACATCTGTGAAGCCACCGCCTGGCGCAGGTCAGATTGGAACATGAGAGCGACCATCCATTCGCCGTCGTCTTGGTAGGCACCCACGACCTGCGTGGACGCGTCGAAGCGGTGGAGGAAGCTGTCGAGCTCTCCTGGCTCTGAGAAGCGACGCAGCGGGGTCGAGATGAGGGGCGCCTGCTCCAGAGCGTTCCATCGTTCCCGGACCTCGTCGAATCTGATGCGCAACGTATCTGGAGGCGGTGGCTCGGGCTCAGCCTCGATGAGCGATAGCGGGATACCCGACACGGGCTCATCCTGATTGCTGCTGACGCTCTCGAACAACAGCACCAGCACGAGGACTCCTGCGAGGAGGCCGGCGCCGGCAACGACTTTCTTCCACAGCGGAATTGACTCAGCCGTGTCCTCCGAGACTTCCTCGTGTGCAGGCTCGAATAGCCGGAGCTCGTCCCCTTCGAAGTCGACCGGCTCTTCGACGGCAGTCGCAGTCTTGGTTTCGTCAGTTGTCCCGGGCATAGCAACCCCTCAGATCCGACTAATCCCTATCGGCAGGAATCTTCAGAATCCAAAGGGGTCTAGGGCATCATCTGCGTAGCCAGTCGGCGATCATGCCGGCCGCGATTCTGGCGAGAGAGCGACTTTCAGTCTGCGCTGGCCGCCTGCGAGCTCAGGAAGAGGCGAGACGTGCAGCCGTGATGAAGATCCTCGGATCGGGGTAGTCGGCGCAGTAGTTGTAGAGGTAGGCAACCTTTACGATCCCGTCGGTGCCGACGAGGAACTCACCCGACTGCATCCAGGGATCGTCGACGAGCGGGCGCCCCTGGGCCCTGCGCTCCTCCTGGAAGGACTTACCGACTTCTTCAGAGAGTGTGCAGTACTCCTCCGGAGCGTCATATAGCACTTGCTCTTTTGACCAGTGAGAAAGCCCGAACGCCTTGTGAGTCGTGTATTCAGGATCGGCGAGGACCGTGACCGGTAGCTTGTAGCGCTCCTTGTAGGCCAGAACCCTCTCGATCTCACCAGGGGCGACGACCACGGGTTCGAGCCCGACTGCGTCATAGTCGTCCTTCTCGTCCTGGAGGTGCTCGATTCGCTCGATCCCACAGCCGCAGCCCAGGTGGCGCCACAGCATTACGAGGGCCGGGCGCTCGGCCCAGTGACTGCTCAAGGTGGTACGGGACCCGTCCTCCGACGTGAGCTCGAGATCGGGTGCTGGTTGGCCGCGACGCACCGGCTCCCCTTCGAGAGTGGGACCCTCCAGCCAGTTGCCCATCCATCGGCGCTCGGCCGACAACACCAGTGCAGCGAGGTCTCGGTCGGTCATGTCTGCGATCCTACCCGCCCACCATTGGACCCTGCTCACGTAATGTCACGACATGTTACGATATATCGTGACACATCGCAGGATACGAAAGGAGCACAACATGTCCTGCGCGACTACGACAGCACCGTGGGGTGCCGGAAAGTGGGTGGTTTATATGGGTGGTCACCGCGGCCGAAGGGGCTGGGGCGGGCCGAAGTGGGGCTACGGGATGGGCTCTGGGCCCTTCTTCCCGGGCCGGCCGAAGGTGAGCCGCGGCGACGTCCGATCGGCGATCCTCCACCTGCTGACCGAAGAGCCGATGCATGGCTATCAGATCATGTCCGAATTGAGCGCCCGAACCGACGGGATATGGCAGCCGAGCCCGGGGTCGATCTATCCCACCCTCAATCAACTCGAGGACGAAGGTCTCGTCCGCGCCGAGGAGAAAGACGGCAAGAAGGTGTACGCGCTGACCGACGCCGGAAGAGATGAAGTGGAAGGCGATGACGAGGATGCTCCCTGGGTGCGATTCTCATCCCCGTACTCGAAAGGCCTCATGGCGCTACGCGACACCGGTTTCCAGTTGGGCGCTGCGGTGATGCAAGTGGCGCGGGCTGGATCGGAAGAGCAGGCCGAACAGGCGAGAGAGGTCCTCGAGGAGGCGAAGCGTCGCCTCTA
>ERZ869936.729-NODE-729-length-28315-cov-5.047948_pt1 | contig 28315 bp, 20 predicted proteins | sample MGYA00520876_ERZ869936 | MGnify/ENA primary metagenome ERZ869936 (study PRJEB32218, sample SAMN09650985) | biofilter metagenome | isolation source: enrty point of leading RO module | place: Saudi Arabia: Thuwal, RO plant located on Red Sea | collected 2016-02-17 ... | reverse complement strand
TGCAAGATCTCCGCAATCTGTCGGCCGTGCACCACGGGCCGTCCCAGTTGATGGGTCGCCAAGCATGACCAGCGGCCGACCTTGCTGCGCAGGGTGTGAACCTGCACGCCCTCCGGCTCTTCGAGTGGATTGGGATCGGCATCCGGGTTCAGTGCGAAAAAAGCGTCGGCGTCGTGGATGACATCGACGCGGTGCCCGCGGTTCGCCAGTGCGTGGACCAAGCGCCGTACCGCATAGGCGTCGCCGCCGAAATGATAAGGCGGATAGAAGGTCGTGACGACCGCGAAGCGTAGGCCCTTTCCGTTCATGACCTCACACCCGCTTCAGGGATTGCGCGCCCAATAAGGCCGCCGCCTCGGGCGGGGCCCATTGCAGAGGCTGGGTATTCGGGTCCAAGATCGTGACAAGCTGGGTACAGTTCCCATGGAACCACCGAGTCGATGCGCCCCAAACCCAGCGGCTTCCTGCATTCAAGTCAGACATGTTGTCGCCGATCCTAGATTCTGCCGAGCGAAAGCCTGCCTGGCGGAAAGCATTGGAACCCTTGAGACGCCGATCCATGCACCATACCACAGCCGCAGACAGACACGGCTCTCAAGCTTCCGCATTATGCAATAAATACTGAATTAAGTCATGGTTAAACTTATTTTATGTAAACCAATTAAGATATTCGTCAGTTATTTATAATAGTTTCCACGCTTTGCTATGTAGTGGACCTTGTCTCAACTTCCGCCTTGGCGTGCATAAGGGACAGCAAGTCCGGCACCAGCCGGCGGTCGCTTAACAGCGCAATCAGAACATAGGCTGTGGCCGCCACTGCGCCACCGAGCCAGGGCGTTGCGTGCAGCCACCAAGCTAAGAGTAGACCGATTATCGCGCCACCGACCGGCCGCACGGCGGGCCCGAGCGCCGGAAGCGCCGGAACCAGGCGGGCTGCATAAACATGGGAAACTACCCAGATCGTTACCGTACCGCCCAGCATGGCGATCGAGGCCCCAATCGCCTCGAGCTGTGGGGTCAGAGCCAGCCCAAGTAAAAGGACCGTGGCGGCGCCGGCCAGGTTGGCGGCAAGCATCCGACGCTGATGGCCCTTGGCGACCAGAACCCAGCGGGCGTGACCTGAGAGCAACGTGACCGGCAACACCCAAATGAATATGGCCAAGGTGGGGGCAGCTGCGGCGAAGTCCTGCCCGAATCCGAGAACGACCAGCGGTTCGGCCAAGACCGTCAAAAGCAGCGCTGCCAGGACACCTCCCCAAGCAATCACCCGGCATGAGGCTTGGAGTAGATGCGACAATTCCTCGGCCTTCAACCCGGCCCGGCGCGCGATGGTTGGGTACAGGTTCCAGTGATAGATCCAGCTGAAGGTCAGTAGTGACGTGACGATGCGGTGCGCCGCCGCGAACCACGCCAGTGCCAATCCGCCAACCATGTGCGCAACCAGGAATAGCGGCATGTATTGGGTGAAGGCCCAGACCATATTACTGAGGCCGACCGCCGCACCTTCCCTGATCAGCTTGCGAATTTCTGCGATGGAGAATTGCAAGCCCAGGGGACAGATCCGGGCGCGCTGAACACCAAGGTAATACAGAACCATGATGGCAACGGCGGCAAGCTCCGCAATGCCGACATAGAGCAGATCGCGTTCCGCAGAGACCAGGATCAACACGCCGCCGGCAAACACAGACATGCGTATGAATTGCGCCAGCGCCTCGGCGCCCATCATCTCTCGGCTCTGTAGCAGCCAGTCCAGCTTCCATGGCATCGCCAAAAGGCTAAGGGCATAGAGCCAGACCAACTTGACTGTAGCGTCGGACTGGCCCGACCAAACGGCCGCAAATCCCAGAACCGGGATCGCCACGCAGGCGATCGCTAGCCGGGCCGTCGGTATCAAACTGGCCAGCGCGTTCAGTCTTTCCGGCCGCGCGGCGAGTTCGCGCACACCGATTGGGCCCATGCCCCAGTCGACGACCATGGCGGCGACGACGGCCAACCCCACCGCGTATTCGACGATGCCGTAGCTTTCCGGCCCTAAGATACGGGCCAGGTAGGCGAATGCGACAAAGCCGATGATCTTGCTGGCCAACTGGCCGGCCGAAAGTAGCAAAAAATCGCGCGCGAGCTTAAATTTCATCGCTGTTCCCGCACGAGCGGGACTCTGCTCCGGCGCACCGGCGAAGGCAGGCGCCTAGCCTGAAAGAAAACCGATGGGCGGGTGGTGCCAAACTTCCGCAAGGTCTTGGCTCGCAACTAGCAGTTCTTAGGCTGTGAAAATATTGGTTAACTATTTAATGAAATATTATCCAGCAAAAATCGGGGCTTTCTAGCAGGGAAAATCGATTTTTACCCTACTGTTTCGTTGAGAATATAAGAGAAATTGAAGTATAATCACAGTACAGGGTAACGGCGGTGCCGAATGGGCGACTTTGAGCCGGCGTTCGTGCCGAGGCTGGGGGATTTCCAGATTTTTCTCCTTATCCTCTGTTTCGTTTTACTGTCACTTATCCGCGCAGGTCGGATCTTTAAAAGTTAGCGATGCTTAAAACCGAATCACACGACACCGTGCAGAGTCCAATCTTGCGCCCGAAGGCCAAGCGGGTCGATCTTTCCGTGGTCATTCCGGCCTACAATGAGGAAGGGGCCATCGACCAAACCGTCGCGACCGTCGAAAAGGCCCTATCGGACCTGCCGATAACCTTCGACGTGATCGTGGTCGACGATGGCTCGACCGACCGCACTGCCGAGCGCGCTGAGACCACCAACGCCCGGGTCATCCGTTGCGCCGAGAATGGCGGCTATGGATCGGCCTTGAAGCGCGGCATCGCCGCCGGCGATTCGGAGTATGTGGCGATCATCGACGCGGACGGCACTTATCCTGCGTCCAGCTTGCCCACCATGCTGGAGACCGCGGCCGACGCCGACATGGTGGTCGGCTCGCGCGCAGCCAGTATGGGCAATGTTCCCACCATTCGCCGGCCCGCGAAGTTCATACTAAACGGTTTGGCGAATTACCTGGCACGCAGAAAAATTCCCGATCTCAACTCCGGCCTGCGGGTCTTTCGGCGCGACGCGCTGACGCGCTTCATTCCTTTGCTGCCGATGGGCTTCTCCTTCACCACGACGATCACGCTGTGCATGATCTGTTCTGATTTGCGGGTCGTCTATGTGCCGATCGAGTACGGCCGCCGGATTGGCCGTTCGAAAATCCGCTTTACCGACTTCTTCAACTTCATTCTGCTGGTGCTGCGCGCCATCGTCCTATTCAACCCGTTGCGCGTATTCTTGCCACTGGGTCTGGTTCTGTTCACCCTCGGGATCGCGAAACTGGTGTACGATATCGTAATCGGAAACCTGTCGGAGACTGCGGTCCTTGGCCTCTTGGCAGCAATCATGATCTGGTCGCTCGGCCTGATCGCGGACATGTTGGCACGCCTCCACTTGCGGCCATAAGCTAACCGTGGCTAGGGCCGGTGTGCCGGCCGGAGAGACGCATGGGCGAGCCCAAACTCACACGCAGCAAGAAGTTTCCGATTCGCTGGGCCTTGAAGTTCAGCGTTTCGGCCGGCGTCTTGGGCGTGATCTTGTGGTGGCTTCCGACCGATCAAGTGTGGGATGCGATCCAGCGCATACCGTTCTGGCTTTGGGTCGTCGTCTTCGGCCTGTTCCTGGCGGGGCACGTCCTGGCCGCGGTTAAGTGGTGGCTGCTGACTGCCGCGGGATCGAACATCGCCCTGTGGACCGCGCTTCGCGCACACTTCGCCGGCCTGGCGGCCAACCTGTGCCTACCCGGCGTCGCCGGCGGCGATGTGATCCGTGCCGGCATGATTTTTCGCGGTTCGGATAGCAAGACGCGCGTTGCCCTGGGATCCCTGGCAGACCGACTTCTGGACACGCTCGCGCTGCTGTTCCTGACCGGATTGGGCGCGGTTATGATTTTCGGCACCCGGGCTTTCGCTTCCGGCCCCTTGCCCCTGGTCGCAGCGTTTGTGCTGCTGACCGTAGTTGCCTGCACGCTTGCCGCAGCCCTCTTGCCCCGATTCGCCCGGGGCGGCCTTCTCGGCAAGGTCGCGGATACGATCGGCGAGTTCAGGCAGCGGCCGGGCCGCCTGATCGCCTGCCTCGTGCTGTCGACAAGCGTTCAAGCCGGCTTCGTTGGCCTGAATATCGCCCTCGCCCACGCCAGCGGCCTGGTTCTTCCCAACGCTGCCTGGTTCTTCGCCTGGCCGCTCGCCAAGCTGATTGCCATCGTGCCAATCAGCTTGGCCGGCCTCGGCGTGCGCGAAGCCACTCTTGCGGCACTCTTGTCGCCGCTGGGTGCTGATGCGGCCCGTGTGGTTGCTGTCGGCTTGATCTGGCAGGCGGTGCTGTTCGCAACCGGCCTGCTGGGCGGACTCATGCTGCTGCTTACGACCAATCGGAGTTCGGCCCAGCGCGGCACCGACACGGCGATCGCCGACCGGCTTTCTTCCCAAGGCCTTGCCGGACGAGAGCGATGACAGCACCGTCCGATCTAACCGCGCGGTCACGCCACGACGCCGCGCAGGCTCGCGAGACGTCTCTCCCGCGCGTCGCTGTATTGGGCGCCGGACCGGCCGGGATCGCGGCGGCGCATGGCCTAGCGCGCGGCAAGCGCGCGCAAGTCACCGTAATCGAGCAAAAGGACTCGGTCGGCGGTAATGCCGGCAGTTTCCAGATCGAAGGCGTCTGGTGCGATTACGGCAGCCATCGCTTCCATCCGGCCGCCGGCCCGGGCGTGTTGGCCGAGGTCAAGGAACTGCTGGGTAATGACCTTCTGTGGCGGCCGCGACATGGGCGCATACTGCTGCAGAATCGCTGGATTCACTTCCCGCTGAAACCGCTCGACCTGATCCTGCGCCTACCCAAGGGATTCACCTTTGCCCTCGCATTCGACACACTGCGCAAGTTCCTGCCCAGCCGGGCGCCGGCGGAAGACAACTTCGCGACCGTGCTGCGCCGCGGTCTGGGCGCGACTTTGAGCGAGAACTTCTACTATCCCTATGTCCGCAAGCTATGGGGCATCGCGCCGGACGAACTCGCGAGCACCCTGGCCAAGCGCCGCGTATCGGGAAGTTCGATCGGCAAGATCCTGGGCAAGATTCTGCGCCAGATTCCCGGCCTGAAGAAGCAGACCACCGGCGGCTTCTATTATCCGCGCCGCGGTTTTGGCCGGATCTCGGAGCGGCTTCAGGAGTCTGCCACGCTGCATGGCGCCAGGCTGGTTCTCGGTGCGCCGGTCCGCGGCATCGAGCGCGACGGCGCGCGCGTGTCCGCTGTCCGCTATGAGAAGGACGGGAAAACCGTGCGCCAGGAGGTCGACTGCGTCTGGTCAACCCTGCCGATCACGCTGTTGGTGCGGATGATGGACCCACCCGCGCCGCCGGCGGTCCTGGAGGCGGCGCGGAAGATCCGTTTCCGGGGCATGATCCTGGTGTACCTGGTCTTGGATCAGGTGCGGTTCACCGAATACGACGCCCATTACTTTCCGGAATTGACCGTCCCCATCTCCCGCCTTTCGGAGCCGAAGAACTATTCCGACGCGACCGAACCGCGCGATTGCACCGTCTTGTGCGCGGAGCTGCCGGCCGATCCAGGCGATGTGCATTGGGAGATGAGCGACCGCGAATTGGGCGAGCAATTGTGCGGCTGGCTCGGCAAGGTCGGCCTGCCGGTCACGGCGCCGGTGCGCATGACGCTGACCCGGCGGCTGGCACAGGCCTATCCGGTCTACGACCGCGACTACGAAGGCCACTTCAAGACGATGGACGACTGGCTGGCAGGCATCGAAGGGCTGCTGACCTTCGGCCGTCAGGGCCTGTTCGCGCACGACAACACCCATCACGCCATGGCCATGGCGCACGCCGCGTGCCATTGCCTGCGCCCCGACGGCAGTTTCGACCGGGCACTGTGGTCGAACTACCGGCTTGAGTTCGAAACCCATGTGGTCGAGGACTGATGCCATGGCGGGTGCCGTCAACGTCTTGATGTATCATTCGATCTCGGACGCCGCCGGGCCGACCAGCATCGACGCTGCGACCTTCCGCGGCCAGTTGGCAAAGTTGGCGGCGCGTGGCTATCGCGTCATTTCGCTCGCCGATTTCGCGGCATGGCATGCCGGCGAAATCGAACTGCCCGCGCGCACGGCCGTTATCCCTCTCGACGACGGTTTCGCGGATTTCGCCGAATGCGCGGCGCCGGAGCTGATCGCGCGTGGCTGGCCTGCGACCGTGTTCCTGCCGACCGGCCGGCTAGGCGGACACGAGGACTGGTACGGCGCCGATGCGCCGTCGCGACCGCTGATGACCTGGGACCAGGTCCAAGACCTGGCGCAGCAGGGCATAGAGTTCGGTGGCCACAGCGTCAGCCACGCCGACCTGACGAAACTGGATTCCGAAAGCCTGTACCGTGAAGTGCACGAGTCCTTCGACACCTTGAAGGAAAGGTTGGGTCGCGCGCCAGTCAGCTTCGCGCCGCCCTATGGCCATGCCAACGCGGCCGTGTGCGCGGCGATCGGGAAATTGTTCCGTGTGTCCGTGGGCACCCGGCTGCAACGCGCCACGCGCGCTTGCGATATCCTGGATGTACCGCGCATCGAGATGCATTACTTCCGCGATCTCGCGCGTTGGGACGCCTATCTCGACGGCCGCGCCGAGTTGTATTTCGAATCGCGGCGGGCGCTGCGCCGGGTGCGCCAGATCGCTGTCGAGCACCGGTGGAACTAGCGAAATGGCCGGCGCCCGTCATATCACTGTTCACGGCTTAGCGAGCGCCGACGCGGCGCGCGCACTGGCACAGGCCATGCAAACGCACGACCTGAGCGGGATCGAAACCCTGACACTTGTCGACGCTGCACCGGAGCTAAACGCCGAACTGCCGGCCGTTTTCGACAGGCTGCCACGGTTACGGAACCTCGCTTGGCGTGGGACCTCGGCATCGCGAGCACCACGACTCGAAGACCTTCAAGAGCTCGTTTATTTCACGCGATCGCGCGCGCTCACCCTCTGGGCAGAGTACGCACTTGACGACACGGCCGACGCCATCGCGGCGCTCGAGTCCGAAGCGACACCTTTCGGAGAAATCTTGGGGGCTAGCCGCGCACTTCTTGGCCAGGGTATCCCGGTGCGCTGGCTAGTCCCCGCGCGCCCCGCTTTAGTCTATCGTCTGGAGCCCTTGTTCGCCTTGGCTCTGGACGAAGGCATCGATGCGATACTACTGCCGAAGGATACCTTTCTAGAGCCGGAGCACAATGCGGGTCCCAAGCCATCGTTCTGCACCGACGACCGGCTCTTTCTATGGGATTTCCTGTCCTATCGCCTGCTTGGGGAGGACGCCAACCTGGCACCGCGATCGCGTATCGCGATCTACGAGGCGATGCGCGATACGCTCGCCGAAAACCGCGACCCGAGCGATTCCGCGGTCGCGCTAACTGAAATCCTGGTGGCACGGCCTGACGACGGTCTGGCATGGGCACTACGCGAGGAAACGCACTCCGACCGATCGGCCATGACTTCGTGGAAAGGCGGGGAACCTGGCCACACCGTCGCCGCCGCGCCGCTGGCGCGGGCCGGAGAAATCGCCGGGTTCTTGGGCGAAGGCCTCCGCGCGCTCGGGCAATGGCTCGGTGGCATGTCGGGCAAGCAGCCTCCAGAGCCACAGCACCTGCCGTGCGTGCTGATCGTCGGCGCCTATGGCGGCGAGCACATCGGCGACGCCGCGATCCTGGGTGGCGTCTTGTTCCGAATTCACCGGCGTTACGGCACCACGCGCGCCATCGTCCTCAGCCAGCGGCCCAACCATACCCGCCATCTGATCCCCATGCTGGATACGCCGGTCGCGCTCAACGTCGAGAGCTCCGAGCAATCCCAGGCACGGGCGCTGATACCGCAGGTCGATGCGGTGGTCTATGCCGGCGGCCCTTTGATGGACCTGCCTAAGCAATTGGTCCGGCATCTCTACGCGGTGTCGCTGGCGCGGCGCCACGGCAAGCCTTTCATCGCCGAGGGCATCGGCGCCGGGCCATTCGTCTTATGGCCCTCCGAATGGGTCGGCCGGCGCCTCCTGCGCATGGCGGCACGCATCAGTTTGCGCACCTCCGACGACGCACAGGTCCGCGTGGTTCGCGACCTAGCGCCGGAGATTGGCCGCGATCCGGCTTTCGACTACCTAGAGACGCGCGGACCGAGCCTGACCCGGCTGGCCGAGGCCGACCGCCGCTGGATCGAGACGTTGTTCGAGGAAACCCGCGACCGGCCGAATATCGGCGTGAACCTTAGGCCGATCCGGCCAGCATTCACGGTGGGCGTGCCGTCTGCCGAGCGCGAGGCGCGCACCCGCCAGGCCCAAGCGGATTTTGAGACCCAGTTGGCCGAAGGGATGCGGCAATTCGCCGCGGTTTCGGACCGGACGCCTTGTTTCGTGTTCTATCCGATGAATCCGAACCAGTTCGGCCAAAGCGACCTGCGCAGCGCCTATCGGCTGAAACGCTTGCTCGGCACCAGCGTCGATTTCCGGGTCTGGCAGGCCGACCCCAGCTTGGATGGCGTGATCGCCTTGCTGCGCCGTTTGGACGCCGTGATTTCCATGCGCTTCCACGCCACGATCTTCGCCTTGTCGCAAGGCTGCCCGGCCATCGGCATCGATTATCGTGTCGGGAAACGCGACAAGGTCGCCGCCTTACTCGACGATTTCGGTTTGAGCGAGAATTGCGGCCGAATCGATCAGGTCACGGGCGATTGGATTTGCGCACGCCTGATGGCACTCCAATCCGGACGCCGGCAAGATCATGCCGCGCCGGTCCGCTCGAGGGTGACGTCTTGATGGTTCAGACGCGGGAAACCCTGTCCGGCTGGGGCCGCTATCCGGTCACCGTCTCGGCTGTGGACGAACCAGCCTCGGTGGATGAGATCGTCCTGCCGGACAAGGGCAGCGTGATCGCCCGCGGCCAGGGCCGCAGCTACGGCGATTCGTCTATTTCCAGTCACGGTGTCGTGCTGAAGACCGAACGGATGCGCCGCATCCTGAGCTTCGACGAGTCAACGGGAATTCTCACCGCCGACGCCGGTGTGACCATCGGCGATATCCTGCACACCTTCGTGCCGCGCGGGTGGTTTCCAGTGGTGACGCCGGGCACCAAGCACGTCTCGCTTGGCGGCGCGGTCGCCGCCGACGTGCATGGAAAGAACCATCACCGGGACGGTTCGATCGGCCGACACATCCTCGAGTTGGATCTGCTGATGGCCAATGGCGGCAAGCGGACTTGCACGCCGGATCGGGATAGCGCCTTATTCTGGGCCAGCCTGGGCGGCATGGGCCTGACAGGCATCATCACCCGGGTTGCCGTGAAGCTGATCCCGATCGAAACCTCCTACGTCGTGGCCGAGCATTTTCAGGCCCCCAACCTGGAAAACGCGCTCGCTTGGCTTGGCGATGCCGCGCACGACGATCACTACACCGTGGCCTGGATCGATTGCTTGAGCCGGGGCCGCAACCTGGGCCGCAGCATCGTCATGCGCGGCCATCATGCGCGCGCCGCGGAGCTGCCGCGCGGCAAGCCCGCGCATCTGGCTCATACCTCGAACAGCCAGCTGGCCATGCCCTTCGACTTACCGTCCTTCGCACTGAGCCCGCTGAGCGTTGCGATGTTTAATAGCCTTTACTATGCGGTGCAAGGCGCCAAGCGCGGGCCGTTCTTATGCGGCTACGACAAGTTCTTCTTTCCCTTGGATGGCATCGCGCACTGGAACCGCATGTACGGCCGGCGAGGCTTCGTGCAGTATCAGATCGCGATTCCAGCGGCCGGGGCGGAGGCGGGTATCGCCTTGGTCTTGGACCGCCTGACGCGCGCCCGGATGGCCTCGTTCCTGACCACGCTGAAACGCTTCGGACCTGGCAACGCCGCGCCGCTATCGTTCCCGGAAGCGGGTTATACCCTAGCGCTCGACCTGCCGATGTCCGGCCCGGAGGTCCTGACCCTGCTGGACGCGTTGGACGAGTCGGTACTGCGTTTCGGCGGAAGGGTCTATTTGGCCAAGGACGCGCGTCTGGCGCCGGAGCGCTTGCGCGCCATGTATCCGCGCCTCGACACTTGGCTCGAGATCAAGAGCACCCATGACCCGGAGGGGCGCTTTTCCTCGGATCAATCCCGGCGCTTGCGGCTGGACACCCTGCACTGACGCGGGTGAGACTAACGACCTTGCAAATGGAATAGCATCATGACTAAGCCGGATAATACTTTGCCCAAGCCGCCTCTCTTGAGCGTCGAGGATGCCAAGCGCCTGACGCCGGAGGCGACCGCCGAGTTGTTCCGCGCGCATCTCAATCCCGGACAACTGCAGTTCTTGAAGCTTCTGGGATTCCACGACGTGCTGATCGAAAGCGCGGAGGGCATGTATTACACCGACAAGCGCGGCCGCAAGATTCTGGATTTTTTCGGCGGCTTCGGCTCCCTGGCACAGGGTCACAATCATCCTCGGGTACTGGAAACCCGGCGCCGCTTCCAGGAGGAAAAGCGCCACGAGATCGCCATCGCCTTCATGTCGCAATACGCCAGCGTCTTGGCCAAGAACCTAGCGTTGATTTCCCCCGGCGATCTCGACATGGTGTTCTTGGGCTCAACCGGCTCTGAAGCGGTGGAAGCCGCCCTCAAGCTAGCCGAAAAAGTGCAGGGGCCGGAGCGTTCGACCATCGTCTTCGCCGAGCACTCCTTCCACGGCAAGAGCCGGGGTGCGCTATCGGTCACCGATTCCGCCTTCTATCAATCGAGTTTCCGGCTGCTCGACAACACGCGCAAGATTCCCTTCGGGAATGCCGAGGCCCTGGAGCAAGCGCTGGCGAACGACCGCTCGATCGGCATCGTGATCCTGGAAACGGTTCAGGGCGGTGCCGGGATCGTGGTCGCGCCGCCCGGCTACTGGCGCCGCGTGCGCGAGATTTGCGACCGGCACGAAGTCTTGTGGATCGCCGACGAGGTGCAGTGCGGCGTCGGCCGTACCGGGCGCTTCTATGCCTTCGAACACGAGAACGTGGTGCCGGATATCGTCACGCTCGCCAAGTCCCTGGGTGCCGGTAAGACCGCGATCGGCGCCATGATCGCCCGCAAGCCGCACTACATGAAAGCCTACGGTGCGCCCAAATCAGCATTGATACACGGACCGGCGACTTTCGGCGGCATCGGCGAGTCCTGCTGCACCGCCATCGAGGGTTTGAATATTCTCTACGACGAGGGTCTGATCGACAACGCGGCCGAACAAGGCGCTTACCTGCTCGATCAGCTGCAAAAGCTGGTGCGGAAGTATCCGCACATCGTCAAGGAAGTGCGCGGCCAGGGCCTGATGCTCGGCCTGGAATTCCAGGATTTCAGTCAAGCCCTGCCCTACGGCGCCCGGCAGATCGTCGCCGTGCTGGATGATAAGCTGAAAGGCAGCCTATGTGGCTTCGTCGGCGCGCTGCTGCTGCGCGATTACAACATCTTGGTTGCCTTCACCGAGTACAACCGCAACGTCATCCGCCTCGAGCCGCCCTTGATCGTCGAGCGTGACCATATCGACACCTTCGTTGCCGCCTTGGACGACCTGCTAGGGCGCGGCATCGTGCGGATCGTCACCAGTTACGTCAAAACCGCTTTCGGCAAGATGCCGGAAGCGGCAGGCGGCGAAACTGCTTGACGCACCTCCAATAAAGTGGCGACACACGATTCATGGCTCAGTCTCGACCGCTTCTCTCCCTGATGCGGCCGCAGCAATGGACGAAGAACGCCTTCGTCTTCGTCGGCCTCCTGTTCGGCCATGCCTGGAGCGATCCGGTCATGGTGCGCGACGTTGTCGTCATGGCCGTCGCGTTCTCTTTGATCTCAAGCGCGGTTTACGTGTTCAACGACATCACCGACCGCGAACGCGACCGGGTCCACCCACGCAAGCGCAAGCGCCCGCTGGCGGCGGGCAGCGTTTCGGTCGGCACCGCCAGCGGTTTGGCGGCCTTCCTGCTCGTCTTCGCGCTAGCCCTCGCCGCCTGCGTCTCGACGGCCGGGTTCCTGATCCTGATCGGCTACGCGGCGATGAATCTGGCGTATTCGATGAAGCTCAAGAACGTGCCGATCCTCGACGTCTTCATCATCGCGGCCGGCTTCCTGCTGCGCGTGCTGGCCGGCACTGCGGGAGTCGGGATTCCACCGTCGAACTGGCTGCTGCTTTGCGCACTCATGCTAACCTTGTTCCTCGGCTTCGCCAAGCGCCGGGCCGAGATGATGGAGAACGAGAACAACAAAACCGAAGACCCACGGCAGGTTCTGCAGGCCTATAATTCCACGCTGCTGGACAAGATGATCGCGATCACCGCAGCCTGCGTTCTTATGTCCTACGCACTCTATACGGTTAACTCCGATACCATGCGCATCCATGACACAGAAAACCTCGGCTATACCCTGCCCTTCGTGATCTATGGCGTTTTCCGCTACATGTTTCTGCTGCACCGCGCGGACAAGGGCACCGATCCTTCGGTCGATCTCATCACCGATCCGCATATCCTGGGCGCGCTCGCAGGATGGGCCATCCTGGTCGCTTGGTTGATCGCCTGATGCGGCCCGATACGGCGATCGAGAGAAACGGCGAAGCCGGTTTAAGCGGGAAGCGTTTCTATGCCTTCATAGCCTCGATTGCCCTGTCCGCGCTCGGCTATCTGGGCTTGTCCCTGTGGGGCGGATGGCGCGAGGTGCTCGATGCCATCGGCGCCGTCGGCCTAGCCGGAACCTCGATCGCCCTCGGCCTCTGCTTGGCGAATTACCTGCTGCGCTTTCTGCGCTGGCAGGCCTATCTTGCTCTGCTCGGCACCAGGGTGCCATGGTGGCCGAGCCTGCGAATCTACTTCGCCGGCTTCGCTCTCACGACCACCCCGGCCAAAGCCGGCGAGATGGTACGCAGCGTGTTCCTGAAGCGCTATGGCATGGCCTACACGGAGAGTTTCGCCGCCTTCTTCGCCGAACGTTTCAGCGACTTGATCGCGGTAGCCCTACTGGCCGCCATCGGTATCGCCTCCTACGCACCCGCACAGCCGATTCTGTTCGGCCTCGGCATCCTGCTGATCGCGGTGTTCGCCATGCTGCACAATGTCCGCTGGCTTCGCTGGATCGAGAACATGGCGCAAAGCCTGTCTTGGCGGCGGCTGGGCAATTTCATCGATTCCGGCGTGCGCGTCATTTTGCAATTCCGGCGCTGCTTTGCCCTGCCGCGGCTGAGGGGCAGCCTGGAGATACGCCTTCTCGCCTGGGGCGCCGAGGCCCAGGCCTGCTATCTGATAGCGATCTGGATGGGCGCCGATCTCACCTGGGCCGAGGGCTACTTCATCTATGCTTTCTCGGCCCTGGTTGGCGCTCTTAGTCTGCTGCCGGGCGGATTGGGAACCACCGAGATTGCCTTGGCGGGTCTTCTAATTCTGCACGGCATGCCGGAGCCGCAAGCTATCGCCTGCACCTTGTTCGTGCGCGTCGTCACGCTTTGGTTCGCGGTCGCGCTAGGCCTGATCGCCCTGCCCCGCAAAGCGAGCTTTGGATTGGAACGGTCATGAGCCCGAAATACCGGATCGAATACGAGGCCTTCGCCAAGTTCATTCGCGGCGAGCGCATCCCCGTGCGCCACACGGTCATCCTTGTCGTCAAGGCGTTGCTGCAGCTGATCGAGATGCTGATCCGCTATATTCCCGGGCCGATCGGCTTCAAGCTACGCTACTATTACTACAAGATGTTTCTGAAGAGCCTAGGCAAGAACGTGCTGATCGACGTCGGCGTATTCCTGTCGGGCCCGGCGAACATTGCCATCGGCGAGTACACCTGGATCGACCAGCACGTCAGCATCAACGGCATGCTAGGTGAGATCAGCATTGGCAAGCGCGTGCATGTCGGACCCTTCACGCAAATCTGGGCACGCGCGCCGGTGGTGATCGAGGACTACGTCGGTATTTCCTCCTTCGTGAAGATCCTGGCTAACAGCGAGGTCTCGTCAGGCGGCAAGCGCATGAGCGGCCCGATGATCCCGGAAGAGCATAAGGCTTATCAAACTGCACCGATCACGATCCGCAAGGACGCCGCCATCGGTACCACCAGCGTCATCCTGCCCGGCGTCGAACTGGGCGAGGGCGCCGTGGTCGGCCCGAACTCGGTCATCATGAAAGATATCAAGCCCTATGACGTGGTCATGGGGCTCGGCAAAACGATATCGGTGCGCGACAAGGTGACCATGCCGGATCTCTAGATCCGAAATATGGTGCCTTCAGGCCACGTTCTCGTCAAGAAAAGTGGCGATCCCACTCACGCTCGAGAGCGTCATGGCATCCTCGAGATCGACTTCCAGATCGTAGGCAGCCTCGATCGACATGATGATGTTGAGGTGGGCGATCGAGTCCCAGGCCTCGATTGACGTAGCGGACGCGTCCTGTCCCAAGCTTTCGGGATCGAGGTTTAGAACATCGGCGACGAGCCGGCGCACTTCGTCGAGACGATCACTCATGACGGAATCATAATCCTTTTAGGCTGCGTCGCCGATTTCCACGGCGATACCGGCGGGCGGTGGAATCTCGCGGGCTTTGGCAATCCATGTTTGGCCGTCCTCTCCCTGTTTCTCGAAGCCCTGGGAGGCATAGAAGTCGGCGACCAGGCCATTTTTGCGGCTCGGCAGGTACTCCCCAATGACGCGCTTGCCGCCGCGCCGCGCAATCTCGGACATGAGATAGGCGAGCAAGGTGGTCTCGGCCTGTCGACCGAGTACACGGCAACTCATGAGGAAGCTGTCGATCCGCCAGTCGTCGGCCGCTTCGGGCACAGCGATGGCGACCGCGATCAAACCGTTGTCGCCGAAGCGGTCGCTCAAGCGCATCCAAAGCACGATGGCGCCATCGCGAACCATGCGGTCGAGATCGCCTTCGCTATAGCGTCGCGTGGTCAGGTTGAACTGATTGGTTTTGTTGATGAGCTGCGCGACCCGCTGCCGGGTGCTGGTGTCTAGGTAACCGATGCGCGCGGTCATGTTAAGGCCAGACAGAAAATCCGCCAGATTGGCGCTGTTTGCCTGCAGGGCCTCGCGTTCTCTCTGGACTTGGTAGAGCTGCGCGCGGTGGCGATCCTCAGCGGAGATTGAGAGTTGGTCGAACACCCCGGATTCATCCAAGGCCGAAAGATATTGGAGCGGATCCTTGGGCACCTCGATAACCTTCACCTCAGGGAGAGCCTGACGCACCCAGTCGCGCTCGACCGGATTGTCGTCGAAGAAGGCGATGGCGTCGGTCCCGATATTGAGTTCTTGAGCGATCGCGCGAATGCTGCCCGCCTTGTCGTTCCAATGGATCTGATGAGCCGCAAAATCCTCGAGCTTCAGGATACAATCCGGATGCTCCAGGAAGACCTGTTCGGCATCCTGCAGATTATTCTTGCTGGCGATCGCCAGCAGAATGCCGCGTTCCTTCAGCGATAGCAGAGCACGCTGAAAATCCTTGTAGACATTGCCCGGATAGTCCTCACCCAAGGCAATGCCGTTCATCCGGTCCTCGCCAATGATACCGCCCCACAGCGTGTTGTCGAGATCGACGACTAGGCACTTGCAGGGTGGCTGCAGTGCGGCGCGAATCGTCCGCGCCATGACGCGCGCCAAGGCCATGTGCCCCTCGGTCCCGAAAGGAGTTCGGCTCCAGTACCAAAGCTTGCGGTCGTACCAGCGCTGGGTTCCCAGTTCGTTGACGACGCGGCGGTAGTCGAAGACATGGACGCCGCCTTGACTCTGGCACAGGTCAGCCAAGCGCGCGTTGGCATCTTCGACCGCACGCGCCTGGGACGCGACGAGCGCCGGGTCGGCCAGTCCGGCTTCCAGACGCGCCGGTTCGGCGAAGTTAAACACCAGGATCGGCGCCGCGCTGGTCGCGCGCGCACCGACGATCAAAGCCTCGAGACGGCCGATGGCGGCGCTCAACAGCGCTTCGACATCTTCAGGGGATTGCGCCAGAAAAGCCTGGGCTAGGGGCGGTGCCAGATCCCGCAATTCGGCGGCGACGGCGATGACCTGAGGATTGAAAGCGTGCAGCGCACTGTCGGCGGCTAGCAGCGATTGTTCGAGCTGATTGAAGGGCGCGATGTGGCTGGCGATCTTCAGGCCGCGCACAGCCCCCTCGACAATAAGGTACGGCGGCAGCAAGTCCGCGGTGAATGTCGCGGCAAGGGCCAGACGAACAGGAATCAGATCGTCACTCTCAAGCGCTTCAATGCGGCGTGCCACCTTAAGGTAGCTTGCCGGCAGCGGTTTAAGCTCTGAAAGAATGGATCCGATCATTGTCGCGCCTTAAAGGCATACAGGGGCGGCACACCGGGCGGTACGTTCCCTCGCACCTCGGGAATTGCCGGCAAATCAGGGGCGAAACCGGCTGTAAGGCATTCTCTTTCCGAGTTACTTTCCAACATCTTAAGCTATAGGAATTACGATTTGGTGGCAATTGAGGGGTGGCGCGGTCCTGGCAGGCCACGGCCGGGCGGGACAACCGGCCGGGGTTCCGAATCGCACCGCCAAACGCTAGGAGATACCGCAAGGATTGGGATCTGGTGGGGCACGGGCACCAGATTCTATAGGCGAAGCCCAGGCCACGGCACCAGCCACATTTCTTGCAAGCCAACGGGACAATCGAGGCCATGAGAAACCTTATTGCGCGGGCCGTCAGACCCGAGTTGGCCCTGGTGCTCGTCATCGCCTTTGCGGTGACCCGAATTGTCGATACCTACGCGGTCTTCAACCACACCTGGGACGAGCCGGCGCATCTAGCCGCCGGGCTGGAGCTGCTCGACCATGGCACCTATACCCTGGAGCAACAGCACCCGCCTCTCGCTCGTGCCGCCATGGCCCTTGGACCCTTCCTGGACGGCTATCGATCTGAGCGGCCGGCCGCCAAGCCGAACTACGATTTCTGGGAACGCCAACTGCAAATGTTCGACGAGGGCCGGCGCATTCTCTATGACGCTGGACCCTACGATCGCGTGCTCACGCTCGCCAGGATGGGCAACCTGCCCTTTGCTGCCGTTGCCTTCCTTGCGGTCTTTCTCGGGACGCGACGGCTCGCCGGGCCCTGGCCGGCCGTCTTATCGGCCTTTGTGCTCGCAACCATTCCGCCGTTCCTGGGCAATGCCGGGCTTGCCACTCTCGATGTCGCTGTCGCCGCTCTCGGCACCCTGAGTTTGTATCTAGCTTGCTTGTGGATCGACAGGCCGACTCCACGGCGGGGCTTGCTCCTCGGCGCCGTCGCCGGTGCCGCCATTATGACGAAGTTCTCCGCGATTCCGTTTTTGACAGTCGGGTTCGCCGCCATCGCCGCTTGGCGCATGTGGTTGAGCTACGGCGTCGAGCGGCGGTTCGCATTTCTGACCAAGGCGCATATCCAAAGCGCCGTCCTGGCCACCCTTGTACTGATCGGCGTGTTCTGGCTCAGCTATGGCCTAAACACCAGTTCGGCGGCCGATCCCGGCAACCGGCCCTATGAAGCGGTCGAGAAAGTATTCGGTGCCGACAGCGATCTCAGCAACCTTATCTCTGACATTCTGGAACTGCAGATCGTCCCGGGCTTCGCCCTCAAGATGGCCCAAGGCATCGGCGAGGTCGCCTATCACAATTGGACCGGCCATATCTCGTTTCTGCTTGGCGAGGTGCGAAAGGATGGCTGGTGGTATTTCTATCTGGTCGCGCTCGGCGTCAAAACACCTTTGCCGCTTTTGGCGCTCGGATTGGCCGGCATCGTCTGGATGCTCGCCGATAGCTACCGCAAACGCGACTGGCGCCTGGCTTCGCCCGCCCTGGCCCTTGTCTCCATCATTCTCTTCGTCAGTATCTTCAGCCGGATCAACCTTGGCGTGCGGCACATTCTGATACTTTATCCTCTATTGGCGATTTGCGGGGCCTACACCGTCACTCGTCTGGTGACCATGAGGAAATTCCGCCTACCTGCCATTGCGGGCGCGGCGGTCCTTACGGTCTGGCAGGCGGCTGCGTCTCTTAACGCGCATCCCGACAACATGGCCTACTTCAACGCGATCGCCGGGTCTCGTCCGGAGAGGTTCCTGATCGCGGCGGACCTGGATTGGGGCCAGGATCTCAAACGCCTAGAGCGGGAATTGCAAGAACGGGGAATCCACGATATCGCCGTCGCGTATTACGGCAGTGCGCGCTTGCCCCGCCACAACTTCCCAGGATATGTGCCGCTGGAACCGAAGACGCCGCGAACGGGCTGGGTGGCGATCAGCCTTTGGAAACGAGAGCTGACCAACGACTACGACTGGCTGAAGGATTACCAGCCGATAGGCCGCGTCGGCCAGTCCATCTACCTCTACCACATACCCGAATCGCAATAATCCAGACCGCGCGCATTGGGTGTCTGCGGAAAAGCAGCCTATGCCCCAGCTTCCGGAGTGCTTGAGCTTTGTTCGCCGCGACGCAGCGCCTCGCGAATCTCCGGCGCCACGACCAGGGACGGCGGCAGCTTTCCGGTCAGGTAGCCCAGCCACTCTCCCCACGACCACCAAAGGATCATGAGGATGAGCGGCCCAAGCGAACGCAAGAAAGGAACCGCGATCCGGTTGGAGCGCATAGCGACCCGCGCCATCCGGCCAAAAAGAATCAGCGGTAGAGTCGGCGCGAAAATCGCATAGTATATCCGGCGGGCGGGGCTGATAAACTTGATCCGCATGCAACTGAAAAGGCGACCGAAGGCATAGCGTTCATAGACGGCGTCGGCCAGCGTCGCATGCCGGCCCATGATCACTTCGGACGCTGGCTCCAGCCATAGCTCGCCGAAGCGCTCGCGCAGCGCATCGTTGATCACGGTTTCGAGAAAGAATACCTCCCAGAGATCGCGCACCTCTTCAAGTTGATCGCGCCTGTAGGCGACATTACATACAGTCAGCGTCGGCGAAGGGCCTTCCTTGACTGGCGCGCAGTAACGGAAGAAATCCACGAAATAGAAGGCCCAGTCGGTGGCCGATGCATCAGGATAGGTTTCAACCCGACCACCGACCACGGCCCGGCCATCACGTTGTGCGTCCAGCATTGTGCGCACCCAGTTCGGGGCGGGCACACAATGGTCCTCGGTTAGCAGGACGAGCTCGCCCGTGCTCTCCTTGACCGCGCGCGCCGCCAGTTCGAGCGGTGATCGTTGCCCCTCGTTGGCCACCATCCGGGCTTCAGGGAACGCCTTTGCCACGGCGTCGATTCCCGGGATATGCGGGTCATAGGCGACGATGATGTCGAAATTCGGCGCATCCTTCTGGACGCGCAAGGCCTCCAGGCACCGCGTCAAATGCTGGGCGCTGCAGATGCAAATGACGGTAACCGAAACCTCGGCGGCGGCGCGCCTGTCTTCACTGAGAATGACACCCTCCATCGACCGACCACAATGCCGGCGCACTCATCGCGCTCGACCGGGAAGTCGCTCCAAATGTGCCCGGTGCGTGAACTTTCCTACTTGGGCTGACACGACAATACTAGCAGAACTATCCGAGTCGATCATTAAGGACAACTCCCCTTTAAGCCTGACGCGGCGGGTCGCTGACGCCGGGTGGACGGCAATCGGACAGGCTGATAATGTCTCGGCCGCCGCCACACCAATTCGGAAGTGAACAGAGCGCTAGGCGATGACAATTGCTGTTGGATTGCTTCAGCACGATTTCGTGAAACGCTGCATACTGAGCCGGTTCATGCATAGTTCCTACACATTGAGCGAAATAGCGGAGCTGCAGGAGTCGGAACCACCAGGTGGCCCCAAGAAGGCGGTAACGCAAAGCCTCATCCGCAAAGTCGCAAACAGGCTGGAGTTGTCCCCTGGCAGGTGTTCAATTCTGGTTACCGCCTCGGCGATGGTGGCGATTTTTGCCGGCGGCGTCGCGGCGGCGGCTGGTCTCAAACCGGCGCAGGTGTCGAGGATTACGCTTGATTCTGGCACCCGGTACCAAACGATCGACAGCTGGGATGTGTATCCGCGCTATTGGGAGCACGACAAGGTCAACAACCGGTTCGATAATTCCTATGCGGGTCATACCGACGACATATCGCGCTATCTGGTAAACGAAGTCGGAATTAACGGTGCTAGGGTTGAAATTTGGAGTGGGCTCGAGAACCCGACGGACAATTGGTCACTGTTCTTTTCGGGCAAACGCACTTATGAGGAGGACAAGCCCTATCGCTTTCTGAAGATCAATGACAACGACGACCCTTTCTCGGCCAATCCCTCAGGGTTCCAGGTTTCCAAATTCGACCATCGAGTAAAGACCATGGTGTTGCCGCTGAAGCGGGCCATGGAAGCGAATGGCGAACGCCTGCGCGTTAACGTGAATTACGTTGACTTCGCCTACAAGGCCAAGCCGAGCAGTTTGAGTCACGCCGAAAACCCCGAAGAGTATGCCGAGATAATTTTATTCTATTTCAATCGGTTGCGAGAAGAGTTCGGAATCGTACCCGACTCACTCGAGATTGTACTCGAGCCCGAGAACACGGATGATTGGCGCGGTCGCGAGATCGGACGCGCCATAATAGCGGTCAAGGCGCGTCTCAAAAGCGCCGGTTTCGATCCGGAAATCGTCGCACCGTCCACGGCATTTATGCCCAGTGCCCCGGAATATTTCGACCAGATGACGGAGGTTCCCGGCGCCATTGATGCGCTCGATACCTTTGCCTATCACCGCTACGGCACTACGAGTGTCGCGTATGTCAAGCAGATCCTAGAGCGGGCAAAGCGGCACGGCCTCAAGACGGCCATGCTCGAAAAGGTTGGCGCTGACATAGACCAATTGTTGGAGGACCTTATCGTGGGTCAGGTATCTTCTTGGCAGCAATGGGCCTTAGCCGGCCTTGCCGAGTGGGACGACAAGGGCGCATTTTATTTGAGCGTAGACATGAGAGACCAGACGAATCCCCGAATAACGATGGCCAGAAACACTTACCACCTGACGCAAGTTTTCCGGCATGTCCGCGCGGGCGCGGTGCGCATCGGCGCCGAAAGCGATCACGCGGACAGAACACCCGTCGCCTTCATTAATTCTAATGGGTCATGGGCGGTAATCGTGCGCGCAAAAGGAACGGGCGGACCCGTGACGATCGAAAAATTACCGACAGCCCGTTATCGGCTGCGTTATATCAGTGAAGAAAACGAAATCGAGGAGTGGCCGCCGGCAATCGTTACGGCGGACGGGCCGTTAGAATTCGAACTACCCGGTCCTGGAACGATTTCGATCGTAACCGATAAGTAGGCCTGCCTGATGGACCTGTGCGATACTGGGTTTAGAGTTCCATACGCAACTGGGCCACCGCATGACTCGATACCGCATCGATATCATTTGAGTTTCTCTTGAAAGACGGACTCTACGGCCGGACACATACGTAGGACCAGGTAGTCTTCTCCTGACACGATCGTGCAGTCCCCGGCTTTTGACATTAGCTCGTCAGCAAGGTAGTAGGGTTTTTGCACAATCGCATACCCGAAGACGCCTCCGGCGATTTGCGCGGAAAGTTCCCGCGCCCGGTTATCGATATCTTGCGCGGTCACGCCAGGGTATGACACTTCCGATTCGCGCGGGCTTCGAAAACCCAGTTGCGACTTGAGCAGCATAATCTTGTGCCTGTTGTGATCCGTTAAGGCCCAATGGCCACAATATACACGTAGCCCACCTAGCCCAGGCAACACCACGCCCGTGCCGCAGTCGGTAAGGACCGTGGGCGCGACAGAGTCGCTGTCGGCGCGAATAGCATCGATCGCATGCAGGAGCTCGGATCTTACCATGACGGTATCGGCATTTAGGGCGTATTTCAGGATCACGAGGGCCGGCGAGGCAAACGCGAGGCCCGCAATGCCCACATATGCCGCCATGGCCGCACCCCGGGAAGGCCATTTGGGCGCGAGCCAGTCGATCGCGGCGCCGGCCAGCAGGCCTAGGGCGATCGTGCCGCCGGCGGCAAACTTGGATAGCCATACGCCGCTGTCCAGGACCAGCATGATCGCCGCGCAAATCAAGGCCCAAACCGCCGGGAACGCATAGGCCGAGTTCAGAAGGCGGTTTCCGAGCGTGGCGGCCCCTATGGCGGCGAGCAGCCATAGAACGAAGTAGCCGCTCGTCCAGTCGCCCTCGACCACGAAGTCAAAGCTCGTTTTGGTCGACTGGCCCCAGACGGGCAGACTCGATAGCCAAAGCCCGTAGACGACCTGCGGCAGCATGGCAACAGCCAGACAGGCAAGAAGAATCGCCCGCCGCCGGATGACCTGAGACGGTAGCCTAAGAACGATACTCGCGACCACGACGGCGGTCATCACGGCCAACAGAGTGACCGGCTCATAAGGCCGCACCCAGGCCAGAACAAACGCCAATGACAGCAAGAATCCGATGCGGCCGGCGGTAAGCCGGATTTGAGTATCGTCGCACCGGACAATGGCAAATGCGAGAACGGCGAGAATAGCCAGAGAGATCGCATGCGATGGATAGATAAAATAGGTCGAGGCCGGATAGAGATCGAAATAGGAGAAATCGGGCCCTGGCTGTCCGACAGGCAGAACACGGTCCGCACCGGACCAAATTATCAACCTTCGCACCCAGGATATCCCGCCACCGCCCACCGCCAGGCATGTTGCAGCGAAGGATGCCGCCGGTCCCACACCGAGAGCGCGACAGGCCGCATTGAACCCAAACACGAACACAGGCAGCGCCAGCGCCCCCAATACGTTAATAACAAGGAGCGGATGGGCGCCGAATATTGACGAAGCGTGGCCAACGAAAAGGAACAGGAGATTGAAAAGTGCCGCCACATGCGGAGTTGTCGTGTAGAGATTGCTGAGGTGCCACTCTCCGCGCATGGTCTGCTGAGCCCATGACACGTAGGAGAGGTTGTCGGCCGGAAAATCTACGACGCCGATCTGCGTCCAATCTGAGGAAGGGATTTCTCCTAGCGGGCCCCAGCCTGTCACAAATGTACGAAACAGACATAGTACGGCGAGCAGTGCGACTGAAATGATTGCGGCGTGTTTGTGGCTCATAAGGCGTGCCTTCGACTCAAACGATGATGCCCTGTCCGGATATCGCTCTCCGGCAAACAATGCGACAATAGTGTGACCGTCGTTAAGCCGAGCCCGAACCGATCATGCTGAGCACCGACCTTCGAGACTTGGCAAAGAAATCTACGATGGGATGCTCCCCTGTCCCCTGCCACCCCGTTCTCGGCAACTGGGCATGATCACGTCGAATCCTCGTAGCACCTCGTGAAGGAATGCTCCGCCAATTCGGCGGCACGGTCCCAGTCAAAGCCCTTGATCCGCTCCAACGCGGCCCCTTTGAGACGCGCACGCAATTCGTCATCCGCCAAGAACCGCAACACGCATGAAGCAATCTCGTCCACGTTCTCCGGATCATAGAAAAGCCCCGCGTCGCCAACCACTTCTGGCAGGCTGCCCCGGTCGCTGGAAAGCACCGGCAACCCGCAAGACATGGCCTCGACCGCGGGCAGCCCAAATCCCTCCCAAAGGGACGGGAAGACCAGAGCTGCGCTTCCATTCAACAATTCGACCAACTCAGGATCGCCGATATACCCTGTAAAGTGAACATGTTGCGACAGCGGCTGATTCGTCTCCACGAACTCCTTCAACTCCGGCACGTTGTCCCAGAACCCCTTACCGGACGTATCGCCCACAATGGCCAAGTGAACCGTCCGCCGTTCCGCAACAATGCGGGGCATGGCCTTCAACAGGCCAAGAATGTTCTTGTGGGCGTTCATGCCACCCACATAAACGAGGACTTCCCCGTCCCGGGGAATGCCATATCGTTCCAGCGCCGCGGCCGGGACCGCCGGGTCTTCGATGACCCGGAAAACAGGGTCGGCGGCTTCCGTCACAATATCGATTTTGCGCTTGGGAATGCGCAGTATCGCCTCCAGATCGCGTGCCGAGCTCTTGGAGACGGTCATTGCCCGCGTCGTCTGCCAGCGGGCCAGGGCGGTCTTGATCTGCCACAGACGATGATTCAGCTTTGTGGGAAAAAGAAGATGAGGAATGCGTTCCGCCGTTGTGTCGTGGTAGCAGATGACGCAGGGGATGCGCGCCAACAAGGGAAAGTACGAATAGACGGCCGGAAAAAAGAAGAGATCGAAATCGGCCCGGCGCGCCGCTCGCCCCATTTGCCACAAGTAACTGATCGATCGAGAGGTCTTGCCGACAGCCTGTTCGTTGAGGCTGTGTGCGGTCGTGACAGTTACGGTCTCGACATTCGTGGGCAACGGCGCGGTGGGAGGGCGATCAAATACCAGAGTATACCGGAATCCGGAGTCCCGCTTAGCCAAAGCCGTCACCAATTCGCGCGTGAATCGCCCGAACCCGCGGTCATTGGCCCAGGTTGTCGCATCGATTCCGACGTGCAACGTCCGATCAGGCATTTTTACTGTCGGCCTCTTTTGTTCCATGCTTCATGTGTCATGGGCGACCCTGTGCCAGCCTCAGGCATTCGGCCAAGGCCATTTGTCCGATGCCGCACATGCTTTTGAGGCCCAGGCATACCTGGGGCCCAAGAATCTCCCTAAACAAAATGTGCAAATCATCGCGCGGTATACTCGTCGGTCGCTACCGGGCCGGGCCCTAATAGAGCGACGTCGCCCCTCAAATTTCCGTTAACCAACAAGTTAGCTGCCGGGAAGGCGCTTTGCCGACCCTATCGCCAGAATCCCAACATATCGAGGTTAGAAAGGGATAGTTAATCCTAGCCAAGAAAAGCTCATTTATAGTATACTCTATCATAATATTTGGCAGCTATGACCTGCTAGAACTTCTAAACTACGGCTAGTCTCTGGAGTTATCTCCATGAATGTACCGCTACAGCGCGTCGCCAAACACTTGCGCATCAGTTGGCAAAACATGTCGTTACCCAGGGTGCCGAGTCCGCCCTTCTTGATCCTTTTCATAAATTCCATTTGCAACATGAAGTGCGAGCACTGCTTTTATTGGCAGCAGCTCAATCAAAAGACCGACCTGAGCTTCGACGAGATCGTCGCCCTATCGAACGAATTGGGACATATCGAACAACTGAATCTTTCAGGTGGCGAGCCCTTCATGCGCAAGGATTTTGCCGCGGTCTGCCGGCAATTCATCCGCAAGAATGGCGTGAAGGAAATTTACACACCGACCAACGGCTACTACACGGAGAAGACCATCGAGGCCCTGCGCGAGGTTCTAAAGGAAAAAAGCCTGAACATAATCGGCATCGAAATCTCTTTAGACGGCATGCCGGCTTTTCATGACGAGTTTCGCAAGACCAAGTATGCCTTCCACAAGGCGATGGAAACCTACGATGCCTTGGTCGAGTTGCAGAAGGAGGATCCGCGCCTTCAGATCTTCTCCATCTCCACGGCCACGGCCGACAACATGGAGCAGATCAAGCAACTCACCACCTACCTATTCGACCGCTGCCCGAAGATGAGCCAGCATCACCTGGCGATTATCCGCGGCGACCGGAAAAACCCGAGCCTGACTGGCCCAGCCCTTCGCGAGTACAAAGAACTTTACAATTATGTGCAACGCCTTTGGATCGACCGGACGGCGCAACGGCGAGGTTCCATCGTTGATCCAATGCTGCAATGGGCGAAATGCCAAAGTGCGCAACAGGAGGAGCAGGTGATACCCTGCCGCGCCGGCACATTGAGCGCGGTCATCCATGCCAACGGCGACGTCGCCGTCTGCGAACAGCGGCCGCCGATCGGCAATCTTCGCAAGGATTCTTTCAGGAAGATCTGGCATTCGCACCAAACGCAGCAGATTCGCAAGTCGATCGCCGCGAAGGAGTGCTACTGCACTAACGAGATTTTCATGTGGCCGAGCATCGTTTTCCAGCCGTTTCAACTGATCAAATCTATGATCGGGGCAAAAGTCTGGCAGGATGTTGTGCCGCTACGCCGAAACGAGCGGATCGACTACGCTGAGGCGGCCAGCCATATCGAGGCACCCCCTCCCCGCAAGAGAGCCGCCGCCCGCAAGGCTGAGGCGGGTTCGCTGGCAGCAAGGGCCCAGGAAACCGCGTAGTACCGGGCTCAGGCGCAGGCCCTGATACTGCGCGCCTTAACGCAGCAGCCGCTCGCCATGAAACCCATCGCAACCGCCTCGGGGCTGTCGAGCCAAGCCGCCTGGAGTCTTCTAGCGGTCGTCCTGTTGCTCGGCGCGGCTTTGCGGCTGTATCACCTGAACAGCGGTCTCTGGTTCGATGAAATCCAGACGCTAACCGCGTCTGTACGGTCTCCGCTCCTGGAGATTGTTACGCACTTCCCGAGCAATAACGACCATCTGCTCTATTCCGTTCTCGCGCACATCTCAATCAGTGCGTTTGGTGAACACGCCTGGAGCTTGCGCCTACCGTCCGCACTCTTCGGGTTGGCCGCGATTCCGATGCTGTATCTCTTTGCGCTTCAGGTGACCACGCGCCTCGAGGCCGTCGCCGCGGCCAGCATTCTCGCAGTCTCCTACCATCATATCTGGTTCTCGCAGAACGCGCGTGGCTATTCCATGCTGTTGTTCTGGACTCTCCTGGGCAGCTACTTGCTACTCAAGGGATTAAGGGACAATCGGCGCGGCATGTTCGTCGCTTATGCCGTTGTCGCGGCCCTTGGTATCTATACACATCTGACCATGGCCTTTGTTGTGGCCGGCCACGCGGCCGTGGCCGCCTGGCACGTCTTGATCGAGCGGCCGGGCCGGTTCGATCCGCGCGCCTTGATCAATCCGATTTTGGGCTTCGCGCTCGCCGGGGCGATCACCCTCCTGCTCTATGCCCCTATTCTCGTCGAGGTGCAGACTTTCTTCGAGGAGAAGACGGTATCGACGGCAAAGCGCGTGGCGACTCCGGGATGGGCGTTACTAGCTACCTTGCGGGGGCTCAACATTGGCTTCGCTATGGCCGGCGGTGCCGCGATCGCGGGCGTCCTGTGTTTAATAGGGATCTTGAGCTACCTGCGTCAGTCGATCGCAATCAGCGCGCTTTTTGTTCTACCCGCCCCCATCATCCTGGCTGCCGCCGTGCTGCTTCAGCGTCCAGTCTTCCCCAGGTTCTTCTTCATGCTTATGGCCTTTGGACTGCTGATCGCGGTGCGCGGTGCCGTGGTCATCGGCGCCTGGGCCTCGGCGCGCCTGACGGCAGACGGGGCGGCGCGGGCTGGCGCGCGTGCGTTGCCTGCCGTATTTGCCGTCAGCCTGGTCGTCCTTTCCGCGCTCGCGCTGCCGCGACTCTATACCTATCCCAAGCAAGACTATGAACAGGCCCTGCGCTTTCTGGAGTCGACGGTTCAGCCCGGAGAACGTGTGGTCGTCGCGGGTATCGGCGCAGAGGTGCCTTACCAAAAGTACTATGGCAAGGATTGGCGGAGGGTCCACGACGCGGCGGAACTCTCCCTGGCTCGCGCGGATGGCCCGGTTTGGATTGTTTACACTTTCGGGCAGTATATCGAACGTCAGGAACCCGATTTTTGGGCCGCGATCAGGAGCCAGTGCGAGCCCGTACGGACATTTCCCGGCACTGTGGCGAACGCTGATATCGAGGTTCGCAAATGCTCACGAATTTGAGTAATCTCTGTCATCGTATCGTGTAGCGGCGCCCAAAGGCAGATCTATTAGGTTGAGCGACACCATGAACTGGCATGCGCTTTTCTGAACGTAAGGCCCCGCAGGGATGGTGAGTTCATGACATCTATCCTGGCACGCCTCGCCCTAGTGATCTTTGGCTTTCTAGTCGCGATCGGTGGTGCCGAGCTTACCCTGCGGCTCGCCGAAATTGGCAGCGATCAAATGCTCAGCCAAGACCGCGAGCTGGGTCTGCGCTTCATCGAAAGCAAGAGCGGTCTGAGCCAGGGCAGCTGTTTCAAGGCCAGGGTGACAACCAACTCGCACGGCTGGCGTAGTCCGGAGACCACATGGGATAAGCCCGACGACGTCTATCGGATATTGGTGCTGGGCGATTCTCTCATGGCCGCGTTGCAGGTCAACGACGACGAAACCTCCAGCGCGGTCATGGAGGCGCTATTGAATCGGGCGAATCTGCCTAAGCGTGTCGAGGTCATCAATCTTGGCGTGCCATCGTTCGGCACCGATCAGGAATATTTGGCACTGCGCGAATACGGCAAGAAGTATAAACCGGATTACGTCGTCCTAGCCTTCTACGCCCAGAACGATGTCGGCAACAATTCAATCGCGCTACGCGAACGCGACGTAGTGTATGTGAAACCTTACTTTGCCCTCGAAGACAACGTTTTGAAAGAGCTTCCTTTTCCCGATCCGACCC
>ERZ869936.728-NODE-728-length-28358-cov-8.001343_pt1 | contig 28358 bp, 20 predicted proteins | sample MGYA00520876_ERZ869936 | MGnify/ENA primary metagenome ERZ869936 (study PRJEB32218, sample SAMN09650985) | biofilter metagenome | isolation source: enrty point of leading RO module | place: Saudi Arabia: Thuwal, RO plant located on Red Sea | collected 2016-02-17 ... | reverse complement strand
CCTGCATTTTTTCGGCGAGATCGTCTGACTCCGCCAAATCTCCTTCAACGATTTCAACGCGTGAGTGCTCACGCCATGTCCGAGATTCCAGTTTCCGGGGCGAACGAACAAGGCAGCGAATTCGGTATCCTCCATCCAACAACGACCGAACAAGCCGCCCCCCGACGTAACCGGTTGCTCCGGTGACGAGGATGCACTTTTCTTTCTTCGTCGGTTCACTCATTTTTTCGGCTCGGCGTAGTCAGCGCACAATTGGAACTGCTTGACTTGTTGCCGCGTTGGGCGTTCTGATGGCCGCTCGGTCTCATTGGTCGCTGGTCGACCAGCATTTGCCAGCGATCGTCGTTTAGGAATTCACCCTCGTCTTAGCGCACTTCCGCACCCGAAGCCTAGGAATCACAGCACATCCACCAAGAACTGCAGGCACTCCGCAGCGCGGCGCCGACGAAGAGGCAGACTGGTCTTGGTGGCCGCCACTCAACGTTGGCGCGTCGGTTCATTCGTGCTGAGTTGATCCGTTGTAGCGGCGATTGGAGACTCAACTTTTGATTGGAGCGAACAGCAAGACTGCGATCCCAACCACGGTAATTAGCCACTCACCGATCGCCAGACGGACGGTGAAGCCGCCAATGTCATCAAACATGAAAAAACTGATCGTGCGGAAGAGTACCAGCGAACCATGCAACAGAATACAAGCCAGTAGGCCGTAGTTGACGGTCGCATCTCGCAGGCATGCGGCGGCGAGAACCAGCGCGATGCCGAACTCTAACCCGCCATAGACTGTCAGGAACTCCGATTTTCCTGTACCTCCTTTGAGGGACAAGCTCACATTTTCGGAAGTAGTAGCCGGGGACGTGCTACACCAGATGGCGAGCGCAAAATACAGTAGGGCTACAACGAGTAGGTAGGCTTTGGCGATCATCGGGCGAATCCGATACAGTGAAATGGGCTGGTCCGATCTAGCATCGCAACTACCATGCCGCTGCATTTGCAATCGCCAAGGGGCGATGACCCTCGGCCCACGTGCAGACCACTCTTGGTCTGCAGGCCACGTCCGCGTGCGGCATGTTTCAAAACTGCTTTTCGATGGTACGTGAGGTCGCAGCCCCCTGTGCCGCTTGGTCTGTCATGATTCTCGCCATCTATTGTTGCAGGTTTTCTTGCAGAAACTGGTGACACTGTCGAGAATGCCCTAATCTGTCGGCATCCTAGTCTTGGGCCGCTATCCGAAGCCGCGTGGAGCCAACCGACTCGCGAGAATTCGGAAGCGCCAGCTACCGACACTTGCCACTTCTCCCGGTGGGTCTATAAATCATTGGGAAACCGCCATTTAGAACATCTCAACATCGAGCACAACAAGCACGAAAGAACAATGGTCGGCTCAGACGACACGCTCCAGCCGCAATCAACGGCCGGCAGTGACAATGAGAAGAAGTTCGGGGAGCATCGCGGTCGCGTTCTTCACAAGGAAGCAGTGACCCACGATGTCAGCCTCTACACGGTGGAGAAACCCGACGGCTTCAAATTCCGTCCGGGGCAGGCGGTCGATTTGTCCATCGACGAAAAGGACTGGCGTGACGCGAAGCGGCCCTTCACGTTGACGAGTCTGCCCGACAACCCGTTGCTAGAGTTCATCATCAAGGCGTATCCGGATCGCGACGGTGTGACAGAGCACCTGCAGCGGCAAGTAGAAGCTGGCGACCGGGTTATTTTCAGCGACCCTTGGGGCGCGATCGAATATCAGGGGCCGGGAGTATTCATAGCCGGCGGAGCCGGTGTGACGCCGTTCATCGCGATCTTCCGTGAGCTCGAACGAACCGGCAAGTTGCAGGGGAATCGGCTGTTCTTCAGCAACAAGACCTACAAGGACGTCATTCTGCACGGCGAACTGTTGAGAATGCTCGGCGCGAACGTGGTGTTTACGCTGACTACGGAACCCCACGAGCGTTACGCACACGGCCGCATCGATCGCGACTGGCTAAGTAAACACGAGGACCGCTTTGAGCAACCATTCTACCTCTGCGGCCCACCACAGATGGTTTCGGATCTTCGGGACACGCTCGTCAGCTTGGGTGCCAGCGAGAATGCTCTAATTTATGAAAACCTCACGGGGAATGGGGGGAGTGAGGACTAACACGAACGATCGCACAAATCGACAATCGCAGGGCGACCGTCGCGTTGATGCGATCCGGCTGAGGAGTGGAGCGAACTCCCAGCGGCGCCGAGGTCGCTCGCAATTTCCACTGGCAATCGAAGGAGGATGTTTTTCATGAGCGATGCAACCACTGCAGGACGTTGTCCCTTCCGTGGAAGTCGAATCCTTGGTGCTCAGGGTGATGGTCCGAGTAATACGGACTGGTGGCCAGAGCGGCTCAAAACGGAACTGCTGCATCAGCCTTCCCCGCAAGCCAACCCGTTGGGCGAGGACTTCGACTACGCAGCTGCATTTGCAACGATCGACTTGGATGAACTCAAGAAAGACATTTTTACGATGCTGGAGACGTCGGTGGACTGGTGGCCGGCTGACTATGGGCACTACGGACCACAAATGATTCGTATGGCATGGCACTCGGCGGGAACGTATCGGATAGCTGACGGACGCGGCGGCGCGGCTTCGGCATTGCAGCGATTTTTGCCCATTATGAGCTGGATCGACAACGGAAACATTGACAAATCGCGACGACTGCTGTGGCCGATCAAGCAAAAGTATGGCAGCAAGCTGTCCTGGGCTGACCTGATGGTGCTGACCGGGAACTGTTCGCTCGAGTCGATGGGACTTAAGACCTCGGGTTTTGGCGGCGGCCGAGTGGACGGCTGGGAAATTGACAACGGTAGCTACTGGGGACCGGAAAGTGAGATGCTCGGCCGCACACGGTGGAGTGCCAGTTTGTCAGATAATCCAGACGCAGATCTGGCGAATCCGATGGGCGCGACCGAAATGTCGCTGATCTACGTCAACCCCGAAGGACCCGGCGGTAACGGCGACCCGATCGGTTCGGCGCGTGAGATTCGCGAGTCCTTTGCACGGATGGCGATGAACGATGAAGAAACCGTGGCATTGATCGCCGGAGGGCACGCCTTCGGGAAGAGCCATGGGGCGGTGCCAAAGGACAATATTGGCCCGGCTCCGGCTGGTGCACCTATCGAAAACCAAGGTTTCGGATGGATGAACTCGGTCGGAACCGGCAACGCCCAATACACCACTACCAATGGCATTGAAGGTTCGTGGACCTCGCGTCCAACAACGTGGGACAACGAGTATCTCACCAACTTGTTTCACTACGAGTGGGAGAGGACCCAGAGCCCCGCGGGTTCCATTCAGTGGACACCGATCAAGGGGCAAGATGCTCGTACCACGCCCGATGCTCACCTTGAGGGCAAAGAACACGCCTTGATGATGATGACATCCGACATCTCGTTGAAGGAAGACCCCGAATACGCGAAAATATGTCGAGAATTCTTGAATGACTTCGACTACTTCTCCAAGGCCTTCGCCGACGCGTGGTACAAACTCACCCATCGTGACATGGGCCCCAAAGTGCGCTATGTCGGCAAGGAAGTGCCGGAAGAAGACAAGTTGTGGCAAGACCCGGTGCCGGCTTGCGATCACGAATTGATCGATGAATCGGACGTCGCGGACTTGAAACAGCAAATCTTGAACTCGGATTTGACGGTTCAAGCGTTGGTGGTGACCGCCTGGGGTTCCGCATCGACTTTCCGGAATTCAGACAAACGTGGCGGGGCGAACGGCGCTCGGATTAGGCTGGCTCCACAGAAGGATTGGGAGGTCAACCGGCCGGAACAACTCGCGAAGGTGCTCGCGGTGCTTGAGGGCATCAAGAACGGCTATCACAAACCAGTCTCAATGGCCGATCTGATCGTGTTGGGCGGCTGCGCGGCGGTCGAGAAAGCCGCGGCCGATGCCGCGGTCGCGGTCAAGGTGCCATTCACGCCCGGTCGGATGGATGCCAGTGCCGAGCAAACCGACGTGGAGAGTTTTGAGTGGTTGCACCCGGTTGCCGACGGATTTCGAAACTTTCAAAAACGCAAGTACAAAGCTTCTACCGAGTCGTTGCTAATTGACCGGGCGGAGCTATTGACACTTTCAGCGCCGGAGCTGACCGCGTTGGTCGGCGGCATGCGTGCGATCGGAGCCAACTGGGACGGATCAGAACATGGCGTGCTCACCGACAGAAAAGGTGCGTTGACCAATGACTTCTTCGGCAACCTCTACGACATGTCCACACAATGGTTTGCAGCCGACGATGATCAAATGATCTTCGAGGGACGAGACCGTAGCTCCGGCGAAAAAAGATACACGGCCACCCGCGCTGATCTGATCTTTGGCTCCGATCCGCAGTTGCGCGCTGTCGGAGAGGTCTACGCTGGATCCGACGGACACGAACGATTGGTGCACGACTTTGTTCGAGCCTGGGATAAAGTGATGATGCTGGACCGGTTTGAGCTCAGCGCTGTCAAAGCAAATCAACCGGGTAAGTGAGGGGCCGCACGCTAGGTTTCTCCGCCCATACCGCAGTAAGGGGCGGGGTACGCAGGGGATGACGATGCGCAGGTTGGCGGGCCGAGGGGATCCGGACGATGCGGTCCCGTTGTACCCGGTCGAGTTGGCCATGGCGATTCGCTGCCCGTTTCCTAATCCATGCAGGATCATTAGAGGGCCAGGATGGCCGGAAAGGGATCGCTACACCGAAGATTCAATTGTGCTTCCCGAACGGAATAGTTAGCCGGGCTCGCCGGTCGAGGAAATCACATCGACGGTGGGCTCTTCTGTCTGAAGCAAGGCGTTGCCGATGAACGCAAATTTCGGTGAGCTGGCACAGCCACACGCGAAATCGCGGGAGCCTCATCGGCCCCGAGCCAATCCGCCGTGGTCGCACGGTGGCCCAGTAGTGTTGCTGCGCATGAGAGATTCCCCGGGCAAACTAGCCGCAGCGCGTGAAGAAACCCGGTCGTGCCGGCCGCTGCGACATCGCGCGCCGCCGCGCGCAAGAAACCCGGTCGTGTCGGCCGCTACGTCACCGCGCGCCGCCGCGCGAACCGAGAAAGTGGGCGATACTGGACTCGAACCAGTGACCCCTAGCTTGTCGAGCTAGTGCTCTAACCAACTGAGCTAATCGCCCTCGTGTGTGTCAGGTCGTCGACGCGGCGGCCGCTGCCCGGCGTGCGAGCCGAACTCGCAACGGGCCGAACGCCCCGGTGCCCCAGCCGCCCGAGCGATCCAAGGCACAACGTCGATGAACCTCCAAATCTGACGCCAAATGCCCGCCAGGTCAAGCCTTCGCGCTGCGCCGCGGCGGGCCGGTTCGACTTGCTCCCTGCCGGGCCGTACCGATACATTGCGGCAATTCGACCCGCCCGCCCCGAACCCGAGGCCTGGTGTTGCGCGTCCTTTGTATCGACGCGGGCCGCCGGCGTGTGGGCGGCGTGTCCCAAGACCCCGTCCCCGGGGACTGAGAGATTCATGCTGAAGGTTACTTTGCCGGACGGGTCCCAGCGGGAGTACTCGCGGCGCGTCCGACCGATCGACGTCGCCGCGGAAATTGGTCCCCGATTGGAAAAGGCCACGCTGGCCGCCGAAGTCGACGGTAAGGTCGTCGGCTCAAGCACCCTGCTGCCGACCGAAGGCGCCGTGTCCCTGCGGCTGCTGACCAAGAAAGACCCCGAAGCGCTGGCCGTGATGCGGCATTCGGCCGCGCACGTCATGGCCCGGGCCGTGATGCGGCTGTTCGACGGCGTGCAACTGGCCTTTGGCCCGACGACCGACAGCGGGTTTTACTACGACGTGGCGCTAGAGCGTCCGTTGACCGAAGCCGACTTTCCGGCGATCGAGGCCGAAATGGCCAAGATCATCAAACAGGACGAGCCGTTCGAGCGCGTCGAAGAGCCGCGCGACAAGGCGCTGGCGCTGTGCCACGACTTGGGGCAAGAGTTCAAGGTCGAGCACATCGAAGAAGGTCTGGCCGACCATCCGACCCTGTCGTTTTATCGCCAGGGCGAGTTCGTCGACCTGTGCCGCGGGCCCCACGTGCCGGCAGCCGGCGCGATCGGCGCGTTCAAGCTGTTGTCGGTGGCCGGCGCCTACTGGAAAGGCGACGCCACGCAGCAACAGTTGCAACGGCTCTACGGGACCGCCTGGTTCTCGAAAGCCGAACTCGAAGAGCACCTGAAGCTGGTCGAAGAGGCCAAGCGGCGCGATCATCGCGTGCTCGGAAAACGCCTGGAGCTGTTCACCACCGATCCCCACGTCGGGGCCGGGCTGATTCTGTGGCTGCCCAAGGGGGCCATCATTCGCGGCCTGCTCGAAGGCTTCATCCGCGAGGAGCTCAGCAAGCGTGGATACGAACCGGTCTATACGCCGAACATCGCACGGGTCGAGCTGTATCAGATCTCGGGCCACTTCCCGTACTACGCCGATAGCCAGTTCAAGCCGATCGAGATCTCGGAGAACGAGCGCTATCTGCTCAAGCCGATGAACTGCCCGCATCACATCATGATCTACAAGTCGAAGCCGCGCAGCTATCGCGATCTGCCGGTTCGGCTCGCCGAGTTTGGAACCGTGTATCGTTACGAGCAGTCGGGCGAGCTGGGCGGCATGACGCGCGTGCGCGGGTTCACGCAAGACGACGCGCATCTGTTCTGCACCGAGGATCAAGTGGCCGACGAGTTTCGCGGCTGCATCGAGATGACCCAAACCGTGCTTCGCGCGCTCGGGATGGACGACTATCGCGTGCGGCTCGGTTTCCGCGACCCGAACAGCGATAAGTACGTCGGCAGCGACGAGAACTGGTCTCGGGCCGAGGCCGCGTTGGAATCGGTCTGTCGCGAGATGGACTTGCCGCACTTGGAAATCGAACGGGGCGAAGCGGCTTTCTACGGGCCCAAGGCCGATTTCGTCGTGGCCGACTGCCTGGGTCGCGAATGGCAATTGGGCACGGTGCAGCTCGACTACATTCTGCCGAGCGCAGAGCGGTTCGCGCTGGAGTACATCGGCGCCGACAACCACCCGCACACGCCGGTGATGATTCATCGCGCGCCGCTGGGGTCGATGGAGCGGTTCGTGGGCGTACTGATCGAGCACTTCGCCGGGGCCTTTCCGCTCTGGCTCGCACCGGAGCAAGTGCGCGTGTTGACCGTCAGTGAAAAATCCGAGGAGTACGGTCGCCAGGTCGAAGCGGAGCTGCGGGCCAAAGGTCTGCGCGCGTCGGGCGACTACCGGGCCGAAAAACTGGGCTCGAAAATCCGCGACGGACAGCTCGAGCTGATTCCCTACATGTTCATCGTCGGGCCGCGCGACGCCGAGCAGAACACGGTGTCGGTGCGCGATCGCATCGACGGAGACCTGGGCGCCATGTCGATTGCCGAGGCGATCGAGAAGCTCCAGGCCGAAGTCGCCGAAAAGCGCGTCCGCCAGGTGGCCGAGAAGCAGGCCACCGGACTGGGCGAGCGCGGCGGAGCGCACCAGTATTAGGCTGTGTCGCGCCAGGCGGTCTGGCTTTGTGTGGTTGGTTCGCCGACGGATCGGCGACGGCCAATGGAACGGTGTTCCGATGATTCCTCGGCTGCGAACCCAACGTCTCGATGTGCGGCCGTGTACGCTCGACGACATCGACATGCTGCACGCGATGTGGACCGATCCCGACGTGCGGCGCTACTTGTGGGACGACCAGATCATCGAACGTGACCAAGCCGAGCAGGTCGTGCAAGCGCTCGTGGATTCGGCAGCGAACGACGGCTGTGGGATGTGGGTGCTGTACCTGCGCGACAGCAACGATGCGATCGGATTCGTGGCGCTGCGGGCCATCGAAGGCACCGTCGAAGTCGAACTGCTGTACGGGCTGTACCGAACGGCGTGGGGGTCCGGCTATGCCACGGAGGCATCGCTGGCGGTGCTCAGTTACGGATTCGAGCAAGTCCGGCTCGCGCGAATCTGGGCCCGTACCGATCCGCCAAACGTCGCCTCGATCCGCGTTATCGAGCGACTGCAGATGCAAGCGGCTGAGAACCCTGGCAGCGAGACCATCCCGATCGCGGCGTGGGTCTTGGAACGTCCTCGGTAACGCCGCGCCGGGCCAGTGCGCTTTTGCCCAAGTCCGACGTGCGGGCTACGATACAAGTGGACTGCCAGTTGATCCGACTGCTTTTGTGCTAGTGCTTCTGTCCAACTGCTTCTGCTCAACTGCGGCCCAGCGCCGCCAGGAACGAAACGCCATGTCGCGCCGCAACCTCTGGATGATCTTTCTGGTCACAGTGATTTCGCTCGCTTGCTACAGCCGGGCGACGCGCAATCCCTATGGGCGATGGTTTGCCCAGGCGATGGATACGATCGAGAGTCAATACATCGAGCCGGTCGATCCGGAAAAACTGTTCGAAGGCGCGATGCGCGGCATGGTCGACCGGCTGGACGATTACTCCACGTTTCTGCCGGGCAGCATGAAGACCTATTTCGATCAGGCACTGGAGCAGAAGTACGGCGGCATCGGCGTCGGCGTGTCGCCGCCTGGATCCGATAAGCCGCTGGTCGTTGTCAGCGCCAGGATGGGAGGACCAGCACAGCGGGCGGGCATCCGGGTGGGCGACCGAATCGTCGGGATCGACGATCGCGATGCCGACGGAATGTCGTTCGACGACGCCCTCGACATGCTCCGCGGCAAGCCGGGAACGGCCGTCACCGTGCGCGTGCAGCGCCAAGGTCACGACGCGCCGCTCGCGTTCCATATGAAACGCGCGCTGATCAAGGTCGAATCCGTGCTGGGCGATCAGCGGCGCGAAGACGGGTCGTGGAACTTTATGCTGCCGGGCGACGATCGGATTGGCTACATCCGCGTGCAATCGTTCGGCGACTTGACGGTCGACGAGTTCGAAGCGGCCATTCAAGAGTTGACCGATGAGCATTGTCGAGGGCTGATTCTGGATCTGCGCGACAACCTGGGCGGCTTGCTGGACAAGGCCGAAGAAATGTGCGACCTGTTTCTGCCGGCCGGCGCGGTAATCGTGACGACGCGCGGACGCGATGCCCGCGTGCGGAAGGAAACGATCGCCACCGGCGACGGACCCTATCGCGATTTGCCGATCGTGGTGCTCGTCAACGACCAGAGTGCGAGCGCCGCCGAAATTGTCGCCGCCTGTTTGCAGGATCATGATCGCGCGAAGGTCGTCGGCGAGCGCACGTATGGCAAAGGGACCGTTCAAAACCTTATCCCCGTCGAGGCGGGTAAAAGCTCCTTGAAGCTGACGATCGCCACGTACTGGCGTCCCAGCGAGAAAAACATCCACCGGATGAGCTCGAGCAAGGAAACCGACGAATGGGGCGTCAAGCCCGACCCCGGCGGCGAAGTCAAGCTGAACGACCAACAGAAGCGCGTCATGCGCGAGGCACGCCGCCGCCGCGATGGCGAGATCGTCCCGACGGATTCGGCCGACGACCCGCCGACGGCCGATGGGCCGCTCGAGTCGGACCCGCAACTGCGCAAAGCGGTCGAAATCCTCAAGCAGCAACTCGCACGTTCGCGGGCCGACGTCAAAGCGGCCTAGGACGACCGGCTCGAAACGGCGCGTCGCCGAAACTCTTTGCCCGATCGGCAAGATTCGACTCGTTGGCGATTCAACTCGTTGGCGCAGCGAGCCGGCGAGGCTGGTTAGCGAATACGCGCAGCCTCTGACGCGGGTTGCCGCTGCACGGGCTTTGCAAATCTTGGAACGGCCCGGGCGTGCTAGCACGGTTGCGCGGCATGCCGTCGGCCGCCGCCGCACGGCGCAAAGTCTGACTGGTAGCGTGCTACGGTAGCACCGCCTGACCGCGCACCGGCAATAACCTGGCCGTTGGCCCGCGAATTGCTTGGTAGAGGTGTGCAACAACTGTCCCGTTGCGACCTGGCCGATTGTGCCGGTCGTACGAGGCGTTCCCATCTTGTCAGGAGCACATCTCTCATGTCACGTCACGGCCACAGCCATTCCGAGTTGGTGCGCACGATCCATTGCGCCGTCGTTGAGGTACCCGCCATGAGCGACCCGTTCGACCCACGACCCGAAGACGGTTTTCGCGACCTGGTTCCCTGGGCGGATCCGTATATTGCTTCGCTGATCGACCGCTTGCGACGATCCGTCGAAGAGGATCGCAGCGAGAACTACCTGGTCGACGAAGTGCCCCCGCCGCTGGACAGCCGCGACGCGGATCTTGGCGACAGCCGGTCGGTCCAATGGTCGCCCCGCGATTGGCCCAACGATTGATCGCGGGTGCTGGCTCGAACCGTGCCGGCGCGTTGCCGTGCGAGGCACTAGCGCCGAACCCGCAAAACCCGCTGCGCTAGTTGAACAGCCGCTGGATCCGCGTATCAAAGCTTAGCGAGATGACGGCCCAGTCGCGGTCCACCGAGTTGGCGGTGGCCGGTTGCCGGTAGAAAGCCACGTACCAGACGACCGGAAACCGCTCGCATTTGAACAGGTACTTCAGCAAGATCAGATCGGTGCCCACGCGCTGCGCGCCGATCTGTTCGCTGCCACGGTAAGCGCCGTATCGCGTTTCGATCTGCTTTGACGCGTCGATCAGCGCCTGCAGTTCGTCTTCCTGGTCGAGCAGTTGGCTGCGCAGCAACAGGCTTGGAAATGCGTTATCGTGATCGCCTTCGGCAATTCGCTCGAAGAACTGTTCGACGCGCCGATCCAACTCGATGACGATCGGATCGTTCGCGTCCGCGTCGTCTTGCGCCAATACGTTCGATGCGACTGACGTGCCGATCACGAAGCAAAACGCAATCAGCACGCGATGAAGCTGAACCATGCGGGACGATTCCTTGCGGTTGGCGGGCGGGAGGTGCCGCGGTGTGGTTATTGCGCCAGTATAGTCGGCCCCTGTGCGCGATGCGACGCGCAGACACCGTGAGGAATGGCCGGCCGGCGTTGAATCACGCTGCTCGCTACGAATCCAGGGATTCGATCGCGCTACGCATTTCGGAAACGATGAAGAACGACCCGGCTACGCAGATCAAGTGGTCGGGCGAGGCGATTCGTTTGGCCAGTTCCCAGGCCGTGGCTGGATCGGCAGCGAGGTGTACGGCTTGGGGCGAAATCTCGGCTGCCGCGGCCGCCAACACTTCCGGTGCTACGCCACGCGGGTTCTGCCAATAGCGGGTGACAATTACTTCCTCGAACGCCGGAAGCAGAATCCGCAGCATGCCGCGCACGTCCTTGTCACGCGTCGTCGCGAAGATCAACACGCGCGGTCCGGGAGAGAAACTTTCGTCTAGAACTCGCACCAGCGCATCGATCGAGGCGACGTTGTGCGCCGCGTCCAAGACGATCGTAGGATTGCGTCGTACGACTTCCACGCGGGCCGGCCAGCGAACCTCGGCCAGTGCGCTCCGCACGGCCGACTGCGGAATCGACCAGCCCTGCTGCTCGAGTTGCTCAATGGTCGCGATCGCGACCGCCGCGTTGGCTGCTTGATGTTCTCCCGGAAGACTCAGTGCTATGTCGTTGAATTCCCGCCGCTTGCCGCCGACATTGCCGATGTAGTCGAGCCGGCCGCATGCGGCCGCACGCTCCAATCGGCGCGGCGGATCGTAGCGGTAGTCAAACTCGCGGCCCAGTTGCACGATCGAACATCCGTTTTCCGCCGCCACGTTCATGATGACCTGTTGCGGATCGTGCGGCCGTACGCCGCAGACGACCGGAACGCTCGGCTTGATAATTCCGGCTTTCTCACCCGCAATCTCGGCCAGCGTTTCGCCCAGTTGTTGTGTGTGGTCGAAGCTGATGCTCGTGATGACGCTGACGAGCGGTTGGCACACATTGGTCGAATCGAGCCGGCCACCCAAACCGACTTCCAGCACGGCGGCATCCACCCGGCGCTGGGCAAAGTGCAACAGGGCCAGGGCCGTGACGATCTCGAAATACGTTGGACGGTGCGACGTACCAGGTTCGTCCGCGGGTAGCTCGTCCATGGCAGCGACCATCGGACGTACGTGTTCGACAAGGCGGGCCAGCTCTTCGGCCGTGCAGGGCTCGCCGTCGACGGCAATGCGTTCTTCGACCCGATCAAGATGCGGCGAGCTGAACATGCCGGTCCGATAGTTCGATCGGCGCAGTACCTCGGCAACCATCACGGCCACCGAACCCTTACCTTTGGTGCCGGCGATGTGAACGATCGGTAGATCGCGATGCGGATTGCCGAGCCGGTCGAGCAAATGCCGCATGCGGTCCAGGCGAAAATCACGCTGGCTATAGGGGACGACGTCGGCCCGCTCGTAGTTGATGCGGCTGTGCAAAAACTCGGCGGCCGGATCGTCGGTCGCGGCGCCAGAAACCACCGGCGCGCGCAAATTGCGCAACGGGCGCAGCGGATCGTCGAGTGGCATAGGCTCGTCCGGCTTTGGGCGAAGGAACTACGGCCGCGGACCGATTCGGGCCGCCGCACCGCGTTCGATTGAGTGTACCGAACGAAGGGCCGGCTGTCTTGATGGAGGATGCCCGGGGAGGGAAGCCGTCGAACTTGTGGCAGGCGCCAGCAGCACGCCGGGCGCTAGAATTCTTCGACGATTTCGCCGCCGTCGCGCGTGCCCAAGGCTCGCCATACCATAGGCTCGATCGAATCGACTACGAAACGCGTCGAGCCATCGGCCATCGATACTTGCACGCCGCCTGGATGATAGCTGCGCGAAGTAACCACGGCGTACGTGATCTGGTCGATCGTCTTGCCTTCCCGCGAGGAATTGAAGTCCACGTCGTAGGCCCGTCCATTATTCTGGTAGACGAACTGCGTGTTGGGCGGAAACGTCACCGTAAAACCGGTCTGATGGGCCCGGCCGTCAACCCATTCCGTATGGCCCGAGTTTGTCTTGAAGTCTCCGCCATAGGCCACGACGTCCGGAGGCGTCGCCGGGATCGCGACGTCCGAAGCGCTGGGATTCACGCCGTCGCGGAGATACGGGTTGAAGGCTTTGACCTCGGCGAATGCCAGGGTCTTGCTGGTGCCGTCGACCACGTTGCGGATCCTGGTGCGACTATTGGGAAATACCAGCCCGTCGCCCCCTTCTTGCGTATTAGGATCGAAGACAAACCACGAGCCCAGGTTGACGCCGTAGTTCAAGGGATAGTGCGTCAGATCGCCGTCTGGTCGATGGCGGTCCTCCACTTCGCTGGGACAAAGATAAACTCCGACCCGCGTCTTGGTGACTTCCGGTTGATCTCGGTACGAAACCTTCCAGTCGATTAGCCCTTCCAGGCTTTGCTCTTCGATAAACGGCAGCAGCCGGGCTTGGATCGACCAGTTGGTGGCCGGCTCGTCGACGGGCAAATACATCTGCGCCGGGTAGGAGCGAAGCGTATCGTGGTAGTTCAACAGCGCGAGGCTTAGCTGCTTGAGATTGTTCGAGCAGCTTGAGCGGCGGGCGGCTTCACGCGCTGCCTGAACGGCCGGCAGGAGCAAGGCCACGAGCACGCCGATGATGGCAATCACGACCAGCAGCTCGACGAGTGTGAAACCGGCTGTATACCGGGATTTTCGGGGCGAACGACCGATCATGGGTGCTGTTCCTTGGCGGCCAATCGGGCCGAATCGAAATTGAGACTCAGTATCAGAATACGGCCCAGTGTACCGGCCGAAGTGCCGCGGTCAAGGGACGGGCCGGCAAGAAAAGTTCCCGGCTTGGCGCGCCGCCGGCCACCCGCCGGACGACACCGGCCGGCCGTTGCCCAAACGCGACGAATCTCCGCAGGGCGATGGTTTGCGACGCGGCGAATCGGCCCAATCGCCGGCGAAAAAGTGCCTCGCATCCTGGGGGGGCCGCGCACCGGGCGCGACTGCTTGAACCCCCGATCGGGGCTGGTGTATAGTGACCGTTTATCTGAGGTGCCACCGAGTGCAAGGAGTCGCCATTTCTGCCGGTCGAGCCGAACTTTGGCGGGCACCGCGACGTATCTGACGTTATGTCATCAAAGGACTTCGGCAGATTCCCCGCGCCGAGGTCCACCCTCTCTCCGGCCCCGGTTAGGCCGGCGTGGGATATCCCGTGGTCGGCGCGTAGGTCCCGTTTCGACAAGGAGCATCCATGTCGTCCGAGTCGTCCGATGTGGTCGTTGAGACGCGAAACCTGTCCAAGGTGTATCGCGATTTTTGGGGGCGCCAAAAGGTTCGGGCCCTAAAGGCCCTCGACCTGGAAATCCGCCGCGGCGAAATCTTTGGTCTGCTGGGGCCCAACGGTTCGGGTAAGACGACCACGATCAAGCTTCTGTTGGGCTTGCTGTTTCCCACCAGCGGACAGGCGCTCGTATTCGGCAAGGACGCGACCGACGTCTCGAAGAACGAACGCTTGGGCTACCTGCCCGAGGAATCGTACCTCTACCGGTTCCTGAATGCCGAAGAAACACTCGATTTCTACGGCCGGTTGTTCGACATGCCGGCCCGCGTGCGCAAGGAGCGCACGGCCGAATTGATCAAGTTGGTCGGGCTGGACTGGGCCAAGCGGCGCCAATTGAAGGAATATTCCAAGGGCATGGCGCGACGGATCGGGCTGGCACAGGCTCTGGTGAATGATCCCGAATTGATCCTGCTCGACGAGCCGACCAGCGGATTGGATCCGATCGGCACGCGAGAAATGAAGGACTTGATCCTGCGGCTCAAGGAGCAAGGCAAGACGGTCGTGATGTGCAGCCATTTGCTGGCGGACGTGCAGGATGTTTGCGATCGCATCGCGATCCTGCACCAGGGCGAGCTGAAAGAGCTGGGCCGCGTCGACAGCCTGCTGAAGCTGCGCGACGAGACGGAGATTCGGGTGCGCGGGCTCAGTGAAGCGGCGCAGGCCGAGTTGCGTGCGTTTTTCGATCGCAGCGACGCGTCGGTTTTGGCCATGGATAACCCGACCACCACGCTCGAAGATCTATTCCTTTCCATTGTCCGGGAAAGCGAGGCCCGTCCCGGTCGTCGCGTCGTCAAACAAGAACAGCAGTCGTAACCTTGGCCGGTCGCGCTCGGCGGGCTTGATCGCTCGCCTCGAAGCGCCGCACACCGGCCTCACTTGCCGCAACTCCCCCGATCCCTTTAGCGATGGTCCTGGAAAACGCACTCCCGCCGTTCGACGTTTGGATCGGGCCAGCACTACTGTTCTTTGGCGTGGCGGTGGCCATGCTGGCAGTGTTGGCGCTGTTGGCCGGCTACCTCGTGGCGGCCTTTCGCTATGGGCCGCTCGGCGGCGGCGACGTCGTGTTTCGCACGCTGCGGACGGCGGTATTCGACTTGTTTTCGATGTCACCGCGGCGCATCGCGGCCTTGGCCTGGTTGGCGATTCAAGAGTCGCTGCGGCGGCGGGTGTTGGTCGGATTCGGCGTATTCGTGCTGATCCTGCTGTTTGCGGGCTGGTTCCTCGACCCGCAATCCACCGATCCGGCATCGCTGTACTTGAGTTTCGTGCTGACGGCCACCAACTTTTTAGTCCTGCTGATGGCGCTGTTTCTCAGCGCGTTCAGCCTGCCGGCCGACATCAAGAACCACACGATTTACACGATCGTGACCAAGCCGGTGCGACCCGGCGAAATCGTCCTGGGGCGAATCGTGGGCTTCGCGACGATCGGCACGTTCTTGTTGGCGATCATGGGCGTGATCAGCTACTTCTTCGTCGTGCGCGTCGTCGACCATACCCACGAGGTTGAAATTGCTTCGCTCGAACCAATTGCCAATGATGCCTCGGGAGCCGTTACCGGGCGCACGACGCTGGATGCCAATCATCGCCACCAGGTCACCATCGACGCGGACGGAGTCGGGAGCACCGACACGGTACAGGGTCACTGGCATGAAGTGGATGCGGTAAAGGACGGAGACGAGACGACCTACGTCATTGGCCCGCCGCGCGATTTGTACACGGCCCGCGTGCCGGCGTATCCCACCTCACTGCGTTTCAAGGACCGTACCGGGCGCGGCAGCGATCGCGGAATCAGCGTCGGCTACGAATGGAGCTACCGTAGTTTCATCGAAGGCGCTACGCTGGCCTCCGCCACCTGGACGTTTCACAACATCACGCCCGAGCGCTTTCCCGACGGGTTGCCGATCGAGTTGACCGTCCGCGTATTTCGTTCCCACAAGGGCGACATCGAACAAGGAATCCTGGGCAGCCTGGTGCTGAAGAACCCGACGACGGGCCGGACCAGCGGCATCACGACCTTCCGGGCCAAAGACAACCAGATCGACGAACGATTCATCAAGCGCAAGCTCACCGACCCGGAGGGCAATCCGATCGACCTGTTCGACGACTTGGTGTCGGACGGGCAATTGGAAATCGAACTTCAGTGCCTGGACGAGTCCCAGTATTTCGGCGTGGCGCTGCCGGACATCTACATTCGGGCACGCGACGCATCCTTCTCGATCAACTTCCTGAAAAGCTACGTCGGGATCTGGGCCCAGATGTTGTTGGTGACGAGCTTTGGCGTGATGTTCAGCACGTTTCTCAGCGGGGCGGTGGCCATGATGGCCACGGCGGCAGCGCTCGTGCTGGGCTTCTTTTCGCAATTCATCCACGAAGTGGCGGTCGGCATCGTGGAAGGTGGCGGCCCGACCGAGGCACTGATGCGCACGCTGACGCAGCGCAATCAAACGACGGAGTTGGAACCAAGCCTGACGAAGAGCGTGATCCAGGCGGTGGATTCCGTGTTCATGTTTTTCATGGAATGGGTGACCAGCTTGCTGCCCGACTTTCGCCGGTTTAGCGACGTCGACTACTTGGCCTATGGCTTCGATATTCCGCCAAACGTTCTGGGCATCCAGGTCGTTTCGGCAATCGGGTATGTGATTGCCTTGTCGGCGATCGGATACTTCTTTCTGCGGACACGTGAGGTGGCGCGATGAGCGATCGTCAACGGTTCATTCGCAAGATTGTCTATGCATGCATCATCGCTGCGCTGTTGTTGCCGTTGAGTTGGCTGAGCGAGCCGGCAACCACCGAATCCGATGGTGGACTGCTGGCGCAGATGCGCGCGGAGCATCGCCTGAGCCAGTCGACGCTGGGTGATATCGATCCGGCCAGCGAAACGATCAAGCTGGCCATGCTGGGCATGCGCGGCGTGGCCGTCAACGTCTTGTGGACCAAGGTCAATGACGACCGCAAACGTGAAAACTGGGTCGGACTGTCGGCCACGCTCGAACAAATCGCCAAACTCCAGCCCAACTTTATCAGCGTGTGGGTCTATCAGGGCTGGAACTTGTCGTACAACATCTCGGTCGAGTTCGACGACTATCGCGATCGCTATTATTGGGTCATTCGCGGGATCGACTATCTGCGGGAAGGCACGCAGTACAATCGCAAGGAGCCGCGGCTCACGTCGGACATTGGTTGGACCATCGCTCAGAAAATCGGGCGGGCCGACGAGCATCGCCAGTATCGGCGGCTGTTTCGAGAGGACGACGATTTTCACGGGCCGCGGCCACGCAGTCAGCGCGACAACTGGCTCGTGGGACGCGAGTACCTGCTCGAAGCCGAGCGGTGGGTCGATCAGGAAGGCTTGCCGATCAAGGGTAAGAACCCGGTGCTGTTCCACTCGCATCCGGTGATGTGCCTGATCAACTACGCCGAGGCCCTCGAGGAAGAAGGCACCTTCGGTGAAGTGGCCAAGAGTGCCTGGAACCGGGCCGCCGAATCCTGGGAACAGTTCTCGAATCGCGACATGCCCACGCAGTACAGCTTCTTCGTTCGCTTGGGTGACAAGGAGCTCTTTGACGAGCGAGCCAAGGAGTCGCTGGAGGAGCTCAACCGATTGGCCCCGCCTGACTTGCTCGAACAGATGCTCGAGGAGCGAATCGCCGCGCTCGACGACGAGCAGCGCGAAGCATACTATCTGCCGCCCGAGGAGCGCGACTCACGGCAGAACGAGATGATGTTGGGAATCAACTCGCTGTTGAGCATTTCGCACATGCAGTTCGCGGATCGCGTCACGGGCGAAAACCGGGCCGCCGCACTAAAGGCGGCCGAAGAAGCGACGCAAGCCGAGTTTATGTCGAGCACCATCGACCTGGCGCGCGACAACGTCAACTATACCTATTGGCACAAACGCTGTGCTCTGGAACCGCAAGACGCCACGCTCGAAGCGCGTAAGAAAATGTACGACGCCGCCCAGGCGTTCACGGCCGCCCGGCTTCTTGAATCGCGCGAGCTGTACGAGGACGGATTGAAGAAATGGCGCAAGGTGCTCGACGCCAACACGTTCCTTCTGGAAGACGTCAACCTGGTCGAGGAGCTGTCGTATTCGATCGGCGATTACGTGGAACTGCTGCATCAATTGGACGAGCCGATGCCCGACCCGTTCATTCTGCAGGATGTGCTCGTTTCGTGCGAGCGGTATACGGGACGGGCCTATCCCGGCGCGCCGGCCAACTACGCGATCCCGCTGGAAGACGAACCGGCGACCGACAGCGCTGCCCAGCCCGACGACGAGCCAGGTTCGGATGCGGACGAGACCGCTCCGCCTGAGGAATCGTCGGACGCGAGCGAGACCCCGTCGCCCGAACCGGTCGATGATAACGACCAGGGCGGCACGAAAAGTTCCGGCGAGGACGACGCCGCTCCGCCGACCGACGAGCCAGCGGATGACGCGCCGGACACATCGGAAGACCCGTCCCCGGCGCCCAGCGAATCGACGCTCGAAAAGTCGGCGCCCGACGCACCGTAAGGTGGCGTGCGGCGGGCGTCTCCGGGCGAAGCGCCGAAGCTGGCCCATCGCGGACTGATCCGTCACACGCCGTGGACCACGACGGTCTTCAGCTCGGTCATTTCGGCGACGGCGTATTTGGGCCCCTCCTTGCCGAAGCCGCTCTGCTTCAGCCCGCCGTAGGGCATCAGGTCGGCCCGCCACTGCGGTCCCCAGTTGATGTTCAAATTGCCGGCGTCGACCTGGCGGGCGAATTGCATGGCCCAGTGGATGTTTTCGGTGAAGATGCCGGCCGACAGTCCATAGGGCGAGTCGTTGGCCATGCGGATGGCGTCTTCGATCGAGTCGGCGCGGGTCACTCCCACGGCAGGGCCGAACAGCTCCTGGCAACTGACGCGCATCGTCGGTTCGACGTCGGCCAACAACGTCGGTTGATAGACCGCGCCGTTGCGCTTGCCGCCAGTCACGACCCGGGCTCCTGCTTCGATCGCCTCGCCAACCCATTGTTCGACGCGCTTGGCGTCTGACTCACGAATCATGGGCCCCATCTGCGAGGCTTCGTCGAGCGGATCGCCAACGGCAATCGCTTCGACTTTGGTCCGCACGGCGTCAATGACGTCGTCGTACGTCGGCGCCAAGGCGATGACGCGTTGGGTCGATATGCAAACTTGTCCGGCATTGGCGTAGCCGGTGGTCGCGGTGGCTGCGGCCACTTTCTCTAAGTCGGCATCGGGCATCACGATGATCGGGCTGTTGGACCCCAGCTCCATCGTCACGCGCTTGACGCCGGCCGTTTTGCAAATCTGCTCGCCGACATCGCGACTGCCGGTGAAGCTGATCTTGCGCACCCGTGGGTCGGCGCAAATCGCGTTGCCGATCGTTCCGCCCGAGCCGGTGATGCAACTGATTGCCAACGGCGGCAACCCGGCCTCGAGCAGCAGCTCGACAAGGGCCAGCGCCGACAGCGGCGTATCGCTGGCCGGCTTGACGATCACGGCATTGCCGCCGGCAAGCGCCGGGCCGACCTTGTGGCACACCAGGTTAAGCGGAAAGTTGAACGGCGTGATGGCCGCGACCACGCCGCACGGCACGCGCAGCGTGAAGCCCAGCTTATCACTTGCGCCCGGCGAGCCGTCCAGCGGCAGGACCTCGCCCGAGAGGCGTTTGGCTTCGTCGGCCGAGAGGCGCATCGTTTCGCTCGCCCGGGCGACTTCGCCGCGGGCTTCGGCCAGAACCTTGCCCTCCTCGCTGCTGATCAGCCGGGCAAGTCGCTCTGTCTGGGCGTCCATCAGCGCCGCGGTGGCGTTGAGGATCTGCGCCCGGTCGTAACCGGGCAGGTCGCGCATGACGCGCGCGCCTTCGACAGCGGAGGCCACGGCCCGATCGACGTCGGCGGCGTCGGCCATGGGCACGGTGTCGACGAGTGAGCCGTCGTACTTTTGGCGCACCTCGATCCGGTCCGAAGTTTCGGTCCATTGGCCGGCCAAGAACATCTTCATCGTGCGCCGTCCTTTCGAGTGCTTACGCTACGGACCCACCCTGCGGGCCGCCGGCCTCCAATTGATTCGCCCTCCACCAAATACGTTATGGCGTATTTCCGCGGCACGCTCAACGGGCAAACTTGGCCACCGTGTCGCGCGGTGTTAAGCTGCCGGTATGACTTCTACGCGGCGCATCGTCTCGCTCATCTCCAGCGCAACCGAGATGCTCTACTTGCTCGGTTTGGGTGAGCGGGTCGTCGGTGTCAGCCACGAGTGCGACTATCCGCCCGAGATCGCTGACAAACCGCGACTGACCCGTTCGCTGGTCGAATCTGAAGCCGCCAGCCGCCAGATCGACGAGCAAGTTAAGGCGCTGTCGTCCCAGCAGTCGGCACTCTACGCAATCGACACCGCGCGGCTGGCCGCGTTGCGTCCGGACTTGATCGTAACGCAGGCGCAGTGCGACGTGTGCGCGGTGCGGTACGAGGACGTGGCGGATGCCGTGGCGAGCGAACCGGCACTTGGCAACACGCGAATTCTGGCATTGAACCCGCAATCGATTCACGACGTGCTGGCCGATTTGCTGCGCGTGGCCGAGGCCGTCGGCGATGCGGCGGTGGTCGAGCGGGCTGGACAACTCAAGGCCGAGATGGAAGCCGAAATTGAATCGCGGCGGGCCCGCGCGTCGTCGCTTACGCCGGATCGGGTGCCGCGGGTGATCTGCCTGGAATGGATCGATCCGCCGATGGTCGCGGCCAATTGGATGCCGCAGCTCATCGCGTGGTCTGGCGGCGAAGCCGGGATGACAACGCCCGGCGTTCATAGTTCGTACGCCGACTGGGATGCGATCGTGCGCTACGATCCGCAATTGCTGGTCGTGATGCCGTGCGGCTTCGACCTGCCGCGGGCCGTTGCCGAGGCACAGATCCTGCCGTCGCGCCCAGGCTGGAACGAGTTGAGCGCGGTGCGCGGCGGGCGGGTGTTTGCCGTGGACGGCAACGCGTATTTCAATCGCTCCGGGCCGCGACTGCTCGACAGCCTGGAGATCTTGGGACATCTAATTCAGCCCGATCTGTTCGACCGGCCGCGCCAGCCCGAGGCGGCGGATGCTTGGCGCCGGCTGGAAACGCGCGGTGCGGCGCTGGTGCCGATGTGATCGCGCTGGTTGGATTTCGGAGGACCATCGACGATGGATATTAGTTCGTTGCGGGTGCGTGCCGGAGCGAAGGTGCGGCTGGCCGAGTACTCGACCACCCCGCCGGAGTCGGCCGTCGACAAGTCGGACGCCAAGGACCTGCTGGCCCAGGGCGTGGAGCGGCTGGCCGACATGCAGGCCAAGCTGCACGCCCAAAACACCTATGCGCTGCTGATCATCCTGCAAGGCATCGACGCTTCTGGAAAAGACGGAACGATCAAGCACGTGATGTCGGGCGTGAACCCAGCCGGCTGCCAGGTCAAGAGTTTTAAGGTGCCGTCCGAGGAGGAACTGGACCACGATTACCTTTGGCGCTATGTCCGCGGGCTGCCCGAGCGCGGCAACATCGGCATCTTCAACCGGTCGCACTATGAGGAAGTGCTGGTCGTGCGAGTGCATCCCGAACTGCTCGCGCGGCAGCGGATTCCCGGCAAGCAGCGCGAAAAGTTTTGGCTCGACCGGTTCGAAGAAATCAACCACTTCGAGCGCTACTTGGAAAACAATGGAACCGAGGTGCTGAAGTTCTTTCTGCACATCTCGAAGGACGAGCAGAAAGCACGGTTCATGGAGCGGCTCGAATCGCCCGACAAGAACTGGAAGTTCTCGGAGAGCGACGTGCGCGAGCGGGCCTTTTGGGACAAGTACACCGAAGCGTTCGAGGACATGCTGAGCCACACCAGCACCCAGTGTGCTCCGTGGTACGTCATCCCGGCCGACAAGAAGTGGTATTCGCGGCTGGCGGTGGCGAATATCATCGTGGAGAAGCTCGACTCGCTGAACCTGGCGTTCCCGACGCTGGGCAAGAAGGAAATGGAAGCGCTGGAGCGAGCGAAAACCTTGCTGAAAGACGAAAATTAGTCGCCGCTGTCGTCCGGCGGCGCGAGCAGTCCGGGAGCCGAATCGGAATGACGTATCGAACTTGTCTGTGGTGGTGCGCGGCGCTAATTGCCGCGTGGATGCTGGTGCTCGTGCCCAATGTGCGTGCGGCGGGTGCGGTTGAAGCGGCGTCCGAAACGGCGGCACCCGCGCGACCCAACATCATCTGGATTATGGCCGACGATTTGGGCTATGGCGACGTCGGCTGCTATGGCCAGACGCGGATCAAGACGCCGGCCATCGATCGGCTGGCTACTCAGGGCATGCGCTTTACGGATTGCTACGCGGGCAGCACCGTGTGTGCCCCGTCGCGGTGCGCGCTGATGACCGGGCTGCACACGGGTCACGCGCGGGTTCGTGGCAATTCGCTGGTGCCGCTGTTGCCCGACGACGTGACCGTGGCCGAAGTGCTCAAGAGCGCCGGCTATCGCACGGCGATCATCGGCAAGTGGGGCTTGGGCGAGCCCGACACCAGCGGTGTTCCGATTCGACAGGGCTTCGACAAGTGGTTCGGTTATCTGAACCAGCGGCACGCGCACAACTACTATCCGGACTATCTTTGGCGCAACGAGCAGAAGGTCGCGCTGCCCAACGTCGTGGCCCGCGGCGTAGCCAGCACGCGCGAAGTGTACTCGGCCGATTTGTTCAAGCGCGAGGCGCTGGCGTTCTTGGATCGGCAAGGCGACGCGCCGTTCTTCCTGTACCTGGCGCTGACCCAACCCCACGCCAACAACGAGGCGGGCAAGCAGGGCATGGAGATCCCCAGCGACGAACCCTATTCCGACCAGTCGTGGCCGCAGGCCCAAAAGAACCATGCCGCGATGATCACCGATCTGGATCGCACGGTCGGGGCCGTGGTCGAGAAACTGGACGAGCGCGGGCTGTCGGACGAGACGATCCTGTTTTTCACCAGCGACAACGGGCCGCATCGCGAAGGCGGCGCCGACCCGGAGTTCTTTGGAAGCCGCGGACCGCTGCGCGGCATCAAACGTGCGCTGTACGACGGCGGGATTCGCGTGCCGATGATCGTACGCTGGCCGGGCCACGTCGCCGCCGGGTCGACCAGCGACCACGCGTGGGCCTTTTGGGACGCGCTGCCCACCATGGCCGAGCTGGCCGGAGCCGACGCGCCCACGGACATTGACGGCATCTCGATCGTGCCGGCCCTGTTGGGCGCCGAGGCCGCCGGCCGCGAACAACCGCAGCACGATCATCTGTACTGGGAGTTTCACGAGCGGGGCTTTGGCCAGGCTGTGCGGATGGGCCGCTGGAAAGCGGTGCGGCCAAGCCAAGAGCGGGCCATCGAGTTGTACGACGTTTCGGTCGATCTGGGCGAGCAACACGATCTGGCCGGCGAGCATCCGGACGTGGTCGCGCGGGCGGCCGGGTTGTTCGAAACGGCGCGGACCGATTCGCCCCACTGGCCTGTCAAACGGCGCGCGGCAGCCGGCGACTAGCGCACTCGGCAAGCTGATCCACGGCGACGCTCCTTTCGCGCAGGACGGTCGCGGAACGACTTGCACGGCGCACTTACGCCACCACGTAGCGGATCGGCGGGTTCTCCTGGCTTTCGTACTCGTCCAGGTTGGCGATCGCCAGCTTGCCGTGATGGTAGAGATACTCGATGTGCGCGGCGATCTCTTCCAGAGCCAGCAAGACGTGAAAGCCCTCGACCCGATCGTAGAGGATCTGCGAAACTTCGTTGGCGGTCAGCGGCTCGGGCGCTTGGTCGATGGTTGCCAGTACCTTGTCCAGCTTCCGCCGGTGCCCGGTGCGGATCTCGGAAATCCGGCGATAGAGATTGGTGATCGGCTTTCCGTGGCCGCCGAGCGCCAGGTCGTAGCCTCCGGTGCGCCCGATCTTGTCGAGCGATTCCAAGTAGTGCCCCAGCCCGGTGTAGGGCGTGATGCTCTCGGGCGCCTGGTGGGGCGAGATTTCGGGCAGGATGTGGTCGGCGGTAAACAGCACGTCGCCCAGCGCGATGCAGACCTGACCAGGGCAGTGCCCTGGCGTGTGGATGAAGCGCAGGTCGTCGAGCTGCTGATTGTCGACCAGCGTGCGCGTGACCGGCAGGCTGTGGACGTTTGTTTTCGAGTAGCCGTACATGTCCATGAAGCCGGGTAGCACGTCGGGCTCGACGCCGGACTGCTCGAGAAACCGGCGAAACGCTTTCTTCGCCACGGCCACGCGTTCTTCGTAGGCGGTCAGGATCCGCACATCGAGCTCGTGGACGGCGATCTCGGCATCGGGCAGTTGTTCGTGCAGAAACGGCAGCCCGCCGATATGGTCGATGTGGCCGTGCGTCACGACGATTCGCTTGATGTCGGTCAGCTTGACCGTCTCGTCGAAGTCGCGCGAGACCTGCTCGATGCCCTGCACCAACTGCTTGTTGGCGTCCCAGAATCCGCTGCCGGTGTCGATCAGCGTGGGCGGGCCGGCTTCGAGCACGAGGTAGATATTCGCCGCGAAGCCGGGAAACGCCAGGCACGTGATGCAGTAGATGCGCGCGCCGGTGCTCGACTCGTAGCGGCGGACTTCGGGCAGGGTTCGCTCGTCCTTCTTTCGCATCGGCTCGTCTCGAATCGGCCCCGATCGCCGCGGATGGCGGCTGCCGTTTGGCCCTACTGCGGCGGCATCCAGTGGCTGCCGGATTCCTCGTGAACGCGGCGCGCTTCCTGCAACAGTTCAATCAGTTGCCGGAGCTTCGGCTCGGGCAAGTGGCCCAGTTGGCGGACGTGGCACTCGCGGACGCGCTGGTCGAGTTCGGCCAATAGCGCGCGTCCCGCGTCGGTCAGTCCGATGAGCACCATCCGCCGGTTCTCTGGAGGCCGGTGGCGCTCGATCAGGCCGCGCTCTTCCAGCTTGTCGACCAGGCGGGTGATGTCGGGCGCCCGCGAAACGAGCCGCGCCGCCAGCGCCAAGGTGGGCAGCGTGCCGCCGGCTTCGCCCCGCAACAGCCGTAGGGCGTTGTATTGTTGCGGCGTCAGCTCGTGCCGGCTGAAGAGCTCTTCCTCGCGCAAATGGAGCCGGTCGTACGTGCGCCAGAGGTTGAGAAACGCCTCCTGTTCGAGCGAATCGAAGTGGCGCGGACGGCTATTGCTCTTCTCCGACGGTTTTTCGGCGGGCTGATTCATGGTCGCTATGCTAGCGAGACGCATCCGGGTTGTCCAAACGAAAATTAATGGGTTGGCGCGGCGGTCATCGAATCCTCCCGAATTGCGCCGCCCGCATGGCGGGTTTTCATGCCGCGATCGGCGCGCCACGGTCGGCGCGATACGCCGCTTTGCGAAATCGATCCCGCGGAATCCGTGCGCGATGCGGCCGCGCGCCGATCGAGCCCTGCCGCCGCAACCGGGCTTTTCGCGGCCGAAGCGTGCCAGGTGTTGCCCGTCGCGCCGCCACGCGGTACACAGAACACAGCGAGGAGCACGATCATGTCCAGGGAACCTACGGGATTCGCACTGAACGCCGACTGGCAGCAGCGGCTGGACGGCATCATGCGCATGATGCGCGAAACCAGCCTCCACACCGATCCGCAGATGATGGTCGCCGCCTACGCGCGCCACGTGGCGCAAATCGTCAAGACCGACGGGTTCGTCACGCTGAGCCGCCGCGATTTGTCGCCGCCCAAGTATCGCATCACGCGCTACAGCGGCTGGAAACGGACCGTCAACCCGTGGAAGGAGCGCGATCGGTTGCCGCTGTTGGATCGGGGTCTGTTGGGCGAGCTGTTGTACGCCGGCGAGCCGGTGATCCTCGACGACGTGCAACTTGACGACGACGATCCGTCGGCCGAATACCTGGCCGGGCAGCGCTCGCTGATGGCGATTCCGCAGCTCGACCGCGGAATCGCGATGAACATGATCGTCAGCACGCGCACCGAGCCGAACGCCTTCGAGAAGGAACGGTTTCCGGAAATCGTGTGGACGTCGATTCTGTTCGGCCGCTCGACGCACAACCTGGTGCTGGCCGAGCAGGTGCGCGAAGCCTATGAAATGGTCGACCGCGAGTTGCAGGTGGTGGGCGACATTCAGCGCTCGCTGCTGCCAGGCACGCTGCCGGAGATTCCCACGATGAAGCTGGCGGCCCACTATCAAACCTCGCAACGGGCTGGCGGCGACTACTACGACTTTTTCCCGCTGCCCGACGGACGATGGGGGATCTTGATCGCCGACGTGAGCGGGCACGGAACGCCGGCCGCGGTGATGATGGCCGTCACGCACAGCATCGCGCACATGTATCCCGGCAGCTCCGCGCCGCCGAGCGACATGCTCAAATTTCTGAGCCGGCATCTGGCCGAGCGCTACACGCACAGCGTCGAGTCGTTCGTCACGGCGTTCTACGCGATCTACGATCCCGAGACGCGCAGCCTGTCGTACTCGTCGGCCGGGCATCATCCGCCGCGGCTGAAGCGCTGCGCCGGCGGCACGCTTTCGGCCCTGGACGGCGCGGCCGAGTATCCGCTGGGGATCCTGCCCGACATCCAGTACGAGGACGCAACGGTCCAGCTCGAGCCGGGCGACCAGATCGTCTTTTACACCGACGGCATTACTGAGGCGACCAATCCGGCCGGCAAGATGTTCGGCGTCGATCGCTTGAACGCGGTGGTGGCCGAGTGTCGCAACGATCCGAACGAGTTGGTCACGTCGCTGCTGGCGGCGGTCGACGCGTATACCGACGGCGAGCCGGTGGCCGACGACCGCACGGTCGTCGCGGCGCGGATTACGTAGGGCGGAGTGAGCGCGCGGCGGGGCATTGCCGTTGGCGAGTTGTCCACGGGCGGGCGCTGTCCGGATTTACCGGCACACTAACCCGACGCGCCAGCGAGGGAAATGCGGTTCATGGTCCCCGTCCCCATTTTTTCGCGAGACGTGAAACCATGTTTTTCTCAGACAAAGAGGAACTCCTCAGCAGTTTCGAGCAAGCGCCTCAGGATCGCCGTCGCCTTTACATTCGCTGTTTGGCCCGCATGGCGACGCTATCTTGGTCACAATGCTCGAGTGATCGAACGTATTCCTACGTCGACAGTGTCGTTGGGCTACGCCATCGTATCGAAGAGGCGCGAGTAGGCGATGCACTCAAAGCCCTCGGATCCTCCGATCCGGAAGAACAGGAAAAGAGTGTTCAGTTTAGCGGCGATCTATCGGAGCTACACGCTGCAATCGGTGACGGCGACGTTCGCGTATCCATAGACGTATTCCACTGCGTGAGTGCAGCCCTCTATCTCTTGACGGCAATAAGCGAAACGGGAACAAGTCAAATTAATTCCCTGGCCGTCGCGATCGGCTCCGTCTCGAAGGCGCACGAACTCACAAGCGCCCGTGATGGCGTCGTGCCAGATTTCGCTCTGGCGCTAGCGCGAGATATCGCAGAATGCGCGAACGAATCGAACTGAGCTCCTGTGCGCGAGTGGATTGCCCTCTGCAGCCAAGGCCCTGTCCAAGAAGGTTGCCGAGTGACTTTTGGTGGGACCGAAACAATGGTCCCTGCCCTCTTTGGTTTCGCATGATTAGGGTAGTTGGCTACAATGGTGAGTATGAGTGAGGCGAACCAGATTCTGCGACGGGTCCGCGCGCTCCTCCTGATGCGCGTCACATCGGAGGAATTCGACGCCAAGCTATTTGGTTCGCTTGACAACAAGTTTTTTCGAGCATTGCAGCCGAAGCGTTCCTGGTTCCGATTTTCGCTGCGGAACATGGCAATTGCCTTTGTCGGGTTGGCGCTCTTGTTTGCCTACGCTGGCTCGTACTATCGAATATCACGTCGCCACCTGGATGAGTTACGTCGTGAATGGGACTCGACAGGAAATGCATTTTTCTACATCCCAATCGCTGAATTCGAGGCGAATCGCGATCTCCGAAAGCACTACTTGTTGAAGAGATTCTATGCGCCAGCCAACTACATAGACCGAGAATTCTTTGATGGTCCGTCTGCGGTGATTGGTGTTTCATTCCTGGAATAAGGACGAAAAAAGGCAAATAGGGCACGAGGATCTTCTTGTTGCAGCCATGGATCGTGCTCCGCGCGCAGGGGTGCCTGGGAGGGATCGAAATCGAATCCGTAAAAACAAGCAGTTAAAATTTGTGCGCCGACGCCCGGCATCGGGCCGTGGCTTCTTGCAACTCAAACTCTTCGCGCGCTGGGTGCCACGACCGGTT